>Ga0325400_1005003_pt1 | contig 12385 bp, 11 predicted proteins | sample PopdelMetagenome_2_FD_205662 | JGI IMG/M metagenome (GOLD analysis project Ga0325400, IMG submission 205662) | Populus deltoides microbial communities from Bellville, Georgia, United States - Xylem-PdKOR-R1 | ecosystem: Host-associated > Plants > Phyllosphere > Stem > Wood/Secondary xylem...
GATTCCCACACGGCCTCCCTCGTGAGTGCTATGTCACCAACTTTCCCTGAACCAACCCCGAGAAAAAGAACTGATTGATGATGAAAAATGAAATACATATCGTAATTTTCACTTATATTGTTCAATTATTATTTTCATCGGTTTTGACAATTCTGTTTTCCATGTTTATTTGATTATTTCCTTTTTCCTAGTGATCAAAAAAATATAATCACATAATTTTTTTATATATATAAATAACATTACTACAGTTTGATTTGTCGTGTGATGTTTATGAGTTTATATATTTATGTTAGCGTGAGCCATGAAAAGTTACAAGGAAATAAAACACCAGTTGTATCAACTTTCTAGTTGCAGTTGTATATATCGACTCCCTAGTTTTCAGGCTTCAATCTAGGAGAGGCTATTATGTAAGAGTAGATTAGTTAAAACACATCTCTAAACTCCTTCCCTTGTATCTCTATATATAGACTGTGAGTTAATTAGTAAAATAATGAAGTCTGTTTCTCCAAAAAATCTAACATGATATCAGAGCATAGTCTAGGAATTTCTATAACTTAAACAGGGAACTAACCCAACAACTTCAACCTCATAGCTGAATATTCCACTAAATTGATTTAGCCACAAAATCCCATAACAGACTCCATGCTTGACAACTTCACGACCAAGATGACGGAGGCTTTGACAAAAGCCCAAGCTACCTCACAACCAATTATCAATGACTCTTCTATAGCACCAACTGGCATTAAGTCGGATGGATCGAACTATGCTTTATGGTCCCAGATGGTAGAGATGAACATCTCATTCAAAGACAAATTGGGATATATTAACGGAGACTTCCCTTAACCCTTAGAAGCAAACCCAACATTCCGTAAATGGCACACTGAAAACTCCATTGTGAAAGGGTGGTTGATTAATTCAATGGACCAATCATTTGTTGCAAACTTCATCCACTTCCCAACAGCAAAACAGGTGTGGGATGCCATTGCAACTACATATTTTGATGGAACTGACACATCACAGGTTTATGAACTTCGACGCAGGGTAACTCGGATTCGGCAGAGATGAGGATCAATCGAAAAATATTACAATGATTTACAAGGGATATGGCGGGAGATAGACTTCCGACGCCCCAATCCCATGGAATGTGCAACAGACATTCAAAAATATAACTCTCTGATACAAGAGGAAAGAGTTTATATTTTCTTGGACGGATTGGATGATCGACTTGACAACATTCGTAGTGACATTCTCCAACTGAAACCGTTTCCTATAATTGAGCAGGCCTATGCTCATGTCAAAAGAGAGGATACTCGACAGACAGTGATGACAACAGGGGCAGAGACCATAACCAATGGTGCTGTTATGACCATCAAAGGCTCAAGGTTTGGCCAACCACCAACGCTAGTAATGGGAAAACATAACCTATCCTTTAAACCGAAGGGTCCCTTTGATGGAGGGAAATGTACACACTGTGGAAACACCAAACACACCGGTGAGACATGCTTCAAGTTGCATGGATACGCTGAATGGTGGCATGAACTACAAGCTAGAAGGGAAAAAGGTAACACATTACCTGATGAAGGCACTGGTAGGGCCGCAACAGTCACGACAGAACCTCAACTCTCACTCATCCCTATGGCAGACTCCTCCACTTCTAATGCACCAGGTAACTGTGGACAAGTTTTCTATAATTCTAGCCATCAGGATGAAAGTGAGTGGATTATCGACTCTAGGGCTATGGACCATATGACCTTTGATCCTGCAGACTTCTCATACACAACTCAACCATAGAGGACTTGTATTGCAAATGCAAATGGAGTCGCGTTTCCAGTCACGGGAGCTGGAACCATGTCACTATCACCCTCACTCACTTTATCCCACACTCTTCTTATTCCTTCATTTTCAAACAAATTAATTTCTGTGAGCCAAGTAACTAAAGAACTCAATTGTGTGGTATTGATATATTCTAATGTTTATTTTCTTCAGGATGTTCTCAACAAGGAGATTATTGGGCGTGGTACTAAGAGAGGGGGGTTATACTACCTTGATGAATTCAACCATGGGAAAGCAAATCACGTACACCATCAACTCTGTCATAACCCATTTTTGGGTTATTCCCAATTCACATTTTTTTTCCTCATAAAAAAATAAATCAAAAATATTATCAAAAAATATAACAGTGAAAAGAGGATGCCAGAACGCTCAAAAAATAGTCAAAATTTGGTTGGGGAGGTTTAAAAATACAAAAATTAAAATTTGACAATATTTTATTGACTGATGATAGCCATGTTGACAAAGAAAATTCAATTTAAGAAAGAAAAGTCCAAAATTAGATATTGGTGAACTCAATTAAATTATATTGAAGGTTTAATTGAATTTATGGAGGGTTTGATTGTAAGAAAAATTGATTTTGGAGTTAATTTGGGCTTTAATAGGAAGAAATTAAAGTTCTGGAGTCAAATTATAATTTTTGAGAGTTAATTTGGTCAAATCAGGGGCTTAATTACATAAATATTGAAGTTTGATGGCCAATTCGGGACTTAATTGAAGAAATTCGAGACCAAGGACCAAAATGCATAACACCCGCAAATTGAAGGATTGACTTGTTCATTTAAATGAAACAGCACATTTTAAGCAAAACAACACCGTTTCATGTGTTTTCACAAAAAAAAAGAGACGAAACGGTGCCGTTTTGAGGCGGCACTGTTTCTTCTTCTTCTTCCCCCAGACATGCAGCAAGGGAAGAGACACTTTTTTGTTTTCTTCTCTTTGTCTCTTCCTTTCCTTCCCATGTCCTCTGCCACCCACCTCATGATGATATTCCTGAGCAGCCGTGCTCCGCAAGCAATGCCTCCATTGGCCACCACGACCAGCGTCATGGCAGAGGTGGCAACGTGCGCCACATGCACGCGGCGATAGGACGGGTCAGGGTCGACCCCGCTCCCCCTGCCCTTATAAATACTGTTCCGAAAGGTGAAGAGTAGGGGGGGAAAAGGAGAGAAAGGGCAGAAAAAGAGGGGAACTGAGAGAGAGAAACCGACTGCGTAGAGAGAGAAACGACCGAAACTGAGAAACGAAAAAGCCGAGGATATTGACAGGGAAACCGAGAGAGACAGTCGGGGAGAAGGAAGAAAAAGGATAGAAAGGATAAACCAGCAGGGGAAGAGGACACCGATTGGTATCTCTACACAGCGGAAGCGCCACTGCTGTCACCGGGTTTCACTGTCACCGCCACCGAGAACAGTCACCAGCCCCACCGTCAGCTCAACCATCCGAGATCACCGCCTCAAGTAATTCCTCCTCCCCCCCATAGTCACCAGTCATAATTCATCTTCTTGCCTGCAGAACATGCACTGTGCACGTTCTGCATGCAAGAAGAAAATAATTAGCATGCATAGTAACCGACTAATTAATTAACTGGTTACTGTGCTCATGCACAGTAACCAATCATGGATCTTTGCTTCTCCGACGGGCTGGAACATCAGCCCAGCCTTGTTAACTAATGGCTAGAACATCAGCCCAGCCCACGTGGCTGGGCTGAGTCCAGCCTTGTGGCTAGGCCAATACAGGCCCAGCCCAGTCCATTTTATTTTATTTATTTTTTTCTCCTTTTTTTTGTGTGTGTTTTTTTATTTTATATATATATATATATAAATTGTGATTTTCCCACGAATTTTTCTACGTCATTTTGACTAAGATTGGTTTGTATTTTTATATCATAAAAACACAAATCTGGTATAAAAAATATTCATTTTTTAAAAAAAAAAATTTTGTCTTTATGCATATGACTAAGTCTCTCAAAACTAAAAAACTCATGTTTTATTTTGTATACACCAAAGAAAACTAAAATATATATATATATATATATATATATATATATTATTTTAGCATGCATTTTGGCTTTAATAACCAGTTTATTAAAGTCATGAGAACTTGGCCAATATTTCAAAAAAAAAATATTTTGTTTTTTTAAATGTCTGGGATTATGAATTTATACATAAAACGTATTCCTGATATTAAAAAGGTAGTTCTTTTATAGACATTAGGCAGATTAGATTTTTACCCCATAAGATAAGAACCTCCTTATTGAGGAGGGCTTGTCTTAAACCCTAGACAGACCAACATGATAAGACCTTAGATTTTTTTATCAGACAATAAAACAATGCAGCGTACCTTGGTTAGGGCGTATTTGGGGTGCTAATACCTTCCCTTTATGCAACCAGTCTCAGTACCCGATCTCTAAGACCAGTTAGGGTTCCTAGTGACCAAAATACTAGGTGGCGACTCCCATTTCATTTTTCACCGCTAAGAGACAAAGAATTCCTTGTCTCCCCACATTTACCAGATATATATACATACATTGAGAATGGACAATCGCAGCGACGCCGCACACGTGCGACAACTCAGTAGCAAGGAACGAGAAATATGGTTATGGCGTCGTTGTCTTGGGCATCCATCATTCGGATATCTAAGACACCTATTTCCGAACTTATTTTTACAATCAAAGGATGTTGATTTTAATTGTAAGACTTGTATTTTAGCTAAGAGCCACATAAACTCTTACTCTGCAAGTTTGAATAAAAGCAGTATTATGTTTGCTCTTATACACTCTGATGTCTGGGGACCTTCCCCACGAACGACTGTAACAGGTCATCGTTGGTTTGTTTTATTTGTCAATGATTCCACCCGAATTACTTGGCTTTACCTGATGAAGACAAAGGAGGAGGTGTTCCTAATATTCCAAGCATTTCACACCATGACTTGGAATCAATTTTCAGCCAAAATACAAGTGCTCGGTCAGATAATGGAAGGAAGTTTGTCAACCAACGGTTCAAAGTTTTCTTCCAGCAACAAGGTCTCCTCCATGAAACCTCATATGCTCAGACTCCTCAACAGAATGGTGTTGCTGAACGAAAAAATCGCCACATCTTGGAAACAGCTCATGCCCTTCTTCTCGGCACAAATGTCCTAACTCACCACTGGGATGATGTAGTAAGTGTTGCGGTATACTTACTCAACATAATGCCCTCTAAGGTCCTACACTTCAAAACTCCCCTACAAGTGCTCTCTTCTCATGTTGCGCTACCCAACATGTGTGTTCGGTTGTGTGGTTTTTGTTCATCTCCATAAGAACCAACGCTCCAAACTTGATCCGTGTGCTATTAAATGTCTGTTTCTGGGTTATGGACCAACTAAGAAGGGCTACAAATGCTTTGATCCCATTAACAAGAGACTCTATATCACCATGGATGCTACCTTTATTGAGTCGAAACATTTATATTCTCCTACGGTCCCCAATTCAACTCTACAGGGGGAGCGTAGAAGGGAAGATCTGAATTAGTACTTAACAGCTCCAGCCACTATTAGCACCACTGATAATTTAGCAAATCCTGCAGCTAAATCCATTGGTGACAGTCTAGCACAAGCTGACAAAAGAGAACTTGAGGAGGTTGAAAATGACGTTGAAGGAATACATGAAAACCAACTTGAGGAGGCTAAAAATGACGTTGAAGGAAAACATAAAAACCGACTTAATGGAGAGCTTGTGAATCAAGAAAGCCAACCAACCCCTCTCTCTACAGTACCTGAATCTCTTACTGAGAACAACCTTGATGGAAGCTCTTCTACTGTTCCCCCATATACTTCTAACTTGAATACTCCTGTAGAGTATGTGTTACCTTTTAGACACAATAGAGGAAAGCCACCAAACAGGTACTCCCTTGATACCGAAGAAAGGCGATCCAAATTCCTCATCGTCAATTATGTAAGCACACAACACCTACCTGATCCAATTCAGAGTTTCACAGAGGTATTATCCTCTTGTCATACTCTAGATAATATAGAGGATGCAATGACCGACTCTAAATGGGCATAAGCCATACAAGAAAAGATGGAAGCCCTACAGAAAAATAATACATGGAAGCTGATACCGCAACTTGAAGGAAAAAAAAACAGTGGGGTGCAAATGGGTGTTCTCAATTAAATACAAAGCAGATGGATCAATTGATCGATACGAAGCAAGGCTAGTAGTGAAAGGATTCACACAGACATACAGTATAGATTATGTAGATACTTTCTCACCAGTTGCTAAATTAAATACTGTTAGAGTTTTACTATCCCTTGTAACAAATCTAGACTGGCCACTACTCCAGCTTGATGTAAAGAATGCCTTCCTCTATAGTGACCTTGAAGAAGAAGTTTATATGGATATCCCATCGGGCTTTACATCATCTTCAGGAACTGGAGTTGTATGCAAGTTGGAGCCAGCTCTATATGGATTAAAACAATCTCCTCGAGCATGGTTTGGGAGATTTAGCTCAGCCATGAGAAGGTATGGGTTAGTTCAAAGCAATGCAGACCATACCCTCTTCCTAAAGCATTGACAAAAAAGGGTGACAACCTTAATCATCTATGTGGATGATATGATTATAACCGGGGATGACACTGAAGAAATGTTAAAATTACAAGAGCAATTGTCAGCCGAATTTGAGATGAAGAATCTTGGTGGACTTAAATACTTCTTGGGAATAGAGGTGGCAAGGTCACAGAAGGGTATATTCTTGTCCTAAAGAAAGTATGTGCTGGATCTACTGTCTGAGGTGGGGTTATTAGAGTACAAACCAGCAGATACTCCCATCATTCAAAATCACAGACTCATTGAACACACAGACCAAGTACCAATGGATAAAGGACAATACCAAAGGCTGGTGGGAAAACTTATTTACTTGTCACACACTCGCCCTAATATTGCTTATGCCATAAGTGTTGTGAGCCAATTTATGCATAATCCAAGCGAAGAGCATATGAACGCGCTGATTCGAATACTTCGTTACTTGAAATCCTCACCAAGAAAGCGTTTAATGTTCTCTAAAAACAACCACTTGGATTTGGAAGAATACATAGACGTGGATTGGGTAGGGAGTATTCTAGATAGAAAATTCATGTCAGGGTAATTTACATTTGTGGGAGGAAACTTAGTTACATGGAGGAGTAAAAAGGTGGTGGCTCGGTTAAGTGCTGAAGCCGAATTTAGGGGGATGGAAAAAGGGCTTTCTGAATTACTATGGCTTAGAAGGTTACTAATGGAAATAAGCTACGGTCCTAACATGGAGATGAACTTGTTTTATGACAATAAAGCTGCAATCGATATCTCACAAAATCCTATTCAGCATGATTGAACAAAACACATGGAGATAGACATACATTTTATTAAGCGAAATCTTGAAGAAAAGATCTTCTGGTTTATTTTTGTCAAATCAGAAGATCAACTGGCAGATATATTGACAAAGGCAATTTCCAGTAGAATTTTTAATGACTCACTTGACAAGTTAGGCATTAAAGATATTTATGCACCAATTTGAGGGGGAGTGTTAGCGTGAACCATGAGAAGTTACAAGGAAATAATACACCAGTTGTATCAACTTTCTAATTGCAGTTGTATATATCGACTCCCTAGTTTTCAGGCTTCAATCTAAGAGAGGCTGTTATGTAAGAGTAGATTAGTTAAAACACATCTCTAAACTCCTTCCCTTGTATCTTTATATATAGACTGTGAGTTAATTAATAAAATAATGAAGTCTGTTTCTCCAGAAAATCTGACAATTTATACTACTAGATTTAACAGTTTTACCGATGGAAATTTATGTCGGTATTGACACTCATAGTCTATCGTTATGTATATTACAAACAGGCTCACGGATAGAAACAGTCTGTCGAAAAAATTCATATCTGTAATTTATGGTTTGTCGGTAAGTCAATCGGTAATAAATACACTGATGGATTTACTAACATAAAAGTGTGCCAAAACAAATTTACCTGCATAATTTTGTTTGTATCTCCATCGGTAACAGTTGCATTTAGAGTTATTTTTTTTCATCTCTCTCTGAAATATGCCGACGGAGTTCTGTCGGTAACCCTGTCAATAATATTTAAAAATATTGTTTTTTAAAAAATATATTGAACAAAGTAGAAAAATAATTAAAATAATTTTAAAATCAAATATTTATTACAAATCTAAACATTTGTACATTCAAATACAATAAATCTAAAACAAAGATGGTTTTAGAGGTGGAAGAGGCTGGTCGTTGTCATGATTGTGGTGCCAATTAGAGGGTGAACATGTATCATTCATTTGTGATCTCATCTCCATTACCAATTGACAAAGTTCTTCATAATCATTAGTGAATCGTTCAAATTTTTCATTAAGATGGGCCATATGTGCCTCTACTCATTAGTCTAACATCACCGCGAACTTCAGGGTTTGAGTGCTTGAACTTCATTGCAAGTGTCCAATTATCGAAGCACTACGGGTCGTCTATAAGTTCTTACCGTAGTGTTAGAAAGTATATACACCAATTTTTTTTTGGGTCCACTAAACGATTCTATTTCCAACCACAAATCTAGATCAAGATCTTGATGGGTCAAACGATCATCCTCTTATCTCTCCTTCAGTCATCTATTATATGTATCTATGAAAGAAAAAATAAATTCATAAAATTCAAGGAAATAATAAATTAAGAAACAAATGGTTGAAAACCGACATACCACAAAGCGTTAAGCTAGGCTATCCATGAATTGTTGCTTCCTTTTTTGGCGCTCATCACTCCGCCTATGCGTTTCAACAAAAACCTTTATCGGGTTTGGCTCGCATCCAAGAACCTTAGCCTACAAGATAAAAATATTATCAGTTAAATATATTTATCAAAAACACCTAATAAAAAATAGATGTATAAAAAAAAATCCCACCATCCACTTTGCATGCGAAATGAATAGAATGGAGCCGCTACTGTGCGTGGTAATGAAATTATGATCATGCTAATTTTGACTTTCTGCATCAGACTGTGACCATCATGTGAAACGCGTGGATGTCACATGTTGAATGTATTTCGCCCATACAGTTTCTGAGGTGTATGTCGATCTGAAATCCTTCCAAATAGTCATGTCATTCTAGCCTGAAAGCTTTCTTTCTTTCGCATATTTTTTGGCTTTCTTTTGCACCTTGTACAAAAAATCACGCAACCTTATAGTACAAATTAATTATATATTAGTAAATAAAAAATAAAATTTTAATATTTGGAATAAAAAAATTATCCTGAATCCGATCTTAGTTAATTATAGCGTGATTCTCCTAAACCCTCGTTGCAATATTATTATCAGCTCTCTTCCTTGAAGTAAAAATTTATAAAAGAAAAATTTATGTAATTTGAATAAACTAATTAAATTAACATAAAAAAATTAAGTTAATTCTAACATTGAACAGTAAAAACCATACATTTACCTATAGTTTCTATTTAAGATGTTTGGAAACCTAACTTCATTAAAACAATAGAATTTCCATCAACAATTTAAAGGTCGATGTTATTGTTCTCTCAACCTCAATGTTTGTAATCCTGAATTTGCATTCGTTAATGAAATTATTTTTTCAAAAATGATTAAACATGTCATTGTGAAAGCAAAACAAATTACATTGAAAGGGTACAAGTTATCTTTGTGTCACACTCCTATCAAACCTGATTTACTTGGCTTTCCGGGAATTGGTGTCTTTGCGTGTGGGTTGCGTGACCATGTGATCACGAGGTTCGTATCATTTGGTATGAATCCTTGCCACACTTGGAAACTGTGTTGCAACCCATTAAAGATCTTTGTAAAATTAGTAGATTTTCAAAATAAGCTGCCATATCCTTTTAGAAAAAGAATCCTAACCAAATAGGAAGTCCACAAGTCAAAAGAAAGTAAATAATAAAATTCATATAGCCTCTGTTGACCCGTATTTTGATGCCTTCCCGAACCCCAATTGACCTGAAATTTTAACTCAAGGTAGGACAACATGTCAGGAGACTTCACGTAATATTTCAGCTCGATCCAATGGTCGGATTGAGAATTATTACTGTTGTTGTAAAACTAGATAGTTGCACATTTTACGTCAAAATCCGAATTTGACCTTTCCTGGATCGTATCAAGAGCTAAAAGGATAGGTTAAATTTTTTGCAAAATATTGGATTTTTTAAGGAAGAAAGGTAATAACTATTCCGAGTTTTTGGAAGGTATAATCCTTCACTAACCTAGTAGGTGATGTCTATGATACATATCTCTAACTTGTTTTACATGTTTAAAAGATGTTTTTAAACTTGTTTTAGTGTTATGATGTTCTTAGTTTTGATTTTAAAAAAATATTGTTTTATTGTTTAAATCTTGATTTGAGTTGTTTGTTGATGCTCCTAAATACTTAGATGATGTTTTTTAGATTGTTTTTACGAAATAAAATGGCTTTAAAATATGCAAAATATGGCACTAAGGTTTGTGATTTTTTTGTGTTGGCTGATGCATGTTCTTGGTTTTTAGGTTTTTGTAGAGTCCTATTAAAGGTTTAGAAAACAAATTTTGAATCCAAATTGCATGAATATGTAGGTTATTCTAATTTGACAGTTTTGGAAAATAGAACCTCATGCATGATTTGATGTTGTTTGTTAGTTTTTTTTATTCAAATATGTTTGTCTATGGTAATGTAGTTTGTTGGAACTAAGAAATCATGTTTAGAGGCCTAAAAGGCCAGTTTTGGGTTTGACAATGTGCTAGGCAATTTCTGGGTTACTAGGCAGTGTTCTTCGTGTTATTGGGAAAAACATTACCTTAGTTGTATGATTTGGACTGGCTTGGTTCATTTCTTTGCACTAAACACTTCATGATACTTGATTAGTTAAAAACCCAGGGTTTATTGGCATAAATAACAAGTTTTAAATAGGTTTTAATCATAGGGTTTTGGTTTCGAACTGAAACTCATTTTGACCAATTCATGAGGATTCATTGATAATTGAAGTGAATGAAAGCTAGATTATTGATCCTTGCATGATTTACAATATGTTTGTGGCCCTTGTTTTGATCGTATTTTTTCTGGTTAAAGAGTCATGTTGCTGGAATTAGTATGAATGTTCATTAGTGTTCTTCATATTCTTTATTTTTCTAGGGTTTTGATTTGTTTCAACCAAAATATTTTGAATTTTTTGTGTCTGCAAGTTTGATTCATTTTTTGTTTTGGGTTTGTTTTCGAGTCAAACTAGAATTTTGGTTCAGTTTGTTGTAGAATCAAAGATTTCAAGTCAACCCAGTCACGTCAAAATTGGGTCAAAGGGTTAAGACCCTATTTGTCTAACAATGTTTTTTTGCTAAAGGATTTTTGATTTAAGAGTGTGTTTGACAAACACCCATAAGCCTGGTTTGGTAGTTTTATTTCAAGAAAAAATGGGTTTTTGCCAAAATAAGCCTAAAAAATAATATAAGATATTTTCTTCTTTTTTTTCTTCCATGTATATGGCCAAAAATAATTAAAATTATTTGAGCATTTTTTTTAAAAAAATCAAAAATATTTTGGCATGTTTTAAAAAAGGTTGCATGAATTTTACAACAAATTTGTAAAATTCCAAAGGATTTTGGCCTATATTTCAAAAATATTAAAATTTTATTTTTAGCAAGAGAATATATTATTCATTCTTAATATAAGGATAAAAACCCTGCAAAAGGGTTAATATTCAAAATATTATTAGGGATAATAATTTATTATTACCCACTTTTAGTATAAGGATAAAAAAAACATATATGGGGTCAATATCTAAAATATTATTGGGAGTAATACAACTCATTTATTTATAATATAAAGATAAAAAAGTCGTAAGGAATTCAATTCGAAATGTTATTTGGAATGGTGTAATAGCAAAAAATTAATTTCAAGTTTATTTCGAAAGAAATCTCAATGATAATTGAGGATATTTTACAATTCCAAACCAACTTCTTGACCTAGAAAAACAGAGTTTGTTCATTGTAGCAAACTCGTTATTGTAGCCCGATAAAAATAGAAATATTATTAAACCATAATAAACAAATAAAAAACAATACAACTTATTTTAAATAAAACAACTTGAGAAATTTTAGACTTCTAATTCAAATCAGAATTTTGTCAATAATATAGAATTGTGATTTTAGAGTTTGATAAACCCTAGTATATTTTTTGTCATTATACACTACGTCACATCACTTATAGTAAGTGGTTCCCTAGTATACGAAATTTTATCGTTAATTTGAATCTTTATCATCTATTAATTTTCTTTACCAAGGACAGGCTGGAAACACGTAAGAAATTGCATCTCTCATTGTCATAATTAAAACATTATAGGATGATCTATCACAAATTTGTCTCTTGATACTTTCCATCAAGAGTTTGGGATAACGACAGTGTTTGAACATGAACAAGAGAGGCATGAGTACATGCTAGATAATAATTATTAACTACACCGTGGATTATAGTGACAGGCTTGAATTTTAGCTGTTTGATACGCGACATTTCTTCGGAGGAAAAGTGATTTCAAACATGCGTTTTTGCCTAGCTTGAACA
>Ga0325400_1005005_pt1 | contig 12384 bp, 9 predicted proteins | sample PopdelMetagenome_2_FD_205662 | JGI IMG/M metagenome (GOLD analysis project Ga0325400, IMG submission 205662) | Populus deltoides microbial communities from Bellville, Georgia, United States - Xylem-PdKOR-R1 | ecosystem: Host-associated > Plants > Phyllosphere > Stem > Wood/Secondary xylem...
AATGTATCCCTTTTCAATCAGCTCATCAACTTGCCTTTGAAGCTCCTTCGTTTCCTCGGTATTGCTTCTATAGGCTGGTCAGTTAGGATTTGAAGCTCCGGGTAGGAAATCAATTTGATGCTCTATCCCCCTCAATGGTGGTAATTGACACGACCAAAGAGTTGATGTCTTCTCCCAAGTGTAGGAGTGTCGAAGTAATAAATAACCCGACAAGACTGGGGTCGAACCACAGGGAGATTAACTGTATAAACTACAAATAAAGAAATAGATAATAACAGAAAAGGAGTTGAAGAGAGCTTTGAGATGTGATATTGATATAAGGATAAAATAATTGTCAAGGTTAGAGGATCCACTAATGGTATTTCAAACAAGTATAGTATAAACTCTTTTTACTACTTAACTGGAAACCACACATAAAGAAGGTTCCAATCAGATTATAAATTGTTAACATGATTACATTAGTTATCTTATTCAAATAATGCTAATACTTGTAAATGTTGTTAGGCATTCATGATTATAACTTATGTTAACAACAAATCATGTTCCTTTCATATATCACAAGTGTCGGTTATACCATATGGTTGGGCTATGAAAGTGCCAAGTATTTGTTGTACTAAGGGTTATACAACATAAATCTAGGTTAACCATTTAATAAGAAAAGTATTAAAAGTGAACAAGAAAACAAATACAAAACATGTTAGTATCAAACATTAAAGTATATGTTGAGTTTATACTATACTTATTCTTACACCATTAGTGTAACCATTTCACCTTAACATAATAAACTTAGTTAAAAATAATGAAAGAGAGAAACATAAATGAACAAGATAAGAACATAAATAAGATATAAGTTAACTAAGTAAAGGAAAGGAAATGAAAAGCATAAACAAGAGATTAATATAAAAAAACTTAAGCATTACAAAAATATAAAGAGAGAGAGCAAGAACATGATCTTGATTTGAAAACCAAGATGCCTAAATGCATGACAAATGCCTAAATGCCTCCTTTTATAGTGTTCCAGTTTGGACTGAACCAGCATCTCTTTCCTAAGTTCAGCCCTCTCTTTGTCTTCTCAATTTTAGTAGTTAAACTCGTCAATCAATCCTTTGATTTATGTCATAGGCATGCATTTAAGATGAACATTTATCATAAATTAAAGGTATCTTATATTATTAGACATGTTATTATAAAACATGCTCTAGTTAAGGAGTTATTGATACTTTAAGTACAAAATAATGATATAAAATCTTGATAAAAATGCACTTTTAAGTATTAATCACACCCCCCAACTAGCTTATTACGAGTCCCTAGTAATCAAAGCGTTAAAATAGAAAAACAATTTGCAAGTTCCACAAAGCAAGGCATTCATCATTAAACTTCCATTAATCTATGCAGATAAACAAACTTTCATTAAATTTATACGTCTGCTTCATACTTAAACAAGATATTAATAAACCTTTCTTTTGTGCTCAATATATCAACACATAGTTATGGGGCTTTACTTGGAAGAAAACAAAATTTTGTTCTAATATTTAAGGTTGACTTCCTTGGGTTGGGATTATTATCTTTGTTTTTTTCTTTTTTTTAAATATATATACATATAACTTAAAACATAATGCATCTTTAACCCATGTAACAAGCTTTAGGCTAATGACTCCCAGACCAGTTGGTCTTAGGGCATTAGGTGTTGAGACACCCCTACGAGCATAGTAACTCGGATTGCAGATACTGATACGTAGATAGTCCAATGTTTGATTCCTTTAAGCTTTTCTCTTTAACCCATGTAATAAGTTTGGGCCAATAGCTTCCAAGTCAGTTGACTTTACTGTATTAGGTGTTAAAACACCCCTTCGGGCTTAATTGCTTAGGTTAGGGAGGCTACGAAACCAAACTTATCTACGTTTTTATTATCATCAATATTATCAATTTGGTTTTTTTTTTTTACAAATTATATACTATCCCTTTCTCTTAGTTGTTACCTTTAACAAAAGAACATAAATAATGTAATAATCCAATGTGCAACCCACAATCATATATTAGAGTGTGTGTGTGTGAAAATGAAGGTTTAAGAATACTTGTTAAATAAGTATGAGCAGAATCAAGTGATGACAATGTGAGAGTTTGTAAACCTGAATATTTCAAGAGAAGTATGTGATAGACCTTGAATATTGCAAATAATCATTGGAAAATGTTTACTAAAATACGTCTCAAGAGTCAATAAAATTCTTCCTTACTCTGCCATCCTAGTAGTAAAAGTTTTGTCAAATGGTTTTATTAAAAAAAAGTAGTTAGTTGGTTAGTTAGTTTTTTTTATGTCAACTACTACCCTCCCCCCAACCAAAACGAGACATTGTTCTCAATGTCATAAGGTAGAAAGATAAAGTATAGAAGACATAACCTGAAACAGAGAATATTAACAAACCTAAAACATACTTAAACAAATATAAGAAATAACAAAACAAAATACTATGCTATTAATAAAACTAAAAGACACAAGGTTTTACAAACGAAGGCTTAAATCCAATTTAAAGCTTTTTACGGCTTTTCTTAGTTGACCAATTTATGCGACTCATGCAGGGATCAATTACAGGGATGAAAGATTGAGTTGGTTAATCAATTGTTCAGCAATAGTAGCAGAGACTATGATTTGTCATGCCGAAAATGTTAGAAATTGTTGTTCCACAACTTGATTAAGAAAAGATAACAAATTATCATAAAAATCATTAACATTTAACAAACCTATAAGTTTATGGTGAATGTGCAGTTGGGCCCAAGAGGAAATATGAAAGATCTCTTCCAATGTGCCCATACTACCTGGTAAGGCAATAAAGGTGTCAGCATGGTTAAACATTGTATTCATTCGATCAGACATTGTGGAGACATGTAGTTCCTCTCTAATTGTTTTTCCAATGATATCCTCTATTGCTAAAGCTTTGGGGACAACCCCTAAAACTTGACTGCCTCTTAAAAATGCAATTATTGGAACACCCCCTATTAACCCAAGGCTGCCTCCCCCATACACTAAATGAATCTTTTTCCCAGCTAGTACCTGACCAAGATATGCTGATTCTAAAAACTCCTTTTCTTTTCCAAGACTGGATCCACCAAAAACACAAATATTTCTTATGTGATGACTTGAGGGACCTGTCATTTTTACACACTTCTATATCTGTTGAATGTATGGGTTGAGTAGAAATGAAGGGAAAGAAGAGAAGATTTTGTAGATAAGAAATTGAAAATGCAATCATACCACCTATATGTAGGCCAGCTAGAGTCTTACTCTCTCTCTTTCTCTCTCTCTCTCTCTCTCTCTCTCTCTCTTTATTTTTGATCAAAACATGTGTATGTACAGGTAATGATTGTGGCTCACATCTTCCCTTGGTTTTACTTCCAATTACCTTTGGCACCAGTAGGGACATCAACTTTAACATTTAGTGGTTCAGTTCTAGAAGGAACAAAGGATCTCGGCCGGACAATACCCTCTCTTTTTAGATTTGGCTTCCAAGATGATGAAGAACCTAAATTAAATACTGGTCAAACATGTCATTTCCTAAGTTTTCTCTCCACCTTCATAGCCGTGGCACCCAGGCGGCAAAGCACGGCGTCGCAGCGACCCTCGATTGATTTCGGGGTCTTTGTTTTTGTGACTAAAGGGGAGTCACCACCTAGTATCACCACCTAGTATTTGGTCACTAGGAACCCTAACTGGTCTTTCAAAGATTCTAAGATAAGGGACTGGTTGTGTAAATGGAAGGTATTAGCACCCCTAGTACGCCCTACCTAAGGTAAGCTGCTTGGTGTTTGGTTTGCTTTATAATCTGCTATAGTGTTGGTGTTTTCTAATCCCATCAGTTTCTATAGGTTTGATTCAAACTAAATTTATTAAGATAGAAATCCAAGGAAGTTCCATGTACTTTAAAAGCTCATTTTCCCCTTTGTTTTTCAAGAGTTTGCGACTTGTAAATCGCAAGGAGGAGGGACAAAAATTTAGAAATCTAGGGTGCTTTAAAATCCTTTTTTTTTTGTCTTAGTGTTTTATACTCTCACGGCTCGTAAACTGTGGAGTAGAAAAATTAAAATGCCTCGATTATAATCAAGGCTTCTTTCAAGGATATGTGCGGATTTATTATTCCTAGAAAATTATTTTGGATATTTACCACTCCGGGTTTCTTTATCCAAATATTAACAGTGAATAATAACAAATTATTCCCAATAATATTTTGGATATTCATCCTTTAAGGATTTCTTTATCCAAACATTAGCGATGAATAATAGATGAATTCCCCCTAAAATAAGATTTTTATATTTTTTGGAATATTGGCCAATACCCTTTGGAGTTTTACAAACATATTGTAACATCCAAAAATACAAGAAAATAATTTTTTTTTTGTGTTTAAGAAATCCATGCGAAAACACATTTCCGAAACTTCTAATATTTTTTGTATAAAAACGAGCGTTCAAAATATGTTAGGGTATTGGCCGCATGCAACACGTAAGATAACATTTTTATATATATATATTTTTTTGTCAAAACACAAACATCACAATTAGATGTAAACATTGAAATGGAAAGTAGCAAGCCATGAATCATATTACAAGAACTACGAGAAACTTGAAACAATTCGCAACAAACAATCGTTCAAAGCCAAATCAACTTAAAATGATGTACACTAGAAAGGACTAAACCCGTATGCATGAGGGAGCCAAAGTTTTGAAATTGAAATTTTTAAATCAAAATCCTACTGCAAGTGACCAGGACTCATGACCTATTTTCTTTTTAACAAACCGGGAGAAAAAACTGCCATGCTAGTTTCATACCAAAAAAAGAAGAGCTTGGGACGGCATGCTCTTATAACACATTTATATAATGGACTAGAAACCAAAGCAAGACCTGGCCGGCTCTTTCAATAAAAAAAATGAAAGGACACGAACAGAAAAGGGAGCTGCTGATGAAGAAAACAACAGCCCCCTTTCCCGGTTCCTTAATTTTGAACCAGCGAAAAAAAGGAGATAAAAAAAAGAACACCAGAGGCTAGCCAAATCTTAACATAGTCACCCATCCAAAACTCAAAACTACAGCAGGAACAACACAAAGCAAGTGGGCATCACTGTGTTCTTTTCTACAGAAGATGAAATAAAACCAAGCAAACGTTGCTGTCAAGGTTTTAGCAGCAAAGCTCCCTCTCCGTCTTGTATTCTTTCTCTTCTCTTTCCTCACAATAACACCAGAATGCAAGAAAGAAAGCTCACACTATTTGCTGTGTTTTTTACTCTGCCTCTCTTACGTTTTTCTTGTCTGTCTTTGGCTGTTTCTTTCGCTGCTCTTTTCTCTTTGTTTTTTCTCTTATTTTTCTGCTCTCCTCCTCCCTCTTTAGGTCATTAGAAGGGCTTATATATAGTCTAGAATATCTCTATTTAGGAAAGATTTAATGCATTAATTCTAGGACGTAAATCCCTACTGATTTGCAGTAAAAAAATGCAAAAGGAAGTTGCAATTTTCTAATTTTGTGCTGGTGCTTTACGTCTAATTTCTTTCCAGTTTTAGAGGAGGGTGTGGCTATTTTCTTTCCTTCCATATGGCCAGCTGCTTCCTTTGAAATGAGGCAAGAAAAAAACATGGTTGCAGCTCCAAAATTCAGGCATTCATAAAGGAAAAACAGTAGGAATTTGCAGCGGAAAAAAGGAAAGAAATCAGATGGAGGGTGCAGCTGCAAATTCTCATTTTCCTTATTCGGTGTGGAAAACATCCTATCATTTATGATGATCCAGCCCCCTCTCCAGCTTTCAATATCCTTCTTCAATTCAATCCCTCATTTTAACAATTTTCGATTCAGTCCTTAGTCTAAAAAAATCCTTCGAATCAGTCCCGCGAACTTAGGCTATATCCTTCCCGAGGCAGAATTTTCTGCCCTCACGTTAGATATTCAAATGGGAATATCTTGAGCTTCTGATATCGAAATCAAGTGATTCAAAAGCCCAAATTCATCTGCGCGTCTAGGACTACAACTTTGATGAAGGAGTCGAAGTGAGATAAAATCTTTTTACAGAACAGAAACTGGTAGTAATCTAGTTGGTCAAAAAGGTTCTTGATCTGACAATACTGAGTATCCAAATCTGATTAAGAATCTTCTCTAAGAAAAATGATCCCTAGGACCTAATAAAGGCGTACGTCAATTTTTCAACATGTAATGAGTGACAGAATATACCTAGGATGCTCAAATATCGTACAAAACCAAGTCAGAATCAGAGCCTAAGTTGGAACAAAAAATTGTGATAACAGCAGAATCATTTTTTTAGTGCAAATTTTGAGAGATTTATCCAACCTTAAAAACAAGATAATGAAGGAACGAATTTAGCATTATGAAGACCTCTAGTCAATCTAAGAAACCTGATGATTTTGGCAGCAAAGGGGAAGGATAAAAAGAGCAGAAAACAGCTCAAACAGGTTTTCGGAAAAAATATTTCTTTCTCCTCCTCTTTTATCAATTTTCCAGCAAATATGAACTACACTCGGTTCAAAATGGGTATACACCGTTTCCAGCACTTGGGGTCTAAAATTGAGTAACAACAATAACCATGTGAACCTTTTCCTCTAGCTCCACTTAGTGATGTACCTCAACCACATTGACAATATTCTGATTCAACCCATTAAGAAATCTAGCCATGGTGGCTTCTCTAACCTCAACAACATTGGGCCAAATCATTGTTATCTCCATCTCTTTATGATATTCATCTACTGTCTTATAACCTTGATTCAAACCTTAGAGCTTTAGAAATAAGTCTCTGTAATAGTGGTTTGGCACAAATTTTCTCCTTATTAAGACTTTCATCTCCCCCCATGTTTGAATGGGTCGCTCCCCAATACTCCTATTGATTACAATTTGATCCCACCAAATCAATGCATACTCCGTAAACTCAATTATCACCAATTTCACCTTTTTTTTGTTCAAAAAAGCTATGGCAATAAAAAATCCAATCTAACGTTTTCTCCCACTCCAAATAACCCTCAGGGATCTTTTTTACCTTGAAAGTTAGGAATTTTCAATAGTTTAATGGTGTCCAAGTACCCATCCATATCTTCGTAATTTCCATGCCATGAAAATTCACATTCCTCCTAGCCCTGTTCGGTCAAGACCTGATTCCTTGGCCACCAGATGCAAAATCATAGGCATCTTCACCCGCATATGTGTTTTCGTCAACAAACTCTTCAAAATCAGATCTGACATTGCGTAAGGCCATACGGACCGTATTTCCTTAGCGATCAACCCCACTATTCTGTTGCTTTATTGAATTTACCTCATCTTTCAAATCTTTGTACGTCCTAGACAACAACTCCACTTGCTGGCCTATGGCTCCTAATTGAAAGCTATGTCAGCGTTTTGTGTCGCTGATTCGTTGTTTTCAGAGATTCTTTGAATCTGTAAAATTTGGTTAGTAACACAAAATATATCCTCACACCTCTCGTGTATCACACAAAAAAAATCAAGGCGTTTCACTCTAATAAGCTCGCCTTTCACCTCACAAGTTGCTTTCTTTTGGTTCTTTAGGAACTGAAATCAACAAATCAAAGTTAGTAGCCTTTGTAACGCACTCTAATTATAATTTCAGACTCATGAATCAATAAATATACTGAAAACAAAGCAAAACAAAACTATAAAATCAACAAATCAAAGTCAATAGCAATGCAAATTCGTACGAATTGTGGACGAGACTAACACGAAATAAAACAGAAGTGAATATTAGCGAAAACGATTACTTGACTCCTAGATAACCCAAATATAATAGAAACCAAAATATTTGGATGACACAAAATAGTAAGGATCACATTTTGAAACTTGATGCAAATCTAACCTGTTACGCAATTTTTTCGTAATAGAAATGAAACCCAGTCTAAACAATCTCGAAATGACCTCAAATTCAATATTTAGCATTCTAATAATACTAAATAAACAAAAAAAATTCAATTTATAGGTCGTTCTCTTATGTCTAGGTACCCAAACCCCTTGTATGATCAGTTTGCGGTAGAATTGAACCTCCAATTAAAACCCCCAGAAGCTGATATCAAAATAAGCCCAAATTTAATATATTTATCATCCCCAATACTCTGAATATGAAGTTTCAATTGATTCTAAGGTGGTTTGCTTATGGTTCACTAAGAGTCATTTCTGCGGCAGAATTGAACTTCGAATTAAAATTTCAAGCAAACGATATCAGAATAAGTTTAAATTGGAAATATAATGCGATCTTGCCCCCAATAGAGACATAATATGAAGTAATAAGATGGAATATAACCTTTTTTTGTTTTGCTTAGATGACGCAGACACAAAGAATAAGAAGATGAACGCAAACACTGGAAAACTTAAAGGAACACTAAAAATACAAAAATAACAGAAGGATATGACGTTATTTTGGAGCCTAGCTTCGATACCAACTGATGCGAATCTTGTGATCACGTGATCACGCAACCCACAATCAAGATTGAGATCTGATCCTGGAAAGCTGAAATAGGTTTGATAGGAGTGTGACATAATGAAAATCTGCCCCGAGGCACCAACACTATTGGAAAGAGTAAAATGACACCAAGAAGCCAGTTAATCTTTGATAAGTCAAATTCAGTTAGCTCAAGAACTGAAGAATGCAGGAATCACTCTCACACATTAAAACTGAAAAATTCAGAAGTAATAATCATCAAAGGCCAAAATTTTGGTTACATGAGTTTAAATAGTTCATGAAAAATTAACCCTAATGAACCCCTTAGACTTATATGAGGTCCACTCAAAACTGACCCAAAACCCCATAACTTAATCCATACAAGCCTTGGATCCTAGTTGAAAACAAAGTATTAATTAAGCCCAGACAAGCCTTGGGCTGTAATTAACAAAATAAAATAAAGCCCCTAATATTAAATCCATGTTCTGTCATGAGAAGAAGAAAAGGAAGTAAAACATTACATAACTGATTCAATGCTTATTTATATACCTTTCCATATAGCCCCTTGTTGTTTCCAAGTTGTAGTAGGATTCTTTTGTTTCCTTTGTTGTCCTCACCTTATGGCCTAAATAAGGTTGTATTGGACCCCTCTTGCACATGGATAAGATGTACTAGGGTCTCCTCTTGATACTCCAATGGACCTTTCAATTCTGACTTGGTTGAAACCTTCAAAAGCAATGCATTCAATGCCTCTTTCAATGTTTTTGGCTTGGACCGAGTCATTGGACCACTTTGAACATGTAATGGGTCCTGGTGTTTCTGGGCTGGTCCACATCATATTTGTTCAAAGAGAATAGATTGTGTATTCCTACTAGTTCTTTATGTGAATTCTTTGTTCATGAAGCACATAAGTGTGGTTTAATGGGTCACTTTGGGGTTGCAAAAACCTTGGATGTATTGCATAAGCATCTTTACTGGCCAAAGATAAAAAGGGATGTGCAACAAATTTGTGAATTGCTTGTAGAAAGGCAAAATCTAAAGTACAACCGCATGGATTATATACACCATTACCTACTAAACCTTGGGTAGATATCTCTATGGACTTTATTTTAGGTTTACCTAGATAAAAGAAAGGTAGAGACTCTATTTTTGTTGTGGTTGATAGGTTTTCTAAAATGACGCATTTCATTGCATGCCATAAAACAAATGATGCATCTCATATCACAGACTTGTTCTTCAGGGAGATTGTATGTTTGCATTGCATTACATGTTCCAAATTGTCCAATGATTCGGTCCAAGATAAAGGTATTGAATGCATTGGTTTTGAAGGTTTCGACCTAGTCAGAATTGAAAGGTCCATTGGAGTATTAAGAGGAGGCCTTAGTACATCTTATTAATGTGCAATAGGGGCCCAATACGGTTATTTGGGCCCTGAGGTGAGGATAACAAAGGAAACAAAAGAATCCTACTACAACTTGGAAACAACATGGGTGGTTACCTTTTCCTTTTATTTCTAAGATTAATGGGTTGTATGGAAGGTTATAAAGAAGCCTAAAATCAGTTCTGTAATATTTTATTCCTTCTCTTCTTTTTATGGCAGAACATGGATTTAGTATTAGGGGCTTTATTTTATTTTGTTAGCTATAACCTAAGGCTTGTTTGGGCTTAATTAATACTTTGTTTTCAGCTAGGATCCAACACTTATTTGAATTAGGTTATGGGCTTTTCAGTTTAGGGTTTTTGGGTTAGTTTTGAGTGGACCTCATATAAGTCTACATAAGTGGTCCATTAGGGTTAATTTTTCAAGAACTATTTAAACTCATGCAACCAAAATTTTGCAAGCCATTAATAAATATTACTTCTGAATTTTTCAGTTTTAACGTGTGAGAGTGATTCTTGCAGTCTTCAGTTCTTAAACAAACTGAATGTGACTTATCGAAGATTAATTGGTTTCGTGGTGTCATTCTACTCATTCTAATAGTGTTGGGGCAGGTTTTTCATTGTGTTACACTCCTATCAAAACTATTTCAGCTTTTCAGGATTAGATTTCAATCTTGTGGGTTGTGTGACCATGTGATTACGAGGTATGTTTCAATATATGTTTGGGCCATATAGGATTTAAAATTGGTTGGACTAATTAAGATGTCGGGATCCTTTTTTTTAAGGATTAGGAAAATATTCTTCTAAAATTGAAAGGAAAATTGGTTCATTATTGTCTCAACTATTTAGGAGAATATTTAAGAAACAAAGGATAAAGTTTCCTAGTCATATAAGGAAACTAAATGTGGGCTGTCAGATATGAATCTAGACTTGGAAGTATTATTTAATGCTAAAGGTTTGATTCTCCTAGTCAAGGAAAGAAAGTGATGAGCGACTACAACGAGAATTAATTTCTAGGATTGTTTTTCATGTTCTGTAGGGAAATCCTAGTCCTACAAGGAAACAAGACTTTAACAATTAAATTCCTATTCCTATCAGATTTCATAGCAGCTGAAGGACTTTAAAAGTTGGCTAAGCAATCCTAGAGTATCTAGGAAGGTGAATCTCAGCCAAGGGTAATTTAAGCTAGGGAATTAAAATGTTTTATCATTTTTTTTCTTTCTATTATATGTGGCATAAATAAGTTACTTCCAGACTTCTTGTTTTCATTATTATTTCTATATTTGAGCTCAGTTAATACTTTTGAGTATGGTGAGTACGGTGTTAGTACTACCTTTAATGTTGCTAATCTTATTTTGTTTAACATAGTTTTTGATTTGAGGTTGAATCCTTTTGAGGAGATAGGAGATGATATGGATCAACCCACAAACACCAAGGACCCATTACATGTTGATGCGAAACTCGTGATCACACAACCCACAATCAAGATTGAGATTTAATCCCGGAAAGCCGAAATAAGTCTGATAGGAGTGTGACACAATGGAAACCTGTCCCAAGGCACCAACACTATTGGATTGAGTAGAATGATGCCACGAAGCTAGTTAATCTTCGATAAGTCAGATTTAGTTCGTCCAAGAACTGAAGAATGCAAGAATCACTTGTTAAAACTGAAAAATTCAGAAGTAATTATCATCAAAGCTGCCGAAATTTAGGTTACATGCATTTAAATAGTTTTTAAAAGTAACCCTAATGGATCTACCCTTGTGGGCTGAACCGACCCACATACAAAACTGACCAAAAAACTTTAAACTGTAAAACCCATAACCTGATCCAAACAAGACTAGGATCCTAGCTCAAAACAAAGTTCTAATTAAGCCAAAACATGAAAGAAGATAATAAAAATAACTAAGTTGTCATTAAATACCACCAGCCCTTCTTTCCTTATGTAAATAGGATGGATAAGAAATCCTTATAATTAAAGGATTCTGAAACATTGGTGAATCCTTGCCACACTTGGAAGATTATATTGCAGGTCATTAAAGATCCTTGTGGAACTAGGAAATTCCCAAAACAACCTCCCACATCATTGTAGGAAAATGATCCTTGCCAAATAGGAAGTCCACAAGTCAAAAGGAAGTAAATAACAGAATTTGTATAGCCTGTTCTGACTTATATCGCAAGTCCTTTCCGAAGATGGATTCATTTGAAAATGTAACCCCAAGATAGACAAATACCTCTGGAATATTATGGTAAAGTTTCAGCTTGATCCAATAGTTGGATTTGAAGTTATGCTCAATAGCGTAAAACTGAACGGTAATGTTTACAATGCTTGTGAAACTTTGGCTTTTGGAAAGTTCTATAAACTTAAAGGATATTGTTTAAAGAGAGTCGTTTGTGTGTTGGACATTAAGTTCTATATGTGAAGCACATGGAGGCGGGTTAATGGGGCATTTTGGTGTTGTTAAGACTTTGGATGTGTTGCATGAGCATTTTTATTGGCCTAAAATGAAAAAAGATGTGCGACACATATGTGATAAATGCAAAACTTGTAGGAAAGCAAAGTCTAGGACTCAA
>Ga0325400_1005008_pt1 | contig 12382 bp, 4 predicted proteins | sample PopdelMetagenome_2_FD_205662 | JGI IMG/M metagenome (GOLD analysis project Ga0325400, IMG submission 205662) | Populus deltoides microbial communities from Bellville, Georgia, United States - Xylem-PdKOR-R1 | ecosystem: Host-associated > Plants > Phyllosphere > Stem > Wood/Secondary xylem...
GAATTTCTCAACAATTGAATGGTTGTTGAAACGAATCAAATGCACTTACAAATCTTTCATTTATTGGAACTTTGCAAGAAATTGTCTACACTTTATGAGAATGAAATAGCTTTGTTTTTCTCAATGAATAAATAAAACATTTAAAAAAAAAGATCACATGATTATAAGATTTTCTATAAGAAACTAATAAATGGATTATTTACAGGATGATAGACGCACTTAACATAAAGATTGAATGGATTTTAAAGCTTTCATGAGTGATTGTTTTGACAACCTATTTGTGATATGGATTAGTAACCTGTTACAGGTAAAAATAATGGCTGATTTGGCTTCTTATTATAGGTAAAAGTTGGGATTATTTCGGCAGCAGCATATTGAAATGAGTCTAAGGCTTACAAAATTAGACAACAACTTGATGTGTCTAGAGGGCTATTCCAACAACATATTAAAGTGAGTATAAGGGCTATTGTTGGACAACAAGTTGGTGCATTTTGAAGGTTGTTTCAACAACATGCTTATGAGAAACAAAAGTGGGCTATTATGATCATGTAAAAGGGTCTAAGCATGGGCCGATTTGTTATGGAAATTGAATTTCCATGAGTTGTTATGCGGGTTATCTAGAAGAAAAGAAGAAATGTTTAATGACTTGAATAGAGAAGACTTTGTCGAAAGTTTATCAAAATAAGATTATTAAAAGCATAATACATAAAAGTGATTATATGATTGGATTGTCATTGCATGACTAAAAATAATTACATTGTTCTACTGAAGATTAAGGCTCGTAGAATTATTATGACATTGAGAATTTACAGGGTGTTAACAATATGATTTATATTTGGGTTAACTTATTAATTAGAAATCTAATGGGTCACATATATTAAGAACCATTTTTCATAAGTTAAATTATGATGGTTAATCAAGTGTGACTTGATTGTAAATATATTTTATAACTTAAGAACTAAAATGTAATTAACAGAAGGGATTACAATTCTAGACCTAGAAAAATCAGATAGGAACTTGATTGAATAAATATCTAAAATTAACCTAAATTAACATATGTGAAATTATTTAGTAAGCAAATTGATATTTTATCATTTATAAATTTATTAAATTTTCTTTACAAATAAAATGTTATGTCTCATATTTTATGAGAGTTGTGTAGATGTTACAGCATATACGATACAGAGAAACACTTAAAAATGCAAAAAACAAAAAGCTAGCAGTCAAAAGCATAGTAATCCCTCTCTCTAATAAGAGTTTTAGGATATTTCTCTCTAGTGATTCATGTGAATTATTATTAGAAAATAAACACTTGGACGACTGTGGTATGTGACAACTCAACCTTGAAGAAGTTGAACAAACATGAGAAAGAAGATCTAATTTTCAGGTAATCTTTACTCAAACTCTAAACAACTCTAGATTGTCTAATAGGGTCCTTGAAACTCTAAAAAAAATTAAAATTATTATTTTTGCAGTCTAAGAGTTTTGGGAAACCTAATACATATTAATTTTAAGTATCTCCCACACCTCATCTTATGATATCAATTGTTTCTTTTTATAAGGAAAAAAATACCAGTTTCAACAACTCTAATTAATATTCAATTTTAATATAGCATTGATGCAATATAAATCCTTGTAATTATAATCATTTTATAATTTTCTTTGTAAAATATTTTTATTCTAAGAATTTTATCTTTACTATACACTCAATAATCAAACTTAAATGAAAATTATTGGTAAAAGATACATTTATAAATATAAATATATATTTTATATGAATAAAGTTAATGTCATATATAATCACTCGATTCTATAGGGCATATACATTAACAATTAACAATTATGTGGGTAATAGTTGGAGTGAATGATAGGAAAGAGAGTTAGGGGTGCTTAGGTTTAGGCTCGGCATTTATACCTAATTTTTATTATATATATTTGGTTTTTTTGGTTTAGTTCGAGTCCGTACATGTCAATTTTTCTATTAATTTTAGATCAATTTCTATTGATATTCTAAATGATTGGATTATTCTTCTCACCCTTTCCTTAATCTACAACTTGTATTTTCAATATGCTTGAAACTTGAAAAGGGTTGCACCGAATGTAGTTTTAATTTGCAATCAAGTTGGTGATTGTCTATTGTAGTTGTTAGTTTTCCTTATGGAGTATATGTTCTTTTGCCTATATCCATGTTCAGTATTTAGTTGAGACACTCTCCTTGCATCATATTTCTTCAGTTTACACATGAGTGAGTTGTCTTAAACATGAGATCTAGGCTTTTCCTTCTGTTTTTCTTTGATTAAATTATGATCCTCAATCTAGAGGTTATCAAGGTGCTTGGCCTATTGTCATGGACCAATTTTAGGTACAACATTTGGCCTCCTTCTTTCCATGCATAAATAGTCTACATGCATGTTTGCTTTCCATGTGGAAAAAATAATTAATTTATCATCATTAATCGCTCCCTTTTTCCGAGCTTCAATTCATTAAGAACAAAGTAAAAAAAAGGACAAAGCTTAGACTTACATTAATACATTAGGATTATATGCATGGATTGGAACCATGCCAAACATGATTCATAACGTGCATTGTCTTGAATATTCTACTTGAATATGAAAGGAAACCAGATAGAACAATGAAGCAACTCGACAACCATGTCTTCAATTTGCACGAGTGAGTTATCTTAAACGTGTGACTTGAGCCTTTTCTTTTCTTTTGTTTTTCTTTCATTAGCTTACGATCCACGCTACAGTGGTTGTTCTCAATGGGCTTGGCCTAATGTCATGCACCAAATTTGGATATAACAGTGAGCATAAGATAATGTATTAGGGCGAAATAACCAGGGCATATTCTTCTATCCTAAATTCCATAACGTACATTTACGTTCCACGCATCCTAGCTAGGATTTAAACGTAACAAGACATGAAAATAATGCGGACCAGAGTGAAAACGAAACTGAAAGCAAATGATCATTTGGGTATAAGGTGAACGATGTAAACAAAAGAGCACCACCACCTTACAGCTACCTATTTGAGGATTACAAGAACACCTTGTACGCTCTTGATTTCAATATACAAAGAGGAGCAGTTAAGCATTCATGCAAAGGAAAAAAACTGGGCATGCTTAAGATTAATATGAACACATTTAACAGATGTAATACAAAGTTTGGGGAATTTATCCGCAAGACTACTGCTAATTGGAACGTATGGAAGGCATATTGATCATTCGATTTAAGGATCTTTATAGTTACAAGAAAAGATTATACTGCGTGGCAAAATAAAATTGAAAAGCATTCATCATGTGATTACAAATTGAAAGCTAGAATATTCATCAGAAAAAACCCTTAATAAACAAGGTCTAACACCATTAAAAAACAAAAAACAAGACGAGGAAGAGTTTTGATTGAGGATACATTATCTCATATAGCATTCATCTCAGCCTAGTTTTCATTCCTCATCACTATCATACACCACTGTCATTCGACGACCCGATTGAATCTTTCTTGGAGGAGAGTCCTCTTCCGACTCAAACCCAATCCTCTTGCGACTGCTGCCAAATTCCTTCCCCTTTTGCTTTGGCTCCTGCAAAATGAAACAAAAAATTTAGAAATTATCATGTTCAACATCAAATGGATAAAAAGAAATTTATGGTGTTTGGCATCATAACTAGAAAACTACCATAAGAAAACCCATTACAGTAGCAGAGCAGATTCCTCCCCACATGCCAACACCATAACAATATAGAAAAAGGATAATGAAAAGACACTCCAAATCATTTTATTTTATCCATCTTACACATTATTTTTTACCTACACATCAGTCTTATCACATCCAATAACTATTCTCCTAAGGTTTCACGATGTCTTCTGTATCTGTCACCAAATGTTTATCATCATCCCAGTAATTTGCATGTCCTTCACATAAGTCCTGCCCAATCTTGAAGAAACCAAATTTCTCATGACAGAAAAATTTATCAATGTTTGGGCTGCATCACTAAAATGAGAGGAAAATAATCTTTAATTCCAGTATTAATGTGTTGGCTTTCACACTTTCTGGCTTTTCTGTCTAGTTCACAACAGGTATAGAATAGCCAGACAGCCAGGAAACTGGACACATCAGGTACTGGGAATTAAAAATGCACATTATGCTGATCCTGCATTCATCAGGCAGCCCTCGGTAGAAAAGTCATTAAAATCGTTTTTTTTTTTCAGATAGGAAGCACTAGAAAATTTTCATCTAAACAAAATTTTCATCTAAACTACCTTGCAGAGAATACAGGCAACCCCTTAGTATATAGGCATGAAATCTTAGCCGCTGATGTTCCTCGATATGACTAGGTATTTCCTTTAAAGTTTGTCATGGACCAACAATTCAATTTAGTATAGATTAAAGGAGACGAATCCTTCCAATTCTGTAAATAGTGACACAGGATACAGGATTGAATCATTAGACTTTAAAACTCAAAAGACAGCAAGAACAAATATTGTATTATATTTTGTGCACCAAACTTATTTTGAGGAACATTTACAATTTGCAGACACTTCTCCGCAGTGGTTATGAAACAAGCAGTACAAACAAAATAGTAAGATACATTCACATACCTCTTCCTCCTCTGAGGCTCCATTAACTTCTGTGTCTTCCTCATAGTGTTCTTCCTCTTCTTCATACTCATGCTCTGGTTCATCAACCCTCTTATGAACTGGAGACCTCTCATATTCATCTCCATCAGTTTCATACTCAGATTCCTCTTTTTCACTATCAGAGAAATCCACTGGGCGCTTTGATGATTTCACAGCAGACATATCAGACTTCCGCGGAATGTCTCTCTGTCCCTATTGGTATTAGTGCAAATGTCAAAATTAGGTTTTTCAACAAAAAAATAAATAAATAACAAATTGACTTGATGTTAAAAGACCTTCTTAGCATTCATAATGCGTTTCTCTGCTCGAGCTTCAACCTCCAGATCTTCCTCAAAGCGGCGAGAACGACGAGAGTTATAGTAATCTGGTTCATCGTCCTGATCAAAACAGTAGAGTCAGAAGACTAGATAGGATAGGCAAAACTTTCAATTGGATTTGCACACAGAATGACAATTGATTGGTTCTAACAAAGACCTCATCAAGAGCACCCTCTAAAAATCCTGGTGATAGTTGGCGCCTCCTCTCTACAGTTGGTGTATATTTCCGGCTCACCTTTTCCCTCTTTCGGTTGAGAAGTACATTTGCTCTTATTGTCTGACTTTCAGCCTATAAAACCATACAGACAACAGAACTAGAAACCATGAAACCACAAACCAAATACAAGCCACTGTATCCTTAAGTAAACTAGTTAGTTACCTTTTCCTTTTCCTCCTTTTCTCTCTCAGGATCGATGTCGGTGATGCAGTTCTTAACTTTATAAGCCTTTCTATGGCGAGAGTCAACAAGGGCAGTCAATAGCCTATGGGAATTTGATGACAATGATGATGGCATAAACCTCATCTTCCTTAAGATTCTTCCTTGTGATTGAAGAAGTGACTGAAATACAGATTAAGTTAAGTTCCCCAAACAAAGTTTCCGACTTCGGTGATGTTTACCAAGGCATAAAGAATATTTTGACTCAAGAAGCAAACGGCAAGTTTCACAAAAGGACTTCACATTGGAGGCAAAAAAACTATGACAGCAACCAGAATCAAAAACCAAAAAGTATTCATTCTGAACTTTGAATGTATATAAACGCATGAAATGAAGTCTGTAATGGCAGCTCCTGTGGCTGCTACGAAATTTACACAAAAAAGAAATACCATCAAGGAATTTTAAACTTCAGTTTACATCCAACAACCAACTTTGATCCTTTTGCTGTATTATTCATTATCATCCTGTTCCCAGGATAGAAAGTCCTCTTTAGTCACCAAATAAAAATAAGGAAAAGGAGAATAGGTCAATAAAGGGGCACGCAAACAATTTCAAATGCCAAATCCCTCAGCAAGAAGTAGCATTATCATCAAGGACTACACTATCAGAGGCTTTACAGCATGTTAAACGATACCAGATATCTAACAACATCACCTTCCCATAAAAAGTAACTACAGAATATAAGTCCCATAATCAAGGACTCTAACTTGCAGCCATTTCCCAATCATTTCAACAAATTCATGTCAAAAAATCAGGCTTATGCAATCATTATGTTTGGAACTTAAGCCAACTCTAAGCAGGTAAATGAGAGACTAAAAGATAAAGCAAGCAAAATATCATCATTTCCAATCACATATACACAGACTTGAGATGTCACCTTGTTATGTCTAAGAAAAAGGTGTGTTTGATCCTGTTGCGCATCTTGCACAGATATATCAAGAACTTCATTCCCAATTAATAACTGTAGACTACCATCAGACCATCTCACGAAGCGTGCATTGCTTTCAACCTACAGATCAAATACAAATGTAAAAAGTTTCTAATTGGAAGAAGAAGAAGAAGAAGAAGAAGAAGAAGAATCTGCTCACCGAATTCGAGCCATCAGGATTCTTAACAGTCCTCCATCGTACAATATTGTTTTCTAGGCGTATTCGTTTTTGAGCTCCAGATTCATCTGTCACGAATGTTTTCTCTTCCACATACGTCTTAGGATCAAATTGGTTTGGGTCAATGCCCATAATATTGGATACTTTAATCATGTTCATCTACATATAAGAATTAGACAATCACCACAAGTCAGAACATTTATACATCTAGAGTAGCAAAGAACAGAAAACATCATCAACAACAACAGCCATCAGGCTGGTAAATTACACCTGTGGCTCCCCAAGTTTTAGATTTTGATCATTTAACCCCTGTACCACAACTTCAGGCATGCTAATTCTCACACTTTCAATTTATGGTCACACGGTCCCTTCATCCACTCATGTGTACACATGGCAAAACATGCAGGCATCTAAAAACCATTAGTTTAGAGACCAGAAATTAGAACTGTAAATTTTCTCAACCCCAAATTAGGACACAGGAATTAAAATGACCAAAATCTACAAATTTAGAGACCACATGTAATTAACCAACCATCAGATATATTGATAGAGATCAGGAACATTTTCTTCAATGTAAAATATACTTTGACAAGTATTCAATCAAACAATGAAGAATTTTTTGCCAACACTGATAACCCCTCCAAAAACAAGAAGAGCAGGGATGAAAAGCACATCCAAAACTGTTCCAGCAGTATCTTCAAGAAGGAAAGACACTCCCCAACTCTACAAATTTGACACTTTAAAAAACAGAAAGAGATACACAAATGAGATCCTATATAATCTAAACAACTACTTTCAAGTTGTTTCCAATAGAGGCCAGTAGACCACTTAAACTTATTCTATATTCTGTTTACTTGCTATTGAAACTTGAAGAAAAACCATGCAGGCATATCAAGCAAAGGAGAACTCAAGCACCAAAGAAATGATGAGTTAGTTAACATTTTAGAAGCAGATGGAACAAAGAAGAGAACACCTTCTTAGGATCAGCTGGAGGTAGGCAAAATGGCATCTCTATCTCCAATGGGGGGCCAAGTGGCTTCTCTTTAGGTTTAGCCTCTCGGTTCTCCTCTTCTGACTCATATTGAGCATCTTCGTCAGCTAGCATATCCTCTGGTCTCAGGTTCTTTTCATAGCTTTCCTCCTCTTCCATAGGAGACCTCTGAGGATTGAGAGAAAAATGGGTGACCCTTGGAGCCATTAGTGTGAATGGGAGCACCAAGCAATTAACATATGTGACAAAAACATTTGAAACATGGTATACACACATTAGAATCTTGCTCAATGTCATTACGAACTGCATATGCATCCTCTTCTTCATCCTCAGAGTCCCCAAACACATCACGAATCGCAGGAGCCGATTGTGCATTTTGAGCCTGATCTTTCTCCTCCCCAGGTGATTTGCTATTAAGAAATTCGAATATTCAGCAGGTTTAATACAGGAGAACATAAATAAATAGACATCCAAGGAACTTGTGGCTAATCTTTAAGAACAACTTCTTTTTACAGTGGTGGATAGATAGGTTGCAGAAAGTTCTAGATGACAGAAAAAAGGTGAGGAAATAACCTTGGACTTCTAGCTTGATCGACTTCCTCATCTTCATGATCAACATAATGATGTTCCTCTGAACCACTTTCAATTACATCACGTCTGCGGCTGGTAGCCACTCTGTGACCATACTCTTCTTTAGCATCACTGTCAGAATCTTTTGCATCACTTTCATCCCTCTGATCACCGATATCTACCTCTTGGGAACTTTGTTCTCTTTCACCCTCACTTTCTCCAGGATCAGGTTCTACTTCACGCATTTCACCTTCACTTTCCACATGTACATCCTCCTGCCCGTCAACTTCACCTTCACCTTCGCCGTCATTCCTCAGCTCTCCCTCAGCTTCATCCTGCAAAGGAAGGAAACCCTTACAAGGATAAAATTATTAAAATATAAAACCCTAGCGAATTTCAAACAAAACCTAATAGCGGCAGCATTCTAATTCAATCAACTAGGTAGTTCAATTGAGCAACAATGCAATGCATTGCAACCCAGTTAGGGTTTTTAATTTTAAGAGGAAAAAACCCTACGTACAGCGAGGCTACAGATCCAAAAGATAATATTGAGAATAATATAATATATATATATATATATATAGGAGAAAAGGTGAATTGAGTATTTATTTACGGAAGCATAATTGGGCTGGGGATTGGATTCGTGCTCAGAATCGATCTCTTCTTCTTCTTCGGACTGGTCGCCGAACAAGTTCTGCATCATCTGATGCCTCTTCTCCTCCCCCATCTTTAACGGAGTCTGAAGGTCTCAGTGCTTTGCGATTGATTATTTATTAATATCTTTCTATCGGGGATATATTTGCTGCCCTGCTACTGCGTCATCCTCTCCCTTTCTTTTGAATTCGTTTTCTTTTGTCCCGTGTTTGAGCTTTTATCAAAGGCCGTGTAAATTTAGGAACCATCGGTGATAGGGCCTCCCTTGAGCCAAATGGGTTGGATATTTCATGTAGTTTGATAAAATAAATTTTATCGGGCCCAACTTGGTATAAAAATAACTCAACTTTAAATTTTATTCTCTTGCACCCGTGTGTTTAAAAAAATTAAATTTTTAAAAAATATATATATTTTTATATATTTTGAATTCGTTTATTTAAAAATTAATTTTTAAAAAATAAAAAAATATTATTTTAATATAAAAAATACTTTAAAAAATAATTAAAACCATATTTAAAACTTGTATTCCAAATATTATTTTATTATTTGTATCGATTTAAGTTTCAAATCATTGAATTCTTGTGTTTCAAATCATTAAGTTCAAGTGTGGAGATTTATTAATTTTTTAAAAATATATTATATTTTAATTAATATAAATCCTCAATTACCAGATAAAATATCATTTAAAAATATTTAATAATAATTAAAATGTCATGTCACTAAATATTTTTTTTTAATGAATACATGTTATGTTAGTTTGCTAGAAAATATAATTTTTATAATATTCACAATACTATATTGTAATTGTCATTTTATATTAATTTTTGTCGTATCTTCCATTTTTTATTATATAACCTTTAAGATTTGCAAGAAAGATAAAGGTAGAAAAAAACTGTTTATATCTTTGTATTCTTTCCATTCTCTTTTACATTGTTACTCTTACTTTAGTTATGATTATTTTTAAAAATATTTTTTATTTAAAAATATATTAAAATAATATTTTTTTATTTTAAAAAAAATTATTTTTAACATCAGCATATCAAAATAATTTATAAATATCAAAACAAAAAATTAATTTAAAATAAAAAAATAAAAAAAATTAATTTTTTTCAAAATCACATTTAAAAAACAAAAACAAGATATCTCAAAAATTACAATGAAAGCTTTTGTAAAAGTACTTTCAACTTTTTTTTCCTTCTTCACTAACGCTATACTTTTCTTGGATCAAAAGAAAATATACATTCATTGGCAATGTAAAATTATTTTCTCATAGAAAAATAAAAGGAGAAATTGTTTCTCTCTTTCTATTTTTTTTATTCTCTTTTACATAGTTACTCTTAATAGATCTCTTAAAAATTATAATAATAATATTGTTTAAAGAGCTTTTATCAAAGTAATTTTAATCTTTATTTTTTTTTTCAATTTTCATTAATCAAAAGAAAATATACAATTATTGATAATATAAGATTATTTTCTTTTGGGATAAGTTACTTATCATCACTTGGTTTTCATCCTCTTAAAAATGAGAAAGAGACATAATATATATATATATATATATATATATATATAGGGTGTCTAATTAGGCTAAAATTATATCTATTTTTTATATATATAAAAAGGTTCAAATACAGAGATCTCAATCTAACTAACTTATCACCACTGTATGTTAGTTACGTGATCCATACATCGTCGCGGTCAAATATTTTTATTTTTCATAAAAATTACCTATGCAGGTTTTTTCAATGCATTTTAGGTAGTTCAAAAAAATATAACAAATCAAAAAGTTCATGCACACATATAATCAAATAAACTAAGAATTATGCCCATCAATAAATCAATAAAAAATAATTAATGATATCTAAAAACAAAACTTGAAAAATCGAGAGACAAATATAGATTAAGATATTGAATCTTGAAAAATAGAACATTAAATTGATTGGATAAAAAAGAGAATAACATGTAAGACTACACATATTAAGAATATCATCTAAAAATAAATATTTTTTATTTTCAACAACATAGTTTATCTATATAAAAGATAAAAACAAAATTATAGATGAAAAAAAAAAACCACTTCAAAAGTTAAGCACATAATAATAAAAAAATTAATATTTTTTAAAAGAGATTCTCTGAACAAAATAAAAGAAACAAAGTTTTGTCTATTTTTTTGGTTTTTGAAGGAAAGGGCGTGTTTTTTTTTTCTCTTTTAAAAGAGACTTCCCTTCCTTTGTCACTTTCTTTTTATTTTATAGAAAACCCTAATCCCCCTTTCCTACAAATTTATTTTTTCCTAAGTAGACAATTTACATTTAAGTATTTTCATAACTATTTTTCTAAAAAAAAGAAATAATCTTGCATAAAATTTACAAGCTTTGACTTTGGACTTAGAGGAGCTAAATTGTTGAAATAAAGACTTGGATGTTGGTTTGGATACTTTGGGAAGTACTTTGGACTTATTTATTCATAAAACATGTTTGCTGACAAAATTTATATGTCTTCTTAGAAAAATCATATATCTTTCATATGAGCTCTTTTTCTATTGAACTTTGATAGTCTGATAGGTCTTCAAATCAGGAATCCAAAAATCATATATCTTTCATATGAGCTCTTTTTTCTATTAAACTTTGATAGTCTGATAGGTCTTCAAATCAGGAATCCAAAAAAAATAAGTTTTCATCAAATGAAATTCTCTAGCTTAAGATATTCAAGTCGGAATAGTTGAAGGTCATTAGGGGCAAAATACGACATTTGTCTTTAAAGGCTGTGATTTCCATGCGTTTTCTTTTTTACATTTTTATTTCCATATATTTATAGAAAGTAATGGATGTTAGCTTTCTAATTCCACTTGAATCACTTCATTTTGACCTCTAGAGCTCAAGCTCTGCACAAAACATTGATCGGAGGTCAAATCTGCTAATTATCTCCATTTTACTTCTTTTTGAATCTTACATCCAAAAGTGGCTTCAAAACATAAAGCAAAGAATATTAATGCATTTTATATATAGAACATAGGCAAAATACTAGTAAACATGGGTAAAACTGTTAAATAATATAGTTGCATCACTGACACCAAAAAATAAAGCCACAATACAAATAAAACAATTAAGCTCACGCATACCTGTTAAGGCTTATTTGAATCCAACTTGTCCTGGTAAAAATTATGAAATTGAGTACGATTTTAGGTAAAATGACTAGACTTATGCCCAAACCAGCTAATATGACAAGTAGTTAAGTTAGTTCATTTTTACTTGTCAATTAATTTAAAATGTTAAAAGTAATTTATTAAAAAATATTATTATTGAGCTCTAACTAAGAGTCACCTTCCCGTAATCGTGTCCAACATCATGTTTCTCTAAACATCTAGATAACCTATATGAATATTGATACAAACCAAGTCATGTCCAAATTTAGCGTTAAAATGTCTTCTGACAAGTTTTGCGAGATCGAACATCTCTCTCAAATTGTACATCAAAATGAGCTAAGATTTTACAAGGAGATACTAGACACGTGAAACTATATTTTGATAAATGTTTAGGTCAAATGGAGTATGGTAACATATTATTTTAGAGGGTCAAATTTACTAGATAAATCTTGTCAAATCTTCCACACTAGACGTTTATGTATTATTTATGACAGATCTAGAGCTACATGTGGTATGTTTCAATGATTTAA
>Ga0325400_1005009_pt1 | contig 12382 bp, 10 predicted proteins | sample PopdelMetagenome_2_FD_205662 | JGI IMG/M metagenome (GOLD analysis project Ga0325400, IMG submission 205662) | Populus deltoides microbial communities from Bellville, Georgia, United States - Xylem-PdKOR-R1 | ecosystem: Host-associated > Plants > Phyllosphere > Stem > Wood/Secondary xylem...
TATTTCAAGCACGTTAAGTTTTGCCAATATCAAACTCAACATTATGTCAAGCTTAGATGTGTTGGGTCGGGCGCTAGCCACACCCAGCCATGCTTGGGCTTTGCAGTGTGCTAAGCCTCTGGAGCGTCGAGTTTGGCCAATGCCAGACTCATGTTAGGGACTGACAGCACCAGTTCCATGTTTGGGTGTGACAACATCTATCAAACCCAACATATGGGCCCAGTAGTACGCTAGGCCCAGGCGCAACCTAAGTCTGACGCCTGCCAAACCTAACTCTTGGGTCCAATAGGTGTTGCCAAGCCTAATAGCTTAGCCTGATGAACTTTCATGCCAATAAGGTGGGTCTGACACCTGTTTTCTGAAAGTGTCGAGCCTGAGGATTTTTGTTGTCATAGCCCGGGCATTGCCAAATTCGCTACACCCACGGATTCAAACATAATACATGAATCTAACACCATTAATTCCATAGATTTTTTTCTAAAATCTTAAAGAATTTATTTCTCAACAAATAAGCTTAATTAAACAAATCTACATTTTGTCAATACCATTAGGTGTATTAAAATCTTTCATGGCTCGTCATGTCTCCATCTTTTTGTTGGATAAAATAAGTGGAATACAACTCACAATACAACTTAAAATGTCATAAAGATGAAATTACAATCTAGTCACTCCTCTCTATAAAAGGACAAAACTCATGAGTTATAAATATACTATGAGACCTTCAGAATATAGATTCAGAATCTTCATTCTCTACTACATATATATTTTCATAGCATCTCTCTCTAAAATATTATTGTATTTCCTTTCTCTATAAAGATATTTATTTAAGCATCGGAGAGTCCCTACCTCCACTACAGGGGATCTTTTGCAGGTATTAGTCACAAGCACCTTAGCCTACCAAGTATCAAGTATAAGTTATCAACTACCTTGGCTAGAGAAAATGGATGAGATTGCTATGACCAATTGATTAACTGATTAGCCAACCCGGGATCCTTTGTCCTAGACTATTTGAATTTTTTAAGATATCATGAAGTTACCTAGTAAGTCTCCAAATTCATCTAATGAGTGGCGTGAGACCCGCTAAACTAAAATTACACTAAATAATGTTATACAAACAAATGAACAAACCCTCGCGAGTCTTTCCAAAAATTAATTTATCATGACTAACTTATCCTCTCCAATTTACAACAACGTTTTCTTTTGAAGAAAAAAAACCTCTGATATTGTTAGCAACTGATCCAATCAAGGGTTTCTAAACCTGATTAATCAAGCAACGAGGGAAAAGGAATGGGTCAAGGCTCCGTGAGTATGAGATTTTTTTCTTGATTTTTCTTATTATTATGAGTCTTTACAGTTAAAAAAATTACTTTAATTGTTTATAGTATTGTTGAAATCACACATTTAACTTTATTTCCTTCTGTTTTTTAGAGAACCAAATTCATGGCACATGTATGAAAATATTTTGACCATTTTCCTCTTATTTTTCCCGAAACGATGGATTTCATCCATCCAAATTTTTGTTCTGCTTCATAGGCTTTCCTTCCAAATATTGTGTTAGGTGATCCTTTGCTTTACTCTTGTAATTTCATATGAAATCTCTTCTTGAATTATATGCTTCATCAACCTTATTGCTTCATGTTAAACTTATAGTTACTAGTCGGTGATGCTATTATGTTTATCCTCTTAATCATTTACATTAAGAGAAAGTATCATGGTTTGAAAATGTTATTTTTGAAATTTGCAATAAGGTGTCGTGTCATGTTGTATTTGGCTATAATGTATAGAAAGATCCTTGGTTCTAATTAGACCTTCCACTTACTTTTTTAATGACAAGTCATTTATTTAACATCAACTGAACATTCAATGCAAAAACAGCTGTAAATATCTTTATACCCCACACTCCTCCATTTCTTACACGTCAATATAAAGCTTATTCCTTCTCTGAACACCAATAGATCTTAACCAATCATCTTTCACCTTCGTATCATTTTCTCTCCTCTCATTGGCTCTTTTTATTCCATGTCACCATTTCATAAACCCTCAACTAATCTAGAACCTTCTCCCTTTTATAAACCTTGAAAATTAAAAAATCTCCCTCTCTAAAATTCAATTCTCAATCTATTGATTTCCCTTCTTAGTTTGATCCCCTCATCTAGTACACATATCAATGGCTATGAAATCATCAAACCGATACCTAACCCTAATCTCACTAATATTTACAATTTTATGCTTAACCGAAGCTTTGATCTCTACACCGGACATCAATTCCCCTCCATATTCAAAAGCGATCTTGGTATGTAATTAACTTCATAAACTGTCAATTCCTCTAGCCGCATCTTTCCTTCCTTTATTTTAAATAACATTTTTTTTTCATGTTGTAGGATTTAAAAGAAGCGATAGTAAAGGGTTTAGGGTTTCAAATAGGTGATTTTAAGATTTTGAGTTTTGATTTGAGAGACACACTCTATTACCAATCTTCAATAAAAAAAAAAGGATGGAGATTTAAGCATGTGCAGAATATGAAAGACATGTCAAGATAATAGTTGAAACAAACTAGCTAATTTGATCGTGTGAGATTAGTTAGTTGTGAGATAGTTAATTATTAAAGTGGTTAGTTGTTCGTAGTTGGAATAAAGTAGTTATAACAATTGTAATTGGAGGGAAAACATTAGAATATAAGCTGGTGTATTAGAAATATAAAGCAAAAGAAATAACAATAGCAAATACAATCATGGTTTATGCAAGGGTACCAACTTCAAGCTTATTTGAAGTTATTACATTTGGGAAGTTGTGACATGGTCATAAAAGTAGATCAGTTAAGAAGGTATTCTCTTATCTTATTTGATTTTATCAAGATGAAGATCTTTTTTAGAAAAGAAAAAAGACCAATAGAGTTAAAAGAGATAGTGGAAGAAGTTATATTAAAGATGATAATAACAATTAAAGTTCATAAAAATTTAAACTTAATTTGTTTGATTTTGTTTAGCAATTGTTTTCAATAACAGTCTCAGAAAAACTAAACAAGAAGATTGAAAATACAAAAGTAAAGGAATTGTCGAAAGAATTTCAGTTTATCTTCGATGAACCTAAGCAATTACCATCAGTGAGGAGACTATATCATAAAATTCCTCTTGTTCCAAGGGTGTAACCAATTAACATCAGACCTTACAGGAGTTCTTTCATTCATAAAGAGGAAATTGAGAATTTGGTAAAGAAAATATTGTCAAATGGCATTATCTAGCACAATTAATGCCCTTTTACATCACCAGTTATACTAGTTAAGAAGAAGGATGGAACATAGAGGTTTCGCATGGATTACAGGCAGCTGAACAACATCACAATACAAAAAAAAGTTTCTAATACCTCTCATTGATGAATTGATGGACGAGTTGAATGGATCAAAGTTCTTCTCAAAATTGGACTTGAGGTCAAGCTATCTCATGTTAAGGATGTGTGATGAATATGTAGAGAAAACAATCTTTAAAACTCATTATGGATATTACGAGTTAAAGTTAATGCCTTTCAGTTTAACTAATACCCTTTCTACTTTTCAAGCTTTAATGAATAATATGTTGGAACCTTATTTACAAAGATTATTTTTTATGACATATTGATCTATAGTTCAACATTGGACTTACACATTACTCTTCGTAGAGCTATTTTGGAAGCATTACATAATAATTAATTGTTTGCCAAATGATCTAAGTGCACATTTTGTGAAGACAAAGAAGAGGATCTTGGGCATATTATTTGTTCTAAATAAGTTGGAACTTATCCAAGAAATATTAAAGATTTGAAGAACTAGCCTGTTCCAAAAAAAATTTTGAAGGATTAAAAGGCTTATTGGGACTAGCAAGCTATTATAGAAAGTTTATCAAGAACTTTGGCATTATTAGCAAACCACTCACTGACTTGCTAAAAAAGAATAGTTTCAAATGGAATATTAATGCTCAAAAAACATTTGAACAACTCAAAAGGGCTTTGTATCAAACTCTTATTTTGGCCTTATCAAATTTTCATAAGATGTTCATCTTGAAGACTAATGCATGTACTACGGGGTTGGGAGATGTATTAAGCCAAGAAGGATGGCCTATAGCCTGTATCAGTAAGGCATTAGGTGTGAAACATATAGGATTATCGATTTATAAAAAGGAAATCACGATTATTTTGATGGTTACAGAAAGATGGAGGCATTATTTAGAACGTGACCAATTCCTCATCAAGACTAATCATGCAAATCTGAAATACCTACTAAAGTAGAAGAAACACACTTCATTGTAGAGAAAAGGGGTAACTAAATTGATGAAGCTGGGATATGTCATATAATACAGGAAGGGAAGGGAAAATATAGTGGTCAATACCTTATCAATGAAGGTTGATTTAATCTCGAATTCAAAAGAGTTAAGTGAGGAACAACAAGGTAGTAATTATGGTATGGCAGTAGTGGTTCCATCTTAGTATATGGAAATTAATGACTCCTATAACAATTATCATGGGCCGACTTCAAATGACGTCGGTAACCTCCTAAGAGGTATTGCGAAAGGAAAGGGGTTTGAGTATAATCATAAAATTATGATTATAAGGTTCAAGAGTTCCCACCTAATATCATGGTTACTAGAAAACTTATGGTCTGTGAGAGTCTAAATAAGGAACTGGTTGTGCAAGGAAAAGATGTATCACCCCCAGTGCATCCTACCTAAGATAAGTTACATTGTTGTTCGATTATTTTTCTAAGTTGTGTTTCTATCCATTGGTCTTTTTTAAAGTCCAAGGCAGATCTCCTTTCATGAGAGAATCTCTACCGAATTGGGTGAAATCCTAACCGTTCAAAAGTCCAAATTATAGCATCACATTTATTTTCTAAATATAACTAATTCCTAACATTCTGAATAGAATAATTATTATGAGTTTTTTGTATTTTGGTCAAACTCTAATGGATAATCATAAACTAGTTATGATATTCGTTTTTTCTTAAAAAAAGAAGGCATGATAAAAATGTTCTAATTTTAAGAAAATATATTTGGAAAAATTTTAGAATTTGATCGTATGCACGAAAGCAAAATATTTTTTTTTGTAAGAGGAAATTAATTTTTAATTTTTTTAAGAAAAGTTTAGGAAAAAATTGGGTATTTTTAATACCGGATCTATATCTTACAGTGAAGTCTACAACTCGATATTATGCAAAATTATTGGAAAAACATACGAAAAAATCACAACTATTTTGAAATGACCATTGGAATTTCTTTATATATTATTATATTATTAAATATAAATTGGGTTGGACCGAAACTGGTCCCGCCCGACTCAATCAGGTTGGGCCAACTATCGGGCCAACAGGCCCATCTTCTTCTTCTTCTTCTTTTGGGTTGGGCTAGACCCGAACTAGCCATATAGGTTGGGCCGAAGCAAGTCCAACCCATCTCAAGAGTTAATTATTTTACAAAATGTGAATCAATATTCAGATTCTGCATGCAACTAAAAAGGTTTCAGGGGGAAATGAGGGATGGAAGAAGAAGAAGCTCACCTGGCGCAGGAGTTTCAGCTATGATTAAGAGGTCTAGCAGGTGGCTCAAGAGGCATTAGTGGAAGAAATGGTGGCTAGTGTTAGCTGTGGGAGGAAAAAAAAGCCGACGGTGGAAAAAAAAAGAAATGGGTGGTGGTGGCAGCTGTTACTATTACTAGTGAGAGGATGAGCTAATAGAGGAGGTTGAGTCGTCGTTGCTCATGGTGTGGGTGAGGTTGGAGTAGTTGAGATCATCGTGGAGATAGAGGGAATAGAGAAAATTGGCGACATAAAGAAGAAAAACTAAGGAGGGATATTGATTTTTTGTCAACTTTGCACCTGATTTTCTTCATGCTCAGGCCATGAAATCCACCCCTATTTATAGGGAGTGGAAGATAGATATTTTTTCTTTAATGATACCAAATCTTAGCCCTTGATTTAGCCTCGAAGGATCCCAAACATTGGCTTAAAGTGGGCATCATGAATTGTCAAATGAAGGCTGCTTGAGTTAGCCTCTTTGGGTTGGTGCCACGATCGTTGTGGTGTTAATCGATCAGAAAAGGTCGTACCAGAGTGTAGTCAGATGTCAAGTGATTATTTTTGTGCAAGTTTTGTTATATTTGGTAGAGAGATGAAGCAATGCTCCTGAAAAGTATCTCCCTGAGCAGTCTTTTCATTGAAAATTAAAGAAAAAGAAGAAGATGAACAATAACCAAAACGAAGTTGTTTTGGTAAAGTTCAATTTAGTCCTTCGATTTGTGATTTCTATCAATTATACCTCTAATTGATCCTGAACTTCTAATTTTATGCAATTTTGCCTCTGACAAACTTCAATGTCAACCTTGGATTTCAACACCTTTTTCATTTTTGTCATTGTTCATGGATTTCTTCAACTTTACCTTCAATTAGCCATTAAATTTTTAATTTTCTTCAATTTCACTTATGATTTTAATCAATTGAGCCCTCATAATTTGACATCTTTTTCAAAATGGTCATTGATTGCGAATTTCTTCAATTTAGCTCTTAATTGACCCCAAAACTTTGATTTTCTTGTGATTTTATCCCTGATTTGAATCAAATAACTTTGTGAAAATTAAGTTTGGTCTTCTAAAATTCCAATCTTCTTAATTAAGTCCAAATTAGGCTCCCAAACTTATTTTTTTACCAATTAAGCCTCTAATAAAATTAATTTGACCCATTTAAAGTATAATTAAGTCCTTACACCTAATTAAATCTTTTAATTGGATCCAAATTAATTCTTGAACATAATTAAACTACTAATTTGGCTCATGATTAAATAAAATTGACCTATTAAAAATCTAATTATATTCCTGTACTTAATTTTTATGCAGATTCTTCCAATAATCATTTAATTTGATCTTGAATCTGTATTGTCTTTCTAGTTTTAGATATAATGAGATACAATTATGCTTCTGATTCCATCTAAAATTACAGTTTGATTTTTCTATATTTAAAATTATTTCTCTGCCAGCTTTTTTAACATCACTAGTCTCCTTACTATTATTATTATTTTATTTTTTATTTTTTTATTTTGAAAATAAAACAAAAGGTAAAATTTTGGGGAATAACCGAAACATTGGTTATGCCAACAATGATCCAAAATGGAAAAATGTTGTGGCTGAGAAACTAATCAATGCTGCTTGTTGCCCGACTACAATCTTTCTGATGGAGTATTAAAATACAAAAACATAATTGTGATTGAGAATAATGATGACTTAAGAAACAGATTGGTGGGTGCTGCACATGATTCCTACACGAGGACATGCAGGGGTTCAGAACTCTTATAAAAGGTTGAAGGCATTTTTCTATTGGCATGCAGCGAAACAAATGGTTAATTGAATCTCTACCTAAATCTAAGGGAAATAATACAATTATGGTGATAAATGATAGATTCATCAAATATGCTCATTTCATTACACCGTCCCATCCTTTTACAGCTCAGGATGTTGCTCCAAAAGTCTTGGATCATTTCTGTAAGTTTCATGGACCCCCAGCTTCAGTTTTCACTAACAAGTTTGTTCTGGAGGGAATTATTTAAAAAGTTGGGAGTTAAGTTACTTGAGCTCAATATATCACCCCCACACACATGGACAGTCTGAGAGGGTGAATCAGTGTTTGGAAAAGTGCTGAAGAAGTATGACGATGTATAATCCAAAGAAATGGCTTTTACGGTTGTCCTTTGGCCCAATGATTGTATAACACCAGCTATCATTCATCCATTAAAATGTGCCCCTTTCAGCCACTGTGTGGATACCAACCTCCCAGTAGGGGAATAGTGCCACAAGACATATATCTCTAGTGGTTGCATGCAGTGGATGCTATGTTGCAGTTAAGGTTGGACATGCATGGATCAGGTTCTTTAAAGACAGTTAGGAATGGTAAGAGACAGGATGAAACATGTGGCTGGCAGGGGAAGGACTAAGAGAGAGTTCAGCGTGGGAGATTTCTTCTACCTTAAACTACAAACATATAGACAGAAAAGTTTGGCTTTGAGGAAAGACTTCAAGCTTAACCCTAGATTTTATGGTCCTTATAAAGTGATCTAGAAGATTGGTGCTGTAGCTAGCTTATAAATTACAACTTCCAGAAGGAGTTTTAATTTATTCAATCTTCAACGTCTCATTACTTAATAAGAAGGTGGGAAGTAATGTGGTGGTATCAACTACATTACCTTCAATGGATTGATATGGGAAGATTAAGGTGACTCTAGTAGAAAATTCTAGAACGAAAGCTAATGAAGAAAGGTAACATGGCCGCCACAATGGGGATGGTGCAGTGGTCTAATCTGTTCGATGAAAACGCCATCTGGGAAGATTTAGATCAGCTTAGTAAACAGATTTCAGGCTTCTGTCAAGATTCTTGAGGGCAAGAATCATTTTAAGAAGGGGGAATTGTTACCAGTCTTCAAGAAAAAAAAGGATGGAGATTTAAGCATGTGCAGAATGTGGAAGGCATGTGAAGAAAATAGTTGTACAAACTTGCTGATTTGATCATGTGAGATAAGTTAGTTCTGAGGTAGTTAGTTTTTAAGGTAGTTAACCGCTAATAGTTGGAATAAAGTAGTAAGAACACTTGTAACTGGAGAGGGAAAACACTAGAATATAAGTTGGTGTACTGGAAACGTAAAGGGTAAGAAATAACAATAGCAAATACAGTAATTCTTCTTTTCTCTACTTTTCTTCTATAACTCTTCTCTTTAATCCTATAACTCTTCTCTTGTTAAGCTGATAGCTTAAAACACTCGTGAGTCATTCAGTGGCTTATGAATTTGATGTGGAGGTTGATAATAAGGCGGTTCCGTTCATGTTATTGTAGGACGTGAACCGCTGGGAGTTTGTTGATTTGCCTATTTTTAGAGTTGAAGACCCTGTTAAACCCGGTGATGAAAACGGGTTGATGGAACAAAAAAAGGATGGTAATGGGTTGCCTGTTTTAGTTCCGTTTCATCTTTCTGGGCCCATCGAGATATGGGTTCAGGATGTCAAAGATAACCTTAGCTGAACAGCTGCGTCATGCTGTTCGTTCTGAAGGGGCTCCGCTCCTCTCTCCGAGGATTGTTGGGCCCACCTCGCTCACATCTCCATCATCATCACCTTCTTCTAATAACAGACTCAAGCTGAAGCGCCTTGCTCCTGGACTTGTGGAGCTATCCTTGCCTGCAAAATCTCAACCTGTTCATGCCCTCTCCACCGTTGATTTGGAACAAGCTACTACTGTTCTAACTCTAAACATTTCACTACAATGTGGCCATTCGCTTCTGTGAATGGCTAAAACTCGAACTTGGTTGGTTTTGAGAAATTGTTTACATCTATGTTGGGTCCCAAGGCTAATAAGAAAGGTTCCTTCAAGTTGTTGAAGGCAGATGTGCCAGCTCAGACATTTGTTAAGATAGGGTTTGGTGTTGAGAATTAAGAAATTGAAAGAAGTAGATGGGCTTGGTCTGGAGGCTATTCCTAAATGGAGGACAAAGCCTGGGAGTGTGAGGATGCATTTTGAGGTATTGGCTAAGGTTGATGGCCAGAAGATAGTACCGGAGAGAGTGGTGCCGGTTAACCCTGTGATCGTGGAGGATACAGTGGCTCCTCATGTGCTTGCAGGGAATGTGAGCATGTCCAGAACTCCTGTTGTCCACCCTCCTTCCAATCCCTTCACCTTGTAAATCCTTGGTGGGGACTAATTTTGTCGAAGTTGCTGGAGAAACTGTGCATATTTTCTTTTTTCCAGTTACACGTAATGAGATAGTAGAGATGGACGTTGTAAAAACTATTGAACGAAGAAGATATGAAAAGGTTCATATTGTCTGTTCTATGAGTGATAAAATGATAGCCTTCAATCTTTTGGTGTTTCTTATTTTAATTATTTGTGTTGCCAACATTTTCTTGGCAGCACCTAGAAATCTTTTTCAGGAGCTAGTCCAACAGGTTACATATAACTATCATTTATAGCTAGTCATTTCTGGTAACTTTCTGGAAATATCTGCTGTAAAATCAATTCAGAAAGTGTAGGTTATATATCAGGTCAAGAGAGAACGAGCTGATCATACTTTTTTCCGGTGAAATTCATTATATTGAAGGCAGTATCAAGATGAAACCCATTGCAGTAGACAAAACAATCTTGACCAATCGAATTAATGTGAGGATTAAGGCATTTGAGCACTAAATCCAGCCATCTGTTGCTTTCCCCATGCGTGGAATAAAACAGCTGGACGGGATTTAAGATGAAGCTTTCGTGTTATGGGGAAACAATGCCATTTGTTGTCGGTTCTTCAAACAAGCCGGTGGAGTCAGTTTACCCCTTTATAAACACTTTTGTGGAGAGACGGGTATGTTATTTTGGGCAATAGATTGGCCAGTTGACATGTCTCTGTGGTAAAAGATCGATTCTGGGTGTTCAAAAATACTGAACTCAGACTTGACGGCATAATTGCAAGTACTCTCTCAAGCCATAAAAGATGTTAAAAAATGATAACTCTTGGTGGGTTTCGTATCGGCTAATATCATTTTTCAGTAGAGTTGATTTCCAACAGGTCCGGATACAAGAAACTACGCATTTAACTCTGCGTAATTTGCTTTACTTGGATTGAAACTATTTCCTGATGAAGGAAACCCCCTTCTGAATGCTTTCTGCCAACTCTTTTTTAGCCCTTTCCAACCCCACCCTGTTAAAAATATAGTTAAAACGGTGAATATTTTTGTTGATTTTCTTTTACCAACAAAGGAAAGCCAGTCGAGTGGTAAAATGCTTTCTTCATACCTCTCATATTCGTTTAGGGGACCAAGTTGATAGACTTCCTCGGCTCCTCTGCGACCAAGTCGTACCTTGGTTGCGAAGAATGGGAGTTCTGTCACCTATTATAAACAATATGCTTCATTATTGAAAGGTTAAAATAGCAAGTGTGAAGATTCTTACAAAGAAAGGCTTCCAAAAAAATACCTCAGAAGCTACAAATGCACATTCCACAACACCAGCATCTCCCCTCAAGCCACGAAGGCAGGCATCTGCAAATTTAACAGCAGCATACGCCTGCACAATTGCATATCCCTTGTCTTTGTTTTGGTTCAATAAGTCCACTAGGTTTGAATTTTATAATTCACTTTTGTAATCAAAGCTGCAGAATGAAAATAAAAAATAAAAATAAAGAAGGGGATAGATTGGCTAACCATTGACAGTGTTGCAGAGCCAGCCCCAGCTTTCGCCTGCCAATAACAGGGACATTGTTTAATGTAGTTTAACCAATCTATTAAATCCAAATGGAAAGGAAGCATACAAGATGTTTGAGGAACTTGTATGTTGGGAACCATGAACTTAAGAGCAATTGCATTAAAAAAATTGATGAAAATAGGATGCAGAGAGATGATACACGTGTCAGCATGAAAAAGAGAACTCAATTCCTGCAGAGACATTGCGGCACTTTGCATTGTGTTGGAAATCATGATTTAGCGAACATCATGACAAAAACATGCAGTGCCGTATAAGATATCAAAATCTAAAAAAACAAAAGAGAAATCATTGCTGAGAATGATATTGCGAACTACAATTATAGCTTTAAAAATTCGCAAAAATGTGCAGTTGTGAGATTGGATGCCATCTAGGAATGTACTTCAAAATGTTTAGCAGTTAATGAAAGGAGAATGAAATGGTGAAGTTCGGAAGCATTGGACTTCTTGATCAGAAACGATGCAATAGATGAAATTAGCAAAACTGTTCTTCAATAAAAATATTAATTCTAGCAAGTTCAATTAAAGAAACCACCATCCTTGTCCATGTCCCTCCTGGGATTGTACACTCAATCTACAATAACAAGCTGCTATAGGGCATGCTTATCTATATCAGATCACTGAAATGTTACCAGAAAGGTGGTAACAATTTGTATCTTAAACATTGGCTGGTTCTCTTTCTGTCCAAGCAGATGACTTCAACAAAACGCTTGGAAGGGTGGTCTAATAACACCCAGTATTGCAATCCCACGCGCTCCAAGACAAGAAAAGGAAGAAAAAAAAATTACCTGAACAACCTCTGTTCCACCATCTTGAATTCGTTTGGTCAGGTATTCAGTTTCTTCAGGGTGAAGGAGGAAGGAGGCTTAACCTGCAAAGAGTGAATCAATTCATCTCAAAATGTGCCACATTTTTTAGCAGTAGCTTTAAACATCTAAATTACATCGAAATGTTTGGCAAAACAATCTACGAAACCTGTGACAGAAGAGGCAAAATTGTGACTCCAGCATGGCCTCCAACAACTGGAACATCAACTTCCTTAGGATGAAGTCCCAGAACTTCTGCCTGCGAGGAAATCACAGGAGAAAGTAGAAAACTTATACATGACTAATAGAAAGCACAAAAGCTCCACCTGGCGCTT
>Ga0325400_1005011_pt1 | contig 12382 bp, 16 predicted proteins | sample PopdelMetagenome_2_FD_205662 | JGI IMG/M metagenome (GOLD analysis project Ga0325400, IMG submission 205662) | Populus deltoides microbial communities from Bellville, Georgia, United States - Xylem-PdKOR-R1 | ecosystem: Host-associated > Plants > Phyllosphere > Stem > Wood/Secondary xylem...
GCCTTCTGCCGCCTCAAGGACTTCCGCCGCGTCGCAACCCGCTACGACAAGCTCGCCGCCAACTTCCTCTCAGGTGTTGCTCTCGCCACCGCCCTGGCATTCTGGCTCTGAATGAGTCTGGGCCCTAAGCCTGGTGGTCGAGCACAAGCACAAGATCGGCTTCACCGGCGCCATCCTGATCGAGCCCAAGCCGTTCGAACCGACCAAGCATCAGTACGACTTCGACACCGCCACCGTGTACGGCTTCCTCAAGCGCTACGGCCTGGAAGACGAGGTCAAGGTCAACATCGAGGCGAACCACGCGACGCTGGCCAGCCACACCTTCGAGCACGAGATCGCGACCGCCGGCGCGCTCGGCATCTTCGGGTCGATCGATGCCAACCGCGGCGACCCGCAGAACGGCTGAGACACCGATCAATTCCCCAACGACGTGACCGAGATGACGCTGGCCAACCTGGAAATCATCCGCACGGGCGGCTTCACCACCGGCGGCTTCAACTTCGACGCCAAGGTGCGCCGCCAGTCGGTGGACGCGGCCGACCTGTTCCACGGCCACGTCGGCGCGATCGACGTGGTGGCGCGCGGGCTACTGAACGCGGCCGCGTTGGTCGAGGACGGCCGGCCCGACCGCATCAAGGCCGAACGCTACGCCGGCTGGGAGGAGGGGATCGGCCAGGAAATCGCCTGCCTCGACCTCGCCGGCATCGCCGACCTCGCGATCGAGCGGGACCTGAATCCTCGCCCCCGCTCCGGACAGCAGGAGCGGATCGAGAACATCATCAACCGCTTCGCGCGATAGGCGCGGTCGCTGCTCCTCCTCTGGCGGAAGGGGAGCGACGGCGGTCCAGCGCGGGCAGACTGCGCTGGCCGGTCGATGGACGGGCGGACGTCCGACACCGGCGGACGCAGCGGCGCGTCGATGGCGATCCCCGGCGGCCGGCAGGCAGCGGTCATCGCCGCGCCCCCGTCGCGCGGGCATTCCAGCGGTACATGCGACACCTGCCCCCCGCCCTGAGCGGCGGGGGCACGCGCCCGTCGCCGGACAGCAGCGTCACCGGCTCAAGGTCGGGATCCGTCGATGTGATGGCGGCGACCCGATCCAGGCTCCGTAGGGAAACCTGGATGAGCGACCTATTCCGGCTGACGGAGGAACAGATGGACCGGCTGCGGCCGTTCTGTTCGAAGAGCCGTGGCAAGCCGCGGGTCGACGATCGCCAGGTGCGGAGCGGCATCGTGTTCGTCGACCGCATGGGCTGCGCTGGCGAGATGTCCTCAGTGTCTACGGCCTCTGCAAGACGCCCTACAAACGGCGAGGCGCGGCGCGGCGGGCGTGTTCACGCGGATGAAGGAAGTGTTGGCGGCAGCAGACGTCGAGCCGAGGACGGTCATGACCGATGCGACCTATGCGAAGGCGCACTGCACGGCCGCGAGCTTGCGGGTTGAAAAGGAGGTCTTGGACGCCTGATCGGGGGCACCGGGGGAGGGCTGATACCAAGCTCCATAATCAGCGAGCCCTGACCATAGCACCTCGCCCCCTCCCCCCGCCCCGAAACGCGTCAGTCGGTCCAGCCGCCCGTCAGGTACGGATGGACCGGCACCTCGCCGGGCACCGTCACTTGCGGCACGGATAAGGTCGCGGCGGCGGCCAGCCACTCCGCCCCGCCCGCGCGGTTGCGGGTGGAGCCGTCGCCCCGCGTGGCCACGCGCCCATACACGGGACGCTCGCGGTCCGAGGGCTGGCCTGCGAAGATCGCGGCGATGTTGCCCCAGGTGGATGGGTCGCGGCCGTCCAGGCTCAGCCGGTCGTTGAGGTAGCAGGCGGTGGCCCAGGCTGCTTCCGGGCTGGGCGTCATGGCGATGATCCGCTTGCCCCAGTACATGCGCAGATTGTTGTGTAGCCAGCCATGTGTGAGGAACTGCCGTTGGCAGGCGTTCCACGTCTCGTCGCGCGTTTCGCCCCGCAGCATGGCGGGCAACGTCTCCAGCTCCGGCCGCGGGTCGGTGGCGTGGTCGGCCAGCGTCGCGCGCGCCCAAGCAGCGACTCGCTCCCACCGCTCAGGTGCGTCCAATGCCAGTGCCTGGTAGTGGAACCACTCGCGCCAGCCGAGCAGTTCGTCGGCGAACTTGACGCGGTGCTGGCCGCCTGCACCGCTGCCCGCCGCGGCGCGCCACACCTCGCGCGGGCCGAGCACGCCGAAGTGCAGATAGGGCGATAGGCCGCTGGCGCCGTCCGCCCGCGTGGCGTCGTTGCGGGCGGACGCGTAGCCGGGCAGTACGTCCGCCGCCGCGCGCGCCAGCCGCGCCTCCGCCGCCGCGCGGCCGGCGGGGTGGGTATCGCTCGGCGGCAGCGAGTGGTCGATGGTGAGGCCGGCGATCAGCGCGTCCGGGTCACTTTCCTCCGGCCGGTCGGGCTCGAAGGGCAGCGGCCCGGCATAGGGCGGCAGGTCCGACCCTTCCTCGTCCCACTCGCTCCAGGCGGCGCGCTCGGGCTCGTGCGCGCGCAGGAAGCGGCCGCGGCCGGTGATGCCGTCGCCTAGCAACGCTGGCGGCACCAGACAGGCGGCGTTGACCGCGTACACCGGCACGCTCGCCCGCGCCGCCACGCGCGCCGATTGCCAGCGCGCGACGAAGCTCGGCTGGTCCTCCACCACCACGGCCGCGGCCTCGGCGGCGATACGGTGGACCAGCCCCTTCTCGCGGGCGCCCGCCCGGTCGACGTGCCGCACGCAGGCGAGGCCGCGTTCCCCGCACCCGGCGGCGAGGTCGATGCTCGCGCCCAGGATGAAGCGGTGCAGCCGGTCGGAGGCGTAGGGATAGTCCTCGCGTACGCCGTGATAGACCAGCACCGGCAGGCGGAGCGCGTTGCCCAGCCGGACGGCGGCGTGGATCACCGGGTTGTCGTGGGCGCGCAGCGCCTGTTGCAGCCAGCACAGTACGTAGCGGCCGCCCCGCTCGGGCGAGCGGTCATTGAGCAGGCGGACGCGCGGCGCCTCTCGCCAGCGGGCGAGCGCTTGCGGCAGGATCGCCGTCACCAGCCCCGGCTGCCGGATATGCCCTTGAACGGGCCGGCGAGGTCGGAGGTCACCCAACCGCCGTAGAAGCCGCCGGGCTGGGGCCCCGCGCGCTCGCCGTTCACGGTGCAAAGGTCCAACGGTGTCGCGTAAAAGGCATAATGGTCGCGCAGCATCGCGAACGAGGCGGTCGGGTACGGGTAGCTCCAGGCTATGTCGCGCAACAATCTGCCGCCAACCTGCAGATGCCAATAGGCCCCGTAACCCTTCCACTCGCAGAACGAGCGCCGGTCGGACGGGAGCATGAGGCCGGTATCCACGTCGGCGGGCGGGACGTACCAGCTGGGCGGATGGCTGGTTTCCAGCACGCGCACGGGACGCCGCGTGTCTGCAACCACCGCGCCCAGATGCTCGATCCGCACGTGCGCGGTGCCAGGCACGGCCACCGCCGGGCGCGGATAGCTCCACACGCTCTCCTGCCCCGGGCCGACCGGGTCGGGACACGGCCTCACGCGCCGGCCCGCCGCCGGACGTGGGGTCGCACGCGCCGAAAGCGGCGCGGCTGTTCCGGCAGGCCCGGCACGCGGGCGTTCCGGGCCAGCATCAGAGATCGACCTTCACGTCCTCGATGCGGTACGGCTCGCCCGTCACCTTGGCCTTGACGAAGGACAGCACCGACACGATGCCCTGGCCAGGGCCATCCCAATACTCGGCCCCGTCGGCGTGCACCTTCAGGAGCACGATGTCGGGATCCTCCGGCCCGTCCGGGAACCAGGCCTCGATGCCGGCATTCCATAACTCCTTCGCCTTGGCAAGGTCGCCCACCACGTCCGCCTCGCCGGTGACCGACACCCATGAGCTGCGCGACGAGAAGCTCACGTTGACACGGGCGTCGCGACCGATCTGTTCGACCTTACGTCCGCCGCTCCTGGTGAAGAACCACAGGTTGCCGTCGAACTCGACCTCCTGCACCGCCATGGGCCGGCTCATCGGGCGGCCATCGGCGATGGTCGTGAACATGCAGACCTTGGTTTCCGCGATCAGCCCGGCGAGCTTGGCGACCTCGCCGTCTCGCGCGGCCTCCGGTGTCTGCGGTGAGGTGATCATGCTGGAAAACTCCGCCGATGGTGCCTGGGTATACGGAGGGACCAGCCCACCGCCGCCCTGCACAACGCCCCGGCGAGCGGAACGGCCCGGCACTTCAGCACGGGCGTGTAACCTCGATGCCGTCGGGGCGAACCGCGCGCGTCAAGCCCGGCCGCGGCCAGCACGTCCCGCATACCGCCGATCACGGGGCCGACGCGGCTCGGCATACCCATCTCGGGCACCTACCCACCTGCCACGTTGATCCGACGAAACCAATCCAGGCTGAATTTCCATCGTCGTGTTCATGGCCGCCTCCGAGAAACACCTCGTCCCGGTGTCCACGCAGCCGGCGGCGGCCCGGACCGTCGCTTTAACTGCCGGGCTGGCGCCAAGGCGCACGCGTGAACAGCGCCCGTTCTCGGCGGCGCAGATCGAAGGCCCGTCGGCCGACGGCGTCGAAAGCCATCGTCGCGCGATGGGTGAGCATATAGGGTGCCCAGCCGAGAACGTGGCCTTTCGCGAAAGCCAGCAACACGCGTCGCGAGGTGTAGGACACGCCATGGGCGTTGGCGCTCGTGCCGGTGTCCGCACCCGGCGCGGCCAGATTGCCGGAGAGAAGCGATAGGTCGATACCGTGAAAGGCCTCGCGGCGGGGATCGGAGCGCGACGTGAAATCCATCCGATAGCACCGCGCGGGCACCGACCGGCAGGTCGCCCCAGTCCTTACCGGTCACGAATGCTTCATCGAGATTGAAGGGGTGGCGCGACAATGCCCGCATGTCCGAGGACGGGACCCATATGGACCGGCCAGCGCCGTCACCTTGCCGCCGCCCGGATCTCCGACCGCGGTGCCCCGCGTCGGATCGCCGCCGAACGCGGCGACGTTCGCGCGGACTGGTCTGCTCTGGGGGAAACCGGCCCAATTCTGCATACAGCCCTGCGGGGTGTGAGAATTGAGAATGGCATGGGACGTCGGGCGTTCATGCCGGAACAGGTCGTCGCGGAACTGCGTGAGGTGGACGTACGGATGTTGCCGAAGGTAACGCGCATCGCCAGTTGATCCGGCAATATCATCCATATATATGCTTTCGTGTTCATGTGTTGAGAGGTCGATGACGCGCGACGAGACGGAGCAGCTGGCGGACCTGTTCCGCCTGCTGGGTGAGCCCAACCGGCTGAAGCTGGTGGCGGCGTGCTTGGACGGGCCGAAATCGGTGAGCGAGCTGACCGACGCCGTGGGCGTGAGCCAATCGCTCGCGTCCCAGCACCTTCGCCTGCTCAGGGCGGGCCGGTTGCTGAAGCAGGACCGACGGGGCCGAAACGTCTTCTACGACCTGCCCGACTGTCACGTCCGCGCCATGCTGACCAACATGATGGATCACGTAACCGAACACGATCACGAGCAAGAGGAAGCGGAACAATGACCCAGGTAGACATGGTGAAGTGCGCGTGCGCCGACTGCGTGTGCGTAGTTTCCACCACCGGCGGCGTACAGGCGGACGGCCGCACCTTCTGCGGCGACGCCTGCGCCCAGCATCACGTGGCAGGCGACGGCTGCGACCACGCCGGCTGCCCCTGCCACGGCTGAGCCGGCCCGCGGGGTCGGCCGCAGCCGGCCCCGCTACTCCGCCCCCTGTTCCGCTTCGATGATCGAGCGCGGCGGAACGGCGACGCCGTCGACCGGCGGCGCTTCCACGAGGCGCAATATGGCAAGGGGCCTGACCGGAGCCGCACCTGCCGCCGCTCCGGCCGCGAACGGCCCATCGCTGCCCGAACGCGACGGCGCCGCCCCGTTCAGAGATCCACGGTGAGATAGGCGGAGGCGACCCGCCCTGGAATGATGTCGTAGGCGCCGGCGCCGCGCAGTTCGAAGCCGTACGCGTTTCCGAGGTTGGTCACCCGCGCGCGCAGCATCGCGTCGCGCCCGCCCAGGTTGACCAGCGTGCGCGCCGGCATGCGGACCAAGTTGTTGCACGTGGCGACGATGGCCCCCGTGTTGAACACCCCCAGGTCGAGCGACAGCCCGTCGAGCACGGCCGGCCGCCAGTCGGCGCCGGCGTGAAAGCGATCCAGGGGTGCCTTGGTGACGATGTTGATCGACCCGCCGGGCTCGCCCTTGCCCGACAGAGCGGAGGCCGGGCCCTTCAGCACCTGAAAGCTTTCAACGGTGGCCACGTCGCGGCGCGCGTTGCAGCCGCGGTTGCTGCTGAACCGGTTGACCAGCAGGTCGGGGTCCTGGTTGATGTCGCCCGAGAACCCGCGGATCGCGTAGGCGTCCCACGCGCCGCCGAAGCTGTTCTGGCACGACAGGCCGCCCGCCAGGTCGAACAGCTGGGACAAGTCGATCAGGCCGGCGCGGTCCACCAGCGCGTCGTCCAACACGCGCATGCTCTGCGGCAGTAGCAGCGGATCGACCACTAGGCCATTGATGCTGGCGTTCGCCCGGCGCGAGCCGGTGACCACCACGTCGGGGGCGTCGGCAGACGCGTCGGCAGGATCGTCTGCGGGCCCGACCTGGGCGGCGGCCGTTGCCTGTCCCTGCGCGACGCCCGCGCACAGGAGCGCGCCCGCTGCCGCGAGCGGTCCGATCCATGACATAAGAATTCCCTGATGTAACTTTGCTAACCCAGGCCGATAAGGGTTCAATCCAGCCGGACTAATGAAATGTTATACTATTATACTTGACGCGGTGGCCGGTGATGCAGCACGTGGCCCCCGCGATCAGGAGTTCGATTAATGGCCGGCACCGACGGGTACGCGATGATCGAGATGGCGGACGCGGTGCTGGACTATGGCGGCGCGGCCGTGCTGGACGGGCTGTCTCTCAGCGTGGCGGCGGGCGAGGTGTACGCGCTGCTGGGCGGCAACGGCGCGGGCAAGTCCACCACGCTGTCCGTGCTGCTGGGCTTCGCTAGAACACGGGCGGGCCGGGTGGCGGTGGACGGCGTCGATCCCGCCGCCGACCCCGACGGCGCGCGTCGGCGCACCGCGTTCCTGCCCGAGAACGTGGCGCTGTACGATCACCTGTCGGGCACGGAGAACGCGACTATCTGTTGTCGCTGGCAGACGATGCCAGGCCCCGCGCCGACATCGCCGACGCGTTCGCCGCCACCGGGTTGCAGGAAGAGGCCTGGGGCCGGCGGCTGGGCGGATATTCGAAGGGGATGCGCCAGAAGGTCGCGATAGCGGTCGCGCTGCTGCGCAAGGTGCCGGTGCTGCTGCTGGACGAGCCGACCTCCGGGCTGGACCCGCGCGCGTCCGCCGACTTCAACCGGCTGGTCGCCACCGCGCGCGGGCGCGGCACCGCGGTGCTGATGGTGACCCACGACCTGCTGAGCGCCGCCGACCTGGCCGACCGCATCGGCTTTCTGGAACGCGGGCGCATCGTGCGCGAGGTGGTGGCGCAAGGCCCCGACCGGTTCGACGTGCGCGCGCTCCACGCGGGCTTCGCGTCAGGGGCGGCGGCGTGAGCGCGACGCGCCTGATCGCGCGGGACGAGCTGCGCCTCATGGCGCGCAACCGGGTGGCGGTGGTGGCGGTGCTGCTGATCCTGGTGCTGACGCTGGTGGCCGTGCTGACCGCCTGGAGCCACCAGCGCGACTTGGCCGAGCTGCGCCAGCGCCAGCAGGCCGCCGCGACCGCCGCCTTCGAGGCGCAGCCGGACCGCCATCCCCACCGCGTCGTCCATTACGGCCAATTCCTATTCCGGCCGCTGGGCGCGCTCGCCGCGTTCGACCCGGGCGTGGACGCGTTCACGGGCAGTTCCATGTTTGCGGAAGGCCATCGCCAGAACACCGCCAATTTCGGCGACGTGCGCCAGGGCTCGTCGCTGACCCGCTTCGGCCAGCTGACGCCGGCCTTCGTGCTCCAGTCGGTGGCGCCGCTGCTGCTGATCTTCCTGGGGTTCGGCGCCGTGGTGCGCGAGACGGAACGCGGCACGTTGCGCTCGCTCCTGGTGGGGGGTGCCGCGCGCGGGGAGGTGGTGCGGGGCAAGGCGCTGGCGCTGGGGCTGGTGGCGGCACTGGTCGGGCTGCCCGCCATGGCCGGACTGGCGCTGATCGCGGGGCAAGCGGGCGTGCAGGCCCTGCCGGTGGCGGCGATCGCGCTGGGCTACGCGCTCTACCTCGCGCTGTGGGTGGCGTTGGTGGTGCTCGTCTCCGTGCTCGCGCGCCGATCGCGCGACGCGCTGTTGGTGCTGCTGCTGGCCTGGGCGGTAACGGTGGTGCTGGTGCCGCGCGCGGCGCCCGAGATGGCGGGACGCGCGATCCCGCTCGCCAACCGGCTGGAAACGGACGTGGGCGTAGCCCGCGACCTGCGCCGCGTCGGCGACAGCCACAACCCCGCCGATCCGACCTTCGCCGCGTTCAAGGCGCGCACGCTGGCCCGATACGGCGTCGCCCGCGTCGAGGACCTGCCGGTCAATTACAAGGGCCTGCTGGCGGTGGAGGGCGAGCGGATCACCAGCCGGCTGTTCGATCGCTACGCCGCCGCCGGCTTCGCCGCGCAGGAGCGGCAGAACGCCGCGGTCGCCGCGGCCGGCCTGCTCAGCCCGGCGGTCGCTATCCGACAGCTGTCGATGGCGGCGGCGGGGACGAACTTCGCCGGGCATCGCCGCTTCCTGGATCAAGCGGAGGCGTACCGCTTCGCGCTCGTCCAGAAGCTCAACCGGCTGGAGGCGGACGCCGTGAGCTACGCCGACGACACTGCCGAGGACCCCGGTGCCGACCGGCGCAAGCGAGTGGACGCGCACCATTGGACAGAGATGCCGCGCTTCGCCTTCGCCGGGCCGGACGGGGCCGAGCTGGCGCGCGGTGCCGTGCCCGGACTGTCCCTGCTCGCGGGCTGGCTGGCGGCGGCGGTCGCGGCGCTCTGGTTCGCCACCCGCCGGCTGGGAGTACGCTGATGCGCGTTTGGATGGTCGAACTGCGGCTGCTGCTGCGCGCGCGGCCGACGGTGGTCGCAGTACTGTTGCTGACGCTGTTGTCCGCGGCGGCGGTCACGGGCGGCATGGCGGAGGTGTCGCGTCAGCGCGCCGCCATCGCGCGCATCGCGTCGGCGCAAGCCGAGGACGTGGGCGCGATCGCGAAATGGGTGAACGAGAAGAAGGACCCCGGCAGCGCTGCCTATTACACCTTTCACGCGACCTGGGACGCGCCCTCGCCGCTGGCGTTCGCGGCGCTGGGGATGCGCGACGTCGCCCCCTTTATCCAGCGCGTCCGCGCGTTGGGGCTGGAAGCGCAGATTTACGACGGCGACAATTTCAATCCGGAACTGGCGCTGCCCGGGCGGTTCGACTGGAGCTTCGTGCTGGTGTTCCTCATGCCGCTGTTCGTGATCGTGCTGTTCCACGACCTGTCCTCGGGCGAGCGGGAGGCGGGACGCGCGCGGACGCTGGCGGCGGTGCCCGGCGGCATCGCGCCGGTGCTGCGGCGGCGCACCGCGCTCAGGCTCGGCGCGATCCTGCTGGCGGCGGTGCTGCCCTTCGCGGTCGGCGCCGCCCTGTCGGGGGCGCAGCCGCTACCCGTATCGGCCGCGATCGGGCTCGCTGCCGCCTACGCGCTGTTCTGGGTGGGGGCGGCCGCGCTGGTTTCCCGCCTGCGCTGGTCCTCCACGGCCAACGCCGCGACGCTGGCGGCGGCCTGGCTGGTGCTGGTGCTGGTGCTGGTGGTGCCGACCTTCGCCAACGTCGCCATCGCCCGCGCCGTACCCGTCGCACAAGGCGCGGAGATCGCGCTGGCCCAGCGCGAGCAGGTCAACCGCGCCTGGGATATTCCGCGTGAGGAGACGATGCGCCGCTTCTACGCGGGGCATCCGCGGCTCGCAGACTCCGCCCCCCTGCCGACGGGCTTCCACTACAAATGGTATTTTGCCTTTCATCAGGTCGGCGACGAGGGCGTGGCCGGCCGGGTCGCCGCCTATCGGGCGGGGCTGGAACGGCGCGGGGCGGCGGCGGACGCGCTGGGGCTGGTACTGCCGTCCGTCGGCGTGCAAGCGGCGCTGACCCGGCTGGCACGAACCGACTTGGAAGCGCAGCTCGCCTTTCAGGATCGGGTGCGCGCGTATCACCGGCGGCTGCGCGACTTCTACTACGGTTACCTGTTCTACGACCGCCCGTTCGGCACGGCCGACTTCGCGCGCGCGCCGCGTTTCGGGGGCATTGCGGATGACTGACGCCAACCAGGCGTTCCTGGAGATGTTCGACGATCCCGCCCGCGTCGCCGCCTATGCCCAGAACCCTCCGCGCTACATGCCCGGCTTCGAGGCGGTGCAGCGCATGGCGGCGGTGCTGCTGGCCGAGCGCGCGGGCGCCGACGCGCACGTCCTGGTGCTGGGCGCGGGCGGCGGGTTGGAGCTTCGCGCCTTCGCGCGGGCGCAGCCCGGCTGGCGCTTCACGGGCGTTGACCCGGCCGGGCCGATGCTGGAGCTCGCTCGGCGCACCATGGGAGCGGACGCCGCCCGCGCCGAACTGGTGGAGGGCACGATCGACGCCGCCCCGCCCGGCCCGTTCGACGCCGCCACCTGCCTGCTGACGCTGCACTTCCTGCCGCGGGACGAGCGGACGCGGACGATGGCCGCGATGCGCGAACGGATGCGAGCGGGTGCGCCGTTGGTGGTGGCGCACGCCAGCTTTCCGCAAGCTGAGCCCGCCCGCGAACGGTGGCTCTCGCGCTACGCCGCCTACGCGCTCGCGTCGGGCGCCGACCCGGAGCAGGTCGCCCAGGCGCGCGACGCGGTCGGCGCAAGCCTGGCCTTGCTGACACCCGACGAGGACGAGGCGTGCCTCCGCGACGCGGGCTTCGAGGAGGCCGAGTTGTTCTACTCGGCCTTCACCTGGCGCGGCTGGGTGGCGAGAGCCTGAAGGCAACGAGCCCGTGGTGCCTCGGGGCGCGGAAAGCAGCGCGCTTCTGATCCGAAAGGCCTGTCCTGGCCCGTGTTGCAGCGCCTCCGGGGCACCGGGATCACCGTTCGCCATTGCTCGACGGGGTGATGCGCGGTGGCGATCATGCGGCATTGCTTCCGAAAGCCTTCCTTACCCCAGGCCCATGCTTGACAAGGAAGATAGATTATATTGTTACTCTAGCGACGCCGTGTCGGGGGAGGAATTGAAACGGGATGCGGCTTCGCGGCGCTGTTCGACCTGACGCAGCAGCTGCGCTTCTCCGACAGCCAGCCCCGGACCAAGGCGACGCTGGACCTGAACTACACGCGGGGACCCTTCATGCTGTCCGTGACCAACACCCGCTACGGCGAGGTGTCCACGGTGGCGATCCTGAACCGCACGCCCGCGCAGGTGGCCGCCCTCGTGCCCGGCTACGACGTGCGGCTGGTGCCGACGCCCGGCAGCGCCGCCAACGCCGACATCGTCCAGCGCTTCGGCGCCGAGCTGCTGACGGACGCGGAGCTGTCGTGGCAGGCGACCTCCACCGTGCGGCTGAGTACCGGGGCGGCCAACCTGTTCAACGTCTACCCAGACCGCAACATCGCGTCGACCGTCGCCAGCGTGGCGGCTGGCACCAACGGGTCCGACAATGCGGGCACCCAGCCGTACAACGCGATCTCGCCGTTCGGCTTCAACGGCCGCACGCTGTTCGTCCGCGCCAGCCTGACGCTCTAGGCTACGTGGCCAAAGGGTGGCCAGAGCAATGCTGAGGCGAGGATGACGAAGCCGAGGTAGGACGCCGCGGTCTTGTCGTAGCGCGTGGCGATGCGGCGCTAGCTCTCGAACCTGTTGAACAACCGTTCGATGCGGTTGCGCCAGCGGCACCTCGCGCGGTCATGCGGCGCAGGGCTGCGGCGGTTGCGCTTGGCAGCGATGACGGCTTCGACGTTCGCGTCGGCCAACTCGTTTTGGATCACGTCGGCGTTATAGCCCCGGTCTGCCAGCAGGGCGTCGACATGATCGGCGACCATGCGCATCAGCGGGCCGAAGCCCTGGACGTCGTGCGCCAGCCCCGGCGTCAGGACAAGGGCGAGCGGGCGTCCCTGGGCATGGCGTCGCTGCGGCGGATCTGAACGCGGGATAGGGCTGCGCTCCCGCCGCGAAACCTTGTCCTGGGGTCCGACAACGAGCGGCAAGCCGGCTTGACACGGAAGCAGGACTATTGATCTTCGTCGCGGAAACCGGTGTCACGACGCGGAGCCCCGGACCACGATATCCCGGGAGAGGGCGGATCATGCGACATCCGGCATACTGGTTCGGGCCACATGGCTCGGCGCACGGTCAAGCTCTCGACGACGGCACGACGCCCCAGCCTGCCGCCCCTTTTGCCGGTCCGATGCGTCAT
>Ga0325400_1005012_pt1 | contig 12381 bp, 9 predicted proteins | sample PopdelMetagenome_2_FD_205662 | JGI IMG/M metagenome (GOLD analysis project Ga0325400, IMG submission 205662) | Populus deltoides microbial communities from Bellville, Georgia, United States - Xylem-PdKOR-R1 | ecosystem: Host-associated > Plants > Phyllosphere > Stem > Wood/Secondary xylem...
CATGGTTTGCTATGTCCACAATGTTTAGCCATGCGCAATGCATCCCTCTAAAAAAGAAAAACTTATATATATTTGTCTTACCATTAAATCTGTACAAGCAGATCAATGAATCTATAGCTCACTCGAGTACCCGTGTCCTGGTTTCCATAGATCTCGAATTTGTAAAGCTAAAAATAAAATGCAGATGCCAAAACTTTCATGAATTTTTTTTTTTTTTAATCTTATCCTCCACAAAACATATTAATGAATAATATAAATTATATTCTGAGACTTTATTTAATAATTTAGGTTTTTAGATTGAGATGGTTCTTTGATATGGTATCAGAGCCTTAATAACCAAACAGTTACGAGTACGAATCTTACTATCCTTATTTATTTGATAAAAATTAAGCACAAGCAATGTAAGTTTATGCAAGTTTCAAGTTTAAAAAACTTTGACTTGAGGAGGTATATTTAAAAATAATATAAATTATATCATAAGATCTCATCTAACAGCTTAAGATTTTGAATTAAAATGGTTGTTTAACAGAGCACACATATTATAGCCAAAGAGTTGTGTCTGCATTTCTATTCATTGTTCATTTTAATTGTAATAGAAACATTTTCATTCGTTTGACAAATTGGTCCTTAATCTTTTTTTTTTCACTTTGATCTTTTAACTCTCAATAATGTAAGTTGTCCATGATCTCAACATTCCTCCACACAAATGCTTTTCGACTTAAACCTCTTAAATTGTGTTAACTCTTGAGGATTTAAACTAAATCAATAATAGTTAAATCTTAAACCATAATTTAAATTGGACATGCATCTTTTTTTAGGTTTATTTAACATGCAATTAAAAGGCGGGCGAGTCCAAATTCTTTGATATAAAAGAATATGAAACCACATTTTATTGGTTCTTGGCAGATTTAAAAAAGATTTTGTAGCTTTTACTACTTATAATTCTAACATATTTTAAAAAGACACTGCACAAATGACATGTTGCAATTATTCAAGTTATGGCGCCATTCTCGTTAATTGGAGTCGTTGTGGATTCCAACTTTAGCAAATGACTGGCTGATTCTCCGAGTAGGGTCCTTACCGTCGATATACTTGGGTTTACCCCGTGGGGCTAATCCGATAACTCAGAGTTCGTCTTCACTCTTTGAAAGGAAAGCTGTTGTCTTTGGGTGGTAGGATTTATCCTATCTGGCCTTCCACTATACTATCTTTCTCTTGAAAGACATCGAAAGGTGTTGCAATTTTTTTTTTTATAAAAAAAAGTCTCCCAACAGCGGCAGTTTATATGTAACAGGGTGCTTGATGAGGAAAATTTGCAAAGAATCCTCTTTCGAAGCTAAGGGATTGGGCTCTCTTGTTGGTAAGAACAAGGCACTTCTATTCAAGTGATTTAAAGGCGTGGTGGCAGCGAGATTTCGAGGTGGAAGGAGTTTTTCTTGCCGAAATATAAGCCTCCTACTCGAAATGGAATCTCAACGTTTTCAGGTCAGTTATCTCCATACTGGAAAGACATATACAACACAATTAATACTACATTTCGTTAAAAAATTATGTTAGGTTCGGCTTGGATGACGGGAGAAGGATCCTGTTGAAGGTTAGTTTTCCAAGTCTTTATTGTTGAAAAATTTATTTAAAACATGGTTTTTCCGAGTCTAAAATCATCTATAAAACTAATCATTTTTCCAGAACCCAAACAGTTTTTTTAGCTAAAAAAATATTCAAGTTTAATTTTGATTTTATAGAATTAAAAATACTAGCCACCATTATCTTAACACAAACAGCTCCATCAAACCACGCCACAATAGCCACCACCATTCAAGCAGCCCTGATCAACAGCAATACACCATCAGTAGACCACCACCAGAATCCAGCCCCTAACCGTCGAAAACTGTCAATACCCACACGATCCCGTCACCACACTTGTCAATCCTTCTCCACTCAATAACTCAGCTATTTATTTGAGCTCATTCAACAATGAGTCCAAAACCATGACACTCCTTAACTGGGCCTTCTTTAGTCACTCAAAATGGCTACCCATTTTCCCTTGGAAGCAGAGGTCAGAGGTTAGAGAAGAGTGGAGACTTGCTTTTTGTGGCTTTTACATGAAGAGATAAATGGGTTGTATTGATGAGAAAGCTCGTAAATTGATGGTGTGGATCTTGGGTGATCATTGCAACAGCTGCTCTCCTTCACACCAACCTAAACAAATAGCCATTTCAAACCAATTCAGCTTGGGGCTTGTTTGTAATTATAGAAGCAATTACAATTTAAAATACTTTTCATTTAAAAATACATGAAGATAAAGTTTTAGCCCCATCAAAACAATTCAGTTTAGGGCTGTTGTTTCCTGTGATAGTCAATCATTTTTGGTTAGCAAGAAACCTGAATACTCGAAACCTGTAGACAAAGACATTGTATCTAAAAGCAAGTGCTCCCTGAAACCGTGACTCAATATGCTGTAAAACCCAGAAATTATTCGCAGCTGATGTCAGGACCCATCTTAATATTGATAAGATAAATTGACGTAAATATACAAACTAAATGTCACGACCCATCTTAATATAACATTTATCTTAATATTTAGTTTGTAAAACCCCAGAGTTGTGTGTGTATAATATATATTGATAAGGACGGTTGACTTAATATTTGAATGTAAATTTCTGTTTTTTTTTTAATATTATTCCTTAACCGAGCACCATTTGGGTGATTTTCTTTTTATGGAAGTAGATAATTCCCAAGAATTTAATTGGGATGTGCATTAATCACTAACAAAAGAAGAATTGCTTATCTTGGAATGATATCCAAGCCTTGACTCAACTCTGACTTCCAATAGAAATTTATAGGTAGATTTCATTATATGTGCAATTATTAAGAATTTGTTTTTTTAATAAATATTTAATGTTTTTGAACAAACTAGCATGAAAAAATGAAAACTTTTATTTTGAGATTGAGTTAATTAATGGGCTAAAAGTCAAGTATTCAGGTCAGGTCGAATATGAAAAGAGCTTACCAAGTCCAATAAGAAGAGCCCAAAGTGTCAGGATTTAAAAGAGTGGGCCTCGTAAGAATGCGGGAAAGGGAACCATTACTTGTCTTTAGCACCAAATGGGAAGCTGCATCAGTTTCCAACAGGAATACGGAAAAAAAAAGTTGTTCTTTATTCGATCAGGAAACGGCTTCAAGTCCAAAACTAGATCAACAAGAATCAGTGATAAATCAGGAAAGCAAAGGGGTTTTAAATATTCTCTCCGTTCTTTGCACCCCGCTATGTAAATTCTCTCACCCACAAACTATGGCGGTGTTTAAGGAATTTAGAGTCACAATGCAGTTTAGGGTAAACCAAAAGGTTGAGATTAGAACTCAAGAAAGTGGTTTTCATGGTTCATGGATGAGAGCCACAGTTATTGATTCAAGCAAGCAATCTTATCACGTCCAATACGACAATTTACTTCAACTGGAAGATGGTGCTGAAAAACTAGTGGAAGTTGTTACCGTGACACCCACTAATACTGTTTCTTCTTCCCGGTTAAGGCCAATGCCACCAATGGTCAGTTTTGGGGTCTTTGATTTGTCTTATGGGCTGTGTGTGGATGTTTACGATAAGGGATCTTGGTTGGAAGGTGTGATCTTTGATCATGAAGATGGTTCTAATGAGAGGATTGTTCTTTTGCTAGAATCTGGGGGGGAGAGAAAGATAAAGATTGAGTCTTTAAGGATTGGTCAAGAATGGGATGTGTTTACTGGGGTTTGGAAGCTTAAGGGAACATGGCCATTAATTGGGTTATTCGAGGGGTGTGAGAAAGATCAATCGGTTCTTTACGGGACTTGTATGATTGTTGATTCAATTCCTAGGGAAAATCTGTTGATTGATAATGAGGGTGGTGGGGTGGTAATGAATGCAGTTGATTCCGATGATGTGGTTTTGGCAAACTCTGATAAGGACTCATGCAATAGGGTTGATATGGTGACTGATTGTAAGAGAATGGACGTTGTGGATTCTGATGGGGTTTTCAAAGATGGTTCTCAGGTTGTTATTACTGGTAAGAATCGGGCTAATGGGGACTATATGTCGATCGGTTATTCTAATGGTGAAGGATTATTGGGTGCTAATGGGAAAAGGCTTGGAAAGAGAGGGAGAAAGTCAGCGCAGAAAGGCTTTAGGTGGGTTCCTGCTGGTCCTGACCTGTTACCTGCAGCTGAGTTCTGTCCTGGTGCCATCACAAGATATGCTTCTCATGGCAATCAACGGCCTCCGGAACCTCTTTTGATAGATGTTAGGAAGCACCTTGCATATGTTGGCTGGAAAATTGAGTGCAAGAAATATGGCAGCGCATACAAATTTCGGTATACCTCACCAGATGGTAGCAAGACTTACTTTTCTCTCCGTCTGCTTTGTCTGGATATGAGGGATCCCACAATTGAGAACTCTTCTTTAATTTCCCAAGACTTGATCAACGATGTTAAGAAGTCCTCTGGCATAGACTATCCTAGAAAGAGTAAGAGAACGGATGAGTTCTCGCAGTTTCCATCTAGAGCTGATTCTCAGGGAAGAAATGATGATGTTGGGTTATTAGGTGATTCTGAGCTGAGGCACCAGCAGGATCAAAATGCCAGTCTTCCGAGGCCAATGAGAGAAAAGACAATTGAAACTCTAAGGAAGCTTAGAGATTATCAGAAAAGTAATCAAGAACAAAATGCCAGCCCTCTAAAGCAAAGGAGAGGAAAGGTAATTGAAACTCTAGAGAAACCAAGGGATGGTCAGAAACGACAATCAAGCAGAACAGCAATGCAGGGAGTGACTCCGAGGTCCTCAAAGTGCAAACCTCGCTGTGCCTTATCTTGGATGATTGACAACAATTTGGTGTCGCCGGGGGAAAAAGTGAGCTATCGTGGAAGCAAGGGCCCCGGTGAATTGACAAGAGGGAGGATAACTCGTGAGGGGATTGAATGCAACTGTTGCCAGAAGATTTTTACTCTCACTGGCTTTGAATCTCATGCTGGAAGCACCAATCACAGACCAGCTGCCAATATAATATTGGAAGATGGCAGGAGCTTGTTAGATTGCCAAAGAAAGAAGAAACCCCGGATTAAGATGCAAAGGGTCACGAGAGAGGCTAAGTGGAAAGGGAGACAAAATCAACATCAAGGTGAGACTGACTACATTTGTTCTGTTTGTCATGATGGAGGCGATTTAATTGTATGCGATCATTGCCCATCTACATTCCACAAAAATTGCGTTGGTTTGGATGATATTCCAGAAGGGGAATGGTTCTGCCCACCTTGCTGTTGTGGTATCTGTGGTGAAAACAAATTCAAGTACAATGTTCAGGAACCTAAAGATTCTCGTCTTCTCAGTTGCGATCAATGTGAGCGTAAATATCACATTGGATGCTTAAGAAACAAAGGAGTAGTTAAGTTGAAAAGGAAAGATCCCAAGGATAGTTGGTTTTGCAGCAACAAATGTGAAGATATATTCATAGGCCTTCAAACGCTGTTGGGAAAATCAGTTGTAGTAGGTCCAGATAATCTCACTTGGACATTGTGGAAGTTTATGGAGTCTGATAGCTGTGATGTTGAGGCCCCGACAGGAAAGCACAGCAAACTTGATCTTGCTGTTGAGGTGATTCATGAATGCTTTGAACCAGCGACTGAAACTTACACAGGAAGAGACATTGCCGAAGATGTTATTTTTAGCAGAGAATGTATCCTAAATCGCTTGAACTTTAGGGGATTCTACACAGTGCTTCTTGAAAGAAACGATGAGCTAATAGCTGTGGCTAATGTGAGGGTTTTCGGAGATAAGGTGGCAGAGATTCCTCTTGTTGGTACCAGGTTTCTATTCCGTAGGCTTGGAATGTGTAAGATATTGATGGATGAGCTCGAAAAGCAACTCATGAATTTGGGAGTGGAGAGGTTAATGCTGCCTGCTGTTCCTAGTGTGCTAGACACCTGGATAAATGGTTTTGGGTTCTCAAAGCTGACAGATGCCGAGAAGATGCAATATTTAGACCGCACTTTTCTGGATTTTCCAGGCACTATCAAGTGCCTGAAAGTGTTGTTGTAGACCCCTTCAGAATGAATGAAAGCCTGGTTGATCTGGTTATTGTCACGCCAATGAACATATCTTCATTTTATTTTATTTTTGGAGTAGAATGCTCACTCATTTTTTTTAAAATACCAGATAGTTTATAACTTATAAGAAACCTAGATGGTAGATTATACTTCTATCTGTATGTTCTGATTTCTATTTGAGTTAGATGCCCGGATGCATCAACCTGTTATATTCAATCATGTTTGCAAAAAGAAAGATCAGCGTGCAAGCTCATTCCATTTAGCAGCAACTTTTTCCTTTCCCTTTCCCCGTGATACCTTTCTTTTCCTGTGTTTCAAGAAGTCACCAAAACAGAGCAAAAGACTAAGAATTATCTTCTTGCCATCTCAGTGAGTAAATGAAAAAAACAAGAAAAAACAGTGAGTAAATGAATCAATTACGAGTGATCAAACAAAGGTCTTGTATCTGCTTTGCCATCTCAGCTCCCCAGATGCGCATAAATTTTCATTGTTTTCCACTTTTCCTCGAGTCATGTACACACTTTTTAACTCAGAGTTCAGTATATAAGGCCACCGAAGACTGTATTAACCAAAAAAAAAAAAAAAAATCAGAGAGAGCGAGAGAGTCACTACGAAAGCATGATAGACTAGGGTTAAAAATAGGACGTGTACATCCGCTCTGTAAGTGCAAAATACTAACGGGTCAGTTATCCGGTACAATTTAGAAATAGATGTAGCAACAGATGTCAATCGCTCCAATAATCTCGATCCTCAGCTGGACCTGCATCCTGCATGTCCGTGTCAAAACTCTCAGAGAAAGCAGCAGCATCTATTTACGCCGAGCATTTTCACGAGGATGGTGACGAATCAAGTTATATTTTTTTATAAATAAATCTGATGATATTTTAATTTATAATAAATTTAAGATTAATCATGTGAAACACTTGAGAAAATGTTTGAGATGTTGTTGGAAGATAAATTATATATGAATCTGAAAAATTATAGTTTTATTACAGATAAGCTATTATTTTTAGGTTTTATTGTTAATGTATATGGTATACATATTGATGAGGAGAAGTTTCAAGCATTAGAGATTGGTAAGCTCCTGTGACAGTTAATGAGATCCATAGTTTTCATGGGTCAACCACTTTTCATCGAAGAATCATATGAAATTTTGATAATATTGTGGCACTCATTACTAAATGCATGGAGAAATAGAAATTCATTGGGGAAAATAAGCAGAAAAGGGCTTTCCTTTGATTATATATATATAAAGCATTGCTCCAATTTTGGTACTTTTAAATTTTGATAAATTGTTTGATTAAATACTTGAACCATGTTTCTCCGATGAATGTATGTGCTGATCACATGCAGTTACGAGCTCAGCTCAGAATGAAAAGAACTACAATCTGGTGTTTTCTCTTCTGCCATCGACGACTGCATTTATCAAGTATTTGAAAACTAATCACTATGAACATCAAGATTTCCGCCATTTTCCCCTGTTTCACAGTGTAATACAAAATGCAGCTGAGAATCTTCAACGCAGTAGCTTGATCCATGGGAACCCCATTAGATGAATCTGAATCCATGCTTCGAAGAGAGACACTGTAAGAAAATCAATCGATTACTAGATGGTGAAACCAGCGGGCAGAACTCATATCAACGAACGGAAATCTTCGCAAGTGGTTTGGGTGTAAAATTATCACCCACCAATGCTTCAAAATAAAACAATAAAAAAAAAAACGCATGAGAAAGAAAAGAACAGAACAAACATGCCTTCATTAACCCGCCAATCATGGTGCATGACATTCGGGCGTTGGCTGCCAGTTTATAAAGGAAGAATATGCATGTAATTCAACTGTTTATGATAATATTAAAATTATTATATGGCCTTGAATTAAAAATTCAATTTTTTTATTTTTTAAGAATAATTCAATAATTACATTGCTATTAAAAAAAATAAAAAATGATGCTATACCAAATAAATTAAGAATGATAAATTATAACTTTATAATAAATGATCATGTGGTAAAAGTTTAAGATCAAGAAATTTATTTTTTATTTAATTTTAGGTTCGAGTAATGTGATTGCTAATATAATGGTCACCAAAAATTTATATAATTGTTAATTTCAGGATCCACAAGATTAATAAAAATATATATAAACTGACTTGAATATCCACTTCAATAATAATAATAATAATAAATTAATTCAAGAATACCCTGCCTTTCAAATATAACTTTAAAAATTAAAGAATAAAAAGTAAAAGGATAATTTCTATGTGGCTATAGACATATTTGACTATGCACGGACTACGGTGAATTCAGTATTTTACTTAATAGATCTAATGGCCCATTCTTACACTGGCAAATCCCTGTGTCAGCTACTTCAACCTTTGCATAATAATAATAAAGAAAAAAACAAAACAAATAGCTGGTCCTTGCCTTCTCATTATCATCACTATCAGATCTCTAAATCCAACTCCCCATGTTATTTCTTCTTCCATTATCTCCAAAAAAAAACGCTTCCTTTTACTAGAGAAAATAGCAATGCAGGTGTAGCTTTCACGGGCTTGAAAATGAATGCTGCAAGTAAACAAACGTCGCTGGATTAATTCTGTTGATTGGTAAGTTCAAATCTCTGCCCTCTTGTATGGCTCGCCCCTTTCTTAACCCGCCTGTGTATTTTGTTGTTATTTATTCCCTTTTTTTTATTTTTTTTATATGCACTTGTCTCATTCTTGCTCGTCTCTTTCAATACTTCCTCTTTGCCCCTTCCTTTTCCTTTTGGGTTTCTGTTGTGATGCTTTGTTTTTAGGGACGCTGTTATTAAATGGGTCATCGTCGTTTCCTATGGCTATGCGTTGTTGTTTGAGAGAGGCGTGCTGTTACCTGCCATAAATGGCATTGTTATAGCCTCAATAGTGTGTTACGTTTTCGAAATATAGGCTAATATTTTATGAATTGCTATCATTACATGCGAAGAATTGGCTGAGGACTGACATTTTTTTATTCTACTTCACCAGAAGAATTCCGAATTTCGCTGTTGGATTCTGGTCAAGATGTTGTGTGCGTGCTCAGGAGAGCAATTCAAATTTGATGAACCACAGCAGTCACCGGAGTCTCTGGCAACGAGGGATTTCTCGGCGAGTGGGCTTTCATCGAGGACAACAGGAGACTGGGAGTCTAAACTTGAGGATATTCAGGTGGATGAAGCTGAATCTACTCTCAAAGAGGCTCTCTCACTGAATTATGAGGTGTGTGTATTATAACTTTTAACACCAACCTCGACCAATAATACGAAATTGTTCTTTGAATATTTTCATCTTTGAATGTGATACAGGAAGCTAGGGCATTGCTAGGGAGACTTGAATATCAGAGAGGGAATCTTGAGGCAGCCCTTCAGGTATTCCAGGGTATTGACATTAAGGTTTTAACCCCCAAAATGATCAAGGCTATTGTTGAAAGAATTCACAATAGAAAGCCACGGTCCAAAGGTGAAATTGGGCCTCCAAGTGTGATGTCTATGCATTCAGTGAGTCTACTTGTTGAAGCAATCTTGCTTAAAGCAAAATCACTCGAGGAGCTTGGGCATCACAGAGGTATAATTTTTATTTTTATTTTCGTTCTTAATCTTTTTAGCTTGCTACCGCTATATCTCGAATGGGGAAATTGGATGGGCTTTTGTAGAATTCGAAATTCAAACGATATTAATGGACTTTAGTTTTCTCGAAAATGCATTCTGTCCCCGTTCATTACTATTCCATCTTCTTTTGACCAAAGATGTCTAGTTATGCAATTTGAATTATGGGATGCTTTTTCTTTATAAAACTTGGTTTTTGGCATAAAACATGTCTTGACCCCACATAGGACTTCAGTGGCTTGATATTGATGGATCTTTTTTGTATTTGCAATTCAAAATCTCAAATTTTTCTGATGCTTGTTCCGTGCATTAGAGGCGGCAAAGGAATGCAGAATTATTTTGAACATTGTTGAATCAGCTCTACCTAATGGCATGCCTGAAGGCATTGGTGAAGACTGCAAACTGGAGGAGATGTTTCACAAAGCATTAGAGTTGCTACCTACTCTGTGGACAAAGGCAGGCTTGCTTGACGAAGCTATCGCTTCTTACCGTAGGGCTCTTGTCAGGCCATGGAATTTGGACCCACAGAATTTGGCTGGTGTGCAAAAGGAATTAGCTTCTATGTTACTTTATAGTGCTGTTGAAGCAAGGCATCCCCTTCCAGCTAGCCCCCAGAGTAACATAGAGGAAGCAATCCTCTTGTTGTTAGTACTCATGAGTAAGGTGGCTCGTGGGGAAATAAAGTGGGATGAAGAAATCATGGACCATCTGACTTATGCACTCTCAATTGTGGGGCAGTTTGAGTTATTAGCTGAGCATGTGGAGCAGGCCCTTCCAGGTGTCTATACCCGAGCTGAGAGATGGTATCTTCTTGCACTTTGTTACGGTGCTGCAGGTCAGAACGAAGCAGCCTTGAACCTGTTAAAGAAAGTTTCTGGTTGTTCAGAATCAAAGAACAAACCTCATATCCCTTCCTTTTTGTTGGGAGCGAAGTTGTGTTCCCAAGACCCAATGCATGCTCAAGAAGGTATCAATTTTGCTCGTAAGGTGCTTGATTTGGCTGATCATCAGAATCAACATTTCATTGGCCAGGCACACAAGTGCCTTGGTATTTGCTATGGGAATGCGGCAAGAGTTTCCTTGTCTGATTCTGAAAGATTTCTCTTACATAAAGGGTCTGTGAACTCTCTCAATAATGCAGCATTAAATAGGAATGAGGATCCAGAAGTGATGTATAGCCTTGGGCTGGAAAACATGCTGCAAAGGAACCTGGGTGCTGCTTTTGACAATGCAATTGTGTGTTCTGAAATGATGGCTGGAAACACAGTGAAAGGTTGGAAGTTATTGGCCCTTGTCGTTTCTGCAGAGCAACGGTTCAGAGATGCTCAAACTGTTGTGGAGTTTGCTTTGGACGCGGCTGAGAAGATAGAGCAATTTGAACTTCTTAGATTGAAGGCTCTCCTACAAATTGCTCAGGAACAGCCCAAGCAAGCAATAGAAACATATAGAATATTGCTGTCTCTTATCCAAGCACAACGGGATATCCAAGCCAAGAACCCTGAGCAAGCACATATCTTGAAGTCTGAGGTGTCTTCTTATATGCCTTGTCATCTCTCTTGTATGAAGTCATTAATCAGGTTAAAGATTAACTTGGAGGAATTCAAGAAACATAAATGTCTCAAATTTAGCATCGTATACCAAGTTTTGGATAAACATAGTTTGTACCACAAATCAAAACTTGGAAGATCTATCTCATGTCATTTTAACATCAACTTCACTAGTTCCAAAGACGCTAGAATCTTAGGTAACTAAGTATTCAACTCTGGAGGAAAATGTGCTGAATGATATCCTCCTTGCAGGTACTTGCAGAAAGAAACTTGGAACTGGCAGCATGGCAAGATTTGGCAGACATTTACACAAAAATTGGCTCATGGGGCGATGCCAAAATTTGTGTGGACAAAGCAAAGTTGATGGAGCTTCACTCTCCTAGAAGTTGGCGCTCGACAGGTTGTTTACTGCCTCTGTAAATTAGTCCGATAAAGGACAACTTTCTGTACCCGTCTGCCAACAGTGAGAATGTCTTTAGGCATGGTAGCTTAAAAAAATGAATTCTCATGATTTTGCAGGAATGTTGTTTGAATCTCAATCACTGCACAAAGAAGCCCTCGTTTCTTTTTCGGTTTCATTGTCAGTGGAACCAGATTATGTTCCAAGTATTGTTGCAACTGCAGAAGTATTGATGAAGCTGGGTACCCAGTCACTTCCCATTGCGAGAAGCTTTTTAATGCATGCGTTGAGATTGGACCCCACAAATCACGAAGCATGGTTAAATCTTGGTTTGATTTCAAAAATGGAAGGCTCTCTAAAACAAGCGGCAGAATTTTTTCAAGCGGCACATGAACTCAAGTTGTCAGCTCCCATTCAGAGCTCTATGTGATGGCGATTCAAAAATTTATTTTATGCAGAGGTATCTGGACAAGGGCACCATGGCCACACGACTATAGCCTAGTGCTCATTCCACTCGTAGTTTAGTTATCAACCCATCTGATTAAATTGTATAGGAATCCTGCTGTATCCTTGAGGTTGAGGGACTGTTTATAGCGAAGTGTATTTAACAATGACTTCTCCAGGTGGACCAGAGGGATGAGGATAATGGCTAAAAATTGCCCCTGAATTTGATCAAATTAACCTCTTACAATAAATTGGGCTAAGTCAACCCATGGTGCTTCTACAAGGATGGCGAGCAAT
>Ga0325400_1005013_pt1 | contig 12381 bp, 8 predicted proteins | sample PopdelMetagenome_2_FD_205662 | JGI IMG/M metagenome (GOLD analysis project Ga0325400, IMG submission 205662) | Populus deltoides microbial communities from Bellville, Georgia, United States - Xylem-PdKOR-R1 | ecosystem: Host-associated > Plants > Phyllosphere > Stem > Wood/Secondary xylem...
AAACGTATACACTAACTCATATCAAGCAAAATTAATTTAAAAATAATTTTAAAATGAAAAAACTTACATCATAATTGTTCTTTTTGAGTTTTTATATTTTGAAACTGTTTCATAATAACTTCATTATCAATATTATCAAAGATATCTTTCTTAATATATACAACTAAACTGTCATTCATCCACTTATCTCCCATTCTATCATGACAAACCATTTTTAAAAACAAAAAAAATAGTTTTTTTCTTTTCTCTTTTAAGAAGAGACCAACCTGCACTGATTAAAATCAGACTTGCACACACATGTTAATTCTTCTCTAGCAAAAAACAAATTGTTTGGAAACAAAAAAGAGAAAAAAAACAAATAAAATATGAATTATTTAATCATCTGTCCTGATTATTTCATAGGAAGGCATAAGGAAATTAACATCATAAAAAGGACCAATTTCAAACTAAAACAATTTTAATTTTGCAAATATTAATCTTTACTCATTGACAACAATTAGAATGTTTGTTTGTTCATCTCGTGGAAAAGTTTAGTTTCATACCGTAACTAATTTAATTGGAAATGATATAACCTTTAATTAATTCAAAACAATCAAATTAATGTTTATTGTTCAAAATCTTGCAGTCTAGTCCACTATTATTCACCTTTAATTAATTTAAAATATTATATATATCAAAACCTCTAAATTACCATAAATCTTAATACTTTTAATATCTATAAAAATTTGTACTGAGATTACTTTTTAGGTGGACTTGAAGAGAAATTTATACAAGGACAGAGGCAGGAACCGTAGCTAAAAAAAATAGTAGAGCTCAAAAAAATAGTAGAAAGGCTCTCGGATAATTAGTGGAAAAAAAAGAAAGAAAGAAAAGTTTGGAAAAATAAAAAATGAACTGGAGTAATGGACATATATTATATATATTATATATTATATTAAGATACAAGTAAACAATAATAACTTTGGGAACCCTCACCATGTTATTATATTAATATTTAATATAAAAAATATTTTTAAAAAAATTCAGGGGCAATTACCTCCTTTTCCATGTGGCTCGTGCTGAGGTTGTGTACCCAGAAGCTTTTCAAGAAACCAATGTTTTGTTTTAGGTCTGGTCAGTAAAGTGATATTCATGCATCTGTACTATCTGGCGCCAGGATGAAAATATTTTAACAGGCTAGTGATTTTAAACTATATTGATTAGCTTGGCATCGAATTTCTCCTTCAATCACTGGGGGATGGAGATAGAGTAAGAGACACAGTCCAAAATCTATATGTTGTTTATAGTGGTGTGGTGGATGGTGGCGATCATGGGGGCTTTTTCAGACCCGCAAGCCAATCTGCTAAGTGCAGGTTGCAGTCAGTACAAGGTTGACGATGTTCCGGAATTCACAAATAACCTCAACGCTACACTGTTGGATCTTGGAGCACAACTGAACAGCAGTAAATATTTTGCAACTGCAGAGCAAGCAAGGGGTACAGCACCAGTCTTCGCCATGGTTCAGTGCAGGAAATACTTGTCAACGGCAGATTGTGTCGCGTGCTTCGCTATTGCTGCTAAACAAATCCGCAACTGCTCTGCCGGCATCAATGGCGCTCGAGTTATCTATGATGGCTGCTTCCTCAGGTACTGACTCGTGCTTTAATTTTTCACAAATTTTTGAGGTCGTGTTTATACTTCTGCAACTGAGAATTGTAATTGACCAAGTTAGGAATGGATTTATGAACTTAATATTTAGACCTTGCCTTTCTAATAACGTACAGGCGCAAAACAAATACGAGAAATCAAGTATTAACTCAAACAAAAATTGACAATTCACCTATTAACAAGCATAAAATTTGTAACTGAGAAACAGGCTATCGAGTTTATAGGTGGATATGTATCCCCGTAACAGAGATAATTAATTAATTAATTAGTCTTATGTTCTTTGCCTTCGTTGTCGTTGAGGTATGAGAGCACAAGTTTCTACGATCAAAGCACTCAGGATGGTCACTACGGGGCTTGTGGGAATCAAACTGCATCTCCTGCTTATCAAGCAAGTGTGGAAAGTCTGTTATCAGATCTTCAAATTGCCTCGCCGAAGATATCAGGTTTCTTTGCAACAAGTAAGAAGGAAGTGGTTGGAGCGAATTCAGTGGTTTATGGAGTGACACAGTGTGTTGAAACCATCAGTAAGGCTGGTTGCCAAGATTGCTTAACAGTGGCTTATGCTGACTTGCAGACATGTTTCCCTGATGCTGATGGCAGGTCCATCAATGTTGGGTGTTTCTTGAGGTATTCAGACACACCTTTCTTTGCAGATAACCAACTAACTGATCTCAAGCCCTTCTTGAGAAATGGTAAGCTTTCTATTTCCAGACTTCTAGTGTTTTACTAGTTTCTAGCCATTCGGCCCTTTGATCGTAGATGCCTGTCTTTGTATGGAAGGACTCTTTATGCCAGTTTTTTCAATTAATTAACCTTCTAGATTGAATTTAGACCACATTGGCTATAAATTTTTAATATAGGGATGGAATTCTTGATGCCTTGACAGACTATCCGATAATAATTTCCTAATTATAAAGCCACTGTGCAAGCTCAGATATCAGCTAGACTAGTACATAGTACATGTATGTTTTTTAGGTTCATTTTTTTGTGGACAAATCTAGAACATTTCTCAGGTTGCTGTCTTTTATAAGAATCCGAGGGCAAATCTTATTTCGAATGTTATAACTCCCTGCATTACAGACTATAGGAAGTTTATGCCTCATATTTGATCCCATATTCTGGCAGGAAGTTCAAGCAAAAAGAAAGTCCTTATTGCAGGGCTTGTTGGAGGCATAGGTCTTCTGTTACTTGCTACTGCAATACTGTTTCTGTGGTTTAAATTATATGGACAACCAAAGGCAGTTCCTAGAGGTAAAGCACTGTGAAAAACTATGTTGAATAATTTTTCTTTAACCAGTTATCTGCTATATGTCGAAATGATTCCTCTTTTTAACCATGTTAGAGAATTCCACATTTTTGGGTCACTAATGCTTACACATTATAAAGAAATTCTGCTTGATTTTTTCTGTAGAAGGTGACATTTTAGGGGCGACTGAATTGCGAGGTCCAGTGAATTACAGCTTCAAGGATTTGAAATCGGCAACAAAAAATTTCAGTGAGGAATACAAACTTGGAGAAGGAGGTTTTGGTGAAGTGTACAAGGTGGAGTAGAGAGAAATTACAGATTTCAAGAAATAATAATAATAATAATAAAACAATTAGCATAACAGTCCTGTTCTACGGAGGTTAGACTGTTACGGATTCAAGATTTTACATCGTTTAAGATAAAATGGCTGAGAAATTACTGGTTGTGAAGTGTGAAAAAAGAAAAGAAGAAAACTCTAGTCTTCTCCTCCTTTATTTGTGATGGAAAATTAATAAAATACGAGATCCACATAGGATTTTCAGCTGAATCATTGACCTGTCATGGCTGATATTTAGTTATTGTGTCTTCAAACAGGGTGTTTTAAAGAATGAGAGAGTAGTTGCTGTCAAGAAACTAGCTATAAGCCAGTCTCACAGGGCAAAGGAGGAGTTTGAAAAGGAAGTTAAGATCATCAGTAATGTTCATCACAGGAATCTCATCCGACTTCTTGGATGCTGCAGCAATGGACCAGAACTACTTCTCGTGTACGAATACATGGCAAACAGCAGCCTTGATAACTTCTTATATGGTAATTTAAATTTTGTGCGTACAAGTTGCTCCTAGCAAAACACGACAAAAAAAAATGGCTACCTGTAAATTTGACGAGATCACATGTTAGGAGTTAGGACTTAGAAGTTGCTTACACCAAATACCATATCTGATAAGAATTATCTTGAGAAAATTAGGGTTTTGTTTTACTCTGGAAAACAGGTGATAAAAAAGGCTCTCTCAGCTGGAAGCAACGATTTGATATAATTCTTGGGACAGCAAGGGGACTTTCCTATTTACACGAGGATTTCCATTTGTGCATCATTCATCGAGATATTAAAGCCAGCAATATTCTTTTGGATGATGATTTCCAACCCAAAATAGCAGACTTTGGGTTGGCCAGGCTTCTTCCGGAGTCTCAGAGTCATCTTACCACCAAATTTGCTGGTACACTGTAAGTTATGATAAGCACCTGCTCTTGTGAAATTGATATTGCTTATCACAACCAGATTGCTCATATCATAGAAATACTGCATCTTGTGATGGAACATTCACACTCAGTACACTCTTGCCATCTAAAGTCTCGGTTCATTCTCCATGTTTTGATCCTTTTCAGAAACTGCTAATAGCATGATAAAATAACCTGATTCTCCGTTGCTTTCTTATTATTGCATCAGGGGATACACAGCACCTGAATATGCAATTTATGGACAATTATCTGAGAAAGTGGATATCTATAGCTATGGGGTTGTTGTCCTCGAAATCATGAGTGGCCAAAAATGCAGTCAAGCAAATCAAGATCCTGACTCGGACTACCTCCTCAAACGGGTGAATTTATAGTTAACCAATGCACTATTCATTTTGGTTCCTTTCCCATGGTTTTGTCTCGTTTACGTGTGTTATCTCGTGGTTTGATAGGCATGGAGACTGTATGAGGCTGACATGCATCTGGAATTGGTGGATGGAAGCATGAGCCCAGATGAATATGAAACAGAAGAAATGAAGAAAATCATAGAGATTGCTTTGATGTGCACTCAGTCAACAGCTTCCTTAAGGCCTACAATGTCCGAAGTAGTTGTTTTACTGAAAAGCAAGGGTTCTGCGGCGCAAAAACCACCACCAGTAAGCCCTGCCCTCATTGAGTCCTTTCAGAAAATCCGCGCAGACACCTCCACGTCCACTGGTTCCCCCATGTCTAATGCTACTGCCTCCGTCTCCCAAGTATCGGCACGCTAAATCTATTGACTCGCCACGAAACAAAATCAACAGCACAACATTCCATTACATATACCGAAAATTTATATGCACTCCTTCCCTGGGCATATTCTTAGAACTGTTAGAAATGTCCAGTAACAGTTGATCAATCACAAAAAATAAGCATAACGCAGCATTCCTGCATGCAATGGAGTTCTGGTTAAAGCAGTAATTTCCCCGTAGACATTAAAATGATCTGTTGTTCACTGTTTCCTAACATTTTTTCCCACTTTATAGCCTTAAAGGGACGCAAATTATTATGAATATTTAATAAGAACATTCGTAGCTTTTTGTCTTATATAATTTGTATATGCTTGATAACCATAGGATAAAAAGTGTTGGTCAAATAACTTATTAGAATATCCAGGTTTTTAAAATATATATATTTCATTAATTATTTTTTGTACACACATTCAGCTTTTAACTTAAGTTTCCCATGGGAGTGTCACAACTTACACTTTTTAAAAATATATTTATTTAAAAAAAATATCAAATTGATATTGTTTTAGTATTTTTTAATAATTTAATGTAATAATGTTAAAAATAAAAAAAATCTAAAAAAAACCTATATTAATGTATTTCAAATAAATAATATTTTAAAAAGTAGTGTATACCACAACACCAAATACATACTTAAAAAGTTTATCCTACCCTAAGTTTATAAATGAAACATAAATATAAATTTATGATATTCTATGGCCTATAAGATATATTTTAAAAATATTTTTATTTACATTCTACAAATTTAGAAAGATAAAGAGAATATTTGGACAATTAAATTTGTTTTTATTTAAAATCATTATATATATATGAATTATTTTGATATTCTATTAATAAAAATAAATTTTTAAAAATAAAAAATATTATTTTAATATATTTTTTTTAAAAAATATTTTATAAAATAACTATTCCTGAATACCAAACGCTTCCAAAACAAGCTTAAGAGGAAAGATTATGGTCTTTTTATGCAATAAATCCGAAACTTTTAACACAATATCTCAAAACAAGGAGAGAGATACTTTTGGCTGCTGAGATGGCCGAATCTTATTGGATAGAAAACCTCACCATACGTGGCCCTCAGGCCTCAAGGAGTCAAGAGATCCCAATATAGCAGTAAACTGCTTTATGACCGGGGCGGTTTATCTTGTTTGTAAAAGTATAAAGTACGGAATTAATTACTGAGAGTGTATCCATGACAGCCCGTCTCTTATCACACCACGACAATCTAGTAATAGCAAGCCACGTATTCAGTATCTTGGCCATTTCCACTGCAACTTCTAATTCCACTGGCTTCCAATTAAAATTTCTGTGACAGGCTTGTACGATTTTAGTGCCAGTAAATTCTTACCAAATATTTTTGACCTGCCTCGTCTGGTAAAACCCTATCTCTGTCTCTCTCTTTCTGCAAATATATAAAAAAACATAATTTCTTTTTTATTTCTCTCTCTCTAAAAAACCCCTCTCTCTCTAGGCATCTCCGATCTGTATCTCTAGTAACCGTTAGAAAGAGAGCCTCTTCAGGTACATCTCTTTCTATAAAATTTACATACCTGTGTGGTTAAATTTAGGGTTACGATTCTTGATTTTTGTTTGGTTGCTGAGAAAATTTGAGGAATAGAAAGAAATATATTTTTTTAATGGAGAAAATGGAATTGGAGTCATAAGTCTTGTGATTTACGTCGTTATTTTTTTTCTTGTTTATCGTGAAAAAATCAAGCATAACTGTTGAACCGGGATCAGTATAGCATTGTCTATAAATATCTGTAAATTTCCCAGTAACTGAAATAGGGTGTAATTATTGATCCATATTTATTAGAGAGAAAATTAGGTCTTCTGTTGTTTTTTATGTAAATTTTATAAGCCTGTTAATGATTTGTTTTCTGATATTATTTTCTTGACTCGAATTGCAGGTTTTTTTTTTTTTATGGTAAAGAGGCAATAGGTTTTTTTCAATCGATCGCTGAAGTGTAGTAATTAGCTTATAATCTGTCTCCAATTAGAATACAAACATGAAGAATTGCGAAAGAATTGCCAATTTTGCTTTAGCAGGTATTATATATATATATATATTTATTTTTTTTCTTTACTTTGACGAGCTTGACTTTGTGCTAGTACTGTGCTGCTCCTTGTAGATTCCCCTTTTTAGTTAACTCCCCTCTTTCATATGCCCGTGTGCTTATCTTATTGTCCTGGGTATTTTTCATAACTTTTTGAGCTTGGATGTCGGAAAATGGTTGAATCTCATGTGCAGCGAGGGGTTTAAAGGAGAGGAGGGCTCCTTTCTCTAGAGTAGCCCAGCCATTGGAGTAAAAAAAAGAGAAGGGGATTTTGAACATGATAGCTCTTTGTTTCTTGAAACTGATGTGTGGGAGCACCTTTTGTTTGTTCCGTGGCTCGGGAACTTGATGCGATTTTGATACCGTGTGTGTGATTTTCAATGCAGGTTTAACATTGGCACCACTTTTTGTGAAGGTAGATCCAAACTTAAATGTGATCTTGACTGCATGCCTGACAGTTTATGTCGGTTGCTATCGATCTGTCAAGCCTACCCCACCTTCAGTTAGTATAACAAGCATTACCATTTATTCTTTCCCCCTTTGTTTTTCCTGTTCCGGTGATCTGGATTGTGCTTGACTGAAATTTGCTGTGTTTAATCTTGCAGGAGACCATGTCTAATGAACATGCAATGCGCTTTCCCTTTGTCGGAAGTGCTATGCTGTTATCATTATTCTTACTCTTCAAGTTTCTTTCAAAAGATTTGGTTAATGCTGTTCTGACCTGTTACTTTTTTGTGCTTGGAATCGTCGCACTTTCGTATGTTCTTTCCACATGAACTTCAATGATTATATGCATAAAATAATTAAAAGTGTTGTTTTCTTTTTAATGTTTTTATTATTCTCATTTTTTCCTGTTTGCATTTTTCAGGGCAACACTTTTACCAGCTATAAAACGTTATTTGCCTAAGCATTGGAATGATGATGTCATTTCTTGGAATTTTCCATACTTCCGTTGTACGTGTTCTTATGAATCCTCTAGACATATTTCAAGTCCCCTTAAATGATTCTGAAAATTCAGCTGGTTTCCATCCTTAGATTATAATCATGGTTATTGAATGCTATACTGCTAGGTTGCTTATTTGTGGATGCTTGGAATTTCAACGGCAAATAAATGCTTCCTGATTCGTTACTTAATTCGAGCTATTTGTTGTTGCTTGTTGTTTTTGTTATTTTTTTGAACATGCTGCTCTATTTTATATTTATTTACTGATTTTCGGTTCGAAGGGAAGGAAATGTTCTTGTATCTTTATGGATAAGTAAAACCACACAAATTAAATGGTCATCTTTCTGTTTCTGTAACATCTTTTCTGCTCATAATGGGTGACATAGTTTTGAATCCCTGTTCCCATTTCTTAAAAACTGGATTTTGACAAGTTAGATGCTTGTACATGCATGTTTATCTGGCCGCAAATATAACACTCATGGTGTCCTGGAGGTGTACTTCCTATTCGTACTTTAGATATATTAACGACAAGTTCCTTTGGATATTCTTGACTGGTTTTTACAGTGGTGCTTTGGACATTGTAAATGCTTGGTTATCTGCATGTTAAAGCATTAATGACCTTATGTTTCTTGGATTTTTCTTTGATTCAGTGGATGTCTTGATTGTATCATGCAGAATGATGTTTTTCCTTATACCTTTCTTGCACAGCTTTGGATATTGAGTTCACAAGATCTCAAATTGTTGCGGCTATTCCTGGAACATTCTTTTGTGCTTGGTATGCTTCCCAAAAGCATTGGCTGGCCAACAATATTTTGGGCTTGGCTTTCTGTATCCAGGTCTGGCGTCATTCAGTCAACAGATTACAAGCTAATTGCTTTGAGTTGTTTATCTTCTGTAGAATACCCTCTTGAAAATTTCATGCTTTTGCATTATATCAACTCTCACCTTTTTCACATTAACCAAGCTATACACTGAAAAATATTATTAATTACAAGCTAGCATGCCTTATTTACTTTTGATGGTTTCAATTTTCAATTATATATATATATATATATATATATATATATATTCTATCGCCTTCTTGTAGTTGCTTAAATCTTTGGGTATGCCTTTTTGTTCAACATTTTCCCCTGGATACTCTATATAATCTGAGGCATTTCATCAAATGTCAGAATGCAAGCTGAGTTGTCTAAATAGTGGATGGATCTTTTAATAGCTTCCATATCTATACTTTTTTACATGTTCAGCACTTGCCAAGGACTTGTGTATGCACTGCAAAATTCCAATGTTCAATAGAAATGGGATTTTCTTGAGATAAATATTTTTTCCCCTTATAAATTGCGAGATATTTTTCACTAAAAGTACCTGTGATTGATATAGTTACTAAATTTGGATGGTTTTTAAATGATTTGATTTTGTGTTGCTTTTTCGCAGGGGATTGAAATGCTTTCCCTTGGTTCTTTTAAGACTGGTGCCATCCTCTTGGTAAGTAGTCTAATTGTGGAGTTCTTTTGTGTCTTTTCTGGATAACTATTGATTATACAATTGCAGATGTGGTTAGTTTGTTACATTAGTTAACTTATGTCTATATGCAGATTAAGTTACGGAATGCTGATATTCATGTTTCTTGAATATCATGTCCTTGAGAATTTATTTCCTCAGAATAAAGTTGCTTGTGTTTTTTTTCATATGTGCTTAGCCTATGCTGTGTTTGATGGCAGCCAGATTATTTGGAAAGTACATTTGTGGATAATATTATTGTTTCGTGCTGAATTTACATGACTGGGGCCGCCCTTAATGGGAAACTTCATGTAATCTTAAGGAAAAGGGCAGCCCCACTCACAACATTGATCAATGTTTCTCTAGTCCATTAAGAGAGCATACCTTGGACTCTTTATCTCATGGACCTTCTTTGGTACAAAAGGATAAGTTAGTGTACTATTGGATTAAGCAGTAGAGGTTAAAAAACTTAGCTTCTCTCACTTGATATGGAATTTAACATATGATTTAAGGTAAGAAAACAACATTACTAAGCTTGAAGATCTATCCATGTCTTTAGGATTTGAAAGCTTGTGCTTGATTTTTCTGTTATTCTGCAAAGGATAAGTTAGTGTAATATTTGATTAAGCAGTAGAGGGTTAAAAACTTAGCTTCTTTCACTTGTTATGGAATTTAACATATGATTTAAGGTAAGAAAACAACATTTTTAAGTTTGAAGATCTATCCATGGCTTTAGGATTTGAAAGCTTGTGCTTGATTTTTCTGTTATTCTGCAAAGGGACATTAAAGAGAGATAAGGAAAGTTTTCTATCCTTTTTTTTGTTATCCTACAGCTTGGCCTTTTATACAGCATAAGGCTCTAATTAGTAGAATTGTGTCTCTTAATGGGTTAAAGAAACACTATGTGAGTTGAGGGGAGTGCCCTTTTCCTTTAGATTACTATTCACAATTTAAATGTTGCCAATAGTCATGTACCTTTCCTTTTCCTTTCTTTTTTCTTTTAAGAAGTCAAATATAGCAATGAACAAAATGTTCAGAACAGTTAAATGCACAAAATTCCAAAAGGTGGAAATTTAACATTTCTTGGTCCTTGACTCCTGGTCATGAGTTTCAAAACAGCAGTTAATTTTATCATTTTCTTCCATGTTATATGCTACTGCTCTTTATTTTGATGACGCTAAGGGGGGTTTCTTGATATAGCCCTGGTCACTTTTTTCCTGGCAATTAGTAATTCTTCTGATATTTGATCTTTTTATCCTTAATTTATTGCAGGCTGGACTTTTTGTGTATGACATTTTCTGGGTTTTCTTCACTCCTGTGATGGTTAGCGTGGCAAAATCTTTTGATGCGCCTATTAAGGTTAGTTGTTGAGCTTATTCATCTTCAATGATATCATATTTGCATGTAAAAATGAATTTTGTTATTGAAGCTTTTGATATGATTTGTTGCAGCAGTCTAATTATTAGCATGCCTATTCTATTCTTCTGTAGCTTTTGTTCCCCACAGCTGATGCTGCAAGACCATTTTCCATGCTCGGACTTGGTGACATTGTGATTCCTGGTAAAGTGTCTAGTTAGATCTGCACCTGCATGATATTTGCTATTATGATAGACAGCTGCATTTGGTCTCTATGAGTAGTTGTCGACAATATTGAACGAAACTTTGTGACATTAGCATGGCCCAGTGTTCCATTCCATAGCTTATCTTCTATCTAGCTCAAAAATATTTTCATTGAATCTGCTTTTCAGTTAAGTAATATAAAATTAGTGAAACATATGGTTGATCTTCTATTGGGTTATTCCTTTGAAAGAAACCGAGTAGTCTTTGAAAGAAACTGTGTATCTGAAAAGATCCCTGCACATTAGCTGGAGAGAGAGAGCTTTACATAATCTTTCTATATCAGATGCATATATATAAAGGCAGCCAATATTTCTGATTTTAGCATCAGAAAGTTGAAGATGCAGGGTCAAATAGGTTGATTTGGTTACAGGAATTGCTGTTGATAGTAATGCACACTATAGAGTGATCATCTACTCCTAGGTTCTTACATTGGTTGTTATATATATTTTTGCCCTTTCAGGTATTTTTGTAGCTCTGGCATTGCGATTTGATGTGTCCAGAGGAAAAGACAGCCAGTACTTTAAGAGTGCTTTTCTTGGATATGCAGCTGGTTTGGTCCTTACAATTATTGTCATGAACTGGTTCCAAGCTGCTCAGGTGACTTGTCTCGATCCTTTTTTCTTGTTTTTCTTCTCTATTTTGTATGTCAGGATTATTATCCCCTGTATTGATCGCTGTGCTTTCTTATTATTACTTTCAGCCTGCGCTTTTGTATATTGTACCAGCTGTTATAGGATTCTTAGCTGCTCACGTCCTATGGAATGGTGAAGTCAAGCCAGTATGTCCTGTTATGATCTTATTTCTGTTGCTTTCAGTGACCACCTTTCTATTATAATTTCTTAGAAATTTCTTCTCCTGAGAAGTCATCTTAATCATACTCGGTTGTCTGATATAGTATTTTTTTTATTTGGGCATAATATGCAGTTAATGGAGTTTGATGAGTCCAAGACTGCTGTGTCATCTCAAGAAGATAGTGGAACCAGCTCTAGCAAAAAGGTGGAATGATGGGAAAAAGAAAACCTCAGATACTGAAACTTAGTGTCAGGGAAGAAATATGTTTATTTTCATTGAGGACATAGAATGCTACAACTCTCAACCTTTTTGCCAACTTATGCAACTTGCACACCAGTGTAACAGGTTTTGGAATTTTAGCCCCAAAAAAAAAAAAATTAGTCTCTCACAGCAGGACCATTTTAGACCGTCAGTTTTTTTTTTTATTTTATTCTTAAGCCTCCATGATTTTACCTGAGAAGTCTTCTTGCGAGGAAAGGCTTGTGTGGTGATCAGATAAACCACTCTGAAATGAGATCATCTTGGTAGTGGACCAAATGGTTTCACCGCTAGCT
>Ga0325400_1005014_pt1 | contig 12381 bp, 9 predicted proteins | sample PopdelMetagenome_2_FD_205662 | JGI IMG/M metagenome (GOLD analysis project Ga0325400, IMG submission 205662) | Populus deltoides microbial communities from Bellville, Georgia, United States - Xylem-PdKOR-R1 | ecosystem: Host-associated > Plants > Phyllosphere > Stem > Wood/Secondary xylem...
CAAATAATAAAAAAGAAGGATTCTGACTGGTTCTACAAAATTATATGGGGAAATCGCACTGATTCTTCTTCATGGAAAAAATATTTCAGTACCTTGCTTGTGTCTCTTTGCATTGACTTAGTCAGTCGGGGCTTCTTCCAATTCAAGGCCGCAAGAATGAAAATATGATCATGTCCGGTTGACGAGACACTAAACTCAAAATTAATCAAACTGAAAGATTTTTCTAAATTATTAAATAATTTTTGTTATAATATTTTTTTTAAAAATCAGATTTTAGAAACATGTAATCCAAAAAATAAAAATAAAAAACTAGAAGAAAAGGTGGAAACACTATTCACCTAAACCCATTGCATCTTAGATGGAACAATATTTTTAACTTCAATAATAGGCTAATGGTTGATGATAGAATCGTCTTTGGAGTGGGAATATTTTGATATTTTTTTAATTGTTTAGGGACAGAATAAGTATTTTATTTTCTGATAATATAATAAATTTACATCATTATCCTTAAAAGAAATAAAACAATGATTGTTGATTTTTTCCTTACCTACTTTAAACATAAACATGGATTCAAAAAGTGTTAGATATGTCTAAAAAAAAAGAAATGTTGTTGCATCTAAAAAGAAGTTTAGTTTTTGATCTAAGATTAGAAAAAGCAGCACGGGGTAGGGGTCCATTAGACTAGGCCTGAACTAGAGGGGGTGGCGCCCTGACGTCCACCTTTGACAGAGGGAGAGTAACTCTCTCTGCAGAAATCCTTCTCCTGCCATTACTAAAGGCTACCTCAAACCCTTGTAGATGACGTTCCTAGAACTTTATATGTGGAGGACATCGAGTTTGTTTCTCGTCTATAGCTAAGAGATTACATAGCTCAGATGTCTAATCAAGCTAGGTGTATCAGCCAAAAGACCTTGGACTTCGCCTAGGGTTATTTTGAGATTACAACCCCCTTTTACATATATATGATGAGGTATTCCTTCCCTCTTCAAGGATTCATGAGGGAAATGTTTAGATATCACCAGCTAAGTCCAGGCTAGTTGTATCCTAATAAGCGGATCACTTTGTCCGTCTTTGATAAGTTCTATATGCTCATCGGGATCGAGCCTACAATCAATGTCTTTAGAAATTGTTATCATCTAGTTGTTGGCATCAATAATGGCAATGATGTACATTGGTTTTTCACCTTCATCAATAGACCCATGGGAAGCATGAAGGGAACTCTATGTGAAAAGCCTACACATGTCAAGAAATGGTGGGGATGATGGTTGATAGTAAGATATTGTAAATTAGTAAATCCTAGAGGTGGAATGCAGCGAATCTAGGGTTGTTTTCATAACTCGAATGTTCTTCCCCATGATATAAATAGCAATCCTTGTCTAAGCTCGAATGAGGAGAAAATGTGTATTGTGTTGGCCTCAACGTCAACTGAGTATGATGTTAATAGGATGGTCAAAAGATATTATTATTAGACCACATTGTAAAGTGTGCAACTTCCTTATTCTTTGTTATATTTGTAGCTACGTTTATTATTGATTTTTTTTTGTACGACTAATAGTTGAAAAAGAAACTCCAGTGAGGTCTATAGAAGAGAGTTCACAAAGGAAGTCTTCATCTCTTATCACGGGTGGAGGTAGAAGTGAAAAAGTCTTTATAGCCCATCATTCTTACTATTTAATGTGGGGAGGACTAAGAAGTTATCCTTTTCTAATACCATTAAAACCTCTATGTGTCAAAGATAAAAAATACCTCTCACTCATCATAATAGCATGGTTCAAAATGGAGCGTGACAAGATTGCCAAAGCTACTTGTATTTGGGCTTAACGCTTAGCTGAGTCCGAGGATGATGAGTTTGGCAACTCGCCAGACTGATATGTTTGTGGGATATGCACTTGGCTGATCTCAAGGATACTAGGTCTGGCAACTCACCAGACTCGTGTATACTTAAGCTCAGCACTTGGTTGAGCCCAAAGTTATTAGTTCTGACAGCTTACCAAACACGTATAGGTTTGGGCTCAACATTTAACTAAGCCCAATAATATTAGGATATGATCTTGTCTTTTATTCATTTAAATAAGAATCCAAGTAAAAATAAAAACTTTACTAATCAAGAAATTTGAGATTTTCAATCAGCTCCTTTAAAAACAGATGGGAAGATCGGGGATTGAAACGGTGATGAAAAACATCGTGGCTATAAGGAAAACTACAAACTTATATTATTGTTATTATTATTATTACTACAAAAGGGGAGGCTTTATTGAGAAATAGATGGACACTTGGAAGAACATGGTAAGGCTTTCACCTCGCCTTCCATTTCAATACGTTGCTTGAGTCTCTTTTCATTGACTTAGTCAGCCGGGGGCTTCTTCCATTTCAAGGCCATAAGAATGAAAATATGATCCTGTCAGTTGACGATATACTAAACTCAAAATTAATCAAACTGAAGGATTTTTTCAATTTATTAAATAATTTTTGTTATAATATCTTTTTAAAAATCAGATTTTAGAAATGAAAAACAACTTGCAAACAAAAATACTTGTCATAAAACATGTACACTGAACTAACCCGCGTGAGAATTTCATATAAAGAGATCACTTATATTTATGGAAAGTCTCACGTAATATTTGTGTAAGTGATCCTTAGACTTGAGATCACCAACTTATCTTGCATAAAAAATATTATACTTTGATTATGTTACAGATTATCTTAATCGAGGTAACGAAGAGGCAAACATTAGGTATAACATGAACTATATAAAGGTATTTGAGAGATTAAGAGAGGATTCATCACCCTATATGAATTAGAAAAACTATTTCATATGTTCTCAAATAGTATGGACTAGGAAATCCTTAGCCAAGATAGAATGAGATTTTGTTTATGTTTGGAATTTTGGACAGAGAAACTAAAACTGTTATTCTAAAACTAAAACCGTCAAGATTGCCAGCTTCTCCTCCTAATATTGACGACCTGGAATCGCAATCATCGCAACCCCAACCTTCTTCTTCTAATACCATCTCAGAATCACAATCACCAACAGGAGGGCGACTGCCTCTTACCATCACCGAATCACAGCAAAACAATGTTCTTGACGCGAAGCCGGACCTGGAAACGGAATTAAGGAAGACAGTCCTGACTTCGTGCTTCACAGCAGCAATTCAAATCACAATTCAATACAAACAAGTTGCTGAACCTGAAGCCCACTACCCCCATCAATTTTATTTCCTTAGCTATAGCAGCTATCTTTGCTTCTCTATTCGTCTCACCGTTTATTGGAAAAAAGATTCCGAATGCATCCAAGGTGCTGGAGAAAGTTGCGTTCTTCCTAGCGGCCACAACATTTTTCTTCGCTATAGCAACTCCATTCCCTCTTGGCATCAAATGTGCTATATGGGCAGTCTACATCATGTCGTTGATCACTATTGCCTTCTGCACTTGCCTCTAGGTGGTTCTGAAATGCAAAATTTGACAGTTAGTTGTGCCATAACTTCCACGATCCTCAGTTGTATTAAATATAAATAAAACCAACCATGTCAACAATCAATTCAGCTCGATTATTTTTTAGTGCAATTTTTGCTTTAAACTCTCCAGGGGGGAGGGGGGGCGGCTGCAAGACTCTTTTTTATTTTTTGTAATTAAATGTGAGGTGCTTAAATAGTTTTTAAAGAGGTGACTTTGCCTTGATTGAATGGTACCCTAATATAAATTATTGCAAGTTAAAATGCAGCCGGTCAAAACAAAAACAAGAATAAAAATGCAGATCACAAATAAAATTTTTTTATGAAAAAATTAAAGCAGAGTACTGTTTAATTTATATTTTAGTAAACAAAACAAGGTGATATCTATAATTGGATATCGATAACTCAAATTTAAAATATATTTTTATTTTATTTTGAGATATTTATTAAGAATTTGATGAGATTTATAATTTTATATTTTTTTTTTTCAAATTTGCTAGTTCTAACAATTATTTTTTGAATTCTTGTTAAAGTGATTTTTTTTAATTAATTAGATATATTTTATTGGTTTGTTTTGATTATACATAGATTGTTTTTTATGTTTTGTTTTTAGTAGAGCCACCAAAATTATCAATTTTTTCTCACGATATATGTTTTGATTTTAGGTTGAACCATGAACAAAATAAGAAGAATTAATTCTTTTTTTGAAAAAAAAAGAGAAAAATATTGATAACTCACAACCTAGTGAACCAACTCCAAGTATTGTTGAAGTTATGGTTGAGCAGCCTCAATGTGCTTCAGTTTACAAAGAACCTGTGTTGATTACCGAGCAGCCTCTTACTAGAATCGACATTGCTCATTTAATTAAAGATCCAAGCAATTGTCCTCAAATTTGGGAATACCTGGTTAATCAACAAGATGAAATTCGAAGGGCATACATTAATTTGGGGCCATATCAACCTTTGATGTCTAAATATCTACTAACTGGTAAAAAACAACCTCGTCGATTTCAGTCTCATTGGTTCAAAAGTTATCTGTGGCTTGAATATTTAGAGAAAAATACTGTATTTTGTTTCCCTTGCTATTTATTTCCAAGTAAACCATCTGGAAAGCCAGGATCAGACACATTTACTATTAAAGGATTTAATTGTTGGAAGAAAGTTAATGATGGGGAACGGTGTGCTTTTTTTACTCATATGAAAAAATGTCCAAATTCAGCTCATAGATTTGCTATCAGGTGCTTAGAAAATTTGAAAAACCAGTCATGTCATATTGAGAAGGTAGTTAAGAGGGAAACTACTCAATAAATTCAGAATAATCGATTGCGTATTAAAGCTTCAATAGATATTGTTCGTTGGCTCACATTTCAAGCATGTGCTTTTAGAGGGCATGATGAACGTTTAGAATAAAAAAACCGAGGTAATTTTCTTGAAATGATGGAACTTTTAGCATCATACAATGAACAAGTAGGTGCTCTTGTTTTGGGTAATGCTCCATAAAATGCTAAATACACCTCATATCAAATTTAAAAAGAAATATTGTGTGTCTTTGCTAGAAATGTTCAGTCTTCAATTTTTCATGAGATTGGTGATGCAAGATTTTGTTTAATTGTTGATGAAGCTCGAGATAAATCTAGAAGAGAGCAAATGGCCCTTGTTATTAGGTTTGTTGATAGAAGTGGATTTATACGAGAGCGATTTTTGGATATAGTTCATGTCAAAGATACAACTGCTACAAGTCTTAAGGAAGAGATTTTCTTTGTTTTATCTCATCACAATCTTGATGTTCAAAATATTAGGGGTTAAGGGTATGATGGTGCTAGTAATATGCGTGGAGAGTGGAATGGTTTGTAAGCTTTATTCATTAATGATTTCCCTTATGCATATTATGTACATTGCTTAGCTCATCAATTACAATTGGCTCTTATTGCTGCAGCTAGAGAAATATCTGATGTTTCATTTTCTTTTAGAATTCAATTTTTATTAGTAACATTGTTAGTGCTTCTTATAAGCGTAATGATAAATTACGGGCTTTTCAAACAGCTACAATTGAACATTTAGTTGATATTGGTGAGATTGAAACGGGTAAAGGAGTTAATCAAGTAGGTGGTTTGCAACGACCTGGAGATAGCAGATGGAGTTCGCACTTCAAATCAATTTGCAGTTTGATAAAAATGTATGGGGCAACTTACTTGGTTCTTGAAAACATTACTTTAGATGGATCTACTCATTCTCAACATGGTGATGCGGCCTTTTCATTTAAGTTGCTAATGTCATTTGATTTTGCATTCATCTTACATATAATGAAGGATGTTATGAAAATTATTGATATGCTTTGCCAAGCCTTGCAACAAAAATCTTAAGACATTTAAAATGCTATGCATTTGGTGACTACCACAAAGACTTTAATTCAGAAGTTAAGAGATGATGGTTGGAAAACTCTTTTAGAAGAAGTGACATCATTTTGTAAGCATCAAGACATTGAAGTTCCTGATATGAATGTTTGTTTTTCTAATGTGGGACGATCTCGCTGTAAACAAAAATCAGTAACAATTAAACATCACTACCGAGTTGATATATTTACAGCTATCATTGATCAACAATTGATCAATTGCAAGAGCTAAATAATAGATTCAATGAGCAGGCGATCGATCTTTTTAAGTTGAGCACAGCTTTAGATCCTAGAAATAGCTATAAATTATTCAATGTTGAAGATATATGCTTACTTGTTGACAAGTTCTATTCTCAAGATTTTTCTGACCAAGAAAAAATTCATTTGAGACTTTAGTTGTAGCATTATGAGCTTGATGTACCCAATCATCCAAAGTTAAAGAGCATGTCATCGATTGCTGATTTATATCAAGGATTGGTTGAAACAGAAAAATCAACAATTTATCCACTAGTTGACAGGTTGATTCGGTTTTTTTTGTCGACAATCCTCTTACACGTAGTCAATTAAATATCTTTCCCCAATCATTGTCTGAAATATAATTGTCTTCTCTTATTAGGATGTGGAAGAACAAAATTCTACATTTGAAGCTGCTTCAAAATGAAATCACATCTATCTTGCAACAGAAATCTAGGAATTCATGGAAAGATTTCTCTGAGCAATTAAGTGGGGCTAATTTTAGCTCTGAACTTAGGATAGAGAATTTCAAGACAAGTGACGTCAGACCAGCGTGTATTTCAGACAGCTATTATAGTTTAAATTCAAGTGAAGTCAGGAAATTATGCAATATTTCTAACCCAACAAGTGATGGTGTGGAAGTACAGGAGGCTCGTGACCAGGTACATACTCCGCACCTTAAAATTGTTGTTCTTGCAGCGCTGATTGTTTCTTCTGTGATCATTGTCTTTCTACTTGGCTATAACTTGACAGGAAGTTGAGGAACAAAATTTTGCTTTTCTTCAATATATTTAATTTTAATATAATGCATATATTTACTCTTCTTCAGCTTAACAAATCGACTTTCATGTCGACAGTTCTCTTACATGTAGTCGATTAGATGTCTTTACTCAGCTTGGTTTTCTAATAATAGGAAATGGGAGAACAAAATTCTGCATGTGGAGCTGCTTCAAATGAAATCACGTCTACCTTGCAAAAGAACCCCTGGAAGTCATGGAAAGACAACTCTGGGGAATTAAGTGGGGCTGATTTTAGCTCTGATGTTAGGATAGAGGAAGTCGGGACAAGTAAAGCCAGACCAGCAGCTATTTCAGACAGCTCTGATGTTAGGAATTCATGGAATTATGCAATATTTCTAACCCAACAAGTGATGGGGAGGAAGCACAGGAGGCTCGTGACCAGGTAGGTGCTCCATACCTTACATTGGCTGTTCTTGCAGCGCTGATTGGTTTTCATGTGGTCAATGTCTTACTACTTGGCTATCAACTGGCAGGAAGTTGAGGAACAAGATTTTTCATTCGTACCTGCAGCTCCATGCCCTGATAACAAGGAGGTCGGCAGAGATAGTTCTCGTTTAAATGCAAGCGCTAGAAACAAACGAAGAAGGACATCTGAGGTGTGGCAATACTTTGAAGAAGTTAGAGAAAATGTGGAAATATGGGCCAAATGCAAAAGTTGCAGTACTAGATATCGAGGGGAAAGCGCAAGGGGAACTACAAATCTTCGCAGACACCTACAAAAATATTGTGCAGGAAAGAAATAAAAAGGCTGAAACAGAACTATCTGTCGCCTTGAAAACTTAACAAGTCCATGTATTTGAAGAAACATAGTTTGTTTTCAATTTTTCACTTGATATTGAAGTTGTGGTCAATGGATCCTATCAAATGTTCCTCAAGAAATGAAGTCGTCAATGCAATATTTAGATTTCCTGATAGTGAAGTTCCTTTTCCAGTTTTATTTAATTTCTTCTTCGATTTCTTACCTCCTTCAATCGTGTTTGACAGAACTCCAATGTGGCTCCTTTGGTATGCCATACAAACACTTTCTCGCTAATAAATCAAGTTTCCTATTCGGAAGTACTTTTCTAATATACATATGTTCTGCTTTTATTGATATTTAATACAACTTAATTAGGACCGTGGAAGTTATGACAGTTTCGCTCTGATCACATTAAATTTCCAATAAACTATGAAATGAATAGAGAAGCAAAAATAGCTTCAATTTGCTGTTCATATGTAATATGTTATATAAGAGAGTGTTCGGGAAAGGTTACTTTTAAAAATGTTTTTTATTAAAAATATATTAAAATAATATTTTTAATTTGTCTTTAATAATATCATATAAAAATGATTTAGAAATAAAAAAGAAATCAACTTAAAGCAAAAAAAAAATTAAACTCTTTTCAAACTTCCAGTTCGAAACCCCGTAGCCATTCCAATATCACAAAATATTGATACGGGCCTTCAAGATTTGATGGGGTATATTTATGGGCTAAGAATGGATTTGATTGGGCAATCTGATGGAGTAGGCCTACGTAGGGCTGTTGGTTAATTTTATGTTGGGCCTGTTTCTCTGACTTGGATTGATTAATCTTCTTGGAAGAATATTTAAATTATGGCTCTTAAATCACCCAAAATTTGTAAGCGAATTTTGATTGATTGGTTTTAGGAAGCAAAGATCCTTTGAATTTGGATGGAGATGGACAAGAACGGAATGCGTGCATTTTGGGTGATTTAAGAGCCATAATTTAAATATTCTTTCATTCAATTTACGTTTCACCCCCAAACAAGCCCACTTGATTAAAAAAGAAAAAGAAAAAGAAAAAGAAATTATGGCTCTTAAATCACCCAAAATTTGTAAGCATTGATCATAACAGAAGTGTATGGCACTTTCTTTTCAAATGAACAAAAATAAAAAGGATCTTTTTGTAAAGACCCATTGATTTCTAAACAATAGCTTCATCTCTATGCGTTATTAAACAAAAAAACAATATCTTCTAAGCCTAATTTAAAAAGAAAATGTTAAAGATAAAAATATAAAGGACAAACGAAGGAGCTCCAATAAGCTGATAAATACAACACTTTCTTGATCAAAACGCAGCCTCATTAGATTACTATTTCATAGGATTTGATGCAGATAAAATAATTAAATAATGGGTCAGGGCAAGAAGTGTAAAAAAGGTTAATGAATGGCATGCAGGCATCAAATTAGAAAAGTTTCTACGCGTTATGGCCTTATACTTCCTACCTAGACAAATCTTGATTAATGTGCTTGATCAGCCTCTATAAATAGATGAGCTCCCATGCATTCTTCTCCATCTTCTATCTCAATTCTCTCAGTCATCCAACAGCTTTGGTAACAGCACTTGCAGACCACAGCTATTGTCCTGCGCACTTCAATAGGAGTTTTAATAAGGGGAGCCAGTTCTTCTTCTCTTGTCTTTCCTTGCTCTCTCTACTGATCATACTTTTCTATGGAGTTTCTTCATTACAAAAGTGCAGATATAGAAAGAGAGCCAGCCATATATAATAATGGGTGCTGTAGAATCTTCATATCATTTGTTTTTTGTACACTCTGTGCTTATCAATTCTGTATAAAATTATGCAACTCAAGTTTATAGTTTACCCCATCATGAAGAAGAAGAACAGAAGTTAAAATCTATTGATCCCATTATTTATTTTTTCATGATCAGAACAAAGTTATTAATAGATAGCAAAGAGAAAAAACAGTCTAGTTCATGACTTGGTGTTTGTTTGGATTGGTGAGTTCAAGATGAACTTCATCTTTCTTGTGGCGCTGCAATGAACTTTATCTTTATGAAACAAGAAAAACCAGATGAGAAGAAAGAAGAAAGTGGGAGGAAATAAAGAAGAAGATAAAACGTTGATGTTTCTTGAGTTCATCACTTGTTTTGTAGGTGCAGTCTAGTACTGCGCAGCAGCCTTGAGAACACCATAATAATCCAGAGCTTTTCAGCATCCTCATCGACCTCAAATATTGAAGAACTCCTACACCTCAGATTTGTTTCCATTATTTATTTATAGATAAGATCCCCTTGGAACAGTCTAAGTTGACCATCTCCTTGTCAGCATTTGAAGCTGGTTCCAGTATGGCTTTCGATTCTCCAGTTTCCTGTTAAGAGACAACCAAGAAAGACATAATTTACTACCTCAAGGTTTGATCTGGGCTCAATTATAGGATAAATTTGCTGCTAAGAAATGCACCTTTTCATCAGTCTCATATATTTCCACTAAGTCACATACGTTTATACCGACGGATACAGTCTATTGATATTTGTCGGCACTGTTGAACATTACTAATAAAATCACTGATGGACGGTGCGAATTTCAAATGGCGGGTATTAATGCATCTTTGACCACGTGCCATTATAGATAAAATCACTGATGAATATTGAAAAATATGGAGGGTAATTAAAAAATTCTAATACGAAATTCAAAATTTACCAACGGATTTAATATAATTTGGGATGGCTGGGCTAGATCCAGCCCCAAAAAAAAAAGAGTAGGCCAAGTCTGGGATTTAGGCCCAACCAGCCCAAATTATATTTGCTAAGGGTGTGTCTTGCAAAACAAACTCTTATGCCTTGACCATAATTTTTATATCCATTCTAATTTGATGTTTGACCAAACCAGCCCCTTTTTTATATTAGAAAATTCTAAAAATATTTGGGGGCATTCGTTGATTTATTTGTGGGCACCTCGCATTTTTTTTTCTTCTTTGTACTTGTATTTTTTTTAGTTATGTGCTCAATCTGTGGACTATTACTGTTAAATACAAATATATCGTGCAAGGTTTTATTTATTTATTTCCATCTGAAAAGGGTCAATAAAAATAAAGGATAAACAAGAAAAATGACATAGAAAATTTCTTCTTCAAATTCATTTTTTGTGAAAATATTCACTGACGCAAGAGTCAGAAATATCACATTTTTTGGATTTGCGCGATATTTACCAACGACAGAGTTGGAAATATTTGTAGGAATTGTTCATTGATGCTAGAGTCAGGAACATGAAACGAAGGATAAAAAAGGAAAAAGAGAACAAATTCTTAGCAATTTTAGACAAAACCAGCAATGCAGCCTGCCTTAGGTAGGATGCTTAAGGGGTGATAGCATCTCTCCTTTTACGTAACCAGTCTCGTACCATAGAATCTCTATTGATCAGTTTAGGGTTTCTAGTGACCATAATACTAGGTGGCAACTTCTTAAATAAAATCTTTTTCCTAAAAGAATAAAATATTAAATATCTGTTTTTCTTCCAATTAAAAAATTAATTTTTAATAAGTCATCATGATATCCAGATCTGATAATTTTAGTAATGGCAATGGTTGCGGTCGGAAGCGGAACTCTAAATTGATTATTATCGCAAAGTTGATGTACGATATTTTTAGCCTTACATCATCGATCATTTATATATAAAAGTAGTTGACTCTATATCGTGTGCAGTGTGCTTGTGAATCCGAAAACAATGCTGAGGGCAATGTGATATTATTGGTAATGTTTGCATAATTAAGTAGAATACTCTAAGACGCGTGGGTTTTTCACTGTAGCAGTAGTTTTTTTTTTTTTTGCTTTTGTTTCTTCTGTTTTTTACATATAATATATCATTGTGTACACAATGTACAGTGAAACACTTGACTTTTTCTTTTTTTTTTTCATTTTTGTTTTTCTTTTTTTTTTTCGCCTATGGGTTTTTTTTCTTTGTGTTTTTTTTCCTTTAATGAATTTTTTTTGTTTAATTTAGTTTGTTAATGTGAAATTTTTTTTATTTAGTTATTATATTTTTATTATACGGATCTCGGGTTTGACGAGTTAACCTGATTTTTTTTTGTTTTTTTCCTTTTTAATAAATTTTTTTTCGTTTGACCCATCGATTTTTTTTTTCTATTTAGTTATCAAACTTTCATGACGCGAATCCCAGGTTAAAAGGGTTAACCTGATTTGACGGGTTAACTCAGTTGATTCAGATTTTTTTTCTTTTTCCTCATTGGTAATATGCTTATGTCTTTTGTTTGTTTTTGTTTTTTTTTTAATTAATATTTTTCGTTTAGTTTAGATTGTTAATGTTCATATTTTTTTCTATTTCTTTTAATGAATTTGTTTTTGTTTAATTTAGTTTGTTAATGTGAAAAAAAAAATTTATTTAGTTATCATACTTTCATGACACGGATCTCGGGTTTGACGGGTTAACCTGGTTTAACGAGTTAACCTGAATTTTTTTTTTGTTTTTTTCCTTTTTAATCATTTTTTTTCGTTTAGTTTAGTTTGTTAATTTTTTTTCGTTTGACCCATCGATTTTTTTTTCTATTTAGTTATCAAACTTTTATGACGCGAATCTCAGGTTTGATGGGTTAACCTGATTTGACGGGTTAACTCAATTGATTCAGATTTTTTTTCTTTTTCCTCATTAGTAACAAGCTTATGTCTTTTGTTTGTTTTTGTTTTTTATTATTTTTAATTAATTTTTTCGTTTAGTTTAGGTTGTTAATGTTTAATTTTTTTTTC
>Ga0325400_1005016_pt1 | contig 12374 bp, 12 predicted proteins | sample PopdelMetagenome_2_FD_205662 | JGI IMG/M metagenome (GOLD analysis project Ga0325400, IMG submission 205662) | Populus deltoides microbial communities from Bellville, Georgia, United States - Xylem-PdKOR-R1 | ecosystem: Host-associated > Plants > Phyllosphere > Stem > Wood/Secondary xylem...
AACATAGTTAGATCAGAAGGCAAGGCTGATGGTTCTTGAGAAAAGGATAACAATAAAGCTATTATAGCTATCAAATAGTGGGTGGGTGATGGCTTAGAAACTATGAAAAAAAAGTAGAGGGTGGTTATGAGTGGAAGACCACGGGGAATAAAGATTTTATGTGATTAAGAAGTTTATTAATTTGAAATAGAAAGGTGGAAGGTCTATTATTGAAGACTTGCGGTGAGTTCTAGTATTTGATTACTCAGTTGATCATCACCATGAAAATAATGCTAAATGATGAGTTACAAGCACTATTTGCTTGAGAGACTTAATTTGCTGGACATTTAGATTTAGATAGCTTTTGGAAACGCGGGCTAATTTGTATTTTCAAAAAAAAATTAATTTGTTTTTGTTAAAAAATAATTTTTTTATGTTTTGGATCGTTTTGATGCGATGATCTCAAAAATAATTTTTTAAAAATAAAAAAAATATTATTTTGATATATTTCAAAATAAAAAACACTTTAAAAAACAACCACAACCACACTATTAAATATCCCCATTCATTATTGTTCACTAAAAAAACTAGACGAAGTGAAATGATAGAAAATAATGGACAAACGTTTTTCACAGAGAACACGATTTATTATAAGAGAGGAGGTGAGGTAGAGAAAAATCACAATCATGAAGGAAATCAGAAAAGGAAGAATTAAAGAATAAAAAAGAAGATAAAATAGAATACCCTCCCAGATTTGTGTGTTGAATTGATTGCTGACGCAACAGTTGATACTTCTAGGAAGGAATTCTTTATTGTTATGATGTGTGTATTAATAAAGATTGGCACCTAACACCCCAATTTTTTTTTTTAATTTAATGTGGGTGTTCGGGCCAGCTTACGTGTACCTCGACTAATCTCATGAGCCTTAAAGTTAATAACCATGTAAGCCTCTAGCGGTTATCATATGAGCAATCACAGAGTTCGAACCTAAAACCACAGAAAAAGCAAATCTCTTGGTTCTAAACTCTTACCACTACACTACTATTTAGACGGTACCTGACACAGTATGGAAGATACAGTGCATGAACCTAATTTCTACAATCATTTTAGCAGTGAAAGATAAAATCTCTCCAAGATATCAATGGTCTAAATTGGAGGCGAGACTTGCGATAAACTACGCAGAAAGAGAGCAGAGTTGATTGAACTTGAAAAAATGTAAACCTAACATGGACGATGTAAACTTGTCACATACGAGAGAGTATTGAATGAAAAAGATTAGATTGATATCGAGCCAATAATTAATAATGATGAAGACGCAAACATGTGGAGTACTCTAATGAAGACCCATCACTTTAAAATATGAAGCCTCGGGTGAGTAGATCTACTAATCAAGAATTATAGTTCTAATTATGTGATCATATTTAAAGTATGAAGCCTCAATCTACTAATCAAAAATCCATAGATTTTATAATGGATTAGGAAAAACGTTATATGATTGGTGATGTCATTGATTTTGGAAGATAATAGAAAAACAATTGATGATATTGAAAATGATTCTCTTGAATAAAAGTCTTGCTAGTATGTATCCAAAATTTATAGTCAAGAAAATAAGGTGTGCTAGTGTGGCTACATGAAATATAGATTATAAGTTATGATTTTTCTCCCTCGAAGGATTGGAGGAAGATATCTGTGTTAGTTTAATATGCCTTGTAACTAATCGGTTGTTTATATTTGTCATTATTATATTTGTGTATATACATATTTATTATTAATAAATACTTAATTTATTTTTAATATTCATCTAATATTAGATTAATAAATCTAGAGTAAACATAAAGTTCGTGGGACAAAAATGCTTTGTAAAGAAAGTTATAAAGTTGTTAATTTATGGGATTTCTATTGCATTAAAGCATTGTTTCTAAAATGTTCCTGATCGATGCTCTCTTAAATACTGGACATTCATTACAGTCATAAAGACTGATACATATTATGTTTTTTCCTTTATGAAAGAAAGCAGTTGCTATCATAAGCTGAGGTATAAGGGATACATAAAACTAATATATAAGTGCTTGTAATAAAACATGTATATTGAACTAACCCGCATGAGAATTTCATATAGAGAGATCACCTATATCTATGGAAAGACTCACGTGACGGTTGTGTAAGTGATCATGTGACGGTTGTTTAATTGATCATTAGACTTGAGATTACTAAGTTATCTTATATAGAGAATATTATGCTTTGATGCTCTTACATGTTATCTTAATTAAGGTAACAAAAAGGGAAAAAATTGGGTGTAACATGAACTATATGAAGGTACTTGAGTGATCAAGAGAGGATTCATCATTCTAAGTGAATTAAAGAAAATATTTTATCTATTCTTAAATAGTATTGACTGCGAAATTCTTAGTTAAGATAGAAAGAGATTTGAAAAGAGTTTCAAATCTATTTAAATGATCTATGACTATTATGTAGAGAACAAACATGATTTAACATGACATACATACTCCATACTTTAATATTAAATCAAAATATTATTGATGAAAGGATATTAATTACACTGAGAAACACTGAAAAACCGGTCACTGAAAGGTTAAATCAAACCACTAATGATTTTTCTAATATTTGGGGGATCATGATACGTCATTAGACAATGCACTTAATCTTCAAATATAAATTAATCATTTGATTAATTGATAATAAATTAAATTGTTTAATTTATTTAATTCCATTTAATTAGAATTATATTTTATATTTGGGCCAATATATTAGAAATCTAATGGGTCACACACATTAAGAACAATTAGTTGGAAATTAAATTGAGATGATTTAATTAAGTTTGACTTGATTAAAATATATTTTAGAAATTAATAACTAGAATATAATTAATACAAGGATTATATTTCTAGATCTAGAAAAATCAAGTAAGGATTTGATTGATTAAATTTCTAAAATTATCCTTAAATAATATATGGATATTATTTAAGTGGAAAATATACATTTTGTTGTTTATAAGGTTTTTAGGATTCTCTATAAATATAAAGCTAGGCATATTATTTTGTAAGTGAAAAAAAAAGAAGTAGTTGTCTATTAGACAAAAAAACTATATAAACACAATATTAGAGCTAGCATTTACACATAACAATCCCTCTCTTCTAAATAGCGATTTAATATATTTCTCACAGGTGATTCGTGTGGATTATCATTTGAGGCTGAACAATTGGATGACTTGTGGTTTGCAATAACCCAACCTTTAAAAAATTGTTCAAAAATAAAGAAGATTAGATCTTCAGATAATAAATCCCTAAACAACACTAGATCTATATAATGAGATCCTAGGAACTCCCAAAAGATTTTGTTTAATAGTTATCGCTGCGTGTATGATATTTAAAAATCCATCAATTTGTTGGGTAATGAGTCTGGTTTATGATGACCTATAATAATGGATTAAACAAAAAATTATTAAAAATGAAAATGAAAAGACAATGAGAGGATGAAAAGGTGTTTATGTAATGTTGAGATTGATCAAACAAATGAACCATGGATGACATGATAAATAAGCACTGTTACCTAAAAATATTGACCTTGCCTTTTCATTTAACATGTCAATTAATGAAATAATTATAAACAAATCATGCTCTAGTTATTTTTGTCTCGATGCTTAGGATTCTATAAATTGCAACATTTAAACTATAATTATTTCACCTATTAAGTACTAAGTACCCAAGTCATCATCACTTCCATAAAATCATCAACCTCCTTTAAAAACCATATATTATTAGAAAAGAAACGAGTAAAGAACCTTCAACTTTCTTTCTCTTTTGATGCTTAACAATGGTATCCTTAGTACTATTATAAAACCTACTTTTATTAATTATTTCATTTATTGTATTCCCCATGTAAATTAGTGTATTATCAATAATACACAAATAAACATGCTTAAGAAATGTCTTGATTCATTCCAAGAAGAAATCTCCAAGGGTAGAAATAATTTGCTCATCGAAAGAGAAAGGCTTCCTCTACAACACCATTATGTGAACCTCAACACTTATGAAAAGTCTATTCCTATATTACCCAACATTGCTATTCTGAACTATATTGGTTGGTTGAATAAATTGCAACACTAGCTTGGTAAGACATGGAAATGCTAAAAAGATTTTTGACGTGATTCAACTGCTTAGAATTCTTACTAAAAAAAACAAGGAACTACTAGCTACAATTCATTTGTTCCATATTCATGTGTAAGGATTTGATATTTTACCAAACTTTCTCCAATAAGGAGACAAGTAAGTTAACATGCATTTGAACATTATGGAAGAAATGCTCATTCTACATATCATAGTTACCAAACAAAATAATTTTTTTAATTGAAACTTCATGATTTCCTTCATCTTACTAACTTTAGACTTTAGTGAATCTTCAAAAATAGGAATTTGTCCTATACTATTGAATCATAACCTCTACAAACCAGATGGAAACAAAAGCTAGATGGAGAAAATTAGGACTATTTCTGTAAAAACTTTCTCCTAATATGTTTTGTTATTGTAATGAACAATTTTTATTCCCATTGTATTTTTGATAATTTTATGAATGTAATTAAATTTCTAATTTTATGTTTTTTTAGTTATTTAGCTTTACTTATTACTTATGTATTAATTATTTGAATAAAAATGCTATTGATTTTCTTGTACAATTTTATATAATGTTTTTGAACAAAATAATTCATTTATCTTTGTTAACTTTTATACTTGATGTCAACTCAAATTCATGTTATTATTGAGAAATTAAGAATAATTTAGTTTAATATGAAAATAGTCTAATTGTCAGGTTTCAAGTATAAATGGTATAAATCTAAAGAAACTTCACACATGTGAGTTCCAAGTCAATCCTTTAGTTCTCTTAAGAATCTCATTTTCTATTATCATATAAGGGTATACTTATTTAGATATTGACTATTAATTCGTAATAATCATAATTAGTTAGATGGCAAGCTCATTCTATAACAACTTTGGCAATAACATATTGACCTTTCTAATTTAGAGACCATTTTCCAAATCTTATATTTTTATGGCTAATTGGTGGTATGGTCTTCCACACTAGTTCACCTAATGAAAATCTCTTTAATCAAACATGTTTATTTCATGCTTTCTCAACCTTCTTCTTATATGTTAGTAAGTGATCTAATATAATTAGTCTTCATTCATCCAAATTCTCTAACTTTGCTAGTATAAAAAACTAATAATATGTACTAACTATATCACATTGTACATCTCTTCTAAGTGATTAAACTATTAGTTCTATAGACAACATGACATTATGGTCACAAGTTAAAGTAAATGGTGAAGTTCGTAAAATAGTTTTTTTTTTTTTTGTGAAGTCTTATATGCCCATAATACTTCTGATAATGCATTATGCTAGGCCTTATAGGTATTTCTAATCCAGTTTTATATGTTAAGAATCAAAGCTTTATAGGTCAATTTTGTTTTCCCATTGACCTAGGCATAATATGGAGCAAAATGAGTTATTTTGAATCCATACTCCAAAGTGAATTACTTCACATCATTCTTAGTAAAAATTGATCCTTGGTCATTGGTTGTTTTTAGGAGACCATGTTTATAGATGATTTGTTCTTTAATAAACTTGATCGTAGTTTCTCAGTTGATTGGTTGATAATGAATGGCTTTATCCCATTTGGTGAAATAATCTGAACCTACCATGGAGTAGTATGATCTTTTAAGGAACGTAAGTGTATTTTACCAATAATGTCCATTTTCCAACCTCTAAAAGGTCATGGTTGGACCACTATTATTACAAGAAACATCTCAAAGAACTAATAGGATTGATAAGGGTAAAATTGAAAAAAGATTCACAACTTAGTTTTATGGTAACTAAGAAACCCCAACTAGTTTTTAAGTAAGAGGCTGATTATGTGGTAGGAAAAATAACAACCATCTTACATTTCTTTTCTAAGATAAGGTGCCTCAAGTTTATTAATTTTTTTTTTTATAAAAGATACATATTATGCTTACAAGCTAAGAGTTTACCTAAACTAGTATATATGTGTTTGTTATTGAACATAAGAGACTACTAAGATCTAAGGCATTAAGTTGAGGCCTAGGCCTATCAATAAAACTCAATCCTCACTTTTTGAGTACAGGCATTAGACCTGATAGGGTGGTAATGGTTAATTAGGTTTTAGCCCATTCTATTTGATCATGTCCAAAATGGACCCAAAAGCTGCCACTCTCCCTTGATGGGTTTCTGTAGGGGTAACATTGACCCAACCTAGATCATTTACAATAATAGGGAGAAATGTATCTATAAAGCCAAAAACTCCTAAACAAACATTTGTATACATTGGAAATTTTTTTAAAAAAACTAGTATTTACAAATAAAGATTAAAAGAATATTTACATCATATATATTACATTATTTTTTGAAGGAGAAGGCTGGTCCGTGTTTGAATATAATGGTTTGAGTATGTTTGTAGTATAATCAGTATTTTGAAAACTATTGCTAGGAATATCATAGGTCGATTTTCTAAAGGGCTTTGTGTGGTAAAACATATTTATAACCAAAAATATCCAAAATGAGCTTTCAACCTTAAAGCAGATTTTGTTGTAAATAAAAGATATTTTATTAATGATTTTTATAGCAACCATAATACTAAAAAGAGAACTTGGTTTTTCAAAATTTTCATTAAAGAAAAACATGAAATAACAAATTGTTTTTATAATTTCTTTACATTACATAAAGTTCAAATTTTATTTTTTAATTAGCTTGAATCATTTTATACAACTGAACATCATATTACATATCCATTTGCAAGACATGCATGTCCCATAACATTTAAAAGTTAAAATCTTATTGGGGCACTTGCTAATAGTACTTCCATTGAATCTGAACATCCACTTTTAAGAAACCTCAAAATCCCACATAATAATCAAACTATAGATGCTGCTTCTTACAAAAACTTAAGTGATGATATCACCACAAACACAAAACATATCATCTAGCACAATAACTTCATCAATACCAATCTCAATACTATAGGAAAACAATTGACTAGAATAGAAAAACGTATACAAAAAACTATTGTTTCTCCTGTTGAGGTTACCAAATCCATATACTAGAAACTAAAAAACCCAATATTCAAGCCATACCAAATCACAAAATCAAGCTTCTCAATATCAAAACAACAAAGAAGACTTTTTTAAAGCCATTAAAAGTCACCTTAATCACCTTGAAACTTCGATTCTAATTGTTCCTAACACCCCACAAGTTAGCAATGATCCCATACCTCCACAAGTCATATACACATTATCCAAAATTACTGAACTTAAATCTCTGATGAAGAAGCATTTAAAGAAGAAACTCCTGAAATTAATAAACTTATTTAGAGGAATCCTACTCCTACAACAACCATTTCCCTTGATATAATCACCCATAATGAATCAACCATTATAAACCAACACAAATTCATTGTCTTTTCCCTCTATGAATGGAACATAAATAGAATGTTTGAATACAACATCCTAAACATCCTACAACAAATGACCATTATAGCCAATGTCTATAAAACCCAAACTGGAACCTTAAAAAAAGCCATAGCTAAATTTCTTATAGCTAGATTTTCTAGCTAGTTAAAAGGATGGTGGGATTACTATCTCACTGAAACCCAACACTTTGAGATCCTTAACTCCATCCAAATGATTGAAGACCAAATACACATCCTTGACTTTAACGGAAACACCGTCCAAGATGTAGTCTCAATCCTTATTTTAACCATTTCTCTACATATTGTAAGAGATCCTTCCGCTTTAAAGATAAAAATATTGAACTCCTCTCCAACTTTAGATGTAAAAAACTTAGTGACTTTCAATGGTACAAAAACACTTTCCTCACTCATGTCATACTCTGAGAAGATTCAAACCAACATTTCTAGAAAGAAAAGTTCCTTGCTGGATTACCAACCCTTCTAGAAGAAAGAGTCAGAAACAAAATTAAAAATATTTTTGTCTCCAAAACAATCATTTATTACCTAAAAAGAAGGTCTTAAGATTTGTCAAGAGCTTAAACTTCAGAAACACCTTAAGTGGGAGATAAGAAGAATTTGTTAAGAACTTGGTAGCCTTTGTCAACAGTTTGACTTGTCCCAACCAAAAAACTAATTTGCAATGGTTCATGCTCCAAACCCACTACCTCAAAGACAAATAAGCCACATCATAAAAGAATAGCATAAAAATATAGAAAACATTTATATACCAAAATTGAGCTTTACTACAAAAAAACTACTAAAAAACCCACAAAACCTTTCTAGTCAAAATCAAAACCCAAACCAAAATTTGACCCTAAAAACATTACCTGTTATAAATATGATCAGAAAGGCCAAACCTCTAGATTTTGTCAGATTGACACAAAATAACATGAACTACATCAAGAAGAGGAAGTCATTCATCATATTAAAAGCTTTTTGATTGAAACATCTGATACTGAATCCAACTTATCAATCCTTCTGAAGAACTTTTCTAAATAGATGAGTTAATGACATTCAATTCTGACTCAGAAACATCAAACCACACCACTTCAAAACAATTACGTGTTCTAACATAGGATTAAGAGTTTATTCTTAAAGCTATCAAAAAGCTTGATGACCCTCAACTACAAAAAAAACCTACCTAGACAAACTTCCAAGTTCTTTCAATAGTTTAGAAACACCAAAGCCTATCCAAAGACCAACTTTATTGTCATTAACCAATACAAACACCTATGACCTTAAGATTAAATTACAAAACCTCAAACAAGCCCAACAAAAAGACTTTGCTATTTTATAACACCTTCTCTTAAAATTAGCAAGATTCTGAACTAGAAACAACAGACCAGACCTTATAGAATCATGCATTATCAAACATTGAGCATGCTCTTGAAGATTTTCTTCATGTTTTAACCCAAATTATTTCAATGAAATATATAATAAAAATTACATTAATTTTTTCATATGATTTTAAAATAGATATTATTGTCTTATTTGATACAGATGCAAACCTGAATTGTATTAAGGAAGGAATAGTTCTAAAATGGTTTTTACAGAACACTTCTAAAAAACTTTGTGCAACAAATAATACTAAACTAACTATTGAATATAAAAATCAAGAATCAATTTTCAATAACAGACTTTATCTCAAAAATTTCTTTATCGTTACTAATGATATTAATCATTCTATTATTCTTGGCACTCATTTTATTGATATGATTACTTACAAAATTAATCATGAAAATATTATTTTAAAAATCAATGGTTCAAAACTTGTTTTTCCTTTCCTAAAAAATCCAAAGACTAGGAATTTAAATCTAATTAAAGCATGTTTTATTTATACTCATTACATCAATGCATTGATCCACAAAAAATAAAGTCATCTTGTTCATCTAAAAAAAGATGCAATTTTATAAAAAATTGAGCAACAATTACAAAATCCTATTTTACAAAAAAGAATTTTAGAATTTCAAAACAAGATAGAAAAAGAAATTTGATTTGATTTACCAAATGCCTTTTGGAAGAGAAAGCAACATGATGTTGATTTTGCTTATGATGATAGTTTTAATGAAAAACAAATTCCTACTAAAGTAAGACCTATTCAAATGAATGCTATATTAGAACAACATTGTCGTCTTGAGATCAAAGACTTTGAATCTAAAGGTCTTATACGAAAATCTAGATCACCTTGGTCATGTGCAGCTTTTTATACTAACAAAAATTTTGAGATTGAAAGAGGTACACCAAAGGCTTGACATAAATTATAAACCTCTGAACAAAGTTTTAAAATGGATTAGATATCCAATTCCAAATAAAAAATAAATATTATAAAAATTACATTCTGCATTCATATTTTCAAAATTTGATATGAAGTCAAGATTTTGGCAAATTCAAATTCATCCAAAAGATCATTATAAAATTGCATTCACAGTTCTATTTGGTAAATGCATATTCAAAATTCTGCATTGTATACATTGATGATATTCTTATCTTTTCGAATTCTATAGAACAACATTTTATACATTTACAAATATTCTTTTGTGTCATAAAGAAAAACGGTTTAGTTGTTTCAAAAACAAAAATTTCTTGTTTTCAAACTCGTGTTCATTTTCTGGGTCATTATATCTCCCAAGAAACTATCACACCTATAGAGATATCCTTTATTTTTGCTAGCAAATTTCCTGATAAAATCTTAGATAAAACCTAGTTACAAAGACTTTCAAGAAGTCTTCATTATGTTCTAGACTTTGATCCCAATGTGAGCATAATAGCAAAACCTTTAAATGGTAGACTAAGAAAGAACCTTGCTTCTTGGTCTAATGAACATACTAGAATCATTCGATAAATTAAAAAACAAGCCCAGGAGATTACTTGCCTGCATGTTGCCAATCCCTTAGCTCCCAAAATAGTTGAAATAGATGTCTTGGAATTGGGGTACAAGGGTATCCTCAAGCAGGTTCAAGAAAACAAAGAACAAATCCTTTAATTTACATCTGCATATTAGAATGATTGTCAAAAGAATTACTATACTATTAAAAAAAGAAATTCTTTCTATTGTGTAATGCATTATGAAATTTCAAAGCGATTTACTAAATTAATTTTTTTTTTTAACGTATTGATTGCAAATCTACTAAAGAAGTATTAAAAAAAGATGATCAAAAAATTGCTTCAGATTTTTGCTCAATGGCAAGCTCTATTAAGTAAATTTTATTTTGATATAGAATATATAAAAAGAGATACAAATTATATTCCCAATTTTCTAACCAGAGAATTCCTCGGAAACAAGTCCTGATGCCTCCGAAATCCAAATTCAAAGACAAAGGCAAAGACTTATAAACAAAATCTAAATCTCCAAAATCTCAAAACTCTACAAAACTACTTGCATAAGCAATTTCCTCTACAAAACCAATAAAATCATGGTATGAAGCAGTTATGTATATATATACACACACAAAAAAAGAATGCTTTTCACAAATACAAAATTGGGTAGAATCCCTATCCAATTCACCAGAATTACTTCTGGCTTTACAAACTATTAACCAGAAGTCCTCATGGGATGAGATATCTTCTCAGACAGGTAAATCCTCTAAATCAATTTTCAAAATCAAGGCAGGATCTTCCTCTAAAAAATCCCTGCTTCCTTTTAATCTAAATTTTTTATCTGAACTATCTCAAAATGTTTCAAAAGAAAGGTCTGATTATATTAAAAAAAACCAAATTATTAAAATATTTTAACTATGAAAAATGGATTTTTCCATCCCGATCCTTCTATTGAAACCACAAAGATCTTCCCTCCAAATTCGTACTTCAAACCATTAGACTTATCCAAATCTTAATCTTATTACATATGAATACTTGAAATAACAGGATCTGTCAAATTTAAATATTTCAAACGACAACAAAACCATTCCCAATATGCCCATTCCGCATGCATTATCCAAAATATTTTTCATCTTTCTGATTGGAAATAACCCCTTCATCAAACAATCTAATTTTTGATCAGCTACCATGTCAAACTTGGTGATTCCATTGCTTGTTCTTATTCATACTAGGATTATTCACATGCATGGTTCGATGCTTTTTTCTTCAAAATAATAAAGGTAATCACTCCCGGATATTCTATTTTAATACTTTCATCAAAACTTCAAACTTACTAACCTGATTCCTTTAATGATAGGATTATTTTGGTTGTATTTACGAAATAATAAAACCCTACCCTTTAGTTAAAAATGGCTACATTTATTTCAAATAAAATTTTAAACCTTTAGAAAATGAGAAGAAATTCCCACAAATTCTCATGTTCTATTCCAAATTATTTGTCCCTGGGTTTGTTCTTGATATTTTGACTATAATTACCAGTATAGGTATCCCATCCTTATCAGGACATACAAAGTAAAATGACAAAACTCCTATGCAGCATAAAGCAAAAGTTCAAAACTTGCTGGTAACAAAATGATTTCAGCAACACCAAAAGGCCCAAATTATAGACCCAAATCCGCAATACAAATTTCTAGCCCAAGTTATATAAAGAGACTCTTTCCAAGCTCTAGAGGTAGAACCACTTACAACAGATCATTTGCAGAAGGCATCAAAAACTCTCTCTTTATATTTCCTTGTAATCTTCTGTATTGCTCTCTAATATCCTATAAACATATTCATATTTTTGGATCCAAACCAAAAATCTATATCTCCTGTACTGGTTTCTATACAAATTTAAGTAAAATTCCTTCAAATCTCATTGTTATTCTGTATTTATATTTCTGTAAAATTAAGTATGCTCTATGTTTGTTAGAGAATCCTATCATTTCTTGACTTGCCTCTTCATTCACATCAGAAATTTATTTTGTTTTATTTTTTTTTT
>Ga0325400_1005017_pt1 | contig 12373 bp, 8 predicted proteins | sample PopdelMetagenome_2_FD_205662 | JGI IMG/M metagenome (GOLD analysis project Ga0325400, IMG submission 205662) | Populus deltoides microbial communities from Bellville, Georgia, United States - Xylem-PdKOR-R1 | ecosystem: Host-associated > Plants > Phyllosphere > Stem > Wood/Secondary xylem...
CGCAGCCATCCTGCCGCCCCAAAAGGGGGGATGGCATGCGCTTGCTTCAAATGCTGATCGGGGCGGCCGCGTGTGCAGGTGGTGTGGCCGATGCGCAGCGTGCCGGCCCCGGACTGCCGGCTGATGCGGGTAGTTACCTGGGGCCCGCCAACTACCCGCCACTCGCGCTGCGGAACAAGGAGCAGGGGCGCGTGGTGGCGGCGCTCCGCGTCGACGCGCGGGGACATGTCACCGCCTGCGACGTGCGTCAGTCCAGCGGCTCATGGAGCCTGGACATGGAGACGTGCCGGATCGCGCGCGAGCGGATCATCTTCACCCCGGCCAGGGATGCGCAAGGCCGTGCGGTGGCCGGCGACTATATTCTTCCCGTGCGCTGGGCCCTGCCCGACGATGCGGCGCGGCCGCTTGCGGAATGGACGCTCGTCACGCGCTTCTCGACCGATGGACAAGGGCGCATGACGGCGTGCCGGCCGGACGGTTCGGGACCCGTGCCGCCGGTCGCCGCAGAGGCGTGCGCGGACATCGACCAGGCTCCGAAGGCCGCCGAGCGTGTGCTGGCCGGGCGTGGGAACGGCGGCGTCCTGCTCACGGCTATGCGCCCGGGCAGCATCGCGCCAGCCATGCCGCCGGGGCGATGGCGCACGGTGGCGGCAAGTTCCGCGGCGCTGATCGTGGGTCCCGACGGCACGGTGGAGCGGTGCTCGGCGGGACCCCGCACCGGCCTGGCACGACAGCTGCCCTCGCCCTGCGTCTATGGTGCCGGCCCGTTTGTCGGCGACGGGCAGCGGCGGACCGCGATGCCCCACCTGATACTCGCAACGGCGGAGTGACGCGGCCCGGGCGTGCGATAGTGGACGAAGGTAACGCAATCACCTAGATCGCGACGAGCATGAACCTGCTCGTCGTCCTCTCGGCCCTGCTCACGGCATTGACCGGCGTACTGACGGGTGTGCGTCCGGTGACCTCGGCGACACAGGAGCAGGTGGCCGCCGCCGCCCGTCGGCCGGCGCGCGCGGCGTCGATGGTGACGGCCCGCCCTGGGCACCCGCTGCCCCGCCTGTCGCGTGACGCAGGTCCCGCCGCGCGCGCCTACGCGCTGCCAGCGCAGGTCGTCGCCTTCTTCCACCGCCGGCGCGAATAGGGACGGCGTGTCCCGCCGCCGGGCGGCGGGTTCCCCTTCGCTGACCCACGCCGCGGGCATGACGCCCGCCGCTCGCCCCTATCCGGAGCTTTCGCCCATGTTCGGCGCCCTCGCCAAGTCCATCTTCGGCTCGTCCAACGACCGCTACGTCAAGTCGCTCAACCCCACGCTCGCGAAGATCGCGTCGTTCGAGCCGACGCTACAGGCCATGACGGACGAGGAGCTGTCGGGCCAGACCATCCGGTTCCGCGAGCGGCTGGACGGCGGGGAAACGCTGGACGCGCTGCTGCCCGAGGCGTTCGCGACGGTGCGCGAGGCGGCGCGGCGCGTGCTGGGCCAGCGCCACTACGACGTACAGATGGTGGGCGGCATCGTGCTCCACCGCGGCGAGATCGCCGAGATGCGCACGGGCGAGGGCAAGACGCTGGTGGCGACGCTGGCGACCTACCTCAACGCGCTGCCCGGAACGGGCGTGCACGTGGTGACGGTGAACGACTATCTGGCGGCGCGCGACGCGGACTGGATGGGCCGCGTCTACCGTTTCCTGGGCCTGAGCGTGGGTGTGATCGTGCCCAACCTGACCGACCAGCAGCGGCGCGACGCCTATGGCTCCGACATCACCTACGGCACGAACAACGAGTTCGGCTTCGACTATCTGCGCGACAACATGAAGTACGAGCGGCGCGACATGGTGCAGCGCCCCTTCGCCTTCGCCATCGTGGACGAGGTGGACTCGATCCTGATCGACGAGGCGCGGACCCCGCTCATCATCTCCGGCCCCACCGACGACAAGTCCGAGCTGTACATCGGCGTGGATGCGGTGGTGAAGCAGCTCGCGGCCGAGGATTACGACAAGGACGAGAAGCAGCGCACCGTCGTCCTGACCGAGGATGGAACGGAGAAGGTGGAGCGGATGCTGGAGGCCGCCGGCCTCCTCCAGGGCGAGAATCTGTACGATTTCGAGAACACGCAGGTGGTCCACCACCTGAACCAGTCGCTCCGCGCCAACGCGCTCTACAAGCTGGATACGGACTACATCGTCAAGGACGGCAAGGTCGTCATCATCGACGAGTTCACCGGCCGCATGATGGACGGCCGCCGCTGGTCGGAGGGGCTGCACCAGGCGGTCGAGGCCAAGGAGGGCGTTCAGATCGAGCCCGAGAACCAGACCATGGCCTCGATCACCTTCCAGAACTATTTCCGCATGTACCCCAAGATCGGCGGCATGACGGGAACGGCGGCCACCGAGGCGGCCGAGTTCTACGACATCTACAAGCTGAACGTCGTGTCCATCCCCACCAACGTCACCGTCAAGCGGGTGGACGAGGAGGACGAGTTCTACAAGACGACGCAGGAGAAGTTCGGCGCCATCGCGCGGCGCATCAGCGAACACGCGCAGAAGGGCCAGCCTGTGCTGGTCGGCACCGTCTCCATCGAGAAGTCGGAGCTGCTGTCCGAGTACCTGACCGAGCAGGGCGTGGCGCACAACGTGCTGAACGCGCGCAAGCACGAGCAGGAGGCGCACATCGTGGCGCAGGCGGGCCGCAGCGGCGCGGTCACCATCGCCACCAACATGGCCGGGCGCGGCACCGACATCCAGCTGGGCGGGAACCTCGAGTTCCGGATGACGGACGAGCATCCCGAGCTGGAGGAGGGCAGCCCCGACTACGAGGCGACGGCCGAGCGCATCCGCCGCGAGATCGCGGAGGAGAAGACGCGCGTGCTGGAGGCCGGCGGCCTGTTCGTGCTCGGCACCGAGCGGCACGAGAGCCGACGCATCGACAACCAGCTGCGCGGTCGTTCGGGGCGGCAGGGCGATCCGGGCCTCAGCCGCTTCTACCTGTCGCTGGACGACGACCTGTTGCGCATCTTCGGGCCGGACACGCTGTTCGCGCGCATGATGCGGTCGAACATCGAGGACGGCGAGGCCATCGGCTCCAAGTGGTTATCCAAGGCCATCGAGACCGCGCAGAAGAAGGTCGAGGCGCGCAACTACGACATCCGCAAGCAGGTGGTCGAGTACGACGACGTGATGAACGACCAGCGCAAGGTCGTGTACGAGCAGCGGTCCGACATCATGGACGCCGACGCGGTGGGCGAGATCGTGGCGGACATGCGCGGCGAGACGGCCAACGCCGTCGTCGGCGAGGCCTGCCCGCCCAATTCCTACCCCGAGCAGTGGGACGTGGCCGGCATGAAGCAGAAGCTGGTCGACACACTGAACCTGGACCTGCCGGTCGAGGCGTGGCTCGAGGAGGAGGCCATCGACCCCGAGACGGTGGAGGAGCGCGTGCGCGCCGCCGCCGACGCGATGGTCGAGGAGAAGTCGAAGGAGCTGGAGCCGGCCACTTGGACCCAGGTGGAGAAGTCCATCCTGCTCCAGAACCTGGATCACCACTGGAAGGAGCATCTGGCGACGCTGGACGCGTTGCGCCAGGTCGTGCACCTGCGCGCCTACGCGCAGAAGACGCCGATCAACGAGTACAAGCAGGAGGCGTTCGCGCTGTTCCAGCGGATGCTGGACAATATCCGCGAGGACGTGACGCGCACGGTGGCGCACGCGCAGTTCCAGTATCAGGCGCCCCCGGCGCTGCCCGACCTGCCCGACTTCATCACCAGCCACTTCGACCCGTTCACGGGGCTGGACGATACGCGCGACCTGGATGCGGACGCGCGCGGGTTGGTGCAGACGCAATTGCCCCCGCTGCAGATCCCCCGGCCCGATCCGGCCGCGTTGGGCACCGATCCGGCGGACTGGGCGGGCGTGGTCAGCCGCAACGCGCCCTGCCCGTGCGGATCAGGAAACAAGTACAAGCATTGTCACGGGGCGATGACGGCCTGAACAACGAAGGGGCCGGTCGTTCCGCTGAACGACCGGCCCCTTCCATCATGTCTGCCGAGCTGGATCAGCTCTGCTTGGGCAGAACCACCGTCGGGCCGATGCGGTCCACCACCGCCTTGGCATCGAACGCGCGGACGTTGTCGCGCGGGATGGGACCCTTGCGCAGCACGATCTCCGCGGTGGCCTCGTAGCGGTCCACGGTACGCACGTCGAAGTTGTTGAACCCGCCGAAGCCTCCGAAACCGCCCCAGCCGCCATACCCGCCGTAGAAGGCGCCGAAGCGCCGATAGCCGAACGGCCCGCCGTAGAAGTTCCAGGCCGGCCCCCAGGCGCCGAAGCCGGGACCAAAGCCGCCGTACGGGCCCCAGCCCCCGCCGAAGCCGCCCCAGCCCGGCGTAGAGTAGGTGCGGGTCTGGCGATCCGTGTCGCGGTCGGCCGCGATGAAATAATCGTAGCCGTTCTGAAGCGTCAGTTCCGCCGCACGGAACAACAGATAGCGCTCCACCGTATCGCGCTCGGTCACGGAATTGCCGGCGAACGAGACGAGGTAGCGGTTCGCCTCGACCTGCCGCTCGCTGTAACCGGTGCGATAGAAGCCGCGGCCCTTGGCTGGGCGGTAGGACGTCTCGGTCGCGCAACCGGCGACCATCATAGCGCCCGCGGCCGCGGCGGCCAAGGCACCCTTTCTGGCAAGGGACGACAACATCGCTCGTGTATCTCCGTTCGCGGCGGATGCGGCGAAACTGGCACGCATTAACCGATACTTGCGGAACGTGCGATGAACGGATTGGCTCCGGCGGACGAAACGAGCGGCGGATCAGGTTCCGCCGGTGGCTCCCCGAGTTGGATTCGAACCAACGACCAAGTGATTAACAGTCACCTACTCTACCGCTGAGCTATCGGGGAACAGCTGCCGGAGGCGCGCTCATAGCCGAGTCCGCCGACGATGCAAGCGCGCGCGTGCGATTCGATTCAGCCAGCGAACTGTTCCATCGTGATGCGGTCGTCGAGCGCGTGCTCGGGATCGAACAACAGGGTGAGGGGCCGTGCGCGATCCATGCACACCTCCACGCTGGCCACGTCGCGCACCTCGCGCTGGTCCGCCACGGCCGAGACGGGGCGCTTGGCCGGATCCAGCACCCGAACCCCGATTCGCGCGCGGTCGGGCAGGATGGCGCCGCGCCAGCGCCGGGGGCGGAAGGGGCTGATGGGCGTGAGCGCCAGCAGCGCGGAGCCGAGCGGCAGGATGGGTCCCTGCGCCGAGAGGTTGTAGGCGGTGGAGCCCGCGGGCGTGGCGGCCAGGATGCCGTCGCAGGAGAGCTGGGGCAGCACCACACGGTCGTTGACCGACACCTCCAGGTTCGCAGACTGACGCGTCTCGCGCAGCAGCGACACCTCGTTGATCGCGGGCAGCGTGTGGACGCGCCCGTCCTGCGCCACCACCGTGGCCTTGAGCGGCGTCACCTCGAACGGTCGCGCGCGATCCAACCGTTCGGACAGGTCGTGGCGCCGCCACTCGTTCATCAGGAAGCCGACGGTGCCCAGGTTCATGCCGAACACCGGCACGGCGGGCGCGCGCCTAACGAGCATGGCGTGCAGCGTCTGGAGCATGAAGCCGTCGCCGCCCAGTGCCACCACCTGGTCCGCCTCCTCCAGCGGCACCCAGTCCTGCGCGTCGCAGAGGTCCGAACGCGCCTTCTGCGCGGCGGCGGTGGGCGAGGCGACCAGCGCGCGCCGGGGCAGGACGCTCATCCCCCGGTGACGCTCATATGCCGGGCGACCGCAGGACCTCCGCCCTTCCCGATGCGGAAGTCGTGGCGCGCGGGCTTGATCGCCAGCCCGTGGTCGATGGCGGCGTCGAGTCCCGCCACGCCGCCGTCGCGCAGCGCCGCCTTCAAGTCTACCTGGTCGTCTTGGCCCAGGCAGAGGTAGAGCTTGCCCTCGGTGGTGAGGCGCACGCGATTGCAGCCGTCGCAGAAATTGGCGGTCAACGGCGATATCAGCCCCAGTCGCGTGTCCGTTCCCGCCACGCGCCAGTAGCGCGCGGGGCCGCCCGTGCGGTGCGAATCACGGGCGAGCGGAAACCGCTCCTCGAGCCGGCGCATCGCGGCGGTTAGCGGCAGGAAGCGGTCGACCCGATCCTCGTCCACCGCACCCAGCGGCATGGTCTCGATCAGCGACAGGTCGTGGCCCTCCGCCACGCACCAGGCGAGCAGGTCGGGCAGTTCGTCCTCGTTGAGCCCCTTCAGCGCCACCGCGTTGATCTTGACGCGCAGGCCCGCGCGCGCGGCGGCGGCGATGCCGTCCAGAACCACGCGCAGGTCGCCGTGGCGGGTGATGTGGCGGAAGCGTTCGGGGTCCAGGCTGTCCAGGCTGACGTTGACGCGCCGGACGCCGGCGCGGTGCAGGCGTTCGGCGTGTTCGGCTAGGCGGGTGCCGTTGGTGGTCAGCGTCAACTCGTCCAGGCCGTGGCCCAGCTGCGTCCCCAGCCGGTCGACCAGCTCGCCCACGTCACGGCGGATCAGGGGCTCGCCGCCCGAAAGGCGGATCTTGCGCACGCCACGCGCCACGAATCGCTCGGCGATGACCGCGATCTCCTCCAGCGCCAGCAGGGCCGAGCGCGGCAGAAACGTCATCTTCTCCGCCATGCAGTAGCGGCATCGCAGGTCGCACCGGTCCGTGACCGAGATGCGCAGGTAACGGATGGTGCGCCCGTGCGCGTCGGTCAGCGGGGCCATGTGACCCGCGCTAGGACGGTCGGGGCGGCGCGGCAAGCTCGCCCGCGCGGCGGGGCTGCGCTAGGGCGGTGGACGATGGGGCAGTCGGACATATCGGAAGAGGGCATCTGCCCGTTGAACGCGCCGGAGGGCGCGCTGTTCATCCGGCGCGTCGGGCGGGCGGAGGAGCTGGCCTCCTCGCTCGCGGCGCTCGGCTGGTCCTGTCGGGTGGGTCTCGCGCCCGAGGGGCCGGGGCCGGGGCCGGGGGCGGGGGCGGTGCTGATCGATCTCCGCGGCGGCGCGACGGTGCCCGAGGCGTCTGACGGCCGACCGGTCCTGGCGCTGGTCGACGATCACGACCGCGCGACGCTGGCGGCGGCGCGGTCGGCAGGGGCCACGCACGTCCTGGCGGACGCGGATCCGGCCGCCGTGTCGGAAGCGCTGCGGTTCGCGGCGGATGTCCTCCGGGTGACCGACCCGCCTCTGCGGCGGCTGGACGACGCGGCCGAGCCCGGCGAGGCGACCGCGCGGCTGGAGGCGTGGGGCGACGCGGCAATCGCGGAGGGGCGGGGGATCGTGGCGGTACGGGCGAGCCTTATCCGGTTCGACATCGTGAACGCCGCCTTCGGTCGATCGGCCGGCGACCGGGCGTTGGACGGGGTGGCGACCCGGGTGGCCGCGGCGGCGGACCGGTTGTTCGGGACGCGCGCCATCCACGTCCGGCTGGACGGGACCGAGTTCGCCGTCGTGGGGGAAAGCGCGCTGGCGGACGCGAACCGGGCCGCGGCCGAGGTCGCACGCGTACTGGGCCAGCGTTTCGAGGCGGCGGAGGTGGGCGCACGCGTGGGCGCCGCGGCGTCGCGGCCGGGCGAGGACGCGGCGACCGTGCTGCGCGCGGCGGGCCAGGCGATGGATCGGGCCGGCGAAGGCGGCTGGGCCGCCCGGCCCGGGCGACCGGGGCCCGACCACGGCGACAGGCTGGCGGTGGACCTGCGCCACGCGATCCGCGGGGACGAGTTGGCCGTGCTGTTCCAGCCTCAGTGTCGGCTGATGTGCGGTAACGTGGTGGGCGTCGAGGCGCTGGCACGATGGCGCCACCCCGTGCACGGCGAGGTGGGAGCCGAGACTCTGTTCGCCGCGGCGGGCGTGGCCGGGCTGGGCGCATTCGTGTCCGACCGGGTGCAGGACCTGGCGCTGCGGACGGCCGCCGGGTGGACGGGCGCGGCTTCCGGCCTGCGCTTGTCGATCAACCTGACGGCGGACGACCTGGGCCGGCCGGACTTCGCGCGCGACTTCCTGCATCGGGTCGGCCTGTCCGGCTTCCCGCCCGAGCGGTTGACGGTGGAGGTGACGGAGGGCGGGCTGATCGGCGACCGGACGGCCGCCGCCGCGGTGCTGGGCACGTTGCGGGTGGCCGGATGCCGCACGGCGGTGGACGACTTCGGCACGGGCTATTCCAGCCTGGCCTATCTACAGGCGCTGCCGCTGAACTATCTGAAGCTGGACAAGGCGTTCCTGCGGCCCGACGCGGGGAGCCGGGCGGTGGTGCGCGGCATATTGGCGATGGCGCGCGCCATGAACCTCACCACCATCGCCGAAGGGGTGGAGACGGAGGAGCAGCGGGCGGCGCTGGTGGAGGAGGGGTGCGAGCTGTACCAGGGCTTCCTGTGTTCCGAGCCGCTGGAGGCGGCGGCGCTGACGCGGATGATGGAGGTGGCCCATGCCGATTGAACCGCTCGCCCTGACGCTGGCCATCGCCGTCGCGGCGGCGCCGGCCCCCGCCGCCGACGCGCACGCGCGGATCGAAGCGGTGATGGGCGCGAGCGCGGCCGCGTGGAACGCCGGCCAGCTGGACCGCTTCGTCGCGGTCTATGCCGAGGACGCGGTCTATATCGGCAAGGACGGGCTGGTGTCGGGCCGGCGCGCCATCGCCGACCGCTATCGCCCCAGCTTCGCCAACGGCACCAACGAGCGCGGGCGGCTGAGCTTCCGCACGCTGGGGTGGCGGACCGTGGGGCCGGCGCACGAGCTGATGTACGCGCGCTGGACGCTGTCGCGCGCCGACGGCTCGGGCGAGACGGGGATGACCACGCTGCTGTTCGAGCGGCGGCCCGAGGGGTGGCGGATCATCACGGACCACAGCAGCTAAGTTGGCGAAGTTGGCGCGTATCGTCGCCTCGTTCCCGACATGGGTAAGCAAGACTGACCTTGATCCTACCCCGCCGCCCTGGCCAGCCCCCGGCTGATCTGTAGCGCGCCGTTGAGCCGCGCCTGGGGATCCTCCCAGGCGCGCTGGACCACCAGCTTGCTGTCGGGACGCAGCTTGGCGACGCCGCCCAGCTTGTCGACGTAGGCGAGCAGGCCGCGGACGTTGGGCGGCTTGTTGTCGTGGAAGGCGACCAGGACGCCCTTCGGCCCCACGTCGATCTTGCTGACGCACGCCTTCTTCGCGTTCAGCTTGACCTGGATCACGGTGACGAGATTGCCGGCGGGCTCGGGCAGCGGGCCGAAGCGGTCGATCATCTCGGCCGCGAACGCCTCCACCTCCTGCGCCTCGGTCAGGTCGTTCAGGCGGCGGTAGAGGCCCATGCGCAGGTCGAGGTCGGGGACGTAGTCGTCGGGGATCAGGATGGGCGCGTCCACCGTGATCTGGGGCGAGAAGTCGGTCGGGCGGTCGCGCAGGCCCCCGGCCTTGGCGTCCAGGATCGCCTCCTCCAGCATCGACTGGTAGAGCTCGTAGCCGACCTCCTTGATATGGCCGGACTGCTCGTCGCCGAGCAGGTTGCCGGCACCGCGAATGTCCAGGTCGTGGGAGGCGAGCTGGAAGCCCGCGCCCAGCGAATCGAGGTCGGACAGCACTTGCAGCCGCTTGGTCGCGGCCTCGGTCATCTGGCGTTCGGGCGGCGTGACGAGGTAGCAATAGGCGCGCGTCTTGGACCGGCCCACGCGCCCGCGCAGTTGGTAGAGCTGGGCCAGGCCGAAACGGTCGGCGCGGTTGACGATCATCGTGTTGGCGGACGGGATATCCAGGCCGCTCTCCACGATCGTGGTGGAGATCAGCACCTCGAACTTGCGGTCGTAGAAGGCGCTCATCCGCTCCTCGACCTCGGTGGGCGCCATCTGGCCGTGCGCCACCACGTAGCGGACCTCGGGCACCTGCTCGCGCAGGAAGTCCTCGATGTCGGGCAGGTCGGCGATGCGCGGCGTGACTAGGAAGCTCTGGCCGCCGCGATAATGCTCGCGCAGCAGCGCCTCGCGCAGCACCACCGGGTCCCAGGGCATGACGTAGGTGCGGACCGCGAGGCGGTCCACGGGCGGCGTCTGGATCACCGAAAGTTCGCGCAGGCCGCTCATGGCCATCTGCAGCGTGCGGGGGATGGGGGTGGCGGTCAGCGTGAGCATGTGCACGTCGGCCTTCAGCGCCTTCAGCCGCTCCTTGTGCGTGACGCCGAAGCGTTGTTCCTCGTCCACAACGACGAGCCCCAAACGCTTGAACTCGACCGCCTTCGCCAGCACGGCGTGGGTGCCGACCAGCACGTCCACCGTGCCCTCCTTCACGCCGTCGCGGACCTGCTTCGCTTCCTTGGCCGTGACCAGGCGCGACAGGCGGCCGATCTCGATGGGGAAGCCCTCGAACCGGGTCTTGAAGTTGTTGTAGTGCTGGCGCGCGAGCAGGGTGGTGGGGCAGACGACGGCCACCTGCATCCCGGCCATGGCGGCGACGAACGCCCCGCGCAGCGCGACCTCCGTCTTGCCGAAGCCGACGTCGCCGACGACGAGGCGATCCATCGGCTTGCCCGCGCCCAAATCGTCGATCACGTCGCCGATGGCGCGGTCCTGATCGTCGGTCTCCTGATAGGGGAAGCGGTCGACGAAGCTGGGATAGCCGGCGCTGTCGGGCTCGGCCACCTCGCCCGGGCGCAGCGCGCGTTCCGCCGCGGTGGCGATCAGTTCGCCCGCGATGGCGCGGATGCGCTCCTTCATGTTGGCCTTGCGGCGCTGCCACGCTTCTCCGCCCAGCCGGTCCAGGCCGACGCCATCCTCGCCCGAGCCGTAACGGGAGAGGACGTCGATGTTCTCGACGGGCACGTAGAGCTTGTCGCCGCCGGCATATTCGAGCGCCACGCAGTCGTGCGGGGACCGGCCCACGGGGACGGAGGTCAGGCCGTTGTAGCGGCCGATGCCGTGGTCGGTGTGGACCACCAGGTCGCCTGGCGACAGCGTGGCGAGCTCGGCCAGGAAGGCGTCGGCGGACTTGCGGCGCTTGGTGCGGCGGATCAGCCGGTCGCCGAGCATGTCCTGCTCGGTCAGCACGGCGACGCCCGGCGCGGTGAAGCCGTGGTCGAGCGGCAGGACCACGAGCGAGGCGCCGAAGCTCTTGGCAGGATCGGCGTGGCCGAGTGCTTCCTGCCACGTCTCGACCTGTTTCAGGCCGTGGAGGCCGTGGTCGGCGAGCAGGCCGGACAGGCGCTCGCGCGCGCCGGCTGAGTAGCTGGCTAGCACGGGCCGGCGGCCCTGCTTGCGGAGCGATTCGACGTGCGCGGCGACCGCCTCGTAGACGTTGGCGCCGCCCGAGCGCTCCGGCCCGAAATCGCGCGGGCCGTCCACGCCGAAGTCGAGCACGCCCGGTGCCTCGGGCTCGTGGAAGGTCGAGGTGAGGTGGGCGCGGGTCGCGGCGAGCGCGGCGGTCCACTCGTCGCGGTCGAGGTAGAGCGACTTGGCCGCGAGCGGGCGATAGCTGCCGGGCTGGGCCGCCTCGGCGCGCTGGCGGTTCTCGTAATAATCGGCCACCGCCTCGAACCGGGCGTCGGCGGCGGCCGGCACGCCGGCGTCGCGGACGATTACCGCGCCCTCGCCCAGGTGATCGAACAGCGTGGCCAGCTTTTCCTCGAACAGGGGGAGCCAATGCTCCATGCCGGCCAGGCGGCGGCCGTCCGATACCGCCTGGTAGAGCGGATCGCCCGTGGCGGTGGCGCCGAACTTGTCGCGGTAGCGCGTGCGGAAGCGCTTGATCGACTCCTCGTCCAGCAGCGCTTCCGACGCGGGCAGCAGGACGAAGCCGTCGAGCTTTCCGGTCGTGCGCTGATCGGCGGGATCGAAGGCGCGCACGCTGTCGATCTCGTCGCCGAAGAAGTCGAGGCGCAGCGCCTGTTCCTCGCCGGACGGGAACAGGTCGACCAGCCCGCCGCGCACCGCGTACTCGCCGTGGTCGTGCACCGTCTCGGTGCGGACGTAGCCGTTGGCCTGGAGAAGTGCTGTCAGCCGGTCGCGGTCGATCCGCTCGCCGGGCGCCAAGCGCGCCACGAGCTGGCGGACGCGGAAGGGGGTGAGGACGCGCTGCGTCGCTGCGTTGACGGTGGTCAGCACCAGCTGGGGGCCGGTCGCCTTGCGTTGCAGACGGTGGAGGCAGGCGATGCGCTCCGCCATCACGCGGAGCGTGGGGCCGGCGCGGTCGTAGGGCAGGCAGTCCCAGGCGGGGAACTGGATCACCTCCAGCTCGGGCGCGAAGAAAGGGGCCGTGGACGCGACGGCCCGCATCGCCGCGTCGTCGGGCGCGACGAAAACGGCGCGCGTCGGCGCGGCGCGCGCGACGTCGGCCAGGAGTTGCGGCAGGAAGCCCGTGGGGACGCCGGAAAGGGTGAGGGGTGCCTGTGCGCGCAGGATCGCCTGGAT
>Ga0325400_1005019_pt1 | contig 12371 bp, 10 predicted proteins | sample PopdelMetagenome_2_FD_205662 | JGI IMG/M metagenome (GOLD analysis project Ga0325400, IMG submission 205662) | Populus deltoides microbial communities from Bellville, Georgia, United States - Xylem-PdKOR-R1 | ecosystem: Host-associated > Plants > Phyllosphere > Stem > Wood/Secondary xylem...
ATATAGTGATAATTATTTTAGAAAATAAAATTTTAAGGATTCAAAACCCTCGACATGATTTATTTTTAGAATGTCAATGAGATAAGATAATTGGTTAAAGAATAAACACCAGAATTTAAAAGAAAAGACATAATGATAAATTGTAGCACATTGAGGGATATAAATACACTATTAGCTTCTAAAAGAAGTCAAGAGTGGTTGGCTAATTGGGAAGGAGAAGGAGGGGGGAGATTTTGCCAAAATTCTTCAAATTTCTTTAAAAATTCCAAGCAAACACTTGAAATAAAAGATCAAAAGGGAGCTAAAAAGTATTTTAGCAAGGAAATTGAGGGAAAAACCATGGAAATGGATGCTTGAAGGGCAGTTTAGAGAAGAAAAGAAAAGAGAAATGAAGGGAAAAACTTGTTTTCTTACCAAATCCTTTATGAAATTGTGGTTAAAAGGTAAGGAACCTTAACCAAAACTTAATTTAAAGTTTTAGCATGAGTTTTATTGGATTGAGTATTGTTTTACTTTATAGAACATTGAAAATTAAGGGAATTGGCTGACGTAATGACTTGTTTAATGCTTGAAACATGGTTATTAAAGTCAATAAACAATGGGTAAGTATAAAATTAAGGGAAAATGAAGAAAAACCATTCCCTTCTTATTGGCTATAGGTTCGACCAAGTGGGTAGATGGAAAGGAAGAATAATTTTTCTAAGTTAGCATATAAATTATATTATAGATTGATTGAGTGCCTAATGAAGATTAACTAGTATGGATAAATTGAAGGAAAACGAAAGGAAACTTATGGTACCATTTATTGAACATGGTGAATAATAGGCCATAAAAAGGGAAAAAGAGGAAATGTATATAGATGGTGTCTGAAATTATCATAAAAAATGTGTTTGAATTAATTTGGGTTTAATCGACATAGAATTTTGAATATTGAAACGTAAATATAGAGGTATATGTATGATTTTGGGAAATAAAAATCAAAGAGTGTTAAATTAAGAAACATTGTGTAATGATTCAGTGATTTCGGGGGGAAAGAAAAATGATTAATGATGATGAAATTATCCTGTGATGACAGGGAATACTATTGCGAGCAGGCCACAAGCTGGAGCAGGAGCTGGGACATCACGCACTGCAGGTAGGTTTTTGACCTATCACATAATTATTTAAATATTATTTAATTATCAAATGCAAATTAATTACAATTGTATTTGATATTGAGAGAAATTTGATTTGGAGATGATGAAAGATTAAAAAAAAAAGAATTGAAGGAGATCTAAACTTGATTAATCATTCTCAAAATTGAGAGACTAATGATATCAATATAATTTATTGATATCATCACTTTCTGAACTTGATTAGTCTTTTTCGAAACTGGAAGACTAATGATATTAATGGAGTTTATTGATAATATTGACATTAATTGAGACTTGATTAGTCGTTCTTGGAATCGAGAGACTAATGATATTAATAGATTTCATTAATATCGACATTAATTAAGATTTGATTAGTCATTTTAGGAATTGAGAGACTAATAATATCTATTGAGTTTATTGATATCGACATTAATGATTTTTTTGTTTTAAATTAATATTTTAGTATTTTTAGATTATTTTAATATAAAGAGAAAAAAAGAATGGATAGGGAAGAATTTAAATGTAATCCAATTTTATTAAATTATTTAATTGATTATTCATAATTAACATATCATATGTTGCATTCTTTTTCAGGGTCATCATATTCACGCTAAGAGTATATTACTTCTGCATCTTTTGATTATATAGGCTAGATCCAAGATATATATTTTGATTTGTAATATTATTTTGTTTGGCATGTAAACATAAATGCTCATATTTTGTGGATTGTAATTATCTAGCCTAAATGCACTCTAACACTTATGTATATTGTATTTAATACTAGTTTTTTAAGGATATGAAATCATCGTACTCTGTATATATATATATATATATATAATTGCTAAATATATTTGTATGGATGAAGTTGTTTGAGAAACATTGATAGATGGCGGGAATGATCTAGGATGATTGGATCAGGTAAATGAAATTGTATTGAAATGTGAAGTAAGTGTAGTCGATAACTTAGAATTTCATGTTATAGAGAAAACTTTGCTGAAATTTTATTAGAAATTTTGATGAGATTTGAAGTATACATTTGTTTATATATAAAAAATATTTTTGCTTGTAAATCTTCCCAGTAATAATTAGGAATGTTACATATTTAATCCTAATACAAGATAAATTCCTCTTCTAGTGACATACACATGAATCATAGTTTATTCTCTAACTTTTTTGTTAGTTATTCTATTGAAGATTTCCACTTTAAATAGGATTGTATCTCTTTGCCGTATTTAAAAACTCTATTGGCCAATCATTTTTTTTTATCAATTGCGACTTTTGTTCATTTAGTCAATTAGTTGACTACTCCTTCAATATTCTTGGTCGATCAAGGACTCTTCCAACTCGGTTGATTCTTTTTATTCATGATTGATTTCAACTTTCTTCCTTTTTTATGGTGAATAATTAGTGCTCTCTATGTTTGATGGATGTATTTTTATTTTAGATGTAAACGATGTTCTTATATTATTTTATTTCTCAAATGTTAACTCCACCACATTAGAATAATATAAAAATAATTAAATTCGCTTAAAATTAGTCAATGATGTTTTAAAAGATACCTGACATGTCAAATGATTTAGCTAATCATTTTAATTTAAAAATAATACATTATTTATATTTAGAAATGACATTTAGGTTTCTTTTACACAAAAATCCCTTAATTCTTTAAGAATCTTAGAGATTTTTTATTCAAAGATTCAATCATTAAACCCTAAAAAATCTCCTTCTTGTTAGAAACAAGAATGACAACTTCAAGTTCTGCTACATCAAAACCCATTATTGTCTCTTGTTATAAAAATCTCATAGTTTACTTACCCAACGTCAATTGATCTATAATTATTGCTACACTAGGAGGTATGAATGGAGAATGTCTTGGCTCGTTTTATAAAAAAAATGTCACAAGAAGTAGACGACTATCACTTTGTTCTAGACATTAAAAAAGAAAAGATTCTCTTTTAGGATGACAATGTAAATCTCAATATATAAATTAAGCCAATTAAAATATGGCCAAGCATTGCCCTTGGCGATTGTATCAATGGGTTTGGTAGGATGCAATAAAGCTTTAGTGGACAATGAAAGTGATAGAAAGTATTTGATGTTATCAAGCTATCTAGAATCACCATCAAGCCTAACAAAGAGGTATTAGCCGCTCTTTCTTTGTTGTGGTTTAATTCCGACAACGTTTTCCTCTTCAAATATAAGATATAAAATATTATTTTGCATGACTTGGCCTGACCTTAATTGAACGCCTATACCTATTGTGGAAGGAGCTTTGTGTTTCAAATTGAACCTTTACAAGATCCATTAAAGATATATTGATAAGTGCTCCTGAATTTGGTGCATTGCTAAAAAGAGGTAGGTAGAAGACAAACTTGTCCTTTCACAAGGAACATGTGGTCTTTTTATTGTATTGGGTATGCAGTTACCTAATCCTTTTTAAATTCAAGAAACCAACCAAACCCTATCTAAATATTACAATAGCTTAGGCCAAAGGCAAGATAATTTCCTTAAGACCCTTTATATTAAGCCATGTTTATAAGACATTAAGGGAATGCCAAAAAATAATAAATAAAGATCACATTTATGACAATAAACAATGTTTATGGAATTTTATGATAAACATAAATTTAAGTCACTACTATTTTAAAAAGTTTAACAACATTAGAGAAATCATGAACTTAGACTCTATTTACATAAAAAAATAGTTTACTCTAAGCTTATTTTAAGAACTCTTATTTCAGAAGATATATAGATAACCTTTTATATCTTACTAAAAGGACTGATGTTTTGATGTCCCTTTTTGTCTTATTAAGGATAAGCCTGCTATGGGTCTTCCTTTTAAAATACTAAAGACCATGTTCTAATAAATAAAAAAAACATTAAAGTTTTTAAAAGTATATTTGTATACAAAAATCTACACTTTAGGCTGGTGATTGATCCAGTGTAAAAGAACAACTATTGTTCTTATAAGCCATATAATTCTTATTTTATAGAAATATAATTGGGATATAACTAAGGTATTCGCTTACCAATGCATTATACTATGAACAAGACTGGTCTATTTAGGTCAACTTTTGACAACTTAGAATAAATGGAAGAAGTTACTGAGATGGTTGAACACCACTTCACCTACTTCAATTTATAAGATTTCTCCCTTGTTATGAGTTATCATTAGGGTTTTATTATTTTTACAAGAAAAATATGGAACTTTTTTACACCATTATGTTAGAAGAAATGATAGAGATATTCTTGCTTATGAGAAGTCTTATGATAAAGGCACTAAGAGGAAAGCCTTTGACAGTTTGGTTAGAGGGCTAAACAAGAGGTTAACTCGAGGAGTCTCAAGTAAAAACAATATATTTCAATAATCTTAATTATAATTTATGATTTGCTTATATTCTTACAACACTTTCTCATGCATAGCTTCTCAAACTACTTTAAGTTCTCAAAATAATAAACGACCCTAAAAAAACTCTAAAATCTTTTTACACTAGAGGAATATAGTGAAGATGAAACTTCTATTATCAAGTTGAAAAGTAGGCATAAGGTAATATATATTATCAAATTCATAAACTTTTAATAAGTTATTTAACTTTTTAACTTATCTTATTTTTTTTTTGTTATTTGGCAAGTACCTACTGCTCATATTATACCTCTTCCTTTACTCCTATATGTAAAGATGATAATATAGATATGTTTTAAAAGTTTCCCTTGACTAAGAACCTTTTCGTGAAAAATATCAACCATTTTTTATATTGTGGCTTCTAAAGTTTTGAGTGTTGAGGTTGTCAAATTAATGCTTTTTTCTATTATTAGTCTTCTTAGAAACATCAAATTAAGTTCCAATATCAGTGAGAGAAATCCTTCAGCTCCCACTATTATAACTAGTTCTCCTAAAATTTCAACAATAAAACCTCTAAGGGTTCGTGCTTTTCATGTTGAAGGTGTATCTACCCTATTAATGGATGTTGCTAGGGAAAATACCTTACTAAAGAGGTATTTTTATAGTTAAAAGGATAATAACAATGAATAAAGAGAATGAAACAATAAAGATATACATATTAACTACTTTTAATGCCACTAAAGCTCTACAATAATCTAGAGTCATGAACGATTTTATCCTCTTGCTTCTATGGTATGAGGTAAATGTGAAGGGAAATTATATTGAGAATAGCCTAGGAGATGAGCTTATGTTATCAACTGATCATCCCTCTATCAAGTTAGAGGAATCTCTATCTATATTATTAGATATAAATACTTCTTTATCTAATATTAAGGAAAGCCCATGTATTGATACTTTTTTTTTAATCTATCTTATTAGATATAGATAGATTATTAGAAAGTCCATGTATTGATACTTCTTTATCTAAGAGGAAAAGGAAAATGATATGGTTACTAGGGGTGATCATTTTCGGTTCGGTTCGGTTTTTACCCATAAAAAACAACCAAACCGAAAAAAAAAGACCCAAAACCGAACCGAACCCGGCCCAAACCGACCGGTTTCGGTTCGGTTTTTGATGCCCAAAACTGAAAAAACCTATATGCATTTTTTTGGGCTTCGTAATGGGTTTTATGATGGGCTTTTAATGGATTTTTGATGGGCTTGCAATTAATGTTGATATTATCTAATTTTCTTTGAAGATCCAAAAGTATATTTAATTTTTTTACCTCTAAATATTCATTTGTATTAAATTGTTATTGTCACTCTTATGTTTATTAAGTTTTTTGGCCACTGAATATTCATTTATATAAAATTATTAATGTCAATCTTGTATTCAATATATTTTTTACCTTCCTAATATTTTTCTGCTTTCAAAAAATTTAAATTAACACACTCACAATCACACACTAATAGTTAAAATTCAAATTACAAACCATTGCCTTCAAAGGGCTTAAAGAAAAAAACAACAAATACCATTATCATAAAACACAAAAGATATCTAATAAACCTTTGCTATCATACTATCAATTGTTCCCAACAAGTTGTATATTAGTACACCAAGAAAACCCAATAGCAAGCTGTCCTTTGAATAGAGCATTCTGCACAAGCATGCGAGTGAATTCCTAACAGAATCAATGCATCATCATCTAACACCAAAAAAGAAGGAACTAAACATAAGGCATGGAATATAAAATAGCAAGAGTGTTTTAACTGGTGAGTGACACCAGTCATAGCTTAACATGCAGTCATTATCATTGCAATAAAATCACTTCTTCCGTATATAAACTTCACCCAACTCACCATTGCTCAAGTAACAACATAATCAATACAATTAGTCAATTATATGATAGATCTGCATTTTGATAGCAAGGAAAGGAACACAGAACAGCTTGAAACCATAGTGGCTGGATGCATGATTTTGGTAAAAACAAGAAGAGTTTTATGAGTAAACCTTAAGAACGATCTCAGATTTGAAGGTACCATAGTTCACTCACCTCAGATACTCTTCTTTCAATAGCTGCTTCAAGACATTGTATAATTCTTTGTCTCTCAGCCTCTGATTTTACAGGGGACTCGTCAATATGCTTGATATAATATTCCTACAAAATAATCCATAAATCCATGAGCCAAAAAATCATTTGCAAAAGCGGTCATCCCTAAACACATTTTGTTAGCACTATCAACTTCAAGAAGTATTCCATGTTTGTTAGCACTATCAACCTGTAACACAATGAAATATTTAGTACCCAAAAAACAACAAGAATGATGGTCAAGACTGAAAAGCACACACCCACCAAAAAAGGACACCAGAACTCTTACCCTTATGACAGTAGCATTCTTGCAAGCTTCATTATCAATCACAACCTTGACATAAAAAAAAGAGAAAAAGAATTGAACAAAATGGATGTAAATCTGTTTTCACTTCAAAATCTAACATGTTGAAACTTTAGCATTGAATGAAACCTCAGCTTTGCCATAATACTCAGATTATGGATGCAATATATCATCACATTTACGAATTCTTTCAATAAGCCAAAATAAGTGGCAATATACATGCATGCTGGTAAGAGCTGCTATGAACATACTTACAAAACATTAACACTTATATATGGCTCAAAATCAGGGCTAGACAAGTTAACAGTAAGGTTCTGCATCAATAACAAAACCTGCAAGACACCAAAAGGAATTATATACAGAGCACATCGGGATAATCAAGAAAATTAGAACGTGCACGCACTAAAGTTATTTTAACTAACACCTTGATGGGAAAAATTTAAGGTCACTTTCACTTAGAAAATTAAAAAATGAAGATGATGAATCTGCATAATACATACCTAGGTGGATTCAATCTCCTAAAGAGTTTCTCATATTCATCATCCATGTCATTTGAAAAGCTCATGTTGACCTCTGTAGAAATTAAAAAATTTGAAGAGGAAAAGACAAAAAAACTATGAGAACAAAACCAGCCAATAAAACCAGAAGTTGGTTTCTTGAAGAAGAACCATGACCAATGACAAGGTAAATAAGAAACACCCAAATCCCACATCAAAATCCTTGAAAACTAAAATAAAACACGACTAATCACCTCATCAACAAAAACCGATCACCCAAAAACAAAACGAGAGGAGAGGAAATTGATGCTTACCTATTGATGCTTCTGTGATGTACTCGTACTAAACGAAAGAACTTGTCTCAGTTCTCTCAAGAACTTGTCCGATAGACTAAAATATTTTGGAGAGGCGAGAGGGAGAGCCTCTAGTACTGGGTGGGTGCTCTGGTTAGGGTTAGCAGAGAGGGAGAGGGAGAGGGAGAGGGAGAGGGAGAGGGGGTGGGATGGCGGGTGCCTTTTAGTTTGTTAGGGTTAGGCAAGAGGGGAAAACTTTCTATTTATACTAGTGGTGGTTAGGGACCTTTTTTTGAACCGGTTCGGTTCGGTCCGGGTTAACCAGTTTCTGCATTACAAAACCAAAAACCGAACCGAACCGGAATTTTTTCTAAATATTCTAATTGGTTTAATTGGTTTTTTTTTTTCGATTCGGTTTTTTCGGTTAATTTTTTGTCGGTTTTCTCGGTTTATTCGGTTTATCAGTTTTTTTGCACACCCCTAATGGTTACCTAAAAAATGTGATCAATTTATATGTTTTTAATGTTTGATAGAATTTTCTTTTATATTAAGGAACCTTGAAAATCGTACTCTCTCAAATATTCAATCCTTTATCGATAGATGCTTCATCTTCTAAAATAAATCCTGAGAATAAATACCAACTAAGAGTCATTATGGTCTAATATTAAGGATTTCATGGTCATTCTTCTCTATTACCATAGTTGTCGGAAATAGCTAATTTGACTTCTTTTGTATTCAGTGTAATAAATGTTAGTGCATATGCCTTGTATCTAATTGGTAAGTTATACGTGATATTGACTTTGTTCATGCAAAACATATTTACTATTAATAAAGACATTCTTTATCTTTAATATTCATTTATGCTTAATCAATAAATTTAAAATAAAGATAAAGTCATTGGGACACAAATGTTTTGCTAAGAAATTATAAAGCGGTTATAATTATAAAAATTCTTATTTCATCAAAGCGTTGTTCCTTAAATGTTTTTGGTCAATGTTCAATTAATAATGGATATTAATAAGAGCCATTGAGACCGATACATATTATGTTCTTTTATTTATAAAAGAAAGTAGGTGTTTTTATATGCTAAGGTATGAGGGATACCTGGAGCTAAAATCTAGGTGCTTGTCAAATGACATGCATGAGGATTTTATAAGAAGAAATAAATTGATTCTATAGAAAGATTCATATGATAGTTATGTAAGTAATCCTTAGACTTGAGATCACCGAGTTATTTTCCATAAGAAATGTTGAGTGTCATAGGTAACATCTTAGTGAGCTGATTAAGATTTGATAGGTGATTGTCATTCTACCCTATTACATAATTAGTCCTTTACTTAGAATTTCTAAAAACTAGTTAGGGTTCTTAGTTACTATAAAACTAGGTGGTGACTCATTTTTTTTTAATTTTACCTTCAGCAATCCTATCTAGCTTGTTAAGATGTCTCTTGTGACAAAATAATGACTCCATTAGGGATCTTATTTAGGGCTAAGCTTTGTTTATTTGCTTTTCAATGATAAAGTGTTTGATGTGCTTTGATATATTTTTTAAATGTTTTTGTTAAAATTTCTCACCTAAACTAGTTAACGTGTGCTAATTATTTGTTATTGTTTTATTTGATTTTTATGTTTATTTTTTTTAATAATAAAGTGTTTGATATGCTTTGATACATGTTCTAAATATTTTTGTTATAATTGTTTACCTAAACTAGTTAATGTGTTAATTATTTGTCATCGTTTTATTTGATGTTTACATCTTTGTTTATATTTATATATGTTTAATTGTTTCTTATGTGCTTGCATTTCATGCATCGTATCTTTTTATTATTTTGTCTGGATTAGATATGGAGTAATGCACATATACCAGTTAGAAAACACTTTTAGCATACACATTATCTTTAGGTTAGCATAGGGATTTAGAAGTAAGTCAATGGTCATTGACTTGAGCAACACTCGTGAAACCTCTAAACTCTTATGAATAGCTTACTTGATTGTGATTAGTAAATGATGGGCTTCCACTGATTCTATACTTTTGGCCTCTTATAGGCCTCTGTTCAGCCTAATAAAACTTATTAACCAAATAGTGAAGAACCTTTTAAGACTAATTTAGTTAGCTAACCTTCTCTTAGAGTGTCTATTTTTATTATCATATCTAATCAATTATTTTTTTTATGAATATTTATTTTTATATAGGTTATGTAATGAGATTTTACATTGATAAAAAAGAAAACAAATATAAACAATATTTTTAAAACTTAATTTTTCCATATTTATGGAAAATGGAGAAAAAAGCTCTTTTTTAATAATACTAAAGAAAGATGTGGAATTAATGAGAAATGAGATTGTAAGCTTATTGATTGACATTAACAAAACTATCAGACTAGAAAGGGTTCTTTAACGGAGCACGTTTTAGAAATGTGCACTCCATATTACATCCGTAAAGCTCCTAGATCTCTTAATGTTAGGGTATAAGTATTTAATTTTTTTACTGGAATAAATTATAAAAGTAATAGAAAGCTAATTTTGTTTCATTATTACATAAAAAAATAGGGCATGAAGTTGAGAAAAAAGAAAATTGAATTAAGAGTGAGAGTGTCCAATAAGAGAGGGCAAAACCATAAAAAAGGAAAAATGAATCAACTATTATAATTATTAACTAGCAATTAAAAAAATCAAGTCATGTGGTGATTTTACTATTGAAATGCACTGTTTACTCTCTCACAAATCACTGCGGAATGTAACAGTTATTTTTTCTAAATTTCTAATTTGATCCTTGATCTTTTGTCTTTTTTAGTCCAAATCAGCACCTAATTGCTTATTTTTTTTTTTTGGAAAAAAGGATTGAATTGAAAAATAAAAAACCAAAGTGAAAATGACTGGAAAAATAAAGGATAACTTCGAATTTCATATGAAAATCTCATTTTAGTCCCCTGTTTTTTTAGTTAATAGGTAATTGATCGTTTTAATTATTAGTAATTCAATTTTAATACCAAACTTTATTTTCTTTATTTCTCAGTCCTTTTTCATAAGAGAAAAGAGAGAGGCTCGTCATGTTTCAATGTAGAGAGAGAAATTTTTCATCGATGACAATTCTAGCCACCAAAATGGTCAATATTGATATTAATGAATTCGTTTTGATTAGAGAAGTTCTACCTATATGTTTTTTTTTCCTTTTTCTTGCTCAAAGAGATAGATCTGATTGTGATAATATTTTCAGGTTTGGGTTGATTTTTTTTAAGGTCATAGATATATTTATCAAGATGTTTAGGGTGTCTTATAGGTGTTTTGGGTAAAAACAATACGTTAAAAAATGATTTTTTTAGCAAAAAAACTCAAGGCCTTGTTTTTCTAGCAACCTCTAGTTGCCAGATTTTGCAGAAAAAAGACAACTAGTCTTCTACTATTTTTTTACAAAAAATAATTAGAGCGAATGACTAGTTATCCACCCTTTAAGAAATAAAAATATATAGCCAAGCCTAGGTTTAACGAATTTTTCTATTTGTGTTAAAAAATTGATAAAAAAATCATTGAACACAATCAAGTCTATGAACTGAGTCGTAGGTTTAACGAATTAATTCACAATATCCGGACTATTATTTATTATTTTTTTAATGTTTTCCCTCAATTTAAAAAAAATATAATTTCACCCTTTATTATTAATGATATATTTTTTTATTTAACTAAAAAAAAAAATTCACCGTTTGTTATCAATGATATACTTTTGCTATCTCGATTCTATGTGCCTCTCACAATTTTTTTTCTTTTAAAAAAATATTTCATACAAAAAATTCTCATGCGTTTTATTGTTGTATAATTAAATGAAAAAAATCTCTAAGATTAAAAAAATTATTGAATCCGATGACGTACATGACTTGCATTGCATGATTAAAAATTCGCAGCATTCGAGCTATTATTTTTTTAAAAAATTTTCCCCTCAATTTTTTAAAATATAATTTAACTCTTTGTTATCAATGATTTATTTTTTTATTTAACTCAAAACTAAAAAAAAAAATACAATTTTGTCATTTGTTATTAATGATTTACTTTTGCTATTTGGTGTCATTATTACAATTTTTGTTTCCCTTAAAACAATAATGTTTCATATAAAAAAAATTTCATATATTTTATTTTTATATCATTAAATAAAAAATAATCTCTAAGACTAAAAGAATTTATTGAATCAGATGACATACATGATTTACTTTGCGAGTTTTCTTAATTGACTCGAGTTTATTTAATTTTTTTTAAACAAATAAAATTATTTTTTATCAATTTTACTTTTAATATTAATTAATTATAGATTCAGCTTTACAATTTATTTTTTTAAAATTATCCGTAAGTTTTGTAAGAAAACCTAAATATATTTCTATTTTAATATTAAATAAAGATATTCTTTTCTTAATGATTATTGTTTTTAAAATGCATGATTAATATCTAATTTTTTTTTTGTATGTAATTTTTTTTTTCCTGATCCGTGGCGTGTCGCGGGACAAATCATTAATTGAAATATAAATGATAATAGTAATAATAAATCATATTAGCATCAGTGAAGAAAATCAAGGTGTTATCTCTGTTGCAGATGCAGAGATGGAGGGAGAGGGAAATTTGGAGAAATAAAAAGGGGAGGTGGGGGAATTTGAGAGAAAAAAGAGATGTCAGACCTTGACAGACA
>Ga0325400_1005021_pt1 | contig 12370 bp, 15 predicted proteins | sample PopdelMetagenome_2_FD_205662 | JGI IMG/M metagenome (GOLD analysis project Ga0325400, IMG submission 205662) | Populus deltoides microbial communities from Bellville, Georgia, United States - Xylem-PdKOR-R1 | ecosystem: Host-associated > Plants > Phyllosphere > Stem > Wood/Secondary xylem...
GTTTAAAAGTTATAGATTCACATAAATAAATTCTCTGTAAAGCCTAAGCAAATCCTGTCGGTTGAGAGTGTATGAAATGAAGAATGACTTTCTTTTTTCCCCTTCCTAATCATAAACAAAATATATCTCTTGCTGGTTTTTTTTTAGCTTGAAAAGTTTGTCTTCAATAAAATTTTACTAAAATCACACTCACACACTAAAAAAAAAAGGAAAAGCAAAATGATAAAGCGGCATGTTAAAAAAATAAAAAGTCAGGACAAAATCAAAGCGGTGTCTCATCAAAAATAAATTCTCAAAGAACAATCAAGTGACGAGATTGATCGTGAAGTGATCTTGGATCATCTAAATTCCTTAAACATCTTTCAAGTTTAAGAAATCCTTTTCTTTTATAGCTCGAAGTCAAAGGAAGGATCTCAACCAATACAGAGAATTCTTTAAAAGTGGATCATGGTTTTTTTATTTATTTAGAAGCTCTATTCATTATTATGACGATGGGTGGCAGTCCCTCAAATGATTTCAAGTGATTGAGAATATTTGACTGTTGATACAAAGAAGATTTGTAAGAATGTAGTAATACTCCCTCCGAGGGGCAACCTGGAGAAATAGTATAAAATCCTGATGTCCGTCTCATGTTCCCTTTCTCTTTTAAATCATCTTATTTGTTGTGTGCTTGCGTTCTTTTGACTTTAATTCTCAAATTATTCTTCACAGGGCCACTTAGTTTTAATCTTTTTTAACAGTTCACACACACACACACCACACACACACACACACACACACACACACACACACACTTACACTTTGCTTGATATAGCATTCACAATTGGATCCACCTGAACCAACCACACACACACACACACACACACACACACACACACACACTTTGCTTGATATAGCATTCACAATTGGATCCACCTGAACCAACCACCGTTATTAGTTCATACAAATATTAACAGAATATTAAAAAGACAGGCTCAAGTACCAATAAGAACATCATTTCAAATAATACACAAACACTCCTAACTTGGAATGAGCTATGCACAACACAATTCTCTACACACTAGACTCTCAACTCAAGCCGACTACCTGAAGACTGTTCTGTGACTCACTCAAAAGCCTTAAATCGTCACTCTTTGTTAAAATTCAGATTCCAAAACCGTCCTAGACAACTCTTGTTGTCTCGGAGCCATCCATTTCAGCTCCTTGGTCCATCTCAGCTCCTTGGGATTTCTTCAGCTTTGCAACGAGAACCCACATGTTGGCAAGTTCATTTTCCAGATAGGATTCTCTTTGTTTGGATTCCTCGACTTTCCTTTGAAGTTCAGTCTCTCTTTGATCCTTCTCGATAAGGGCAGCTTCGTATTGAAGTTCTCTTTCTCGACTCATGGCGAACTCTCTCTTGAGTTCCGAGGCTGCCCCAACTTGGTCTTGGCGTTTCATGTGATTGTCTCTTCGGCCATTGCGGACAGTACTGCCAGTTCTACGCTGAGTAGGCGAGTTCTTCAATGCTGTCAACTCAGCAGTTAATCTCTCATTATGATTCATGAGCTTGGCAACTTCTTCTGATAATGCCTTGAGCTCAACAGCAGCAGCTGAGGCTAGCCCTTTGGCATATGAACTCTCCTCAGCCAATTTTTGGTTCTGAGTTTCTAACTGCTCTTTCGATTCTGTTAGTGCAGCAGCTTTTTGCTTCAGTTCTTCTATCTCAGTGGTCTGATCAAGGAAAAGCAATGATTCAACTCGTTGTACTAGTATGAGAAATGAAACTTCAAAGGCATCAAATAATGGAAATTATGCTGTGAAATTTGCCACTAATAAAAACAAAGTATGAAGAGATACAAAAAGCCAGGCATAGAATTCTCCAACTATATGTCTGCAATTTGCCAAAAGCTTATTTTTCTGGACAATCCACCATAAGTACAAATGACAGAAGAATACATTTCTTCATGCAAATTATTTCTTTAGCTTCAATAGAACAACAAACCTCGCTTTCATCTGCTAGGCTACATGCTATGCTCGATACATAGTTTCCTAGAGACGGTGATCCTCAAGGTCTCCAAGGTTCTATTTTGGTTTCGTAAGACATGAGAAACTTGTTGACATTTCAATGGTATTATCAGAAAATTTAGCACCGGAATTTAGAATACAATTTTCCTTTCTTAAGTTCTTTCTAGGTGGTGAAGCATGATAAAAGGAAATAATGCTTTAGCAATCAAAATAACACTTGATTGGGGTGCCAAAAGGTTTAAATACAAACCTGTGCTTGTAGAAGCAAATCTTCATTTCTATCTTTTGATGCTGCAGTTTCCCTGTCCCCATGATGCTGTGCATGAAAACTTTTTAGTTCGGAAATTCGTTGAGAGTAACTTGCTAGAGGGCTAAGCTTTTTCGACTCCAGTGCATCTGAGAGCTGCTGCTTCAAAGAGACTACTGTTTCCTGCAATCCTTCACATTCACAGATCTGGAGATGCAATATCAAGTTACAGCCGGCCATAAACTGATAACACAACTTGCAAGACAGTGAAAGCTATATATCTATATAATTGTCAACTTTTTGACCTTTTCATTGAGCTGCTCTTGAATTATACGATTATCTGCTGCTTTAACCTGAAATGGTAAACAGCAACACAACAATCATCAGACCAGATTAATAAAATCAGATGCCCAAAAGAAGACCACAAGTATGGATAATTGACAAAAAATAAAATAAAATAAAATAAAAAAATAGTACCATTATTAAATAAGCTCACACTTAGGAACTGACCCATGACTATAATGTGTACTGTTTTCATTGATGACTCCAATTTGTTATGCAAATGAACTTAAGGTGGAGGATGAAAAGTTTTCCAATTAGTCTTAACAAACAAGCTCAAATGATTTTGTCAACTGGTTATCAAACATGTTTTTATATGCAGTGCCGAGCTAATACAATTTTTCTCAGGTCAAACTGTATAGGTAGATCACCTCAAGTTCAAATGACTTCTCATTCAACTGCGCTGTCAGTTCAGCAATCGTCTGCAAGCACACAAGGACAAAAAGCTTAAAGGTGGACTAGCAGCCATACATGAGGAGTTTGTGCTACCATAAAGGAACTAAACTTACTTGTGATGCTTCCAAGTTATCCATATTATTGTGAGAGGCCATGATGGAATCAGCAATTTGCTTTTCCAACAAAGCTATTTGTGCATTCTTCACCTTGATTTCGTCACTCAACTTCTTCATCTCCAACTTGAATGCAAAAGTACGACAAAGTGAAATTTCTCAGTTCGTCAAGAGCAAATAATAATGAAAGGAGGTATAGAAACAGCAAAATACCTGAATCTGTTCCTTCTGGGGATTCCTTGAAGCCTCCTCAGATAATCGCTTCAAAGCACTTGAATGAAGTGCCACCTCTCCAGATAAAATTTTCTGCTGCTCCCTTAGAAGATCAATCTGATCACTTGTTTGTATGCTAGTCTAAAAATAAGGAAAGCATTAAAATTAAGCATGCAGACCACCATAAAGCATCCCTAACCAGGAAGACAACACAAGTAAATGAAAGGACCATTAGCATACCGAAGGAGTTTCTTGCCCAAGGAAATTGTCCTCGGGAACCTCTCTATCCTGCCTGACCTCAGATAGAAGATCAGCTGATGGAGAGCTTTCTGTAAGTAAAGGATGTGAAAGTCTGGATTCTGTATGATAATTGCAATTTTCTGCTTGATGTGTTGAAGGTGCACCATTAGATTTAATTCCACTTGATTTGTCACTGGTGCTCATTCCCAACCCACTATCTCGTTTCTAATCAAGGGCGATAAATATTTTTGAGATAAAGAAAATTGAATTCAAATGTACTAGAGCTGAATTTTACAAAAGGAGAGCACTTCCAATCAATTAAGGATCACTCATTATAATGACAAGTTTAACTAGTTCTACAAGAGAACCAGTTAAACTCAAGTAAAACATGCATAAAAATCTTTTAGTTATACATACCCGTAGCTTTAACCAGTTCAGCAACCCATGCTTTCGAGTTTTCTTCTCTTTCAGTGTCTCATCTACACTTTCAGTATTCCCTTCTAGAGAAACATACAAGTCAATGTTTTCGTCATCCAATATCAAGTCCCGCCTCTTGTACGGTAGGTATGCAAGCTGCAAATTACACATAAACAACCACAATCGGATAAAAGCAAGTGCAAAAAATGGGGGTAAAACCCTGGTATACAGAGGCTCACTCTACCCCTTAAGAGTTCCAGACTAGGAAATACTAGAAATAAAAGCCATTATCCAACATTTTATACAAGAATTAAGTCATAATCCAAAAGAAAAATAGATTGAAATACAAATGAAATGAAACAAATTCGCTCTTCGTACCTCTTCTTCGCCAAAGGAATGTCTCCTCCTTGGACCTGGGCGGTGAGAGGCCCTTGATGGATGTGAAGCTTTTGTGGACACCAAAATTAACTTTGTCAACCGCTGTATTCTGCTCAATAGAGCTGCTTTAGCTTCCTCTTCTTGTTCCAATCTTGATTGCAGTTTCACTTGACCATCTTCTAGCTTTATATTTAAAATCCAATCAAGGAAATTGTATCATAATGCTAGTTAAATAGACTAAATGTATCAGACCATTATGCATCAACTATTTCATGCCCAACATTGGGAAACAAGATGAAAAAGTAAGGAGAAAAACAAAAACAACAAATGATAATGATAATGTTGCACTGAGAAAAGGACTACAATAAACTAACATTCATATCAAACATGACATAAATTAAATCTTCCAGTTATCTTTTGAAAATCTTATAAAATTAAGAAAGAATGTTCATGTGATGGTAGAACTCTCTATGAAGTACCTTCTGCTTGAGGAGGACAATGTCATCTTCTACCATGTCATTCAATTGAGGAACTGTCACAATACCCCTTTTCAATTGTTCCAACTCTTCCTTTAAACGGCGTATCTCATTTTGGTACTTCTTGATAAGCGATTTCTCATCAATAATCTGTGAATTATTAAACATTATTTCAAATGTTGGCAAACGAGATTGTTTGAATGAATGCATACAATCTAGGGAAAACTACCTTGTTCTGTGCTGCTTGAATCTCAATGTGCTTTGCACGGTGGGCAAATTTTAAAGTATTGTGTGTCTCTTCCAAATTACTTGATGAGGGAGTGACAGTGCAAATGAGCTGTATATTCAGACAGGAATGAAAAATGGGTCTCTTAAATGCAAGCGACAACTGTTCTGAAGGACAATGGTGTGAGTACCACACCTTATAAAAAAAGACAAGTGCTTTCTTTTACCAAAATTTATCAAGCACTTACTGATACACGCCCATGACCACTTAATGAAGACTGAAGAAGCCTTGTCAATTTCGAGTCCCTGTATGGAATATGAGTGGCTCTCGCATCTGTCAACTTCGATATAACCTATGCAAGTCACAAATTACACATTCCAAGGTAAGTTTATCCATACAATTTAATCGTTTATGATTGAAAATTATTTGGAACTATCAAATGAAGCATATAGCATCTTTTCATGAGGAATTATAATGGCATAAAAGTCATAGTTCATTTAATTCTAAATAACAGGCACCAAATTGATGGTTTCCATTAAGCACAATATCTTGCCAACAGATGGGGCAGCTGATAGTGAAAACCCGATATTCTAAAATTAGAACATATTTACGTACAATCAAGGTGTGCATGTACATGTACATGTGGGAAGGACAAAGAGAGAGGAAAAGAAGGATAGAGTGCATTCAGATCTTGGCACATTTAAAGAGCATAAATATCAAATGATGATATCAAATCTCTAAAAGCACATGGACCTAGAAGCATGAAAAGATAGCTAAAACAAATCAATCAATCTTGAGGTAACCCAGTCATACTGGTTTCTCCTTTTCTATCATGTTCCTGGCTCAGGATAGTTTTAAGATTATATATCATGTAGAATGTGGTCAGCTATTGTTGCACAGATGAATAATAAAGGTCTAAGAGGCCTCACTGTTCCAAGTGTCAGCAAACTTTTATTAATATAGGATCCTTCTTTCCGTCTCAAACCAGTAGTTTCAGCCTTCGAGCTTTCAGAACCTGCCAGATCGATGAGGTTCTGCAGGTATAAGTACAATATTGAAAAGTTAAAAAGAATTTATTGACATCAAACATAGCAAGCAAAATCACTAATCATAGTAAATCAAGGGGAAGAAAGAGCTGTTGTAATTCAAGAAACGGGAAAAAATCCAGTGACAAACTTAAAAAGGCAACCAACAAGTCTTTTGACATCAATTCTAGATATACGCCTTAGGAATTACCAGCTGGGACAAATTTACAGCCTCTCCTTTGCTATTTTCACCATACAGGCTACTCTCTATTATCTGCATTTAGAATAGTTGGAAACAGTCAATGGAAAAGGATAAAACCCAATGAGATGGATATATAAATGACCAAATCATCACTAGTTGATTAAATGTATTATTCCAAAACAGGGTTGAAAATGATTTCTTGCAATACTTAAAGTTGTGACAAGATTGAAAGAAGAGTAGCATTCAACTATACCCTACAAGGCATCTTCCGTTTTGGAAGGTAATGCCAAATACGGAATGAATAATCATGACCTTAAAACATACTCTTAAGGCTGAAACATTAATGCATAAAAAAAAGTCATGAATCAGGTTGTGGACCTTGATAGGAAAGAACCAAATTACATTTTGATGATGACATGTTACAAATAATGAAATTTAAGCAGACAAGGAATGCATGAATTATTAAATTAGAAATCTTTCTCTTCCTTCCCCAAGCTCAGTTATAGAAGGGGAAGGTACCAGCAACAACAGGTTTCAATATAGGGCAGCTCAGAGTATATGGAGATTTATAAGAAAGAATCATTAACATTGCTTCAGGAATGCCTTTGAGAAATCTCGAAGAAGATACAGATTTTATTTTTTATTTTTCATCTTTTTCATTGATTTTTTATCTGCACTCAAAGGCATAATTCAGAAACTGCCAGAAAGACTGGATATTGACCACCGAGAGGGCAGGTGGTGAAAAGATGTGGATAAGTGAATCTTCAAATATTTCAGGAAAATGGATAAGTTTAGCACGTATGTTGATGAATATGCATGTGCAAGTTGGTTAGATGTATGCTAGAACTATAAAAGCCACTTGCAAATGCAATGTAATATAAGAAACTTGGAAAGCTTAGAATTATCTTAAAGGAAGAGCATATGAAATGCAACAATCAACTAGAGCTGCATGAAGATAGTGGAATACCAGTGTAAATATTGTATGGCTCCTGCTGCTGAGTAAATTAAAGTTTGTAGACCCAACATGTCTGTGCTCTGTGTCAAAAGAAAAATCCCAATAAGAGACTGCGGAAAGAATTGTGATGTCATGGAAATAGACATTGCAGTTTTGCTAAACATAAAGGGAGGGAGGGAGGGAGGGAGGGAGGGAGGGAATCAAATAGCATCTGCGGTAAGACAAACAAGTTCACCAATTTGTAACCTTTTCTACCGGTCAACTTTCAACAAAATTACCTACTGCATTAACCTTCACAGTTCTACCAGTATAAGTAATGCATGTCAATTTTTGAAGGATACAATATAGAATTTTCCATAGATGTCGGCTCGTTACTTGCATAAATGATTCAATTTAAAGGGTTATACGCCAATTAGATTCTAATTTATATAGTTTTTTTTCCTCCAAAAACTTCAGATTTTGGGTTAAATTAGTTTTGGTAAGACAATTATTTTGTTGTTGGAATCATCATGCGCTTACTGCATATGACGTGACTTGAGAGTTACCTTCTCCAGCTGCTATAAGGGAGAGGGCATGAGCAGGGGATAATACAACTTCTTCTTTTATTCCCTCGACAAAGGTTCCCTACAGGCAAGAATCAAAATAAATTAAAAGATGCTTCTTTCCAACAACTAAAACTGACATTTATGAGTAATTAGCTGGCCATATCCATTAATAATCAACTGCTCCATGCAAGCACAGATAGAGTTGCTTCTGATGATGCAAAGACAAAGTACTCCCAGATGCTTCAAAATCCCATTCCTTAACCAAGAGTGTGAACTGATATAAATAATGAAACAGCAAACTGAAAACCCACAGTAGCAAAAGTGTAAGAGACACTCAGCAACAGCCCATTCCACCTAAGGAAACAAGCAGGCTAGCAGCTTGCACCATAAGATGCATGCATATTCCAAGACCTTGCACAATTTATTGTATGATAGAGGGAGCTCCCAGTCACGGGTGAATTATCACTAGATGTTGTGCCTCGGTAGTAGAGAGGTGGGTCTTGCCATCATTTTCATTATTAAATAAATACTGCCCTCACAACTTTTTCTTCATTGACATCAGCTCGATATTGATTTAATGTGGCAAACCATCATCACGAGAACCTAGATTCATCTGAGGCCCTCTTTGAACTGCTCTTCATAAATTTCGCAGGACATGGTGCCCACCTCTACATTGATATGGTCTCATAATTTATAGGTAACAGTTGAGGGAATGGTGTCACCATGTGGAGCCTTTTGTGCAATCATTAAATGTTCGAACATAGGCCAAAACTTGTTCCGCTTAACTTAATGTCATCCAGACTAGAAAATGAAGCATTAAAAGCTGAAATACCATGCCAACTATAGCAACGATGTCAATGGCATTTGTGCAGACTACTTGACTACATGATTGTCAAGTCATAGAAGCGCCCCAAAAGTAAGGTTATGTTGTTGTATAAACTATAGAAGGATATGAGAAGACTAAGATGCCCAAACTTCGGGAAAACTACATATACTGGATGGTTGTTGGCCCTCTTTGCTTGGCTTTCAGGCTTGATGATTGTTAAGCATTTATTGATATATTTATATTTAATGTGCGAAAAATTCAAAGTTGTTAAACAAATACTCTAGCAGTTGCAGTCGGGCAAGCAACTGCAAATAGTTAATTGTATTCTGGTATTAAAACAACTGTAAAAGTTGTTGCCATGAGCATGATAGTATCAGTGTGGAAGGTAGCATAGAAAAACATAATATGGAGTTGGTAAGCAAGTACCTGAGCATCTTCTCTTATTCTTAAATTTTGTCCTGCTGGATTCAACAAGTCATTAACAACCTGAAATGAAGAACACCAAATAATAGAGAAGTTTTAAATGGAGCATCAGTAGAGCTAGCTCATATCCAACAATAAAAGGTAAGAATAAGGCAGATTTATCGCAGTATTATAAAGACAGTAGCTAGAGAGAATGGGAAGCAGCTGACCTCATTATAGATCTCCAAGTATGAAACACGGAGAAGGAACTCGCGGTTTGGAGTCTAGAGCAAAGAGAAATGTTAAATTGCTTGCATTCAAACTAGGATCAAATAGAGTCATATAGGGAGGTCAAATTCATTGTAAAGTACCTCTTGAATGATACCAAAAGCATCCTTCACTGCTAATGGTATAATTCCAGGCGACCTTTGATCCCCCTGCCATTGTTATATGGATCAATGTAAGCATTGTGTTTTAAAATTAGTAAGCAGGCCATGAATAATCCACCTCAATTGCACAGACAACAACCAAAAACATACAGGCCAAGGAAAATATGGCATTTTCATTTTATATTACATGAGTTGTAAGCAAGGAATGATTTATAGTTTGTTCTTTTTTTCCTTACAGAAATCCAAGAATGATACTACAAGATTTAAGGCATGGAAATATGCACCCTTGAATTCATACATGCATACATGTGTGTGTGTAGATGTTAGGAATATATGACATTTCTATTTAATTTTGCATGCATCTTGTATGCATCGTAAGAGTAAAACAAAAAAGTATCTCAGGTAGTAAAATCTCACATGCATGGTATGGGTTTTCCCACTGCTTGTCACTCCATAAGCAAAAATGGTGCCTGTAAGAGCATGCAAAAACAAAGGTAAAATATTGTAAACATAAAAGGAATGAAGAAATCGAAGTTCCTTAGCAGAGGGATATCTATTTTGTTTACCATTGATCCCTTCCATAGCACCATTGACAACATGCTGAGCAGCAACATCATATACATGGCGTGTTGTAGTTGTAGGACCAAATACCCGATCTAAAAGCATGGGAAAGTAAATAGACAAAAATAAAATGAATGTGTTATATAAAAAAGGTTCATTTGGCTATTATCCCAAAAGGGGAAAAAATGAAGAGACTAATTGCTTATTAACTAATCCTGGGTAACAAAAATCCCTATATTTTTTGCTTTCTGATTTTGGTAATGTTTCTGGCATGAGACTTGAGAGGAATAGAATCCTCCTGGAAACTCAAAAGAAGTACATAACCATATAGTCTGAACAACAACGTCTTTATTGTACCAATAAAGCCTTCGATAGATCAGTTATCAAAATTGAAACACAAAGCTAGTCCATCTACAATGTGATCTCACATTCACCACCATGATGCAACAACTACGGAAATATCATTCAGAGTTTCACAAACAAATGACTCAAAACATATAACCTTTGAATTGATTACCCTGCGGCCATGGACTTCGGACAACATTGCAATTTCAGTTCCAATTAAACACATAGCACCAATAATCCATTATATGGCTTAATTTCTTCAAAATTACCATAAAAGACACCTCCCAATCAATTCAATAAAACACATACAAGTTCTCGACAACACATTCTAACTTAACTTCCAACTACCTATCGATGCATAAACTAATCCCTAAATGCATCAAGCTTACACTACCAATGCCATTCCAATTCAATCAATCAAAACTAACTCTCCTGTCCATCCAAACAAATTACATACATTCAAAGAAATCTTAACAACTTACCATAAGCATACGCGATAGACGGATTATATTCATTACGCACGATAGTTTCTCCATCTGCATACCACGCAATCTCTTCTCCTTGCCTAATTTCCCTAGGACTAAACACCAAAAAAATAGCAAAAACAAGCATTGCTTATTTTCAATAAAATGAAAATAAAACTTTACAAAAAATGCACGAACCTTAGAGGCCGAAACCGGACAGTGACAGTTACATTTTCTTTGGATCTTTCAGTATCTAAATTAGCACTTTCAGAGTAAAAATACTGTGGTTTGCTTAGTGCTGAGGAGGATGCAGGCGAGCTTTGACCGTCAATTGAAGTCTCTAGAAATTGCTTAGAAGATGATGTTGTTGATGTCGACGGTGAATTCGCTGCTGCTTTCTTTGAATTATTGATTATATTTGATCTTCTTGATTTTGATCCCTGTGTGGTCGCCATTGTTAATTAATCCGAAGCCAGTCCTCCAATTAACTGTAACAACAAGAGGAAACAAAAAGAAAAGAAAAACTTGAAAAATTATGTTTGGAAGCTGAGAAAATGTGGAGAGGAAAGAAAATGACAGAGAGGCAGGTCTGTTTGGTTGCTGAGAAAAAAATATTAATAGCATTAGTGTATAAGAAAAATAAAAGGAGAGTAAGAAATTATTACCTTTTAAAAAAATTAGAGGAGCAGCAGCAGCTGCAGCATTGTAGAATAATAAAAGAAAATAAATAAATAAATAAATACGAGAGAGAGAGAGAGAGAGAGAGAGAGAGAATGAGGAGTGGTCGTTTTGGATTGTTAGAGAGAGGGAGAGGGAAGCTAAAGAGTGAGAAAGAAGGACATCATCATAATCACCAATCATCAGACGGGGAGAGGGAGAGAGAAACGTGGATAATAGACCCTTTTTCCTTTCTTTTCACTGCTGTTTCTTTTTTTTTTTTTGAGCTATTTCTGCTTTCTATTTTTTCTTGCCTTGAAAGCGAGGACGATGCCCTCAATCTAAGGCTTGATTGCATTTTATATCCTTTTTGGTTTTTTTAGATCTTTAACTTTTGAAAAGGAGGTTACAGGTAATCTGAGGACTAATTCGCTCACCATTAAAGTCAGAAAGGAAATGCAATAACCTTATTTCGAGAGTGTAGTTTTTTTAATAAAAAAATATTTAAAAATTATTTACAAGATATATTTTAAATCAATTTTTCTGACAAAATTTATCCATTTTATTGATTAGTCGTAGCGAAAGAACAATCTCTTGAGCATGATTAATTCTCTTTTAAGTTATTTATTTTTTTATATATAAAAAGAGAAAAAGTAGAAAGTAAAAGAGCGAAGGATTGGCAGCCGAAAGAAAGAATTTACATATACCGTAATTTTACAAATATAAGAAAAAAGAAAAGAAGAAAAGTAAGGTTTTTATTTATTTATTTTTCTAAAATACTTCTGAGACAACGGGAGGGAGACAGAGTTGCCGAGGAAACAAGACGAGTCACGGGAGTCGCGTGTGAGAGAGGTGGTCGAGGGTGGGGCTGCTGTAGGTGGGCCCCATAAGGAGTTGTATACGTGTTGGCTGTTTAAAGCTCGCACATCTGATTTGTCAACGATTTT
>Ga0325400_1005022_pt1 | contig 12369 bp, 12 predicted proteins | sample PopdelMetagenome_2_FD_205662 | JGI IMG/M metagenome (GOLD analysis project Ga0325400, IMG submission 205662) | Populus deltoides microbial communities from Bellville, Georgia, United States - Xylem-PdKOR-R1 | ecosystem: Host-associated > Plants > Phyllosphere > Stem > Wood/Secondary xylem...
ACTCGCTACCTTGCTTTGCTGCCCGCCTGCTGCTGGGCAAAGCTCCAGAAGCGCTGGGCGGTGCGCGTCAGGGGCTGGCCCTGCACCCACACCGCCTCGAACTGCCGGGGCAGCGTGAAGCCTTGCACAGGTATTTCTTCGAGCAGGCCCGCCGCCAGCTCGCGCCGCAGCGCCTGCCGCGACACGAAGCCCACGGCTCCCGGCGCGGCCTCCAGGTAGGTCTTGATGGCCTCGGTGCTGTCCAGGTAAATCGCGGTTTTCAGCTCGCCGAGCTTGATTTTACGCTCGCGCAGGGCCGTTTCCAGCACATCGAGCGTGCCCGAGCCGCGCTCGCGCAGCACCAGGGGGCTGGCCAGTACTTCAGCCAGCGGCAGGGGCCTAGGGGGCGAGCCGGCGGGCGTAGGCTGGCGCACGGCCACCAGCTCGTCGGGCAGCAGCAACTCGTAGTGCAGGTCGCGGTTTTTGGTGCGGCCTTCCACGAAGCCCAAATCCAGCTCGCCGCGCAGCAGGGCCTCGGCGATGCGCTCGGAGTTGACGTTGAGCAAGCTCAGCTGCACCCGCGGGTAGCGCGCCTGGAAAGCGGGTAGCCAGGCTGGCAGCACGTACTGGGCCAGGGTGGTGCTGGCCCCCAGGCGCAGGCGGCCGGCGGCCTCGTCGGGGTCGCGCAGGCCGAGCAACTGCTCGTCGAGCTGCTGGGCCGAGGCGGCCACGGCTTCGGCGTGCAGCAGCAGCAGGCGGCCGGCTTCGGTGAGCAGCACCTTGCTGCCGCTGCGCTCCAGCAGGCGCTGGCCATACTGGGCCTCCAGCTCGCGGATGTGCTTGGTGACGGCCGGCTGGCTCACGAACAGCTCCTGCCCGGCCTTGGTGAAGCTCAGGTGCCGCGCCACGGCGGCAAATACGCGAAGGCGAAAATCGGACATGGGCGCGAAGGTCGGGGCTGTAGCGCGGACTTTGCGGCGAAAAGGCCGGCCGGCCCGTATGGGCCTTCCACTTCATTCGCTGCTGCATGTTCGCCCACTTATCCATTCCCCTTTTGCTACTTGCCTTCGCGGCGGCCGGGGCGGCCGTCTGGGTGGCCGGCGTTTACCTTGCCAACGCTACCTCGGTGCTGGCCAAGCGCTTCGGACTAGGGCAGGCGCTGGGCGGCTTGCTGCTGCTGGCGGTGGTCACCAACTTGCCCGAGCTGGCCATCACAGTCAGCGCGGCCCTGAGCCAGCACCTGGAATTAGCCATCGGTAACATCTTGGGTGGCATTGCGATGCAGACGCTAGTGCTGGTGGTGCTCGACGTGTTTGGCCTGGGCAAAAAAGCGGCCCTCACCTACCAGGCCGCTTCGCTGGTGCTGGTACTGGAAGGCGTACTGGTGCTGGCCGTGCTGGCGGCCGTGCTGGTGGGCAGCCAGCTGCCAGCCGCCCTTATCGTGGCCCGCATAACCCCGGCGGGCCTGCTCATCTTGGGGCTCTGGGTAGTGGGCCTATGGCTGATTGGCAAAGCGCAAAAGGGGCTACCCTGGCAGGCGCACGACGCGGCCCCGGCTGGCAGCCCGCCGCCCAAGCCAGCGGCTCCGGCCCAGCCAACGCCCCCGGCTAGCACCTGGCGCACGGGGCTGGTGTTCCTGGCTGCGGCCCTCGTGACGCTGGTGGCGGGCGTGGTGCTGGAGCGCAGCGGCGACGCGCTGGCCACGCATTGGGGCCTGAGCGGGCTGCTGTTTGGGGCCACGGTGCTGGCGGCAGCCACCTCGCTGCCCGAGGTTTCGACCGGCCTGGCGTCCATGAAAGCGGGCGAATACCAGCTGGCCATCAGCGATATTTTTGGGGGCAATGCCTTTTTGCCGGTGCTGTTTCTGGTGGCCAGCGCGCTCTCGGGCCAGGCCGCGCTGCCCCACGCCGGCAAGGCCGACCTCTATCTCACGGGCCTGGGCATGCTGCTCACCTGCGTGTACGTTTACGGGCTGGTTTTCCGGCCGCAGCGGCAGGTGGCCCGCATGGGCCTCGACTCGCTGGTAGTACTCGGGTTGTATGCCCTAGGTATGCTGGGACTGTTAGCTATCAGTACCTAACGAATACTAGTGCCCTCCTCACCGCCCTACTCCATGCCCGACCTCGTATTGCTGCGCCACGGCGAAAGCACCGCTAATTTAGCCAACGTATTCACCGGTTGGACCGATGTGAACCTCACCCCGCAGGGCGTGGCCGAAGCCCACCGCGCCGGCCAGCTGCTGCGCCAGCACGGCTTCCGCTTCGACGTGGGCTACACTTCCGTGCTCAAGCGCACCATCAAAACGATGGACATCGTGCTGGAAGAGCTGGACCTGCTTTGGATTCCAGTGCAGAAAACCTGGCGGCTCAACGAGCGTTTTTACGGGGCGCTGCAAGGCCAGAACAAGGCCGAGGCCGAAACTCAGTATGGGGCCGAACAGGTGCTTAAGTGGCGGCGCGACCCCTACGCCCACCCGCCCGCCATCACGCCCGCCGACCCCCGCTACCCCGGCCGCGACCCGCGCTACCAGCACCTCACCGACCGCGAATTGCCCCTGACCGAGAACCTGAGCGAAACCCTGGCCCGCGTGCTGCCCTTCTGGACCGAGACGGTGATGCCCGCCCTGCGCCAGCAGCAAAAGGTCATCGTCTGCGCCCATGGCAACAGCCTGCGCGCCCTGGTGCAATACATCGACAAGCTCACCGACGAGCAGATAACCCAGCTCGACATCGTGACCGGCGTGCCGATGGTGTACCAGCTCAATGATAATCTAGAACGGGTAAATCATTATTTGCTAACGGAATAGGGCTGCGGCAACGCCGCTACCTGCGCGGCCAGCTGGGCCAGCTCCTGCTTCATCAGCGCCACGCTAGATTCGAGCTGGTCGTAGAAGTTGGCCCGCATTTGCAGCTCGCTGGCCGCGTAGGTGCCGCCGCGCCCAAAGAGCAGGTGCAACAGGCGCTGCCGGTCGGCGGAGCTTTTGGCCCCTAGCTCGCCGGTGGTTTGCCAGCGGTGCAGCAGGGCTTCGCGCCGCGAAAGCGCGCCCGCCGCGCCAGCGGGGGCTGTGAGGTAGGCCCACACCGGTGCGGCCAGGGTGCGCGGCTGCGTAGCCACCGGCCCTACGTCAACCAAGCCGATGTCGGCCAGCGCGTTTCGGCGGTGCGCGTAGGGAATGCGCGTATCGGGGGCGTAGAGGCTGAGCAACCCCAGCGCTGCCCCGGCCAGGCCAAACACGATGCCGACCGGGCGGTAAATCGACTTGCGCACTTCCAGCAGCGCCAGCCCGCCGGTGACGACCGTGCCTAGGGCCCCGAGTACGATGGCCAGCAGCGTGTAGCGCCGGATGCGGCTAGCGGCTTGGTCGAGCAAGTAATCGGCCACCTGGTCGGCGCGCTCCTCCTCGCAGTCCAGTTCGGCGGTGGTGCTTCCCACCAGCAGGGCCAAGGCCGCCAGCTGCTCGCCCACGCGCTGCTGGGCGTTCAGGCGGGCCAGCGAGCCGGGTGGGGCCGCCACCAGTTGGTGCAGGGCCGGCCCCAGGCCGTAGCGGTTGGCGGCGGCCAGCGTGGGGGCCGTGAAGTGGCGGCGCAGCAGGATATCGGCCGCTAGCTGCGTGGAAGTCAGCACCGGGCCGGGGAGCGGGTAAGCCAGCTCGGCGGGGGCACACGCCACGGCTGCCGCCGGCGCGTTCAGCGCCCGCGAAGCGCCTACCTGAGCTACCACACAGCCGCTCAGCCAAGCCAGCAGGGCAAAGCTGGCCCCGGCAGCCGCCCGCCACCGCCGGGCCGCAGACAAAAAGGGGAAACGGGTCATGGCAGCAGGCTAAGGAGCTTCCTTAACGGCCGGGCCAGCCACAAGTTTTTTTGGCGATATCGCCAGCAGGTTGCCCTATTGCCACAACCTGCCCATCGCCGCTCCGTATAAGGGCGCAGTACGGTGATGGATTTCCACCGCGAACCGCCGGCGCCTGGTGCGCTGCGCTGATGATTCCTACGAGACGGCTGGCCCTAGTGGCTACGCCGAGTAGTTCATCCTAGCGTTCGCTCCCGTGGCTTATCCCCCTATTTACGCCCGCTTGGTACCCGCCCGCTTACGGGCCCTCTCCCCTACCCCCACGGTTTGGTTTATGCTACGCTGGCTGCTGCTGGCGAGCTTGGTCGGCGCGTTGGCCGGAACCGCTTCGGCCGGCTTTTTAGTCAGTCTGGAATGGGTGACGCGCTGGCGTGAGGCCCACTCGTGGGCCCTGGCCCTGCTGCCGGTAGGCGGTCTGCTAGTGGGGGTTGCGTTAGTAACTGGACAAAGAATTACGGTAAGCAAATAAAGAGCTGGTAAACAGTTTGTTTGGAATAGATTTCCATTCCTTTCTTCCCCCATTTGCCTTGGCCAGTAGGTGGCTTTGCCTTTTATCCAGCTTCGCATTGAGCGCATGAATAGGAGCACAAAAACGAGGGATTTCGGGTACCAGCTACTTGCTGCCTCTTTCGGGCTATCAACCCGACAAAACCTGGTACCCGAAACCCATAGCGGTAATCAAAGTACCCGCTAGGCCCTTTTTGCAGCTTTCTGGTACCCTATACCAAGTGCCCCGACTAGTCGAATAACGGCTAAAGCGACCTGCCGTTCTTGGCACATGGCCCTGCTCAAGCGCAGCTTCCCGCGCTGGAAGTCCAAGGCCGATTCTTCTTGTTTTCCGCCTTAGCGTAATTCTTTGTCCAACTACTAACGCAACCCCTACTACAACTTCACCAGCGACCAGTTCACGGGCTTCCACGGCATTGTCATTCCCGGCACCCTGCGCGACTCGCTCTTCATCCTGGCCGGGCTGCTGGAGCAGCAAACCAGCCTGGACCCGCGCGAAATCATGGCCGATACCCACGGCTACAGCGAGGTGGTGTTTGGCCTGTTTTCGTTGCTGGGCTTCCGCTTCAGCCCCCGCCTGGCCGACCTGCCGGACCAGCGCTTCTGGCGGATGAGCAAGGAAGACGACTATGGCGACCTCAACGACCTAAGCCGCCACGTGCTTAACACCCGACTCATCGCCGAGCACTGGGACGATATGTTGCGGCTGGCCGGCTCGCTCAAACTGGGCAAGGTCAAGGCCACGGCCGTTATGCGCACGCTGCAGCGGGCCGGCTCCCTTTCCGGTCTGGGGCGGGCCGTGGCCGAGGTTGGGCGGGTAGAGAAAACGCTCTACCTGCTGGCCTACGTGCAGGACGAGGCCTATCGCCGGCGCATCCTGGTCCAACTCAACCGGGGCGAGGGGCGCCACGCGGTGGCCCGGGCCGTCTTCCACGGCAGGAAGGGCGAACTGCGCCAGCGCTACCACGAGGGCATGGAGGACCAGCTAGGAGCCCTGGGTCTGGTCGTCAACGCTTTGGTGCTGTGGAACACGCGCTACCTGCAACAAGCGCTGGAACAGCACCAGGCGGCCGCCGAACCGCCGGAACCAGGCGACGTGGCCCGGCTCTCGCCCTTGCTGCACGAGCACATCAACATGCTGGGGCGCTACGATTTTACCTTGCCCGAGGGCATTGCGGCCGGACAGCTGCGGCCGCTACGCGACCCGACCAGTTTGGAAGAACAGCTCGCTCAACTGCCCTAACGGGAATTTCTGTTCTTACTCTTGCGCTACCCCAATTACGTTGCTTTCAGCAGCAACTAGATAAACTCTAGCTTCGCCTAGTGGTGCTTATCAATAGAATGCTGAGACTGAAGTAGCTTTTCATTCTGCGAATGAGCAGTGCAGAGTAGGTAGTGGTCAATGGTACGAATCACTCCGTTTTTGTGGGGAGTAGAATTAATAAAAAGTGCCTTTCCAGCTTCCAGGTAGCCTTTCTGACGTATTCCCCCACAAAAACGGAGTAAGGACCGCCGCCGCCCAAGTAAAACTACTTCATCACTTATTGATAGTTAACTGCTTTAAAAACAGTAACTTAATAAAATACTGCTAAAATAACAGCAAGTTTAAGATTTTTAAAAGGTTTATAAAGTTTACACTCGCCACAATGTACTGAACAAAAGCCTTTTACAGAGGTCTTATCCCACAAAAACGGAGTGACTCCCCCACAAAAACGGAGTGACTCCCCACAAAAACGGAGTGACTCCCCCACAAAAACGGAGTAGAAATAGATAATCGGCCCCACAAAAACGGAGTCATTACCCCACAAGGAGAAAAAGTTGTGGGCTGAGCAGGGGTAAGCGTGTACCTTTACCTGGCTCGCCTACTATCCTTATGGCCAAGAAGCTCCTACCCGTTGTTGCGGCCAATAATCCGCTGGTCGTGCAGCACAATGCATTAGTAAACGCCGGTTTTACTATGTCAGCCCTTGAAATGCGTTTCTTCCTAGCTATGCTTAGTCGCATTGGCCGAGAGGATACTACCCTCCCCGTGTGCCGAATTACGGTGAAGGAAATCTGCCCCGATAGCAGCAGCGCCACGGTCTATGCCGACGTGCGGGAGATGGTAACGCGGATGCTGTCGCGTATCCTGCTGCTGGAAATACTAGGTTCCAACGGAGAGCGGGTTAAGCAGCCTGATATTCAGGGTTTCCCCCTGATGGGTAAGGCCCTGTACTTGAAAAAGGAAGGTATTGTCGAGGCCGTCTTCAACGACCACCTCCGGCCCTACCTGCTGGAGCTAACAAGTAATTTCACCAAGGCCCAACTCAGCCAACTCCTCAAGATTAAGCGGCCGACTTCGCACCGCATTTACTGGCTTCTCCGCGAGTATCTGTCCTTTGGTAAGCGGACAGTTGGGGTAGATGAGCTGCGCCACATCCTAGGTTTTACCGATGAGTACGTCGACCGTTTCGACCACTTCAAGGCCCGGGTACTGGAGCCCGCCCAGAAGGAATTAGCCGAGACTGATTTGCCTTTCACCTATGAGCTGCTCAAGGAAGGCAGGGTGGTTACCTCCATTCGCTTTCTGTTTGCGCCTGGTGGAGTTCAGCCACTGGAACTACCGCCGACCGAGGTCGAGCATTGGGCCCAGACGCTACTTGACGTTGGGGTGGCAGTGAAGAGCATAGAAATGGTGCGCGAGAAGCTAGCGGCGGGCGAATACGAGGAAGGCTACATCCACTACGTGCTGGCAACGGTGCGCGCCCAGGTGCAGGGCGGCAAGGTTAAGAAAGAGGCGGGGGCCATCTATAAAGCCTTGACCGACGGCTACTTACTGCCCGCTTATCTGAAAACGAAGCTAGCACCAGCGGTAAATCCAACCAAGCCTGCCAAATCCGGGCAAACGGCGCTCCTCTTTACCAAAAGTGGGGTGAGCGTGGAAGGGGAGCGCCGCCGGCTGCTTAGTGGGTTGGAAGATGCCCGTGGTACGCTGGCATTTGTAAGAACCAGTGAGGTATATAATGAGCAGACCCGCCCAGAGGCCATCGCCAGCACGCAGGCCACGATTGCCGACCTAGAACGGCAACTGGCCGGAATCGGGAGCTAGTCGAGGTGGACACGGCCTTGATTAAGAGGTTGTTTTTCACTATTCGGCTCTCGAATCGGAAGTTTTACCCAATTTGTTTAACAACCCCCTACCCTACTTAATGGAACCCGATGAGCTGGCCTTTTTAGAGGAGATGCTGGAGAGTGCCGAGCTACTCGACTGCATGACTTGCCAGGAGGACACTTTGCACGTGTACGAGGAGGTGATATCGGTCGCCGACGGCTTGACAGAAGTAATTATGCGCTGCACCAGCTGCATGAGCACTCGGCCGCATCTGGTCATCGACTAGGTTACTTATACGTGGCCTTTGCCTGTGACCACCTTGGTGCAATTGCAGGTAGTGAACTGGTTATAAATGACAACTGACCGACATTACTGCCGGTCAGTTAAGAAATGAATAATGGCTACGTGGCTAGCGCCGGATGCGAAAGCCCCAATCATGCAGTAAGGCGCACGCGAGGTAGCTCACGACAAAGCAACCGATGCCTATCTGAAAGAAGGTGAGCCAACTGAAGGTAGAAAACATGGGCAGGAGGGCTAATCTTCGTAGCGCCGTTTGGGTACGTTCTTGCTCAAAACAATGAACACCGCTAGGATAACACCCAGACCCACCAACCGCGGCCCCCAGGTCGGCCCAAATGGGCTGAGGAGGAAAGCGGCGGCAATCAAGAAAAACAAGAACTTGTTCATGGCCAGGTGAGAGGATAAAGCCGTTGGCACGGCTAATATAACGTAACAGGACCGTTACTGTTTATAAACAAAAGAGGGTGCAGCAAAGTGCTGCACCCTACTCCTGCCTGAAGCGACCTACTTCTTAAGCTTGCGGGCCTTAAGAATGTCGTTGTTGGTCATCACGAACGACAGCTGCCGCCCGCCGCCCTTCTCGAACATCTCGACCACCAGATTCTTATCATCGGGAATGGTGAACTTGCGCAGGGCATACACTTGGTCGATGGCGCCCGGGCCGGGGATGGTGGTTGAGCTGGCGTTGTAGACGAATACCGGCGTCACTTCCGATTCCTGAATAGCCGTCCGTTTGGCCACCTTCTTATCGCGGATGTAGAATTTTACAAAGTCTATATCGTAGTTGATGTTCGAGCTGTTGGCCAAGTGCAGCGGGAAGAAAAACACATCGTCCTGCGTGTACATACCTTGCAGGGCCAGGGTAATATCATCCTTCTTTTCCTGCACGTGTGGGCCCTTGCGCTTGTCAAGCACTAGGCGCGAGTACTCTTCCAGGTCGCTTTGCGTCACGCCCATGTTGCTCAGGTGGGCCAGTGGCACCACGGCCGAGGACGAGGAAACGTCGGTCGAGGCCAGGTTGTAGTTCAGCACCCGAGGGTTAGCATCGTAGTTAACCAGAAACGAATAGAGCCGCCCATCAGTGGTAACTACCGTCATGTTGGTTTCCGGAAAGCCCTGTTGGCTGGCCTTCACTTTCACAATGTTCTCGGCCCCACGTGCTTTATCGGCAATGATGCCCCCGTTGCCCAAGTCCACATACGACACGGCGTAAGGGAAAATGAGGTGGGTAGTTTTCTGAAAGCCAACGGTCATGCGGTACGAACCGATATAGTTCTGCTCCTGCATCGAGAGAATCTTTTGCGTCGAGGCGGGCGCCGTAACCGGCAAATAGGTAGCAGGACCGACGTGGGCCGCCGCCCCAGGAATCACGCTGGCAATCTGCCCGGAGGCGGTGCTGGCGCGGTGGCGCCGGTGGGTGGACTTCTGGGCTGAGGCGGTGAGGGTGAGGGTGGCCAGGCCGAGGGTTGCGAGGAACGAGCGCGTTTTCATGAGGCTTTACGACTTAAGGAGCAGTTGATAGTTGGCTTTGAGGTGAATCTTTACCGTCTTGATTTTGCGGCCGGTCAGGGCCTTACCCGTTTGAATAGCGATACCAGCTGCTTGCGCGCCCAAGCTGGGCGACATGGTGAGCATATCGGCGCTACTCACGCCCTGGGCAGCCCCCTGCTTGAGGGCGTCGCGGTCGATAGAGCCGGGAATGTTTAGCCCTTCATTGCCGTCAATATCGAATGCCTTCAAACTCACTGGCAGTAGGTTGCCCTGATACTGCACCGACGTGGCCGCGATGGTGAGGCGGTTACCGGCCATGCTGCATGTGCCGTAGAGGAAGCTGTTGCGCGGAATCAAGTGCCCCTCGAGCTGCACATCTTGTAACAGGCGCAGTTTCACCGTCGAGCCGGCTTCTACCACCTGGTCGCTGTGAATCACGGCCGGTACCGAATTGACGTTACCAGCGGTGCTCGACTCCCCTACCGTGTGAAAGCCGTTGGTGGCGGGCGCGGTCTGTGTGCGCAGCGAGCTCACTACCGAAGGCCGCACCTGGGTAATGACCGTCATCTTTTTGGTGGTGGCCGCCGACGTGGCCACCGCCGACGTAGCCGGCGAGTTCATGGCCAATAGCCGTTGCTGGTACTGATTCTTTAGCTCATCAAGCTCCTTGAGTGACGCATCCATTCGCGTATCGTGCGCTGGTGCGGCAGCAACCGCCGCCGAGCTGGTGTGCGTGGAGTTGGCCACCGGTGCCGTCGCGAGCGCAGCGCTCGGCTGGGTGCTGGTTTGCTCCTGAAGGCGCTGCATCCGGGTTTGCATGGCCACTACGTTCGGGTCGGCGTTGGGGTCGTACTTCTGGCCCGGCTGGCCTGGCTGCACGGCGTAGTTGACGCCGGCCGGCTGGCTGCCAGCTGCTGGAGCACCGGGCGTACCTGGTGCAGCGCCGGCCGCCGTGGTAATGGGCGGCGCGAACGCTAGGTTATTGTGCCGGTTGCTATCCTGCGGGGCCGCCGCGGCCTGCATTTTATTCTCAAACAGGGTGGTTTTACCAGCTGAGGGCAGCGACAGGTTGAGGCCACTCGCACCAGGTGCGTTGCTGGCCGCCGTGGCCGCCGCAACTCCCTTGCCGCCGCCGCCCACTGCGAAGAGAGCAGTCAGGCAGAGTACGATTGGTAAGGGAGCAAACAGCATCATTTGACGCTTTTTTAGAAACTCTTGCGTGTGCTTGGGCGTGCTCATGGAGTCTTGGATTTAAGAGAGCTAGAGGCGGGCTTCAGTGCGGAGGTCGTTATTCTGAATCACGCGCCAGCGCTCCATCAGGAAGCCATGCGGGTTGTTGGTCGAGCGCGAGACATCGCGCAGGTAGCACTCGGACACCAGGGCGCGAGTGGTCACGTTGGTAGCCCGAATAATCTGCTCAGTGGCGTAGCACTTGGCATAGTAGGGGTAAGTCGAAGGGTTGATTATCACGCTGTCCACCGTGATATGCTGACTGATGTTGGCCTGAATCAAGTTGTTGTAGTAGCCACTCTCTTTGAAGTTGTCGTACTCCCGCTTGGCGCTCTCATCGGCCAAGAAGAGCGACTGCGTAACGTTGTGCTCGATAGCTTTTGAGTCGGGGTCGAGGGTGAAAAAGAACTCGTGGAAACGCTTCACGTGGTCTTGCGCCTCGACCGGGCGGTTATCCTTCACGTTGTGCGACGTGGCCGCCATGAGCTGGCCTTGGTCGAGTAGGTAAATGTGGTCCTGGGCCATCCGGGCGGTGCGCTGCGAGGCGTACACCGCGTAGCCGGCTATCGAGGCGCACAGCACCATGAAAAGCAGGGCCAGCGTCTTCGTCTGCTGGTAGGCGGAATCAATGTTTTTGAGGGAGCGAAACATGGAATAGGAGCTTTAGAGTGAGGAGCTTAAGCCGCTTTATTAGTATTCTCGTAGCCGTTGCCACCCTTACCGCCGCCATCCTTGCCACTTTCCGACTTCTCGCCACCGCGGAAGTAGGACATGGCCCGGCCCACGACTTGGCCACCGGCAGCGCCAGCAGCGCCGGCCGCCATGCTCGCAGCGCCGGTTGCGTTGGTGGTGGCAAAGCGCGTGATGTTGGTCAGGCCGCTAGCTGATACAATCCAGCTCGATACCGAGGGCACCGTGAAGTAGCCGGCAATGGCAATCACTAGGAAAATCATGTAGCCGTAATCGGCCTTCTCCAAGTCGCTGCCATTCTGCTGAAGGTGAGCGATATCGAGGTTGAGCATCATGACCTGAATCTTGGCGATGATGGCTCCGAAGATGTTGGCCACTGGCAACCACAAAAACACGTTGATGTAGCGCGAAAACCAGTTAGTCAGCGTGCCCTCGAAGCCGGGCCAGATGGCAAAGCCGAAGCTGATAGGCCCGATGATGCTCAGGATGATGAGGAAAAACGTGCGGATGGTGTTGATGACTAGCGAGGCCGAATCGTGGGCCAGCTCCAGGGCATTGCGCATCCACTCCCGAAAATCCTTCTTCACGCCGTAGCTCAGGCGGTCGAAGTAGAGCGCCGCCTTCCCACCGAAGTCGAGCACATCCTTGTTTTCTAGCTCCTTTTCAAACGCATCATCATCCTCGTAGGGGGCGTTCTCGGGGCGCGCCTTCAGCAGCGCCTCTTTGCGCGCCTCCAGCTGAATAATGTCTTGATTCTGCACCAGCACGATAGACGACGTGGCCGCCGAGAGGCCGCCCAGCACGCCGTTCAGGATGCCCAGCATTGAGGGGAACAGGGAGATGGCTAGCCCGATGGCGAAGGGGCGCAGCAGCGGAAACACGTCGATGGGCGAATTCTCGGCTTGGTGGCGCCACACCTTCCCGGCGATGAAAATCAACGCCCCCAGCCCGCCCAGGGCGCGGCCTACGTTGATGAGGTCGCCACACAGGGGCAGCATTTCGTTGTAGAGGTTGTCGAGCAGGTCATTGAGCGACTTGACCGGAATCGACACCTGGAGTAAAAAAGTAAGTAGCGTCATAGCGATTAAAGCCCGTAGAGCTTTTTGAGGGTTTGGGCATCCTGGGCCGCCTGCGTCTGCTGCGTGGCGATGGTCTGGTTGCGCTTGGTGAAGTAGGCAACGAGCTGATACTGATGCGTTACCTTGTCGGAAATCTTGTTGATGAACTTCAGG
>Ga0325400_1005025_pt1 | contig 12367 bp, 13 predicted proteins | sample PopdelMetagenome_2_FD_205662 | JGI IMG/M metagenome (GOLD analysis project Ga0325400, IMG submission 205662) | Populus deltoides microbial communities from Bellville, Georgia, United States - Xylem-PdKOR-R1 | ecosystem: Host-associated > Plants > Phyllosphere > Stem > Wood/Secondary xylem...
GGGTTATCTTGCTCTTGGAAGAAAAATATTTTGAATAGAAGAGAGGATAGAGATAGGTTTTTATTTTTTTCAACAAAACCTCTTGTATTCTTGGGTCTTCTCTTTCCCCCATTGATAATATGTCATATGCAAGCACACAGAAAACCTTCATACTCATTTTGTTTTCTGTTTTTGTACCACTTTGTGAGGCTTTGTCTCCTCTCCTAGCTGCTAGGTTTAGATTTGGTTTTCTGACTAGTTGGCAGCTGTGTGCCTTTTCTACTGTCTTTCCGTAATACGATGCCATGATGATCCTAGACAGAATCCCAACTACACAATATTCAATTGCCTCAATTACATGCAATATACTATTTGACCGGGTGAACTAAAAAACTAAAAAATTAATTAAATTAAGAAAATAAAAAAATAACTGAAAAAACCAAATCATAAAAACAATTAAACCGATTAAATTTTTGAAAAAACCAACCGGTTTGGTTCAGTTTTTTAAGTTTGAAACTGAAAAAACCGAACCGAACTTGAACAAAAAAACCGAGCCAAATCAAAAAAACCGAGCCAAATCGGTTTGAACCGGTTTCAGTTTTTGTAAAAAATAAATTTCGGTTTGGTTATTTTTTTTGATAAAAACCGAACCGAACCAAAAATGATCACCCCTACTATTTGGTCGAAAGCTATTCTGAGTTTTCAATCAAATCCAACTAAACTCTTGATTTTTTTTATTTTTGTTATTTTTGTGTTATCACATCAAGACAATGTAAACCCTTGGTTAGAATTCCGTCCAAGTTTGTAATAATTTAATAAATGTTTTTTTTTACATGATATAAAAAATACAATATAAATTTGAATAGGAAAAATAAATTGTAAAATCACAAGTAATATTTTTTTTTTCAGGTCATACAAACAATAAGCAATTCTATTAATAAAGATATAGTCTACTTGTTTTTGCATGATAAAATCCTACCATGCAAGATTCAAGAAAAAAAATTGAAAGTGGTTAGTAAGACTTTGCGTCTAAGAAAAAACATTGAAAACAACTAAGTCTTCACAACTATGCTTCCTTGTTGGCTAACACCAGTTCTAATACTCTCTCCAAATGCATGACCATCTGTAATGTTTTGACTTATCTAATGTCTTTTGCCTTGATAAATAATACATTACTTTTAGATATTGTCATGCTTTCTTTTAAATATTATTATACTTTTATAAGTTTTAGATATTGTTTGTTACAAACTATGAATCTCAACAAGTGGATTAATAAGGAATTGAATATCAACAAGTGGGTCAATAAAGAATTGTAGACTTTGTATGAATTAAAACGAATGAATCAAACAATTCAAAGTAGGACCTTTTTCCTTAATCTTGAAGTCTGGTTCCTTGTTAGATCATGTTTTAGACAAATTATAAGATTTTTTTATAAAGAAATCATAATGTTATAAACTTGTGTAAAAGACTGATATTTAGACATAAACACATAGTATATCAGACTTTAGAGTATGGTTTGTCACTCTTGTTTGTAAAAATATCTCTATAGAATAAGAATTTTCAAAGTTCTGTCTCATAATAGATAATTTTTTGTTTGTTATGAAGGATTTAAGCAAGATTATGTTTTCTTCATCCTTACACTATTGATTGAAAAAAGAATCTATGGATACAAGCGCTTATGGGGCTCATGCATTAATGAATAAACATAAGAGTATGTAATGAGATATATAATAATTGAAAATTTATAATTATTGTAAAATTATAAAATCAAAAGTAAAATCATGATCTTACATATTTTTACACGATTTCAATCTAATTTTATCATTTTTTTAATTTTACGTGATTTTACACGATAAAAATATGTTGAATATAATTTTACAAGTCAACTCGCAATTTTAACAATCTTATTTCTGTCCATTAACCTCATTAGACACATAGGCTAGTCATGTATATATTTGTGTGTGAAATTAAAAAAAAAAAAGCAAATATATTTACACATGGTAAGGACATGTGAAAGCTATTTGATTTGATTTTAATTTTTACATGGTTGTGTCTACTTGATATATCATCTTTGCATGTTTAATTTATTTATGAGTTTACATTGTTCGATGATTACTTATATTGAATTCGTTCGAGTTAGTTGATTCAAGTCCAATCTAGATTTAAAACCAACATGAATAAAATGATGGAGTGTTCTCTTTGTTTGTTATTATTTCTATTTTATTTATTTCATTTAGTATTTTTTTTATATATAATTTCCATGACATTGAGTATATTAATATCATTAGAAGGTCTTGTTTTTTATGGTTTTTTTTTTTGCGAAGATCATTATTTACCAAAAATTTCTCAGTGGCTTTTCAACAGAAAAAATAAAATCAAGTAATATATATATATATATATATATATATATATATATATATATATATATATATATATATAGTATAGTCTTGATAAACTAATAACTTCAATTAAATAATATTTTTGTTTGTCCGAACTTAAATTTAAAGTTTAAATAATATCTTGAATAATTAAGAAAATTTCATGATCCCTAAAACTATTAATTTATATAGGTTTAAGGAACAAGCACATAATCATGGCCAGATGATGAAGCTACTGGACTCTAATGAACATAAATTGAAAAATACAAGGTATAACCATGAAATCAAACTTTGTGAATTAAAGGACCTCATCAGTAGGTTGACATACCAATAAACATCTATTCTTCAGGCCTTACAGCAAGAGACTGGGGATCGAGTCTAGTGCCAACAAGGAGAAACACACACTACAGGCTAATGCTAGTATGCTACAACTACTCAAATCAATCTTCCCTGTGAAGGAGAACCTACTTACCACAAGGTACATAAGCCTAAACATGACTTCCCTATTTTTTTTTTTAGGGAGAGGACGTCCATAAATGGCTATACAAATGTAACCAATACTTTGAAATAGATTAAAAGGAGTCAGACAAACTGAAATTGGCTTTTTATTACTTGAATGGGGTTGCCTGCACCATAATTTCATGAAAGGTAACCCAGGGAGGATTATTTGAAGCCCTATGTGCTAGGTTTGGGGGCTAAAAGGATCCATTAAAAGAGCTTATGGAGCTTAGACAGGTTGGGAATCTAGAAACTTACATTCAGGACTTTGATATTCTATGGAATAAAGCTGACATTTCAGATAAACAAGCATTGATATTTTTTTGTAGGTGGTTTATGTTGCATTAAACTCAAGCCAAGGAAGTCAAAGACGGCAACCACCACTTGCAGTCACCGCCAGCTGACTTCTCAAACCGCCAACCACCAGCTGCCAGCCACTAGCTATCAACTGCCTTTACAAACCGCCAACTAAGATTTTTTCTTACTTTCAATTTGTGTATAAATAGACAACTAAGTTTATGCTATTATTAGTGTGTGGGAAAAATAAGAAAGAAACACCGAAGAGAAAGAGAGGGTGTGTATTAAGAGCTTTTGTTTATTTTGTAAGCTTCTTGTTGTTGAAATAAAACCATGTGTTTTATCCCCCTTGAGTGTTTCAAAGCCACCACCAGTGGTTTCTCTCACCAATAATTGATATCAGAGCTTTGTTTTTAACAAAAACATAGGCGTTGTTAGGATATATTCGTTTTTTCAAAGTTGTCAAAAACACGTTTTGATCATTTCACAGTGTAGGGTTCATCTATACTGACTCACCGGTGCAAAAATCAGAGTCATCGGATCAAGAGGTAGCCCACACGCGCCGCCTAAAATTTCATTACTGTAGTCCACGTGCAACCGACGCGCCTAGAGGAAGAAGACAACTGAGTAACACACGTGCCATATTTGAGTCGCGCCGAACCGCCTAAGCCGCTGCTAAGCCGAGCCAAAAGAATATTCCCCAGAATATTCCTGGTTCAACCCCAGCGAACCGCCCGACATCCAAAATCGGTTTCCTAACCGATTTAGCCTATTTCTGATCCATTTGCAACAAAGTCAGACTGATTCCCTACTATTTTGAGCATTCTGGATCCATCTACAGTGTTCGTTTTTCCAAATTCAACTCCCAAAAGGTGATTTAGTCATTCAAAAAGCAAAATGACTACAGAAAATACACAAACACATCCCGAAGCTGACCAAAGACAACTATGATAGTTGATGTATCAGATTGAAGGCATTTCTTGGTTCACAAGAGTGTATAGACATTGTGCAATATGGTTATGATGAATCAGATTCCAAAGAAGCAGAAGATACTCTACATGAGGCTGAGAAGCAAGTCCTCAAAGCCAATAGAAAGAAAGACAACAAAGCAAAAACCATCATCTATCATGGTCTTGATGAAGCCATATTTAAGATTATTGCTTCCGCAGAAACATCAAAAGAAATATAGGAGGCTCTCTAACAAAAATACAAAGGTGCTGATAAAATCAAGAAGATTCGTCTCCAATCTTTGTGAGGTGAATTTGAATTATTACAAATGAAGTTCTCGGAATCTATTTCTGATTATCACACAAGAATTATGGTAATAGTCAATCAAATGAGAAGAAATGGAGAAGCCCTTATAGATGCTCGAATTACTGAGAAAATTTTGAGATCCCTAGATCCAAAATTTGATTTTGTTGTTGTCGCTATTGAAGAGTCTAAAGAAGTGGACAAGTTGATGATGGATGAGCTTATGAGTTCTTTGTAAGCTCATGAGCAAAAGATTGTGAAAAGAAATGGAGATAAAGCAATTGAGCATGCCTTACAAGCAAAGTTGTCTCTCAAAGATAGATATGAGTAAGAGGAGACTTCAACAAGTGGCTATACCACTCGGGGAAGAGGTCAACAAAGACAAGGAGGATTTCAGTGATTTTAAGGAAGAGGATCTTGGAATACAAGATTTAGAGGAAGAGGTGGTAGAAATACCACCAGAGGAGGTCAAGGACAACAAGCATTCACTCCTAGAGGAAGAGGAGGCGATTACAATAACTGTGATAAGAGGAATATCCAGTGTTATAATTGCAATCAATTTGGGCACTATAACACTGAATTTCGAAGGAAAGCTCCATTAAAGGTACGTGAACAAGCCAACTATACAGAGGAGGATGCCAACATCAAAGGATCAACTGCAATATTTGTCCAACAAAGACTCAGCGAGAATCAAGAGAATATTTGGTATCTAAATTTTGGAGCCAACAATCACATATGTGGCCAACGGGATCTATTTGGTGATCTAGATGAGACCATACAAGGTCTAGTCACCTTTGAAGATACCTCAAAAGTTCCATTTAAAGGTAAAGGCAACATCCCAATCAAGTTGAAGAATGACGATCATAACTACATCGCAGATGTTTACCATATTCCAGCCATATAGCACAACTTGTTGAGTGTAGGTCAACTTATGGAGAAAGGTTATACTCTTTTCATGAAGAATTGTCATCTGACAATTACAGACTACAATGGAAGATTAATTGCCTATGTGAAGATGTCCAAGAATAGGATGTTTCCTTTAAACATCTAATATGATGCAACAAAGTGTTTGAGTGTCATCACCAATAATGAAGAGTGGCTTTGGCACCTAAAGCTTGGACATCTAAGTTTCACAAGTTTGAAGATGCTAGCAAGCAAAAAGATGGTCAAAGGTATGCCCCATATTGATCATCCAGATGAAGTCTGTGAGAGTTGTGTCCTCAGTAAACATCACAGATCCAGTTTTGCCAAAGAAGTCAACTGGAAAGCAAATAAGCCACTAGAGTTAGTGCACACAGATGTGTGCACTCCCATAAAGCCTATGTCAACTGGACAAAATAGGTACTTCTTTACTTTCATTGATGATTTTAGCAGAAAGACATGGATATACTTTCTAAAGAGGAAGTCAGAAGTGTTGAATTGTTTAAAAGATTTTAAAGCAATTGTTGAGAAGCAAAGTGGCTATAAGATCAGAACTGTGAGATTTGATCAAGGTGAAGAATACACTTCAAATGATTTTGAAGCCTTTTATACACAACAAGGCATCAAACATCAGACAACACAACTTATACACCACAGCTGAATGGTATAGCTGAGAGAAAAAATCGAACGATTCTTGACATGGCAAGAAGTCTACTCAAAGCAAAGAACTTGCCCAAACAATACTTGGCTGAAGCTGTATCATATGCAATGTATCTACTGAATCGCTGTCCAACCAGAAGTTTGCAAGTTGTCACTCTAGAAGAAGCATAGAGTGGTCACAAACCAAGTGTTACTCATCTTCGAGTCTTTGGTTGTGTGGCATATGCAAAGATCCCAGATGCAAAAAGGAGCAAACTCGATGATAAAAGTGAGAAATACATCTTTGTCGGATATGGTGATAGAAGGATAAGATACAAGCTGTATAATCCCATCACAAAGAAGGTAATTATGAATAGAGATGTTATCTTTGAAAAAGATAAAACTTGGCAATGAAATGATGATCAAGAAGAAGTCAAATGGATTAGCACTGATTTGGTCCTTGAAGATGAAGTGGAAGTACCAACAATACTTGCAGAAGGTCTAATATTATCAGCAGATGAGCCACAAAGTCCGGTACACGGGTCCCCTGTATTCAACAGGAGAAACACATTAGAATCATCACCAACACCACCATCAACATCCTTATCAGAAGAATCAAGAAGGATAAGAAATCTAGAAGAGTTGTACGATTCCACTCAAATTATGGAAGATACAACTCTATTTTGTTTCTTCGCAGATAGTGACCCACTTAGCTTCAATGAAGCTGTCACATAATAGAAATAGATAGATGCAATTGATGAAGAAATACATGCCATTGAGAAGAATGATACCTGAAAGCTGAATAATCTACCAGAAAACAAGAAAGCAATAGGTGTCAAATGAGTCTATAAGACGAAGAAGAATGCAAAAGGAGAATTACAAAGATACAAAGTAAGATTAGTGGCAAAAAGCTACAAATAGAGAGAAGGCATTGACTATAGAGAAGTATTTGCTCCAGTAGCCCGGCTAGAGACAATCATACTGATGATCTCACTAGCTGCACAACATAGATGAAAGATCTACCAACTTGATGTGAAGTCAGCATTTCTGAATGGCTTCCTAGAAGAAGAGATCTATGTTGAACAACCACTTGGATACATTGAAGCTGAAAATGAAAGCAAAGTATACAAGTTGAAGAAAGCTCTATACGGTTTAAAGCAAGCTTCGCGTGCTTGGAATACCAGAATTGACAAGTATTTTCAAGATAATGGATTTGAAAAATGTCCATATGAACACGCAATATATGTGAAGAAATAAGCAGATGACAACATATTATTTGCGTGCCTATATGTTGATGACTTGATATGCACCGGCAACAATCCTACCATGTTTGAAGACTTCAAGAAAAACATGGTACAGGAGTTTGAGATGACAGACATTGGTCTAATGACACATTTTCTTGGCTTAGAAGTGGTGCAGAAAGAAGAAGGGATTTTTGTATCCCAAAGCAGTTATGCCAAAGATATTTTTGAAAGGTTCAAGATGGAAAGCTGCAATCCAGTATCAACTCCAGTTGAAAATGGAATGGAATTGAGGAAGAGTAAAGTTGGAAATGTTGATCCAACTTACTTCAAAAGCTTAGTAGGAAGTTTAAGGTACTTAACATGTACCAGACCGGATATACTCTACGGAGTTGGACTAATCAGTATATATATGGAGACATGAGACCAGTCTCACTTGAATGCAGCCAAGAGAATTCTTCGCTACATCAAAGAAACAATAAATGAAGGTATGTTTCATACTTTAAGTAAAACCTTCAATCTTGTTGGCTACTCGGATAGTGATTGGGGTAGAGATCTGGATGAAAAAAAAAGCACAACATGATTTGTCTTTTTCTTGGAAGATACATCTTTCACATGGTCATCCAAGAAGCAATTGATAGTAACGTTATCAAGCTGTGAAGTTGAGTATGTTGCTGCCAACTCAGATGTATGTCATTTAATATGGGTAAGGAATATGCTGAAGCATTTGGGATTTCCTCAAGAAAATCATATAGAGATTTATATTGATAATCGATCAGCGATTGCATTAGCAAAGAACCCAGTGTATCATAAAAGAAGTAAACACATTGATACATATCATCTCTTTATCCGAGAGCATGTGAAGAACAAAGAAGTTGAACTGATATCCTACAAAATAAATGATCAAGTTGCATATATCTTTACAAAGCCATTGAAGGGAGAAATATTTATCAGATTAAAGTTCATGCTTGGCATGACATCCATCGATTAAGTTTAAAGGGGGGATTTTTTGTATTAAACTCAAGCCAAAGAAGTCAAAGACGGTAACCACCACTTGCAATCACCGCCAGCCAACTTCTCAAACCGCCAGCCACAAGCTGTCAACCACCTTTACAAACCGCCAGCAGCCTTTACAAACCGCCAACTAAGATTTTTTCTTACTTTCAATTTGTGTATAAATAAGCAACTAAGTTTATGCTATTATTAATGTGTGGGAAAGATAAGAAAGAAACACTAGAGAGAAAGAGAGCGTGTGTATTAAGAGCTTTTGTTTATTTTGTAAGCTTCTTGTTGTTGAAATAAAACCGTGTTTTATCCCCTCTGAGTGTTTCAAAGCCACCACCAGTGGTTTATCCCATCAACAGTCTAGAGGTTGAAATAAAAAAACTTGATGAAAATGTTTGAACCTAAAACCTTAAAAGAAGCATACCACTTAAATCATTTACAAGAAAACACCTTATCCTACAGATGTAACCATTGAAACCCTACCATATACCCTTCTCAAACTATCTCATACTTTTCCCATTCCAGACTCAACTCCTTCCCTACTCATCTAAAAAATTCCTCTACACAAAAACTAAACAATACCAAAATTTCCTAGGATGACATACTATCTACGCCCCCTCCAAACTTTATTAACAGAAACCCCATCAAAACCACTAAACCATTGAGGAGTAAATAGTTTGAATAGAGAAGGGCATAGGGCCTATGTTTTTGGTGTGATGATAAATTTATGCCAGGGCATAAGTGCAGGAACAAAAGGCTTTATTCTCTTTGTATGATTAATAATGATGGAGAAGACACTGGAGAAGTGGAAACTGAGGTAGAAGATCAGAACTTGGGAACAAGTACCCCTCGGATATCTATAAATGCTTTAGAAGATACTAACGGGTTTTATACCCTTAAAGTGATTGGTAAGGTTAACAAGCATTCTCTTTTTATTATGGTTGATTCTGAAAGAACTCGTAACTTCCTCAATACTAAAAGAGGTTATGACTCAACACCTTTATAGTGGCACTACTAGATTTGACAAAACCTTTCATAATTGAAATTGATGCATCTGGGAATGGTATGTGGGCAGTGTTGAGGCAAGGTGGTAATCCTATAGCTTTTATTAGTAATTGTTTGGGTTCAAGACAACAAGCTCTATCTACTTATGAAAATGAGATGCTAGTTATTCTATATGATGTATCTAAGTGGAAACACTACTTATAGGGCATACATTTTACCATCCGTACTGATCAAGTCACTCTCAAATACATCCTAGAGCAGAGGTTGTCTTATCATCCTTCCCAACACTTATGGATGACAAAACTTCTAGGATTTGACTATGATATTGAATATAAAAAGGGCAGGGAGAATGTAGTAGCTGATGGACTTTCTAGGAGTTCCAGTTGTGGAGTTTTTACTATGGTAATGTCTACAGTTTCTACTACCATTATGAATGAGGTTAGGAAATCATGGGAGCTGGATAATGTGGTGCAAGGTATTATAAAAGATCTACAAGATAATCCTAATTCTCACCCTCATTATAAATGGGTGAATTAGAGACTACAGAAACAGGTCAGGCAGTATGTAAAGGAGCGTTCTATCTACCAAAAGAATAAGACAACATGTGTTAAACTACAACCATTATCCATACCTCAGTTTCCATTTACAGATGTTAGTATGGATTTTATAGAAGAACTTCCTAAATCTTATGAGAAGGAAGTTATATTTGTGGTGGTGAATAAACTCAGCAAATATAGACATTTCATGGCCCTCAACCATCCTTATACAACAATGATAGTAGCAACCTCGTTCATGGAGAATTTCTACGAAGTGCATGGCCTTCCAACCATCATTGTGAGTGACAGGGATGCAATGTTCCTTAGTCAGTTATGGGAACATTTCTTTTCTTATCCAGGGGTACAATTGCATTATTCCATTGTCTATCATCCACAAACTGACGAGAAAACAGAAATTGTTAACAAGTGCTTGGAGAGTTACCTAAAATGTATGGTAGGAGACTCACCGAACCAGTGTTTTAAGTGGCTTCCTTAGCTGAGTGGTGGTACAATATTAATTGCTATACGTCTATAAGGACTACTCCTTGTGAAACTTTATATGGCCAAGCACCCCCTTTTCATTCTCCATATTTTCCCAGGGACTCTAACGTAGCTACTGTGGATGAGTATTTATAGAAGACATGCTCAGGGCACTCAAGAAGAACCTACAGACGGCTCAGCACCGAATGACTCAGTTAGCTAACAAGAAGAGGAGTGAACGTACATTCAATGCGGGAGATTGGGTATCCTCAAATTGCAGCCTGACAGGCATAATTCCTTGGTTCAAAGGCCCTCCCACAAATTAGCAGCCAAATACTTTGGTCCCTACAAGGTGATTGAATAATTTGGGACTGTGGCATTCAAGCTGGATTTACCATCTTCTACCTCAATCCATCCAGTTTTCCATGTGTCTCGACTTAAAAAACATGTGGGAAACAGGAAGGTACAAGATGATTTACCTGTGATGCCGAAGGAGCCTTTGCTTCTACCCCAGGCAGTGTTGGATCGAAGGATTGTTAAGCGTTTCAACCAAGCTGCTACCCATGTGCTGGTTCTATGGAAAGGTTTGTCTCGTGCAGAAGCTGCATGGGAGCTTGCAGAGAATCTTGCATTGAGGTTTCCACAGTTTTCCCTCGAGGACAGGGGCATTGTTGCAAGTCATTGAGGATGCCAGAGGATTGATACAGTGAAGATCCAGAAGAGATTTAAATCCAACTAGCTGGTGGTACAGGAGCTGATACAGGGCGTTTTGAAACTCATGTTAAGCCTGTAATACGCACCGTTTCATATATCTTTACTTTTTGTATGTTTTCTTTCGTTATTGTGAGTCTGTTTTAGTAGCCACGCATCCTTAGCTTGTTGGTTCCAATTAAGGAGGAAGAATCTGCAACAGTGATAGTACAGGGAAGATGTTTGTAAGCAAATGGGATATCATGCAGCACCATGAGATCATTAACAATCCACCCCTGATCATTTACAAACGGAGATTTATGTTGTGTGCTGGTGACTAATTCCCCTGCAAACATTGAAATATGCAGTTTGAATCGATACGAAAGACTTCGTTAAAAACCTCAAGGTTTTGTTGATTCCCATGCAGTAGTTGCATAACGACGACATCCAGATAATATGATTTTGTGCTCCTTCATTGATTCTACCTGGTAACGTCATCACAGCTTTTTCAGCACCAGTATGAAAAGTAGCTAAACAAACTGTACACATCATTATATATGCACCATAGCTATATCAGACAGCAACAACATCAAAACTCTTCAAGAACCGACGAATTGAATGGGGGAAAGCACAATAGGGATGGGTTGTCAAAGTTTTATGCTCAATCCTGACAGGCACATGCAGAATTATCATTATAAGGCTTGAATGTCAAGTCTTAGTCATCAGATCAGATGTACTATAGACATAGTGTCCTAATCCGAGGCTCACAAGGCACACAGAAACTTCAGTGTATCACCCTCGTCGTCTACATTGCAAGCAAATGTAACATGAGAAGCCACATAATCCTCATCTGTTTATTTTCCGTCTGTAACTTCTAATTTCTAGTTAAGCACTTCACTACTTGATTGAATAGTTACAAATGAAATATTGGAGAGGTGAATGGGACAGGAATTGATTGCTTACACTATAGGAGGTTCAGCGGAGAAAATCTTGGACATCTTTACTTCTTCAGCATCTAGAAAGCATCCACGGTCTTCAGGCATAATGGACCCTTTTTCTGAGCCGTGTTGTTCTCTTCAGCAATTTGTGCTTTATGCTCAGTGATCATTGGTTTTGTTCTCCACAAGGCCATGATTGTCCTATTGATACAACATGCTCTGTATTAGCAATTCACTGCATGATTGTGACAGATTATTGAGGTGAAACATGAAAAGATTTAATAAGTTGGTTTTTCCCATTTTATGACTTTATGGAAAAATAAATATTGGTTAATTAAATATGTTTATATATATCAATTATACGATCAGTTCATATTAAAAGTATAATTGATATTATAGTTGTAAATTATGATATTAATTAAAATTTTATCATGATTTTTATTCGCGACATTAATTTAAATGTCATGATTTAAATGTCGCCATTCTTGACAATGACATGCAAAAGTATA
>Ga0325400_1005026_pt1 | contig 12367 bp, 9 predicted proteins | sample PopdelMetagenome_2_FD_205662 | JGI IMG/M metagenome (GOLD analysis project Ga0325400, IMG submission 205662) | Populus deltoides microbial communities from Bellville, Georgia, United States - Xylem-PdKOR-R1 | ecosystem: Host-associated > Plants > Phyllosphere > Stem > Wood/Secondary xylem...
CAATGTCCAGCGTATCCAGTACTTCTTTCAGGATGTCGTTGAGGATTACCCGTTGAAAGTCTTCCCGTTGGGTCGTGATCCGGGAGAACGTCAACAAATCCTTGATCAGCGCCGACATGCGGGTGGTGGCGGACTGCATCCGGTTGATCAGACCTGTGCCATCCGGCCCCAGATTTGCCCCGTACTGGCTGAGCAGAATATCACCAAACGACTGGATTTTGCGCAGCGGCTCCTGAAGATCATGCGAGGCTACGTAGGCAAACTCTTGTAAGGCTTCGTTCGACCGGCTCAGTTCGCCATTCATGAACTCCAGTTGCTGACGATACTGCAAACCCTGACTGATATCGACCAGGGCACTGACGCAGCCATCCTCAAACGGAACCACGGATACCTGAAACCACCGTTCGCCAATGCGCAGTTCAAATTGCTGGGGCTGACCGCTTTGCGTTACCTCCAGAAATCGGGTGAACACTTCCGAACGGTCAAACTCCTGATCCGATGGCGGAGCGGCCTTACCCAGTGTTTCGCCGATGTGCAAACCAGTCATCTCCGTCGCGGCCGAATTGACCAGTTCCAGCCAGAAATCGCCTGGCTCTTCCTGCCCCTTCCGAATTGCTTTACACTGGATAAAACCCACCGGGGCAACCGCCAGCAAACTATTCAATAAAGCCGCGTGCTGCTGTTGCTGGAGTTCGGCCCGTTTGATGGGCGTGATGTCCAGCGAAGACTGAATAAAGCCATCCTGCCACTTAACGGCCTGGGTGTCATGCCAGAAGTCTAAACCATTGAACAGGTACTGATCCTGAAAACGGACCTGCCCACCTTCTTCCATGAGCCGGGTCCAGCGGTCGAAGATTCCGCTTGTTTTTATGCCCGGAAACACCTCCAGCATCCCGCGGCCAATCACGTTCTCCGCCCTCTTACCCGTCAGTTGTTCCGAGCCGCGATTAAAGGATTGAAACACGAAATCAATGACTTCGCCTTTTTCGTTGCGGACGGCGGTAGTGTGGGAAATCGAGGTCAGGGCGTTATCCAGAATTTGTTTGAACTCCGCAGCTTGGCGCTGATTGGCTTCCTGAGACTCTTTTAACTTTGTAATGTCGAGGAACGATAAGACAATAAAATCATTCTTCCGAACGCCCTGAACCTCGTACCAGAGGTCGTACCCATCGTAGTGGTAGTGGTTCTGGTACCGGAGTGGCAGACCCGTCTCGGCCAGTTGCTGGTAACGACTCCAGATACCGCTGGTCTGGATTCCGGGAAACAGCCCGAGCATCGTATGCCCGACCAATTCCTCCGACCGCCGACCCGTCATTCGTTCGGCCATCCCATTGATTAATTCGTAGCGCAGATCGACAACCCGGCCGGTGTCAGGATCGCGGACAATCGAATAAAGGCTAATGGCCGTCGGAGCGCTATCGGTGACAAATTGCAGCTGTTCCCGTTGCCGGTGTACGGCAAGTTCGGCGCGCTTACGGGCTGTGATATCGTAAAAGAGGATAACAATACTGTCGCGTCCCGGCAGCCTGGTGATTATAAGATCATCCCACAGGTCTTTTTCGGGACGGTACTGCTCGACCCGGATGGGCTCTCCCGTCTGGCAGACAGTCAGGCAGTTAATCCACAACGGAGATTCCGCACCGTGGGGCAGGGCCTGAAGCAGGGTCTGGCCCGGCACGAGCCTGGACGCTAAATAGCCCTCGGCCAGTGAACCATTGACCATCGCAAAGCGAAAATCAACAATCTGACCGGTTTTGTCGCGGACGGCATCGCAGACGCCCGAGCCGTTCGCGGAAGTGTCCAAGATCGTATCCAGCAGTTGCCGCCGAAGTTTGTCTTCGGTGTTATCCCTGAATGAGATGACCAGACTATTGTTCAGAGCCACGGCGGAAATCGCAAACCAGGCAGTACGCTGCCGGTATTCCTGCGCCTGCTGCCATTCAAAGCGGTCGGCCTGAGCGGTTTCCAGAACTCTGAAAAACCGTTCGGTTACCGGACTCCGAAACAGGGCAGGAAGCAGGCTGCTCAGCGTCTGACCTAGCAGTTGCTGAATAGGCAGGCCAAGCAGATCGGCGCCTGTCTGATTAACTAATTGAACGCGAAAGTCGATACAACGGTGGGCTTCATCACGAATCCCTTCTAAAACAGCCACGCCGTTCAGTGAGCTGTCCAGTACCGACTGGAGAAGAGCTGGCGAGCTGATTTGTGCAAAGGAGCCTTCCATACAAACTAAAGTAGCAACCGGGACGCACGGGTATGCGTCATTTAACAGGAATCAGGTAAGGTAAAAACAATCCGCCGAAGTTGTTGCAGCCCAGTTTGAAAGTGATTTTATGGGCCGTTGCCCTGCACTTCGTTTTTCGTTTTGTTCCCTACACAATATAAAGATAAAGTTGAAGTATATGACGAAATATTGTAACGTTGTATTCCGGCAGGACTGTATAAAAACGCATTAACTTTACGTAAGCATGATACCAGAAAAAAAGATCTCCCGTCAGGAATTCCTTCGGGGCAGTGCCCTGGCCTTGACGGGAATAGCCCTCACCAACTTTAATGCATTCGGCAAGTCGACGCGGAAGGCCGGATTGCAGTTGTACACGTTGCGCAATGAACTGAGCAAAGACGTAGAGGGAACGCTTAAAAAAGTGGCCGATATTGGCTACAAGGAAGTTGAGCTGTTCGGCTACAGTGATGGCAAGTTTTTTGGCAAAAGCCCGAAAGAATTCGGGGCGCTTCTGAAAGACCTGGGCTTATCGGCTCCCAGCGGTCACTACACGACCGGCAACACCATGCCCAACGCCAAAGGAACCCTGCGAAATGGTTGGGAAAAGGCCGTTGAAGATGGTCATGAGCTGGGCCTCAAGTACATGATGTGTGCCTATCTTTTCCCCGAGGAAAGAAAGAGTCTGGACGCCTACAAAGAGCATATCGATCTGTTCAACAAATCGGCGGAGGTGTGTAAGAAGCACGGCATCCAGTTTGGCTATCACAACCACGATTTTGAATTTGAGAAATTCGGGGACCAGATGCCGTACGACCTGATCCTGAAAAATACCGACCCTAAGCTGGTGAAGATGGAGCTGGATTTGTACTGGGCTGTCCGCGCCGGTCAGGACCCGGTGCAACTGTTCAAACAGCACCCGGGCCGTTTCCCGCTCTGGCACGTTAAGGATATGGAAAAAAGCGCCGATAAAGCCTTTGCCGAAGTCGGTACGGGTTCCATTGATTTTCAGCGCATTTTCGACGCCCAGAAAACCGCCGGGTTACAGCACTATTTTGTGGAACAGGATGTGTGCAAGCGGCCACCCCTGGAGTCCATTGCCATTAGTTACAAGAATCTGCAAAAGCTGAACACCTAGGCGGCATAACACCGTACAAAAAAGCCTAACGGCCGGATCCATTGGAATAGATCCGGCCGTTAGGCTTTTTTATTGACTGGAGAGCGGAATGCTCCCCGTCACCTGGCTAATGATGGGTGTTTCAGGTTAGGGCCGTTAAATGCAACATTGTTGCATTTAACGGCCCTAACCTCTACCTTTGTGCTCGTAACGTATCAATATGGACGATGGAAGCATTACCGCAGGAATATGAAGTGATCATTATTGGGGGTAGTTATGCCGGCTTAAGCGCGGCTCTGGTGCTGGGGCGGTCCCGGCGCAACGTACTGGTCATTGACAGTGGACAACCGGCTAACCGACAAACACCCCATTCCCACAGCTTTCTAACGCGGGATGGCGCCACGCCCGCCGAGCTCTCGGCGCTGGCGCGGGAGCAGGCTCTGGCGTATCCGACGGTGCGTCTGCTGAACGGGACCGTGTCTCGCGCAACGGCGCTGCCGTCGGGGTTCTGCGTGGCAACGGCCGACAACCAGGAGTTTCGGGCGGGTCGTCTGGTACTGGCTACGGGTCTGGCGGACGTGCTCCCGTCCATCCCGGGCATCGCCGAATGCTGGGGCATTTCCGTGCTGCACTGTCCGTACTGCCACGGTTACGAAGTGAGCGATAAAACGCTGGGAGTACTGGCCAATGGGGACGAAGGCTTTGAGTTTGCGCGGCTGATTCACCACTGGAGCCGGAATCTGACTTTGTTTACCAATGGGCCTTCCACGCTAACCGGTGAGCAAAGTGAGAAGCTGAAAACGCGCGGAATTGCCATCGTAGAAACACCGCTGGTGGCTGTTCCGCACCAGCAGGGGCAATTAAGCGGTCTGCGGCTGGCCAACCAGCCGCTTTACCCGCTCGACGCCCTGTTTGCGCGGGCTACTCTCCGGCAGGCCTCGGATCTGGCCCACCAACTGGGTTGTACGCACAACACGATGGGTTTTGTAGAAGTCGATGAATTCGGGAAAACCAGCGTTAAAGGCGTTTATGCCGCCGGTGATACGCACACCGGTATGCGACAGGTCCTGGTAGCCGGTACCAACGGCCTGAAAGCCGCCGTTATGATCAACGCAGAGCTGATCGCGGAAGCCTTTTAAGGGCGTTATCTTTCCATTATTTCAGAGACCTGGGTTTCAACAAATTCGGGAGTTGTAGGTTATAGCTTGTATGATGACTGACAACCAAGTATCGCTGGAGGAGTTAAGCGTAAACACCATCCGGCTCCTGTCGGTAGACGCCGTACAGAAAGCGAATTCCGGCCACCCTGGCCTGCCGTTGGGCGCTGCTCCGATGGCTTATGTTCTCTGGACGCGCTTTTTGCGCTTCAACCCGAAAGATTCGCATTGGCCCAACCGCGACCGGTTTATTCTGTCGGCGGGACATGGTTCAGCGCTGTTGTATAGTATGCTGCACCTGTATGGGTATGATCTGACGATGGATGATCTGAAAAGCTTCCGTCAGATGCATTCGCGGACGCCCGGTCACCCGGAATCCAACATGACGGATGGCGTGGAAGTAACCACAGGCCCGTTGGGCCAGGGTTTTGCCAACGGCGTCGGTATGGCCATGGCCGAAGCGTTTCTGGCGGCCAAATATAACCGTCCGGATCATACGCTGATCGATCACTATACGTATTCTATCGTGAGTGATGGTGACCTGATGGAAGGGATTGCTTCGGAAGCCGCTTCGCTGGCCGGGCACCTGAAACTGGGAAAACTGATTTATCTCTACGACGACAATAAGATTTCACTGGATGGTCCGACCAGTCTGGCCTTTACGGAAGACGTTCGGGCGCGGTTTGACGCCTACGGCTGGCACACGCAGGTAGTCGAGGACGGCAACGATCTCGAAGCCATTGATGCCGCCATCCAGGCGGCCAAAGCCGAGATCGGCCGACCTTCGCTGATCTCGGTGAAGACGATCATTGGTTTTGGTAGCCCGCAGGAAGGAACCAACAAAGTGCACGGTAACCCGCTGGGCGAAGAAAACGTGCGGAAAACGAAGGAGTTCTACGGATGGAATCCGGATGAAACGTTCTTTGTGCCGGATGACGTGCGGAAGCACCTGCTCGAACCCGGCCAGCGCGGAGCCGATCTGCAGGCCGAATGGCAAAAGCTGTATGATGATTACAAGCAGGCGTTTGCGCAGGAAGGCAAGGAACTGCACATGGCCCTGACCAACGAACTGCCCGAGGGCTGGGACGCTGATCTGCCCGTGTTCACACCCGAAGACGGAGCGATGGCGACGCGTCAGGCATCCGGGAAAGCCTTGGAAGCCCTGAAAGTAAAGATCCCAACCGTATTCGGCGGGTCGGCTGACTTAGCCAGTTCCAACGAAATGCCGACTAAAGGCGATGTGAGCTTCCAGCCCGATCATTACGACCACAACAATATCTGGTTTGGGGTTCGCGAACACGCAATGGGCGGGGCTCTGAACGGAATGGCGCGTCATGGCGGGGTGCGGCCCTACGGGGGCACGTTCCTGAACTTCTCTGACTACATGCGCGGTTCCATCCGTCTGACGGCGCTCGCTGAATCGGCCGTTACGTTCGTGTTCACCCACGACAGCATTGGTCTGGGCGAAGACGGTCCGACGCACCAGCCGGTTGAACAGGTCATCTCGCTGCGGTCGGTGCCAAACATGATTGTTATCCGACCGGGTGACGCCAACGAAACCGTTGAGGGCTGGCGGATTGCGATGATGCAGTCGAAAAACCCGGTGGCGCTGATCCTGTCCCGGCAAAAGCTGCCCATCCTGGACCAGCAGAAATACGGTTCGGCGCGGGGTGGTGTCGAAAAAGGCGCTTACATTCTGAGCGATTCGGAAGGAACGCCCCAGATTATCCTGATCGCAACCGGCTCGGAAGTTTCCCTGGCGATGAAGGCGCAGGAAGCGTTAAAGAACGAGGGTATTGGTGCGCGGGTGGTTAGTATGCCATCCTGGGAGCTGTTTGATAAGCAGGATGAAGGCTATCGGCACGAGGTGCTGCCGCCGTCGGTTCGGAAGCGTATCTCCATCGAAGCGGGCTCGCCCATTGGCTGGCATAAATACGTAACCGACGAAGGTACCAGCATCAGCATGAACCGATTTGGTCTGTCGGGACCCGGCGATGAAGTAATGAAAGAGTTTGGCTTCACCGTGGAGAACGTCGTCGAACAGGCTAAAACGCTGCTCAAAGGGCAATCCCTGGGTATTGAAGAAAAAGAAGTAGTTTCTAAAGAATAAGCTTTTTGTTGATAAAAAGAGAGGTCGGCCCGTCTATTAGACAGGTCGACCTTTTTGTTTGTCTACGCCTTTTTTGTTTACTCTTTGGGGGGATAGGTTGCCGTCAGGGATTTGATCTCATCATCCAGCACTGATTTCAGCAAGGTCAACACATCGGCCGCCAGTAATTTCTCACCATCCTCCATAAAATGCGTGTAGGATTCGGACAGAATCTGGCATCTTCGCTCAAATTTTGTTAGCGGTGCGGACGGAACAACGGATGAAGTACCTTTGAAACGACCCGACACCACTATTTCCCGCGTCTTGCTAAATAAGTTCATGGCAATCATAATTAGGTTCAGACTTACTGAATTCAGTGGCACCCATAGGACTTGCTAAGGTTGTAGACGGTCACTTCTATTATGTATTTTTTTCTATTAAGTTACACCACGTTCCACGAATACCCGCTGGGCGGTCCGGCTGGCCGGGTAGCTGGTCAGGTGAATTAACCGAATGCAAAAACAGCCGCTGATTACCCACGACGCCATTATTCTAGGCCTGTTACTCGTTTTTTTATCGCTGATTTTTCATACCTCCCGGTCCAAACATCCGGCCTGGCAGCGGTTTTATGACTGGGTTCCGGCGTTGCTGCTGTGCTATATCTTTCCGGGGGCGCTGAACAGTCTGGGTGTTATTTCCGGCGAGCAATCCAGTCTTTACACCGTTGCTTCGCAGTACCTGTTGCCGGCGGCCCTGGTCCTGCTGACTTCTACGGCGGATCTGCGTTCCATTCTTCAACTGGGGAACAAAGCGCTCTTTGTTTTCCTGGCCGGAACCGGGGGCATTATTATCGGCGGGCCCATCGCGCTGGCGCTGGTGAGCTGGGCGTCCCCTGATTTTCACCGGCAGGCCGTTGACCAGGAGCTTTGGAAGGGACTGGTCACTATCTCGGGCAGTTGGATTGGCGGCAGCAGCAGCCAGATTGCGCTCAAGGAAATTTATGGATGCAGTGAACCCCTGTTTGTCATTATTCTGGTCGTCGACGCCATTGTGGCAAACGTCTGGACCGCCTGTCTGATCTACGGAGCCGCTTTCAACGACCGGATCAACCGCTTCCTGAAAGCCGACACGACGAGCATCGAAGAAGTAAAACAGCGGATTCTCCATTTCCGTCAGGAGCCCGACCGACCCGCTAACCTAACCGATCTGGCGACCATCTTGGCGGTGGGGTTTGGTGGGGCCGCTGTTGCCCATGCCGGTGCGAAAGGCCTGACCGGGGCGTTTGAGCCCCACGCTGTCTGGATGCGGGGGCACGGCCTGGAGCCTTTTCTGTCCAACTTTCTGTGGGTGGTCATTCTGTCCACGACGCTGGGCATTGGGCTGTCCTTCACCCGCCTTCGTCGGCTCGAAAAACTGGGCACCACCGACATGGCGACGCTTTTCATTTACTTCCTGATCATGACCATCGGCATGCGGCTCGACCTGTCCAACATCAGCGGCAACTGGGGTCTGTTTGCCGTCGCTATCGTCTGGATGCTTATTCACATCCTGATTATGGTTGTGGCGGCCCGGCTGCTGCGGGCGCCCTACTTTTTTGTGGCCGTTGGGAGTCAGGCCAACATTGGTGGGGTAGCAACGGCCCCGGCGGTGGCCTCGGTTTTCCACCCGATTCTGGCGCCGGTTGGGGTATTACTGGCCGTACTCAGCCATGTACTCGGGACGTACGGCGGCATTGCCTGCGCCTGGCTGATGCGGCTGGTGCAATGAATCATTGAACGGCCGTGCCATCCACACGACTTTCAATCACCCGCTGAACGGATTCAGGAACGCTGGACAGCAGGTTTAGCCCCGTTCGCTGCTCAATATCGTCGACACTAACCCGGTAATTGGTCCACGGCTGCGCCCCGACCGCGTTGGTATTAGGCATCCAGACGGCAATGACGCGGGTCTGGGCGTTGATGCGCTGCACATCCTGGCTACCAACCGGCAGAACCACAATCACCTTCCACAAAGCAGCCGGTACGGTGACTTTACCGCCCGCTATCGTGTTGGTAACCGACGCATTATCGCCGGAGCCACCCTGACCCTGCGTACCGGCAATGATATATGCTTCGTTCCCTTCGCCGATGAGGTCGCGGGTGTAGCGTTCCAGTAACTGCCAGGATTGACGGTTGTGCTGCGGAGCCTGCGGGACAATATTGGTCAGGATAAACGTCGTTCGGTTTTCTTCGGCGGTACTGTCGCGGTCGTCAGAAGGGCAGAGGTGCCCCCGGTCGAATCCCGTGCCGGTGTAATCACTGTGTTTGACGGCGTACCAGCCCGAAGGCAGGGTTTGATCCGGAATGAACGAGCCGGAATAACGGGTCGCGCTGCCTTTCCAGGCCGCCGAAAGGTGCCACGAACACCAGTTGGCAATGCCCCGGTCGCGGTTGTAGGAAAGCGCGTACGTTGGCCGGACAATCAGGTAGCTGGCCGGACTGGAAGCGTCGGCTTTGGCGCCGTCCGGATTACCCAGTGCCAGATTGTCGTCGCGGCTGGGTACGGTCGACTGGTTGTCCGGTGGCGTTGTGCGTACACAACCCGCCAGCGACAACAGGAAGAAAAGACTGTATAAAAGAGCAGGGGCGCGTTTCATTAGATTGGTTCAGATGTATCTGCAAACCTAATGATAGTAACAAAAATTACTTACCCTTTGCCTAAAAACAGTAACCTATTAAGTGTACAAAGCCAATTCTCACCACCGCGAGCGTTTTAGTTTGTCGGGTTGGGCAATGCGGATATCCGCGCCGGCAATCTCAATCAGCCCGTCGTTTTTAAATTCACTGAGGGTGCGGATGAGCGATTCCGTGGCCGTCCCCACCATTGCCGCCAGATCGTCGCGGGAATAGTGAATTTCCGGGCCCTGCTGTTCGTGAAGCCGCAGCAGCGTATCGGCCACGCGCCGACGCAGTGAACTGTAGGCCATGCCAAGTAACTGCTGTTCGCGGTCACTGATGCGGTTGGCGAGCAACTCAACAAACCGGCGGGCCACCTCGGCGTCGCGGGTCATGAGGTCCATGAACAGTTCTTTCGGAATGTACATCAGCTCCGAATCTTCGAGCGTCAGGGCCGAGTCGGTGTGGTTGGTGTGTTCGAGCAGGGCGGTGTAGCCGAAGAAATCTCCGCTCTGGTAGAGGCCGGTGATAAACTCTTTTCCGTCCGCGTTGGTCTTGAAGGTTTTAACCCGGCCCGATTGCACGAAGTACAGCCGCGTCGTTTCGTCGCCTTCCGAGTAGAGGTATTGCTTTTTTTTGACAGCGTGAGGCTTGCGGTCAATCGTCAGCGAGGAGAGCCCCGTAACGCTCTGGGCATCTTCAATGAACTGATTCACGCCAGCCGGTGACAACTCATAATCCGGCTGCAGCGCACCCGCCACGCGCTGCTGAAACCGGTTCAGGCGACTTTCCACGGCGTTGAGCAGTTCAATTTCGTCAAAGGGTTTGGTCAGGTAATCATCGGCGCCCATTTCCATGCCTTTCCGGAAATCGGTCCGTTCAGTTTTAGCCGTGAGGAAGATAAACGGAATGCCCGTCAGGTCGGGGTTTTTGTTGAAGATATGCAACACGCCGTAGCCATCCAGAACGGGCATCATAATGTCACAGATGACCAGATCGGGCCGGGTTTCGAGGGCTTTCTCCACGCCGATTTTTCCGTTCTCCGCCGTCACAACCGAATAGTTAGCCAGTTCAAGAATCTCGGCGGTGTTTTCCCGGATAGCAATATTATCCTCAATAAGCAGAATGGTTCTCATGCGCAAACGTTAAGGTTACGGTTGTTCCTTCATTTAACTGACTGGCCAGATCGATGGTGCCGTTCAGCAGTTCCATGTATTTGGCGACAATGTGCAGGCCCAGTCCGGTGCCTTGCAGGTTGATGGCGTTCTTGGCCCGGAAGAAACGCTCGAACAGGTGTTTCTGATCTTCGCCGGAAATGCCAATACCGTAGTCCCGAATGATTAGCCGGGTTTGATCGCGTTCGCAGTGGCCCGTAATGTCAATCGGACTAGCCTCGTTCGAATATTTAATGGCGTTGGAAAGCAGGTTCACCAGCACTTTGCGCAGGAGAGAAGCATCGAGCCGGACGGGCTTCGGACAACGTACCTCGTTCCGGATTGTCTGGCCGGGTTTTAGCATGCCCTGCATGTCCAGAATAACGTCGTTCACCACGTCCTGCACATCCACCAGCGTCCAGTTGGCCTCTACCTTGCCTTCTTCCAGTTTGCCGACCGACAGAAACTCTTCCAGAATATCATTCAGGTGGTTTACCGATGATTTAATGCGCTGAACGTGTTTCTGACGCTTTTCCTGCTGTTCGGTGGTGGTGTATTTCTCAAGCAGCGTTGCTGAGGTCAGCACGGCGCTGAGGGGCGTCCGGAATTCGTGCGACGCCATCGAAACAAAGCGGGATTTCAATTCACCCAGTTCACGCTCGGCCGCTAGTGCCTTCGACAGCTCTTCCTTGGAAGCCTCCAGCTGGTGGAGCGTAACCATCAGGGCGTTGGTCCGGTTGGCAATTTTCTGTTCCAGATCCGTATTAAGCTGCTCAATGCGGTTCTTCTGTTCAATCAGTTCGCGTTCGGCTTCTTTCTTGAACGTAATATCAATGATATAAGCTACCGAATACAACTCGTCATCCTGGTGAAAATAGCTCAGACTGACTTCGGCGGGAAACACGCTGCCGTCCTTTCGCTTGGCGAACAGGTCCCGTCCGTGGCCCATCGCCCGAACCTGCGGATTGGCATTAAACGACTTCCTGAGCTGTTCGTGGTGCGCACTGACTGAGTCCGGCACCAGTAAATCAATGGACAGGCCAACCATTTCGGGCTCTAGGTAGCCAAATAATTTATGCGCTAACCGGTTAACAGACACCATGCGTCCCCGACTGTCTGATAAAATAATGCCAATCGTTGCGTGAGTGAAAACCGCTGAAAAAAAGTCTGTTACCATATTTTCAATGGCTAATGGGGCTTAGTGATCCGTACTAAGCAAAATGTAAGTACCAAAACATAGCGGCAAATTACAATAGAAACCGGCATAATTGACTGACATCTGTCAGCCCGGTTACTGAGGGGGCTCATGGAAGATGGTTCGGAAAACCTGCAATTTTACATACGCTGGAAGAGCATACCCCAACGATTTTGTGAAAGATAACCAACTGACGCTATGAAGACAGTTCCGCAGCGGCCCATTTTTGTGTCACCCAAGACGGCCATTTTGTTGGTTTTTGTGCCCGACAATCCGGCGCAGCGGTTGGTGGTTGACCTATTGCTGGATCGCGTCAAAGCGGTTGCCGGTGACGCCATCCGGATCACCCAGGTGGACGAAATTATTAATCCCGAGGTGGTTAGCAGCTTCGGGGTGCAGGTGCTGCCAACGTTTATTTTATTGAAGCAGGGCGTCGAAATCTGGCGCTACAGCGGTATTCTGGAGAGTCCGTTGCTGACCGAACAGGTTTGTAAACAGGTGATCCAGCTGCAACCCAACGAAGCCAGGCTGCACTAGCCTGGACACCCAACGGTTAAAAGGTTACAGTGAGTTGACGCTAAACAAGTTTCAGTAGCATAATTTAAGGATGTAGGTTTGCATCTTCCCACGGAAAACGAAATAATTTATAACTTAAGCTGCATTTAAGTGAATAAATCGTTTTGTCAACAATCGTATGAGATTCAAATCTACTGTTCTGACGGCGAGCCTGCTGGCTTTGGCGTTTGGGTTGAAGGCCCAGTCAACGTCGAACTACAAGGC
>Ga0325400_1005027_pt1 | contig 12365 bp, 8 predicted proteins | sample PopdelMetagenome_2_FD_205662 | JGI IMG/M metagenome (GOLD analysis project Ga0325400, IMG submission 205662) | Populus deltoides microbial communities from Bellville, Georgia, United States - Xylem-PdKOR-R1 | ecosystem: Host-associated > Plants > Phyllosphere > Stem > Wood/Secondary xylem...
CCCGCCTCCAGCGCCGAGAGGAGGGAGGCGTCGAGGAAGAAGAGGTTCCAGGCGAAGACGACGTCGGGCCGTACGGCGTCCAGCACGCGGTGGAGCGTGGCGAGGTTGCGCGCGTTCGCGGCCGCGCGCTCCGCCTCCCCGCCCGGATAGGGGTCGTAGATCTCCGCGCCCGCCAGCAGCTCCAGTTCCCGCAGCACGGTCTGGCCATGGTAGTCGGCCACGCCGCCGCCGTGGGTGCTCGTCAGCACCGTCACCTGATGGCCGCGCGCGGCCATCTCCGTCGCCACCTCGTGGCACAGGCGCTCGTACCCGCCGACGACGTTGGGCGGGTAGAGGTTACTCAGGAACAGGATCCGCATCACACCCAATCCAGCAGCCGCGCGCGGAAGCCCTCGTCCGCGAGGAGCGGGGCGGTGTCGAGGCGCCCCCCGCCGTGGCGGCGCAGATAGGCCATGCAGGGCAGCACGGCGCGGGCGAGGTCGTGCCTAGCCAGCACCGCCCCCATCGGCCCCGCGGCTTCCCAGTCCGGCTCCGGCGCCCCCGGCGCGTCCCAGCGGAGCGCGAGGTAGGCGGCGGCCGTCGCGGCCCATTCGGCGCGCACCCGGCGATGGTCCTCGGAGATCGTGTTGCTCCCGTGCAGGCGGTAGCGCAGCAGCGGCGCCTCCAGCAGGGCGATGCGGTGGCCCAGCGCCAGGGCGCGCAGCGCGAAGTCCAGGTCGTGCGTGTAGCGCAGGGCGGCGAAGCCCCCGATCGCCTCCACCAGCCCGCGCCGGAAGAGGAAGTTCGAGGTGGTCATCAGGAAGTTGGCGTTGACCAGCCCCGTGGCCACGTCCGGCGTGGCGCGGTGGAAGGCGAGGGCCTGGGCGTACCAGTCGTTGGCGATCACCCCCCCCGCCGCGTCCATGAAGGCGATGCCGGAGGCGGCGAGGGCGGCCTCCGGCTCGGCCTCCAGCCGCAGCGTCAGCGCGTCCAGCCGGCCCGGGGCCCAGGCGTCGTCCGAGTTCAGGATGGCGACGAACTCGCCGGTGCACTCGGCGATGCCGGCGTTGAGGGCCGCGTGCGCTCCCCGGTTGGGCTGGCTGCGGAAGCGGATGCGGGAGTCCCGCGCCGCCAGCCCCACCATGACGTCGGCGGAGCCGTCGGTGGAGCCGTCGTCGATCACCACCACCTCGCGGAGCACCGGCCCCTGGGCCAGGGCGCTGCCGATGGCCTCGGCGATGTAGGCGGCGTGGTTGTAGAGCGGCACGACGGCGGAGACGCGTGCCTCCCCCGCGCCGCGCGCCCCCTCCCGGCCGGGTTCCGGGCGGCCCCGCCGGAACATCCCGAACACGCTCAGAGGCCGCCCCGCGCGGCGCGCGCCTGGCCCCGCCCGGCGAGGCGGCGGACGAGGCCGGGCGGCACGCGCGTGACCAGCGGCGCCGGATCGGGGCGTACCGGCAGCATCGCCGGGCCCGAGAGGCTCACCCCGTATTCGCCGAGGAAGCGCTCGAGGTCGGCCGGGGTGTGGGCGGTGACGATGGTGCCGGTCTCCAGATAGAGCGCGGGCTGGGCCACCTTGAGCCAGGCATGGCCGCTGCGCTCGCAGGCGAGGAAGTACAGGCGCTCGATCGCGTGCGCCGGGGTGTGGTCGAGCTGCGCGCCCTCCTCGGGGAAGTCCTCGAAGGAGAGGTTCAGGTCCAGCAGGGGACGCAGCGCCGCGGGCCGGGCCCAGAACATGGAACCCGAGGGGAAGTCGAGGGCGCGGGTGGGCGAGAGGGTGATGCCCATCCGCGTGGCGAGGTCCCGCGCGGCGCCGAAGTTGCCGTTCCAGCCGATCCAGCGGCGGACCGGCTCGAAGTGCTGCGGCGCCACCATGCCGAGCTGCGGCAGGCGCGCGAAGGCGTCCAGGATGCTCGCCACGACGGGCTTGGAGCCCAGGAGGCTCTCGAACAGGAAGCCGCGCCAGGGGCGGAGGAACTCCGCGTGGTCCGAGCGCTTGGAGTGCAGGTGCAGGACGAGGTCGTGGTCCCCGTGGGCATCGGCGAAGCCGACCAGCTTGGGGGCGATGTCGCGGCCCCGGTTGGGCAGCACGCGCAGCGTCGGCCCGCCGCCCTCCCAGCCCGCGAAGGCGGCACGGATGGCCACGGCCTTCTCCTCCGTGTCGGTGGAGAGGAAGAGGTCGGCGGGGCCCGGCAGGTTCGCGAGGTAGCCGCGCAGCTCCGCCGCGACCTCCGGATGGAAGAGGTGGCAGATCACCGCCACCCGGGGCGCCGCCGCCCCGGACGGCCCCGAGGCCGGCAGGGGCGGGAAGTCGAAGGGCAGGGCGAGGCTGCGGTCGGATTCCAGCGGGCGGCTGGTGTTCGGCTCCTCCGGCGGCGGCGCCGATTCGGGCAGGGCGCCCGGCCGGCCGGCCGCCGGAAGGGCGGCCGGGCGGCGCCGCACCAGCGCGAGGCCCGAGACGAGCTCGCGCACCCGGGCGGTGAAGGTCTCGGGCGAGGAGTCGCGCCGCGCGCGCTCCAGCGCGGCGAGGCGGATGCGGGTCCAGAGCGCCTCGTCCTCGTAGAGGCGGGCACAGGCGGCGGCGAAGCCGGGGGCGTCGTCGGCCACCAGGATCTCCCGCTCCGCCTCCCAGCCGAGCTGCTCGGCGACCAGGGGGGTGGCGACCATGGGGATGCCGAGCATGGCGGCCTGGAGCGCCTTGAGCGGGATGCCGGCGCCGAGGCGGGTGGGCACCACCATCACCCGCGCATCGGCCAGCCCCTCGCCCAGGTCGTCCACCAGCCCGCGCAGGTCGAAGGCGGTGCCGTCGAGCGCCTCGATGGTGGGCGCCCTCACCAGCCCGACCACCGTCAGGCGCGTCTCCGCCCCGAGGGCGCGGCGCAGCGGCGGCAGGATCTCGGAGGCGAACCAGCGCAGCGCGTCGGCGTTCGGCGCGTCGTCGCCGTGGATGGCGCCGAGGAAGGCGATGCGGTCCCGCGCCGCGAAGCCGGCCGGGATCGGCTCGTCCGCGATGGCGTGGGTGAGGATGCGCACGTCGCGTGCGCCGTAGGCCTCCAGCACGTCGCGCTCGCCCGGGGAGACGGAGATGACGGAGGAGGCCAGGCGGGTCAGCGACACCTCGGCCGCGAGCATGCCGTGGCGCTCGCCCTCCGGCACCGGGTCGCCCGCGGCCTCGCGGCGCTGGAGGTCGCGCGTCACGAAGAGCGCCTCGGCGTCGTAGAGAACGGCCGCCCCGCCCAGCAGCGCCCGGTCAGCCCCCACCGCCGCCTCGAACAGCGCCATGTTGGGCGGGCGGCAGACGATGATGGCGTCGAAATGCCCGCGCCGCGCCTCCAGGTAGGCGCGGAGCTGGGAGCCCTCGGCCGCGATCAGCACCTCGATCCGCTTGTCCAGCACCCGGCGCACCCCGGGCCAGGTCTCGGCGTGGCGGTGGATGGGGAAGAGTGCGACCTCCGCCCCAGCCTCCACCAGCTCGTGCAGCAGCCGGTTGGCGCGGGGGTAGCCGGCGCCCAGCTCCGGCTTGGGCACGCGGTCGTCCACCACCAGGATGCGCGGCCGGTCCGAGCGCGCGCTGCGGGCCGCGAAGACGTTGGAAGGGTCCAGCGGGAACTGGTTGTCCAGCCAGGCGCGGTGGGTCTCGGCGAAGATGCGGTGGTTGGCCGCCTGCAGCGCCAGCGCCTCGGAGGAGGCCGTGGCGCTGCCGAATTCGTAGTGGATGATCGCGACGTCCGGATCGTAGACGACGCGGAGCCCGCTCTCCCACAGGCGGAGGCAGTAATCGGTCTCCTCGTAGTAGGCGGGGGCGTAGCGCTCGTCGAAGCCGCCCATCGCCCGCCACGTCTCCATGGGGGTGAGGAGGAAGGCGCCGGAGCAGTAGTCCACGTCGCGCTGGAACAGGAAATCCGGTCCGTTCGGGTCCTGCCCGCGGCCGTAACCGGAGGCGGCGCCGTTGCGCCAGAGGATGGAGCCGGCCTCCTGCAGCGTGCCGTCGGGCAGGATGATGCGCCCGCCCACCGCGCCGATGTCGGGTGCGGAGTCGAGCGTGCGCAGCGCCGAGGCGACGGCACCGGGCAGCAGCTGGGCGTCGTTGTTCAGCAGCAGCAGAGCGCGCCCCCTGGCCGACTTCGCCGCGAGGTTCACGCCCTTGAGGAAATGCAGGTTCGCGCCGCCGCGGATCGTCGTCGCGCCCTCGATCCGGTCCAGCAGCGCCGCGGTGCGGTCGGTGGAGCCGTTGTCGAGGATCACCACCTCGATCCCCGGCGCGTCGGACCCCGAGAGCGTCTCGGCGATCGAGGCCAGGCAGCCGAAGGTCAGCTCCGCCTGGTTGTGGAGCACGAGGAGGATGCTGACGTCGGGCGCCTCGGCCCGGGGCAGGCGGAGGGAGGCTGTGCCGGTCAGGAAGGCGTCGAGCCGGGTGGAGAGGAGGCCGCGCATCGCCGCCTTGGCATCCGGCACCGGAGGGGGGGCAGGCTCCTCCGCCGGGGTGGGCGGCGGGGGGGAGGCGGGAAGCAGCGTGGCCAGGGTGGCGGCCGTCGGCAGGGCGAGGGCGAGGGGCGGCGGCGGGGCGGCCGCGCGCAGCCGGCCCTCCCGCAGGAGCCGCACGCCGACGCGCAGCGGCCGGGTCACCCGCCAGGAGGTGGAGCCGACGTAGCGCTGCGTCACCGCCTCCACCGCCTGCTGGGCCTCGGCCCAGGTGCGGTTCAGGGTCTGCACCAGCTGGTCGCGCTCGGACTGCACGCCGGCCAGCCGCGTCTCCACCTCGTGCCGCTGCGCCCGCAGATCCGTCAGGGCCGCCTCGTGCCCGTGATGCTGCTCATGGAGCTGGGCGTGAAGCTGGTGCGACAGGCGCATCGCCAGGTCGTCCCGCTCGGCGATGATGCGGTCCCGCACCGAGAGGGCGGCGGCGCGCGCATCCGCGAGGTTGCGGAACACCTCGGCCATCGTCTCCTTCGCCAGAAGCTGCTCGCGCAGGACGGCGAGCATCTCGGCGTGCCAGGCGGTCTCGCGCAGCGCCGTGGCGGCCTGCCGCTCCGCCAGGGCCAGCAGCGGGTCGGGCGGCATCGGCGGCTCAGGCGCCTGCTGCGCCTCCGGGGCGGTGGCGGCGGCCTCCACCGCGGCGGCCTGCTCGGCCGCCCGCGCCACCGCGTGGATCTGACCGGTCAGGTCCGCGATATGCGCGTCCTTGCGGGCGATCTCCTCCCGCAGGGCGAGGATGTCCGCCTGGCGCTGGAACGCCTCGCCGCGCGCCGCGAGGGTGCGGCGGAACAGGGCGGCCTCCCCGGCGCCGAGCGCGAAGAGGGCCCGCATCTCCGGCGCCTGGTCCGGCCCCACGCCCAGCACCCCCAGGCCGTTGGAGTGGTCGAAGGCGAAGCCGGGGAATTCGGTCCGCAGCTCCTCCCACAAGCGCCAGACGCCGAAGCCCCGCTCGCGCACGTTGATGTCATGGAACAGCACCACGCCGCGGGCGGAGAGGGTGCCGCGCCAGTTCTCGAAGTCGTGGCGCACCGCCTCGTAGCTGTGCAGCCCGTCGATGTGCAGCAGGTCGGTCCCACCCTCGGGGAAGTAGGCGCGCGCGCCGTCGAAGGTGTTGCGGACGAGAGTGGAGAAAGGCGCGAAATGGGCCGCGTTGAACGCGGCAACGTCGGCGAAGACCGCCTCGCCGTAATGGCCGGCGTGCTCATCACCCTGCCAAGTGTCCACGGCGAAAGCGCGCGCACCAGGGCAGAAGGCGTTGATCGCCTGGCAGAAGGCGAAGTAGGAGTTGCCGGTATGGGTGCCCAGCTCCACCAGGCCCATCGGGCGAAGCGCCTTCACCAGCCAGAAAGCGAAAGGGATGTGGCCGGCCCAGGGGCCAGGCGGCACGATGCGGACGGGATCCCAGGTCAGCGCCTCGGCGATGGTCTGATCTTCCACGAGATCCGGCATTGGAAGGACGCGATCCTTGTAACAATCCGAGGAGCCTCCGCGTTGCGGCGGGAGGAACCCCGGTCTTATACTCGTCCCACTGCCGACCACAACGTGCGGCACGTCGACCCCCGTTGCCCGGCGGAACATCGGATAAAGTGGCAGAATGACGGCTCCCCAATCATCCTCCATCGAAGGCGAGGACACGAGGCGCGCGAAGGTCAACGAGGTCTGGTCGGCCGAGCATGGCACGGTGGCGGTCGGCGAGTACTGGCTGGCACACCCGACGGTGCGAAACCGGGTCAACATCCTCGCCTCCGGCCGCGCGGAACAGGATGCCTACGGGCACCTCATGGAATGTCTTGTCGCCCGTGGCTGGAGCCTGCCGATCCGCCGTGCCCTCTCGCTCGGCTGCGGCTTCGGTGGCCTCGAGCGTGACCTCGTGGCCCGCGGGCTGGTCGAGCAATTCGAGGCGATGGACCTGGCCGAGGGGGCGATCACCGAGGCGCGCCGCCTGGCCGCGGAGGCCGGGTTCGCGGACCGGATCCACTACAGCGTCGATGACCTCGAGACAGCGGATTTCGCGCCCGGCAGCGTGGACGTCGTCTTCGCGCATTCCTCGGTGCACCACGTGGAAGGACTGGAGACGCTGTTCGCGGCGGTGAAGCGTGCACTCCGTCCGGGCGGCGTTTTTCACCTGCATGAATTCGTCGGCGAGACGCGCTTCCAGTGGACCGACGCGCAGCTACGGCTGGGCAACGAGTTGTTGGATACACTCCCGACTCATCTGCGCAGGCTACCCAACGGGCAGCCCAAAGCGGCCCTCACGCGGCCGACCATCGCGCAGATGATCGCGATCGACCCGACGGAGGCCGTGCGCTCGGCCGAGATCATGCCGCTGATGCGCGCGCATTTCACGGTGATCGAGGAACGTCCGCTGGGCGGTGCGCTCCTGCACAACGTGTTGGGAGACCTCGCGCAGAACTTCCGGCGTGGCGATCCCGAAGATGAGGCTGTGCTCGATCGTCTTTTCGCGGTCGAGGATGCTGCGATGGCGCGGGGCGAGATCGGGACAGACTTCGCGACCGTCACCGCCATCGTTCCGTCCCCATCCTCGCAGGGGCCGGGACGCGCCCCCCATCTTCTCACGCGGCTCTCCCTGGCGTTGCCGCCCGTGCGGCGACTTCACGCGGCCTTGCGCGCGACGCAGGCGAAGGTGGAACGTCTGGAGGCCGGGCAGGCTCGGCAGGAGGAGGAGCTTCGCCGCCTTGGGCGGATGGTGGAGGACATGCGCGCCTCGAGGAGTGGGCGCGATTCGTAACTGGCCCGGATCGGCTCCGACAACGACGCTCGTCATGACTTACAGTCCGATGCGCATCAGGAGCCGATCCAGCCGCGCCTGCCACCCCTCAATCGAAAGATTCGTCCTGACATGGGCAAGGCCTCCGGCGGACAGGCGCGCCCAGAGCGTCTCATCGTCATAGGCGTCGCAGAGCCGCGCGGCGAAAGTGGCTGGGTCCCCCGCCACGAGCACGCCAGCCTCCTCCGAGAGGGACATGCCCTCGGCAGCGACAGGGGTGGCGATGCATGGGACGCCTGCCGCCAAACTCGATACCACCTTGCCTTTCGCGCCGGCCCCGAAGCGGAGAGGCGCGACGGTAAGGCGTAGGCTGTCGAACCAGGGCGCGACATCGGGCATCTGACCTAAAGCTCTCACGCGCCCGGGTACGCCTCGCAGGAGCTCTGTCGGGAAGTCAGCGCCTACGATCGTCATCTCCATCTCTGGCCGCTCACGCAGAACGCGCGGCCAGATCTCGGTGAGGAAGAAGCGAATGGCATCTGCGTTCGGCGCGTGCGCGAAGCCGCCGATGAAGCCGATGCCGCGGCGTTCCGCAAAGGGTGTGACCGGCTGCACCACGGGCCGTGCCAGGGGCATCTCGGCCACAACGGCCTCGGGAATCTCGGTGGTGAGAATGTCTAGCTCCGCGCGCGAGACAACGAGGACGGCGTCGCTGGCACGGATGATAGCCTGCTCCCGCTCGCGCACCTGCTGCGCGATGGCGAGGGCGGCCGTATCGTGCGCCAGCCGCGCCTTGCGCTCCTCACGCAGGTAGTTGAGGTCGATCGAATTGAAGATGATGCGCGCCTTCAGAGCGACACGCTGGACCTGCTCCAAGAAGCGACCTCCGCAATAGACCCGGCAGAGGATGCAGAGGTCGAGCGACGGCCCGGACGCGTCCAGGTAAGCCTCGACCGAGAGAGCTTCCGACGGCATGAGACACCGGATGCCAAGGGTGCCCAGTGCGTCTCGCGCTGGCGACTCTGCGTCGTGCTCCCGAGCGGCGGCCAGTATCACGTCGAAACCAAGGCGCTGCAGAGATTGCACGAGATTGACGATCTCGACCGATCCCGCGTCGCGATCAGGCCGTGGCCAGTGATCGTCGATAATAAGGACATGACCCCGCGGTGGTACCGATAAGGAGACATCCTGAGCGTCATGGTTACTGACAGGTGAGACACCACGTAGGCGTTGTACTATCCGGTGAAGAATATCCGGCATGGCATGATAGCGACGACGTGTTGCTTGGTAGGCCCGGTACGACGGCAAGCCTTCGAGATAGGAAATCCGATCGCGCAGAAGGAGAACTTCCGCTTGCGCTTGAGTGAGACGTGCCCTGTCCATCCGCATCCTGGCGGTTAAAATAGAAGCGCGGATTGTGTCGTCATCCTGAGCAGAGCCAGCATCTTTTAATGTGTCTGAAGTCATAGTTTTGTGGGACAATTGTGCGCCTGTTTGCTTCATTTTTGATGGTGGGGGAGGGGGTTAGCATGATATTTTCCTTGCATGGAATAGCCTGTCCCATGGGGCTTAACGCTCACGTCCCTGGAGGGTGTTGACGAGCCCCTATGCGGTGCTCCGGACAGGGTGTTAACGAGGCATCGGCTTGGTCTGCGCCCCAACTCTGGTCCGGGGTCTATGCAAGTTCTCGGGCTGGTTGAGCTGGGTTGGCGAAGGCGCTCGGGGTCAAGTTCCCGAGCGCTGAGTGGGGTCGCTCCTCGTTGTAGTGGCACCTCCATTCCTCGGTGCGGGCCCGGGCATCGGCCAAGAACAGGAACCACGAGGCGTTCAGGCACTCGGCTCGTAGCCGGGCGTTGAACGCCTCGATGAAGGCGTTGTCCGTGGGTTTGCCAGGGCGCGAGAAGTCGATCTCGACCCCGTTGAGGTAAGCCCAGTGGTCGAGCAGGCGCCCGGCGAACTCCGGCCCGTTGTCCACCCTCAGGCTCTTCGGCTTGCCCCGGGCGCGCACCAGCCGATCCAGGACCTCGACGACCTGGGCCGCCCGGAAGTTGGCTCCCGGTGTTGTCGAGAGCCCCTCTCGCGTGTGGATGTCCACCACCGTCAGGATCCGGATCGGGCGCCCGTCGGACAGTTGGTCGGACATGAAGTCCATGGCCGAGACATCGTTCGGCGCCGCCGCTCCCGGACGTTACAGTGCCCAGAAATTTGCGCCTCCGCCGGACCAGTGTCCGGGATCAGAACCAATTCCATGGAAAGAGGAAGCTGGCTTCGATCCGGTATAACCGGGGGGTATGGGGCCGGGGACGCCTGGGCCCTGCTGACGCGACGTGGCCTGGCCGCCCGCTAAGGGCTGAACCTCAAGACGGTGGCCAAGTGGGGCGGATGCGGTGGCACGGCCGAGGCCCCGGCGGGTCGGCCTGTCGAACGGGCCTTCAGATCGTGGGCCGGCCTTCCTGACCACGCCCCCGTGCGAAGCCGGCCAGTCTCGCATAGCCCTGCGTCACCGCCGCGATCTCCTCCGGCGTGGCGGCCTCGTCGAGCCGCTCGAAGCCCTCCGGGGCCCGGCGTGCCACGAGGTCGATCACCCTCTCCGGCCCGCCGACGCGGTTCGACCGCACCACCGCCGCCGTCGCCGGCAGGCGCGCCGCCTCGTAGCCGGCCAGCGCCGCGTCCGGCCCCTCCTGCCGCAATCGATCCGCCAGGCAGCGTGCATCCAGGATGGCCTGCGACGCGCCGTTCGACCCCACGGGGTACATGGCGTGGGCGGCATCCCCCAGCAGGGTCACGCGGCCGTGGCTCCAGGAGGGCAGGGGGTCCCGATCGCACATCGGGTACTCGAAGATCTCCGGCGTCGCACGGATCAGCGCCTCCGCATCGATGAAGGGCAGGCGCAGCCGCTCCGCGAGGTGGGCAAAGTCCTCGTACCGCCCGTGTCGCGACCAGCTCTCCCGCGCCGGCAGGGGCGCGCCCGCCTCCGCGGTGCGCGCGTAGATCACCCAGTTGGTCAGTCGGGTCCCCGGTGCCGCGCCCGGCGCGATGGGGTAGAGGACGAGCTTCGCCACCTCATCCCCGGCGATCACCATGGCGTCGCCGCCGTCGAAGGCGGGCCAGTCCACCGCGCCGCGCCACATGCTGATCCCGTTCCAGCAGATGCCGCCGCCGGAGGGGTGCAGGAGGGCCCTGACGGTGGAGTGGATCCCGTCCGCCCCCACCAGAACGTCGCCCCGGGCGGAAGCTTCGGTGCCGTCCGCCGCCCGGAACCGCGCCGTCACGCCGGCCTCGTCCTGCTCGAACCCGGTCAGCCGCGAGTCCGACCGGACCGCCCCAACTCCCAGCCGCTCCGCCGCCGCCTGCCAGAGCATGGCCTGCAGCCGCCCGCGATGGATGGAGAATTGCGGGGCCTCATGCCCGCCGTAGGTTCCGCGCTCCTCGGACCAGATGGTCTGGCCGAGGTGGTTCGCGTAGGTCAGCTTCCGCGTGCGGATGGCGATCTCGTCGAGGCGCGGGAGCAGGCCGAGCGCCGCCAGTTCGCGGATGCAGTGAGGCAAGGCGTTGATGCCCACGCCGAGGGGCCGCACCTCCGGCGCCGCTTCGAAGACACGAGCCTCGATGCCCCGCTGGTGCAGCATGAGGGCGAGGGTGAGCCCGCCGATCCCGCCGCCGGCGATCAGAACGCGCATGTCGTGTCGTCCCGTTGAGGAAGAGGAGGAAGAGGAGGCGCGCGTGCCTCCCCGGATGCCGGTCAACTGGCGGAAGGCGGCGGCAGGAAGTGGACGTTGTAGGTTGCGGAAACCTTCACGACCTCCGCCGGGTCCGTCAGGTCGTGCAGCTGCGAGAACAGCTCGTAGAGCCGCATGGAGGGCGCCACCCAGAACAGCGCCCGCACCGTGCCCTCGGACTTGTTGAAGATGCCGTGCTTCGAGCCCATCGGCAGGCGGACGAGGTCGCCCGGCCTGCCCCGCGCGGTGGTTCCGTCGAACCAGAGTTCGAACTCGCCCTCCAGGATGCGGATGAATTCGTCCTGGTCCGGGTGGACGTGCGGCGGCACGAAGGTGCCGGGCGGGAAGACGGTGTCGAAGGCGAAGGAGTCCTTCGTGTGCTGCACGGGCCGGTAGGTCTGCCCCAGGATGTTCCAGGCGACGTCGCCGAGCCCGGTTCCCGCCGGGGTGATGCCGAGCCCGTTCTCCGGAATGGTCATGATCGTCCCTCTCTTCACACGTGCAGGTGGGTGTCGCGGATGTCGGGCGCGGCCTGGAGGGCCGCGCCGGTTCCGGTCCAGACGGTCCGCCCCTTCTCGATGACCACGAGGTGATCGGCGAGGCGGAGGACCGCGCCCAGGTTCTTGTCCACCAGGAGGATGGACAGGCCCTCGGCCTTCAGCCGGGCGAGGACCGACCAGATCTCCGCCCGGATCACCGGGGCGAGGCCCTCCGTGGCCTCGTCGAGGACGAGGAGGCGCGGATTGGTCATGAGGGCGCGGCCGATCGCGAGCATCTGCTGCTCCCCTCCCGAGAGACGGTTGCCGGGGTTGCGGCGGCGTTCCCTCAGGCGCGGGAAGAGGGCGTAGACCGCCTCCAGGTCCCAGCGCCGCCCGGCCCGCTGCGCGGCCGTGGCGACGAGGTTCTCCTCCACGCTGAGGGTGGGGAAGATCTGCCGCCCCTCCGGCACCAGGCCGATGCCGCGCTGGGCGATGCGGAAGGGCGGGCGGTTGGCGATCTCCTCGCCACCGAAGCGGATGCGGCCGCCGAGGCTGGGGATCAGCCCCATCAGGGCGCGGATGGTGGTGGTCTTGCCCATGCCGTTCCGGCCGAGCAGCGCCGTGACCTGCCCGGCCTCGACGGAGAGGGAGAGATCCGTCAGCACCACGGTCTCGCCGTAGCCGGCGCGGAGGGCGTCGATGGTCAGCATCAGGCGAGCTCGTCCTCGCCGAGATAGGCCGCACGCACCTCGGGATGCGCGCGGATCTCGGCCGCCGTGCCCGTCGCCACCAGCCGCCCGTAGACGAGCACGGAGATGCGGTCCGCCACCGCGAAGACGGCGCCCATGTCGTGCTCCACGAGAAGGATGCCGTAGCGGCCGCGCAGTTCCCGCAGCAGGCCTATGAGCCGGGTCGTCTCCTCCGGTCCGGCGCCGGCCAGGGGCTCGTCCAGCAGCAGGAGCTTCGGGCCGGAGGCGACGGCCA
>Ga0325400_1005031_pt1 | contig 12362 bp, 5 predicted proteins | sample PopdelMetagenome_2_FD_205662 | JGI IMG/M metagenome (GOLD analysis project Ga0325400, IMG submission 205662) | Populus deltoides microbial communities from Bellville, Georgia, United States - Xylem-PdKOR-R1 | ecosystem: Host-associated > Plants > Phyllosphere > Stem > Wood/Secondary xylem...
TTCTCCAATTCCCAAATCTACTCAAGCTTAGTTATGTTACACTTATTTTCTGCACCAATAAGTGAATTGCTAAAATATTTGATAATCCACTGCTTCTTGGAAGTATAGGCAACTTGCACCATGGTGGCCATTTTCATGGTTTTCATGCAACTTGCACCATGGTGACGAGAAAATACAATCCAACTATATATGCTCCCCGTATCTTACTCCTTTTTCACATGTTATCTCCAGCAAAATTCGTCATTTTCATGGTATCATCATTCAATCGATAATTGTGGATTCCATGTCAATGTAGAGATAGCATAGTAAAAGTTTCATACTATGGTGTTCAAGCAATCTGAAACTTTTCATTTGTGCTGTGTCGTCATGAGAGGTCTGTTAGAGTTAAACACAACTAGCTAGTGTAATATTTGAACTTTAATTCACCGCAAGAAAATTAAATTACCGATGGAATATTTCCTCAATGTTAAAGTTGTTTATCCATTGGTAAAAATATCTCAAGAAAATGTCGACAGTATTTGCAATGGAATTTTGTGACAAGAAATACCGTCGGTCAATTTGTCAGCCAATAAAGACGTTTCATATTAACGACAGACTAAAGTTGAAGAAGAAGGCAACAGACGTTGAAAAGGGAAACTCAAATCCAGGACTGAAGTTGCATTTTCATGTGATTTACTACTTTTGCTGACATTACATTCGTAACCGTTTCAATATGAGCAGATTCTTATGCATGCTTATCATCTCCGCTACATCCTCCACCCCTACCACCTTTATACTGTCTAGAACACGTTTCATCCCAAAAAGAAATCAATGTGTGTCCCTTAACTTTAATCTCTCTTATTTATATTGCTTTGAAGATATACCAGACTGAAGTTGGCTGATAAAATTAATGATGATGAAGGCTAATGCCATTAAATGGTCTTGGTTTATGAACTTGATCATTTTTTTCCTACACTGCTCGAATGGGATTGCTGTCGAGTCTGAGAGAGTTCCAGCACTTTTTGTGTTTGGAGATTCGTTGGTTGATGTTGGCAACAACAATTATCTCAGCAGCATTGCGAAAGCCAATTACTTCCCTTACGGTGTTGATTTTGCCAAATTTGGCCCTACTGGGAGATTTTCCAATGGGAAAACCTTTGTTGATATACTTGGTAAGTTACTATGGCGCTCTCACAGTGCATTAGATTCGCCAAGAGAATATTTATCGCCAGTCCATTAATGTTTTCTTCATGGTAGAATAGTACTTGTATTGTCGATGAGATTGAAGCCTGGCCTAGCTTGTCCTGTTCTAATTAATTGATTATTTTGCACCTATTTATTCATGCTTCATCATATCATTGTTCGCAGGAGAGATTCTGGGAGTGCCGTATCCTCCAGCCTTTGCAGATCCTAACACAGCTGGGCCCGTTATACTTGGTGGAGTGAATTATGCTTCAGCAGCTGCTGGCATCCTTGATGAGACAGGGCAACACTACGTAATTCATCCACGCAGATGTGCATAAGCATTTTGACACTGTTTGAAACAAATTGAACTACTAACTTGTGACTTGAAATTCGATTTTACATGATTTTATGATACGTATATATGATCCTGATTGTGGATACAGGGACAAAGGTATAGCCTAAGCCAACAAGTCCTGAATTTTGAGACAACACTGAATCAAATAAGAACATTGATGAGTGGAACAAATCTGACCGAGTTCCTGGGAAAATCCATTGCTGTTTTAGTGTTTGGAAGCAATGACTACATCAACAATTACCTCATGCCTTCAATCTACTCTTCCAGCTTCTACTATAGTCCCCCAGATTTTGCGAATCTTCTGGTCAATCACTACACGCGTCAGCTTCTGGTACTTAAGATTTCTGATAATTGGTTGCATGGCTCACACATATTCACAAAAACAAATGCTTCGTGGCCAAAGGGATAGCTTTTAGACAGTAGCTTTCATAAACCAATTTAATTTCTATTTTCTTAGTCGAGAATTTCGTACTGTTGCAGGCACTATATAATCTAGGACTAAGGAAATTCCTGCTACCAGGAATCGGACCTCTTGGTTGCATCCCTAACCAAAGAGCCTCTGCTCCCCCAGATAGATGTGTTGATTATGTAAATCAAATACTTGGAACCTTCAATGAAGGTCTGAGATCACTCGTTGATCAGCTGAACAAACATCCTGGTGCAATGTTCGTATATGGAAATACTTACGGTTCAGTTGGTGACATCCTAAATAACCCTGGTACTTATGGTAAGAAATGTTACATGCTTCAGAATTTCTTTTCGTTTTACTGAAATTTGAAACAAAGCGCTAGCTGGCCATGGTTTCAAGTTACAAGGTTTTTCTTACACTGAATCAAGGAGGATGTTTATAATTTCAGGATTCAGTGTTGTCGATAAAGGTTGCTGTGGGATTGGTAGGAACCAAGGCCAAATAACATGTCTTCCGTGGGTGGTTCCTTGCTCAAACAGAAATACCTACGTTTTCTGGGATGCCTTCCATCCAACGGAGGCTGTCAATGCCATTCTAGCCCTGCGAGCCTTTAATGGCTCACAGAGGGATTGTTACCCAATTAACGTCCAGCAAATGACCCTCATCTACTGATGTGTAAGAAAGTATTTAATTAAGAAAAATACTCCATGTAATAAATGCCCATAATTAGAAAAAAGGTTTGTATTCTTGCTTTGAGAGCTTAGCTCTCGATCGTTGTTTACATAATTTAGCAATTTTAGGATCATTTAGCTGTGTTTTAATCGTAATCAGATCCTTTCTTCGTCTTCGTTTTCAAGGGGCTGCTAGTGAAATAAACGAACTTAATAATTTTGGTTTCATCAGTTTCTTTGTGTAGATTTCAAAGAATAGATAGTACTAGTTAGTTCACCCGCGATTTGCCCCGCTGGTTAGATAATTTAAAAACAAATAATAATAATTATGCAAGTTTTTCAAATATATATTTTTTTTAAAAAATCTAATTATAAATCAAAAAACATATACATGCATTTAATCATATATATTGAGAACCATTTGTGTCAATAAATGTAAAAAAAACAAAGTGTTAACATGTTTATTCAACTCATCTCGCTACAAGTCGTATAATTTTTTTTTCTAATGTAAAAAAATTAATGTGTAGGTATTATTAAAGTGTTTTTTGAAATCGAGTAAAAATATAACCATGAATCAAAAAATCAATGCTTATATATAATAAAATATAGTAAAGATCATATACATTAATAAAAACATATAAGATTTCAAACTAATTTTAAATGTAGCAAAAAATGAAATAATATTGCAATTGATACAATGAAACACTATTTTCTTAGTTTTTGTAGAGTAATTTTTCAAAAAAAAATGTGTATGAAAAAAATATTAAAAAAAACAAATTACAAAAAAATAAAGATAAGAATAAAAAAATGGTATAAAGAGGCCAAGTGTAGAGCATAGTTATCAGACTCGATCCGGGGATTGACCCGACCAAGGAGCTAGGTCCTGGGTTACACGGGTTGACTCGGGTCAACATGAATCAACGCTGAAAAATTAAAAAATATATATTTAAATTTTTAATATTTCGTATGGAAAAAATAAAAAAATAATTCATGTGAATATAGGTTATACGTGTTATAAATAATGAAGTTTGAAAAATTATTTCAAAAGGTTTTTTATCCCACATTGAAAAAAATATTATATTAATATGTTATCCTTTTAAGTTGAAGTATTTAAATCAAAAAGGTTTTTTATCTCACATTGAAAAAATATAATTTTTTTCTTGTGAATATAGAGTATATATATTAAAAAGCTACAAATCTCATATTAAAAAAATAATTTTTTTTCTTGTGAACATAGAATATATAGACTAAAGGATTTCAAATCCCACATTGAAAAAATAAAACAATCTTCTAGTATTTATATAATAAATTTTGAAAATGGTTAATAACCAACTAAAAATATATAAAAAATTAGGGGTCACTCGGTAGGAGAAAAAACATATTTAAAAAAAAGGGTCTCAATCGTGTTTTTGCTTATCCAGGTTTTTTGTCTTATCCGGACCGATCCAACTACCGGGTCCCTGGTCAACTTGGCAAAAAAAAAATATTCAAAGGGTAAGAAAAAAAATATTTTGTTTCCAAAAAAACAATGTAAAGAAAAAACAATATTAAAAAAATGAAGAGAAGAAAAAAAATACTGATAAATGGATCAATTGTAAAATGATAAAAATATCAAGTATAAAAAGAAAAAAGAAATATATATATATATATATATATATATATATATAACTTATTTTCTAATAAAAAAATAGATTGTCATCGCTACAGTAAAATAAAATGACAAAATTTATATGCTTCTAAATTTGATGCAAGTTCCCCCGACTTTTTTTCTTTTTGTTTAATTCAAGTAATTTGCTTCTAAAGCTGTTTAATGAGAACTAAATTCCCACTTTCATGGATTCTAAATTGTTACTGTATGAATATATTTTTAACTTTTCTTATTAACAAAATAAGGAATATGGGCCTACAGGCCCAAATTAACAGCACTACTTACAACAGGTTATTCATTTTAGAATTTCGGCCCAAAGTTAAGCTCACCGGACATCCCCAATTATTTATAAATATTAAGGACAGGGAGTGAATGTGATCAGTCAAGACATCTTCTCATATTTATAAATATTGAATAAAATGTCTAAATAATTATTTAAAATAATGGTTCTGTTTCTATATTTATGATTTTCTTTTCATTTGTTTAATAAAATTTACATTTATTTTTTATAAGGAAGAAATATTGTAGCATTTTTATACTATTTGTGCGTATATTTTATTTTTTATTATATGCGTGTTAGACTATAATTTCTCGTAACTAAAAAAATATATTTTTTATTTATATAGGCAATGATTTGATAAGATGTTCTAATAATATTTTGTTTTCTCGTATTTAGCTTTTGTTATTCTTTTCTTTTTCTTTTTTTACTGTAATTGTTTTTTGGTTGCTATCTATTTAATAGTATTATTAAAAAAAAAACAAAAAAAATGCAGAACTTCTTTTATAAATATAAAATATGCAGAGAAACAAAACAAAATTACCCAAAGCTTTTGTATGATCGTGTGGATGATGAATTTTTTATTCCCTAACGTGATTATATTGACTGCAAAAGGAATCTGAGATTTACTTGAGTACAATCCCATATTAAGCTGTTTAGCTAGGTATGAATGTATCAGTATGTAAAGACCTCCTCCTCCTCCTCCTACGAAGTAAGAACTCTGCAAGAAAAATGGCGTCTTTTAAGGAAAAAGACAAATGAAACTTTTTACTGGGTGATAGGAACACGCTGAACCAATTTCTTCAAAATATATTTTCTTCTTATAACGAATTAGGCCTTTGATGATTAGCTCTTGTTTTGATTTCCTGCTTTTAAAACAAGAGGAAAGACCTTTCCTTTGGTTCCCTAATTCTTCTTGGGAATCAGATTCTCTGCAATGCACCATTGTTACATGTGGAATAGGATACTTTACAGTAACTGTGAGATGACAGAAATCATTTCAAGATACTCATCTTTTTTTGTGTCCTTCATTACATGTACTGCTCATATTTCTTCATGGTATATTTCATTAAATAGCTGCTTTCTTTTCCAAGCACTGCCTGACTGCTGCTCTTCCAGAAACTTATGCTTCTTGGCAAGCACAGCACACTCAAAATCACTCTGTTTCTAAACACATTCCACTTCCTTCTCCCCCCATAATTATTATTTTTATTTTTATTATTGTTAATTAAAACAAAAAGAAAATGTTTAAGAAGGCAATATGTCAGGAGTTTAAATATGGAAACACACTGAATTTGTCAAGAGAAGAAGAAGAAGATGACCGTAATTACACTTTACTAAATAAAACGCACTGTTTAGTTTGAATGAAACGTTGCACCTCACTCACTACGCCCTGTTTTTCTTAATGTTTCAGTTTATAGTAATGGCGTGTGTGTGGCAAGAAGACTGATTTCCTTTCTTTCTTTTTTACTTCTACAATGCATAGTATGTTATATACGCAACAAATTGTAACATAATTGACGATTATGCAATAATTAAAGAATGATGAATTATCAGTGCAATCTCTCTCTTCCTCTCTCCTTCTCTCTCTCTTTCTTCTCCTTTTACATGATTTCTGTGAGACCACCATTGCAGGACATTACCGAATACAGTCTTGCATTTCAATCACCCCTAGATTTTATTCAGGTTGATTCCATTTACATTGTTGCTTGCAACAAGTGGTATCAGAGCCACTGATCTTCGGACGCAAGCTATGCCTCTTGACACTAGGTCCCAAGATCTTAGAAGACTGGAGGAATCATTGGAAGCTGCAAATAAGGAACAGTCATAGAAATATGAGCAATGCTAAGTCTATTCATGAACCTAGCTAAGTCTGTGGAGCTCGAAGAACTCATCAGTGGGTTATCTCACCAACAAAACGCTCGTGTATAGAAGTTGCAACATACTCCTGGTGAGGTGAGCCTAGTACTAAGAGTGCTTATCAAGCATTTAGCCAAGGGGATTCTGTTACAAGACCAGATAAAGCTTGTGATGGTAGCTACTTTCCTAATTTTGATGGTGATGACATGCATAAGTGGTTATACAAATGTAATTAGTATTTCGCCAATCAATCACAGTGTAAGTGGTGATGGATTTTGAGTTCATGTCCGCTTGGCCTTTTCTGGTCAGTGAAGTTTTGTATGAAAGAAAAAATCCATTCGTTAGGAGGTTTCAACTGTGTCTACATGTCTTTCCTTATGGCGATTTAATCAACACAAATGGAGAGAGGAAACGGGTTATCGAGGCAGGATTTGCGGATAGAAGTTTTTATTTTCATGTTGTATTTTTTTTTTTATATATAGTCAATCTTATTTGTGTTAAGTTGCACATGTATTGAATAGATATATGCTTAATGTTGATATCACAACGGTTGTTTTCTGTGAACAGTTTTCGGTAAAAGAAGACGAATATAAGAAGGAACCTGTCTTATTTTCTGTGAACAGCAGTCACCTAGACTACTTATCCTTCAAGTCAGAGAGAAGGCAGGAGCAGAAGGTTGATCAGGATGGTGATCAGGCTGTTAAAGAAACCTGGTCGTCAAAACTCTTGAAGTATTTGAGATTTATAAGCCAAGTGTAAATGTGCGTCCCATTTTTGCTTCTGTTGGAACTGATACTGGGAAGCTATACAGTGGTGCTTCAGAAGTCTCTGATGTTGTCCTCAAGTACACTGAAAAGAGAAATCTGATAAAACCAATGAACAAGTCCATTGTGGTTCTAGATCCAATGTTATGTGATGCTTTGTTCAAGGGAGCTATTAAGAAAGGATCAACTTACCCGACTGAGATTCATAAAAAAGATTTAGGATCCACATTTGTAAGCCGGATGCAAGGCCACCACATTGTGACTAGTGGAAGTGAATCAGTTGTTCATAAAGGTGAAGACAATTCAGATAGTGACTGAAAGACGTCAAGGTAACAAGAACTCGACGAAAGTTTCGGGCATAGAAACATGATCTTGATGGACGCTGATGCATTGGCATCAGAGCTGCAGAAAAAGTTTGCTTGTAGTACATCAGTGGCAGAGTTACCAGTTAAGTTTTTATCGATTGTTTTGTAGGTAAAACATATTTGTGTTGCTTCTTTATCAAAGCATTTTGGTTTCAATGTGGCAGGGTGATAATTAAAGTAACTTATATGTGAGGTTGCTTGTATGCTGTTGTATCTGGCTTTTAAATATCATCCCTGTGTTCTTTAATTTGTGCGTGCGCGTGTGCGTGTGTGAAAGAGGGAGAGAGGGAGAGAGACCTTGCAGCCATCCTTTACTTAATCAGCTGCACCATTGAATGGAGTTCTTCAGACATATCATTCCCCTCCTTTTGTAAGGTGTAACAGTTTGGTGTTCCCAAGATAGTTCTCCTTGCTTCAATTCAGCAGCATTGAAGCTCTTATACTGAGACTTGTTTATATTTTTGAACAATTTTCAATTTTTTTCAAAAAACAGTGGAGTAGTAAAACAGGTCTCTGAACCTTTTGGTTGGAAAGATGAGCACATGCTTCCATGGTATAGACAAAACAAGAGATGAAAAATTCTCTTAGACAGAATACAGAAGATGAGCACATGCATTCAGACATCTCAGACAAGTCCATTATTATGCTAGAAAGTATGGTGCCATAACTTCGCATGAAATGAATTGACAAGAAACATTGATACAATCCTTCAATATACTATATCCTTACTAATCCAATTGGGACAATTCAAGAGGAACAGTAATCATCAGAATTCCCACCATAAACTCTTTCGATTCAACACTACATTCGACTCCCTTTTGAGGACCCCATGCCCTTAGCAATCCCTCTTAGCACAAACTTTTGAATCTTCCCAGTTGATGTCTTGGGAAGCTCATCTTTAAAGACCACAGTTTTAGGCACCATATAGTGTGGCATTTTTTCCCTGCAAAAATCAATTATATCCTTCTCACCAGGCTTTTGAGTCAACCCATCCCTCAAACCCACGAATGCGCATGGTGTCTCACCCCAGAACTCATCAGGTCGAGCCACCACAGCCGCCTCGTTAACAGCAGGATGTGTGTACAGCACAGACTCAATCTCTACACTGCTAATATTCTCTCCACCGCTGATGATCACATCTTTGGACCTATCTTTGATTTCTAAATAACCATCTTGGTGCATAACACCCACATCTCCGGTGTAAAACCAGCCATCTTTCATGCACTTTGATGTGCCGGTTGGGTCTTTTAAATAACCCAGCATAATACACCCACCTTTTAAAACAACTTCACCGAGTGCTACCCCGTCTCGTTTCACACTCTTTCCTGATTCGGGTTCCACAACATCAATCTCAGTGAACCCAACAATCTTAACTCCTTGTCTTGCCTTGAGTCTAGCTCTTTCGCTTGCTGGAAATGTATTCCACTTTGGTTTCCATGCACAAGACACCACAAGCCCTGCTGTTTCAGTTAACCCGTATCCATGACTCACTACAAAACCCAATGACTCTGTCCTGAATAGCACGGCGGATGGTGGTGGGGCTCCGGCGGTTAAAATCTGAATTGGGTTTCTAAGTGGTTCTTTATTTGTAGAGTTTGTTAGCATGGTCAGCACCACAGGAGCACCACACATGTGAGTGACACCGTGTCGTTTGATCAAGCTGTAGATCGTCGGACCATCAAATTTACGGAGACAGATGTTGGTCCCACCAACGGCTGCTATGCCCCAAGGATAGCTCCATCCGTTGGCGTGGAATATCGGTAGGGTCCACAAATATACGGGTTGTTTTGGAACTCCCCAATCAATCAAGGATCCAACGGTGATGGTGAAAACACTTCTATGGCAATGGACCACTCCTTTAGGAGATGATGTTGTACCTGACGTGTAGTTTAGCACCATCGGGTCCCACTCATTATGAGGCTGGACCCACTTGAACCCAGGATCACCTTTCTCCACCATGCTTTCATAAGCGCAGCAAAAATCATCGGTTACAGATGATTCTGCTGCCTCAGCATCATCCGCGATGAGGACGAGAGTAGGGCGCTTGGTATTCGGAGGAAGCAAAGACATGGCATCCAGGATGACGTCACGTGAGAGGCAATCAACGAAAACGAGCTTTGATTCGCTGTGACGCAGGAGTATGGACATAGTACGTGCATCTAGGCGTGTGTTGATGTTGTTGAGGATGGCACCAGACATGGGCACGGCAAACTGAAGCTCGTACATAGCAGGGATGTTGGGGGCGACAACGGAGACCACGTGGCCAGGCTTGATGCCGTACGATGACAGAGATGATGCCACTTGGAGACATCGACGGTGGGTTTGAGACCACGTATAAGTAATGTTGTTGTAGATGACAGATGGGCAATCACCATATACAGTAGCAGTTCTTTCCAAGAAAGCTAATGGTGTGAGAGGAGATAAGCTTGCTGGTGTTGGCTTCAGTTCCTCCATTTTTGCTACCAGATGAACTTTCAGCTCTTGTTACGAGTTCTGGGAAGTCGTGGAATGAGGATTAATACCACAGACTGATAGGACCTGGTCAATTAATTAAAGACAATAATAAAAAAAAAATAGATTGAGATAAGATTTTAGGACAAAAAAAAAAGACAAAAGGAAAGCTTGGAAGTTTCCTCACAATGTCAAATAACACATTGTCAAATGATAAAGCTTTGGTGCCATTTGATTTCTTTTTTCTATGTTTTTTATACTGATTGATTCATGGATGGGTGATGTTGCATCCTAATCCTGTTTATGGTGCTAGCTAACACAAATTTTATTCTGTTTAAAGAATGACTAGGTAATATCTTATAATTTACAATTTTATTTTTATTAATTAATATTTCATATAATCTTTTAGTTTTGAATGTTGATATGGAAGATCATAAATAGTAGACTTAATATGGATAGTCAAAACTTAGTTTAGAATAAGATCTAAATAATCAAAGACAAAATAAGTTAAGAAAATCATAGAATAAAAGTTAATCATGTTTTTCAAGGAATGTAATTGTGATCAGCAAAAAATTAAGGATTAAAAAAAACAACAATCAAAAGAATAAAGATCAAATTTGATATAAAAATAAATGAAACTAAAAGATGAGAGATGAATTTGAAGAAAAAATCAATTTAAAAAAGATAAAATAAAATAAAATAAAATAAAATAACAATTAAAATAATGAGAACCAAATTAGATAAAACAAAAAATAACATGACACTTTTTTTTTATTTTGATAAGGAGAAGAAAAACAAAAGGAGAGAAAAGAATAAGCAAGTTGACCGGAGCTCATCAGCTATGCAGCTATATATACATGTCTAATCACTAGAAAGATCACATCGAGATGCTTCCAACATATAGGTGAAAGGAGGAGTTTAGTTGTCCAACAACTTTTGATTTTGAAATTATATTTTATATTTGTTAAAATAGTAAATTTTTATTCAATTAACTTGATTATAATAAAAAAAATTATGATCAAAATACAAAAAAATCTCTGGACATTAATTAAAAGAATATTGCTTTTAAAAATAATTAAGTATTTGCATCTGTTTTAAAAATGTTAAAAGACCAATTTTTTCTCTATCAATATATTAATGAATAATGAATTTTATTGAAAAATTATATTACTCCCAGTAGTTAATTGAATGATTTTCTTTTACAATGATAATTTTTTTTTATTTTACTATTTCAGTTCACAATAAAATAAAATTATATGGAGAGTAAAATCTTAATTCCTTTTAATTTTAATTTTAATTTTATCGTTCTCAAATCTCCACCATCACATCTCTCTCTGCATCCTGTTTTTTAGATCAGAATTTTACAATTCTTTAATCATGAAATCATTTTAATTCATGAAATCACCATAAGATTTTCCATGTTTGCGTTGTGTCTTGGGGAGTGGCAGATTGTTGAACGTGACGAGGTCGAATTGAGAAGAAAATGTATTAGATTTTATTTTAATTCATCTCTCTCTTGTATGAGATCAAGGTTGCCATTTACGTAAGATATTGGCCATGAAATTCCTACTAATACAAAGGTGGGCACTATTACAGGAAGTAAAATGGCATCAAGAAGATGCCCAAAAGGATAATCTCTCCTTTAAACCATCAGATGTGCTTATGATTGGGGTGTATTTGCACCGCGTTACTTTAAATTTTAAATTATTTTAAAATAATTTTTTATGTTTTCAGATCGTTTTGATGTACTGATATAAAAATAATTTTTAAAAAATTATTTTAAAATATTTTTAAATAAAAAAATACTTTAAATTACCACTGCTATCACAATTTTAAACACACTTATCATACACTTATCATGGCCGGCCACAAATTAAACATGAATCATTCCTTTCCCCTGTTTTATAAAAGAAAAGGAGCTATAAATCTGGCCTTACGAAAAAAAAAAAGAAAAAAAAAAGAAGAAGAAGCATTTATGCCCCTTAATTAGTTAGATCTATCTTAATTGATGGTATGACTTTAGTTCAAGTTCATTTAACTTTGATAGGGGCGTTTGGGGTGTTGGCATTTAACTTGAGCATGCGCCTAACCACAATTAATTCATTCTTTTTTAAGTTCTTTTGACTAAGAAATTTATTTAATGAATATTTTTTTAAAAATTATTTTTTACATATCCAAAAACATGAAAAAAATAATTTAAAGTATAAAAAATTTTTAAAATTTTATAAAACAAGGGTTGCACTGTTACCCGAAACAAACTCATAATAGAGTAAATCCACCACGTTTGCAAATGTTATGCAAATATGTTTACAAAACAGGAAATTATTTAAATATATTAATTATCATTGTAATTGCCACATCCCACATTACGACAATCTTTAAGAATTAAAAAAAAAAA
>Ga0325400_1005034_pt1 | contig 12361 bp, 10 predicted proteins | sample PopdelMetagenome_2_FD_205662 | JGI IMG/M metagenome (GOLD analysis project Ga0325400, IMG submission 205662) | Populus deltoides microbial communities from Bellville, Georgia, United States - Xylem-PdKOR-R1 | ecosystem: Host-associated > Plants > Phyllosphere > Stem > Wood/Secondary xylem...
GTGGACGGTGGGGACGGGTCAACGAGGCGGCGCGGGCGGAGCGGACTCGGCCAACGCCAGGATTCGTCGGGCCAGCGCGTCACCACCGTCGGGGTCCCGGCCGATCACCAGGACGGTGTCGTCGCCGGCGATGGTGCCGAGGATGTGGCCGAGCTCGGCGCGGTCGAAGGCCGAGGCGAGGAACGGGGCCGCTCCCGGGGGCGTCCGGAGGACCACGAGGTGGCCCACGGCCTCGGCGCTCACGAGCAGCTCGCCGCACAGGCGCGCCAGCCGCTGCGCCGCGGCCACGGTCTCCCCCGGCGGCGCGACCCGTCGGTCGCCGCCCTCGCCGGGCACCGCGTAGACCAGGGCCCCGTCGGGGGCCCGCACCTTCAGCGCCTCCAGCTCGAGGAGGTCGCGGGACAGGGTGGCCTGGGTGACGTGGACGCCGTCGTCGGCCAGACGGGCGGCGAGCTCGGTCTGGGAGTGGACGGCCTGGTGGGTGACGAGGTCGACGATCCGCTGCTGCCGGGCGTTCTTGGTGGTCGGTCGACCGGGGCGGCCCGAGGCGTCCTGCGGGGCGGCCTGGCTCACGACGAGGCCCCGGCGTGCTCGAGCAGGAACGCCAGGACGGCCTTCTGGGCGTGCCGGCGGTTCTCGGCCTCGTCCCACACCGCGCTGCGCGGGCCCTCCAGGACCTCGGCGGTGATCTCGAGGCCGCGGTAGGCCGGCAGGCAGTGCAGGACGACGGCGCCCGGCGACGCCAGCCCGACCAGCTCCTGGGTCAGCGACCACGGGGCCAGGGTCTGCACCCGCTCGGCCTCCTGGGCCTCCTTGCCCATCGAGATCCAGGTGTCGGTGACGACGACGTCGGCGCCGGAGACCGCCTCGCGGGCGTCGTCGACCAGGGCCGCCGACCCGCCCGTCGTCGCGGCGATCTCCGTGGCCCGGTCGAGGACGGACCGGGCCGGCCGGTAGCCCTCCGGTGCCGAGACCCGCACGTGCATGCCGGCGGTCGTGCCGGCCAGCAGCCAGGAGCTGCCCATGTTGCAGGCACCGTCGCCGAGGAAGGCAACGGTCAGCCCGGCCAACCCACCGAGCCGCTCACGCACCGTGAGCAGGTCGGCGATCAGCTGGCAGGGGTGGAAGTCGTCGGTCAGGGCGTTGACGACCGGGACGCCCGCGTGGGCGGCCATGAGCTCCAGGTCGGCCTGCAGGAAGGTCCGCCAGACCACCACGGCGACCTGGCGACCCAGGACCCGGGCGACGTCCTCGACGGACTCCCGGACCCCGATGCCCGCCAGCCGGCCCTCGACCAGCATCGGGTGTCCCCCGAGCTCGGCGACGCCGGCACCGAACGAGGTCTGGGTCCGCAGGGTGGGCTTGTCGAAGATCATCGCCACCGAGCGCGGTCCGGCGAGCGGGCGGGCGTCGTACGGCGCCTGCTTGAGCGCCGCGGCCAGGTCGAGGACCTGCCCCTGCTCGGCGGGGGTCAGGTCGTCGTCGCGCAGGAAGTGCCGCAGGCCGGTCGTGGTCACGAGCCTGCGCTCCCCGCCCGCTCCGCGGCGTCGAGCAGACCGGGCCACGCGGCGACGAGGGCGTCGACCTCGGCGTCGGAGACGACCAGGGGCGGGGCGAAGCGGATCCGGTCCGGGCCGGTGGCGTTGAGGATCCAGCCGGCCTCCTGCGCGGCCGTGACCACGTCGGGCGCACTCGGCCCCTCCAGAGTCAACCCGACCAGCACGCCGTCGCCGCGGACCTCGACCACCCGGGGGTCCGGGCCCACGCCGTCGCGCAGGCGCTGGCCGGCCTCCGAGGCGCGGGCCAGCAGGCCCTCGGACTCGATGACGTCGAGGACGGCCAGCGCGGCGGCGCAGGCGACCGGGTTGCCCCCGAAGGTGGTGCCGTGGTTGCCGGGCTCGAGCAGGTGCCCGGCCTCCCCGAGACCGAGGCACGCCCCGATCGGGATGCCCCCGGCCAGTCCCTTGGCGAGGGTCACCAGGTCGGGCTCGACCCCGCTGGGGTGGCTGGCCAGCCAGTGTCCGGTGCGGCCCATCCCGCTCTGCACCTCGTCGAACCACAGCAGGGCGCCGGCCCCGGTGGTGATCTCGCGCGCGGCACGCAGGAAGTCGGTGCCGGCGACGTTGACCCCGGCCTCGCCCTGGAGGGGCTCGATGACCACGGCCGCGGTCCGGTCCGTGACAGCCGCGGCGAGCGCGTCGGCGTCGCCGTACGGTACCCAGGTCACGTCGCCGGGCAGCGGCTCGAACGGCTCGCGGTAGGCCGCCTTGGAGGTGAGCGAGAGCGCCCCCATCGTGCGCCCGTGGAACGCGTCCTCCATGGCCACCACGTGGGTCCGGCCGGTACGACGGGTCAGCTTCAGCGCCGCCTCGTTGGCCTCCGCGCCGGAGCTGACGAGGAAGACCCGGCCGTCGCGGCCCGGGGCCATCAGGGCCAGCAGCCGCTCGGCCAGCTCGACCTGGGGCCGGCTGGTGAAGAAGTTGGAGATGTGGCCCAGCGTCGAGAGCTGGGTCGTCACGGCCTCGACCAGGGCGGGGTGGGCGTGGCCGAGGGTGTTGACCGCGATGCCGCCGAGGAAGTCGACGTACTCGGTGCCCTCGACGTCCCACACCCGGGTGCCCCGGCCGCGCTCGAGCACCAGCTTGGGCGGCCCGAACGTGTTCATCAGCGCGCCCTGGTAGCGCTCGACCCAGGCGGCGTTGGTCGGGGGTGTCTCGTCGCTCACGGGGTGTCCCTCGCCTTACGGGTCTTGGTGTCCACACCGGGCAGCACCTGGGTGCCGACGCCCTCCTTGGTGAACAGCTCCAGGAGCACGGCGTGCGGCTCGCGACCGTCGACCACGGTGGCCCGGGGCACGCCGCCCTGGACGGCCTGCAGACAGGCCTTCATCTTCGGCACCATGCCGCTGGCCAGGTCGGGGACCAGGGCCGCGAGCGAGTCGGGGCTGATCTCGCCGATCACGTCCTCGCTGGCGGGCCAGTCGAGGTACAGCCCCTCGACGTCGGTGAGGACGAGCAGCTTCTCGGCCTGCAGCGCGATCGCGAGGGCGGCGGCGGCCGAGTCGGCGTTGACGTTGTGGACCAGGCCGTCGGCGTCGGGGGCGACGCTGGAGACCACGGGGATGCGGCCGGCCTCGATGATGTCGAGCACCGCCTCGGGCCGGACCCGGGTGACCTCCCCGACGAGGCCGAGGTCGACCTCCTCGCCGTCGACGACGGTGTTGGTCTGGGTGGCGGTGAACAGGCCCGCGTCCTCCCCCGACAGCCCGACCGCGAGCGGGCCGTGGTCGTTGATCAGACCGACCAGCTCGCGCTGCACCTTGCCGACGAGCACCATCCGGACGACCTCCATGGCCTCGGGCGTGGTGACCCGCAGCCCGCCGCGGAACTCCGACTCGATGCCGAGCTGGTCGAGCATGGCCGAGATCTGCGGCCCCCCGCCGTGCACGACGACGGGCTTGAACCCGGCGAAGCGCAGGAACGCGATGTCTTCGGCGAAGGCCTGCTTCAGCGCGTCGTCGGTCATGGCGTTGCCGCCGTACTTCACCACCACGACCTTGCCGTGGTAGCGCTTGAGCCACGGCAGGGCCGCGGCCAGGGTGCGGGCCTTGGCCTGGTCGGGCTTGGCGGTGTCGAACTCTCCCGCCGTGGAGTCGTTGACGGGCTTGGTCGGCAGCACCGAGGTGCCGTCGGGGCCGCTCGTCGCGTCGGTCGGGGTGTGGTCGCTCATCTGCTCGTTCCTCGCTCAGGGACTCGCTCTAGGAGGAGTAGGCGCTGTTCTCGTGGACGTAGGCGTGGGTCAGGTCGTTGGTCCAGACGGTGGCCCGCTCGGGCCCGGACTTCAGGTCGATGGTCACGGTGACCTCGCGCGGCTCGAGATCGACGCCGGCGGGGTCCTCGGCCGGGGTCGAGGCCCGGCAGACCCACACGCCGTTGACCGCCACGTCGAGGTCGGCGGGATCGAAGACGGCGTCGGTGGTGCCGATCGAGGCCAGCACCCGCCCCCAGTTGGGGTCCTTGCCGTAGACCGCGGCCTTGAACAGGTTGCTGCGGGCGACGCTGCGGCCCACCGTGACCGCGTCCTCCTCGGTCGCAGCCCCCAGGGTGGTGATCGCGATCTCGTGGTCGGCGCCCTCGGCGTCCCTCAGCAGCTGCATGGCCAGGTCGGTGCACAGCTGGGCCAGCGCGTCGGTGAAGTCGGGCAGCGACGGCGTGATCCCGCTGGCCCCGCTGGCCAGGACCGTGACGGTGTCGTTGGTCGACATGCAGCCGTCGGAGTCGAGCCGGTCGAAGCTGGTGCGGGTCGCAGCCCGCAGGGCGACGTCGAGGTCGGCGGCGTCGACCACGGCGTCGGTCGTCAGCACCACGAGCATCGTGGCCAGCTGCGGGGCGAGCATCCCGGCGCCCTTGGCCATCCCGGCCACCGACCACCCGGCCCCCTCGACCACGGCCTGCTTGCTCACCGAGTCGGTGGTCATGATCGCGTGGGCGGCGTCGTCGCCGCCGTCGGGCGACAGGACGGCGTACGCCGCGTCGATGCCGTCGAGCAGCGACTCACGCGGGTTGCTCAGACCGATCAGGCCGGTGGAGCACACGACCACGTCGACCGCACCGATGCCCAGGTGGCCCGCGACCCGCTCGGCGACCGCGTGGGTCGTGGCGAAGCCCTCGGCCCCGGTGTAGCAGTTGGCGCCCCCGGAGTTGAGGACCACGGCCCGGACGACGCCATCCTTGACGACCTCCTGGCTCCACAGCACCGGGTTGGCCTTGCACCGGTTGGCGGTGAAGACGGTGGCGGAGTCGAAGCGGGGGCCGTGGTTGACCACGAGCGCGACGTCCTTGCCGCCGCTGGTCTTCAGACCCGCCGACACGCCGGAGGCGGTGAAGCCGGCCGGGGTGGTGACGCTCATCGGGGCCTCCGGGAGTCGTGGTGGGCGGGTGGGTCGGTGGGGGCGGGCTCGACGACGTGGCCGCGCTCGGCCCACAGCTCGGCCGCCCGGTCGGCCGCACCGGTCCCGACGAGGACCCAGCAGGCCGTGCTGGTCGTGGTCACCTGGGCCGAGATCCCGGCCTCCGCGAGCGGGGCGAGGAGCTCCACGAGCAGTCCGGGTCGGCCCGGGTCGGCACCGTCGCCGGCGGCGGGATTGGCGGGATCGGCAGGGCCGTCGGCGGTCACGAAGGCGACCAGGCCCCGTACGCCGGGCACCTTGCGCGGGACGTCGCGACCGGCGGTCAGCACCGAGGTCTCGGTGGCGGTCGCGGTGATCGAGAGGACCGACGAGGACTGCGCCCAGGCCGGGACGTCGGAGCCGGGGCCGAGCGAGAGCAGGGCGAGGGTCTCGGGGAAGCGGTGCAGGAGGGTCACGGCGCGATCCCCACGCTCGTCAGGCCGGTGGTCTCCTCGAGACCGAGGGCGAGGTTCATGCACTGCACGGCGGCCCCGCCGGTGCCCTTGGCCAGGTTGTCGACCGCCCCGACGGCGACCAGGCGCCCGGCCGTCTCGTCCACGGTGACCTGGACGTGCACGGCGTTGGAGCCGAGGACGGACTGGGTCTGGGGCCACTGCCCCTGGGGCAGGAGGTGCACGAACGGCTCGTCGTCGTAGGCCTTCTCGTACGCCGCGCGCGCCGTCTCGGCGGTCACCCCCGCGCGGGCGGGGGCCGAACAGGTGGCGAGGATGCCGCGGCTCATGGGCACCAGCAGCGGGGTGAAGGACACCCGGGGAGCGTCGCCGGCCCCCTCGCCCCCGGCGGGTCCGATCCCGGCGAGGTTCTGGGTGATCTCGGGTGTGTGCCGGTGGGTGCCGCCGACGCCGTAGGCGCTGGCGTTGCCCATCACCTCGCTGCCGAGCAGGTGCGGCTTGGCGGCCTTGCCCGCGCCGCTGGTGCCGGACGCCGCGACCACGACCAGGTCGGGCTCGACGAGACCGGCGGCGACAGCGGGAGCCAGGGTCAGGGTGGCGGCGGTGGGGTAGCAGCCGGGCACCGCGACCCGGCCCGCCCCGCGCAGCCGCTCGCGCTGGCCGGGCAGCTCGGGCAGGCCGTAGGGCCAGGTCCCGGCGTGCTCGCCGCCGTAGAACCGCTCCCACTCCCCCGGGTCGACGAGCCGGAAGTCGGCCCCGCAGTCGATCACCAGGACGTCGTCACCAAGGGCCCGTGCGATCTCGCCGGACTGCCCGTGAGGCAGGCCGAGGAACACCACGTCGTGCCCGGCCAGCGTCTCCGCGCTCGTGGGCTCCAGCACCCGGTCGGCGAGCGGGACCAGGTGGGGCTGCAGCGTGCCGAGGCGCTCGCCGGCGTTGGACCCGCCGGTCAGGGCACCGATCTCGATGTCGGGGTGGCCCAGCAGCAGGCGCAGCACCTCACCGCCGGCGTACCCGCTGGCGCCGGCGACGGCGGCTCGGAACGTCATGTGCATAACAATACAGGTCGGTGCATGATCACTCGCACCGGGCGCGCGTGAAAGCGAGATGAAACCGGACCGGTCCAGGCTCGACGCATGGACGACACCATCACGCACCCCTACCCCCCAGGTCCGTCGGACCGGGCCGCACCGGCGGTCTCCGCGCACGGCCTGGTCAAGACCTTCGGCGGTCTCCGCGCCGTCGACGGGATCGACCTGGAGGTCCGCCGCGGCGAGGTCTTCGGCGTGCTCGGCCCCAACGGGGCCGGCAAGACCACCATGCTCCGGATGCTGGCCACGCTGCTGCCGATCGACGGTGGCCGCGCGGAGATCTTCGGGGTCGACGTCGCGAGCCGGTCCCACGAGGTGCGGCAGCTGGTCGGGGTCACCGGGCAGTACGCCTCGGTCGACGAGAACCTGACGGCCCGGGAGAACCTCCGGCTCTTCGGCCGCCTGCAAGGACTGACGTCGCGCCGGGCGAAGGCCACGGCAGTCGAGCTGCTGGGCAGCTTCGGGCTGGAAGAGGCCGCCGACCGGCCGATCGCCCAGTTCTCCGGCGGGATGCGCCGCCGGCTCGACCTGGCCGCCAGCCTGATCAGCCGGCCGCCCCTGATCTTCCTCGACGAGCCCACCACGGGTCTGGACCCCCGCACCCGCGGCCAGATGTGGGACACCATCCGAGCCCTGGTCGCCGACGGCTGCACGGTCCTGCTCACCACCCAGTACCTCGACGAGGCCGACCAGCTCGCGGACCGGATCACCGTGATCGACCACGGCCGGACCGTGGCCGAGGGCACGCCCGACGAGCTGAAGTCGTCGGTGGGCACCACGACGCTGCAGCTGCGGCTGGCCGACCGCGACCGGGTCGCCGACGCCGCCGACGTCGTACGCCGGCTGCTCCGGGAGGAGCCCGTCCGCACGCCGGAGTCCGGCGGCCTCAACGTCGCCCTCGCCGACGCCGACCGCGCCGGTGACGTCCTCATCGCGCTGCGGGAGGCCGAGCTCTCCGTCGCCTCCGTCAGCGTCGCTAAGCCCACCCTCGACGAGGTGTTCCTCGCCCTGACCGGCCGCCCCACCGACGCCGACTCATCGGGCGACGCCCGCCGTGACCGCTCCGACCACCCGACCCAGGAGGCCTCCTGATGACCAGCATGCTCGCCCCCGCCCCGCTCAACCCCGCCGACCAGCGGCGGTCCGCCGACCCCGTCCGCGACCTCTCGCCCCGCGTCTCCCTGCGGGAGACCGTCACCCAGACCCTGGCCATGGCGTGGCGTGCGACGAAGAAGATGCGCCGCAACCCCGAGCAGTTCTTCGACGTGACGATCCAGCCGCTGCTGTTCACGGCGATGTTCGCCTACATCTTCGGCGGCGCGATCGCGGGCGACGTCACCTCCTACCTGCCGATCGTCATCCCGGGGGTGCTCGCCCAGACGGCGCTGACGGCGTGCATGGCCACCGGGGTGCAGCTGCGCGAGGACATGGACAAGGGCGTCTTCGACCGCTTCAAGTCCCTCCCCATCGCCCGGATCGCCCCGCTCGCCGGTCCGATGGTCGCCGACCTGCTGCGCTACGCCACCGCCGCCGTGCTGACCGTCTCCGTCGGCCTCGCCATGGGCTTCCGGCCGGGAGGTGGCGTCCTCGGCACCCTCGGCGGCATCGCCCTCACCGTGGTCGCCGGGTGGTCGCTGGCCTGGATCTTCACCTGGCTGGGCACCGTGGCCCGCACCGCGCAGAGCGTGCAGGGCATCTCGATGATGATCATGTTCCCGCTCACGTTCCTCTCCAACGCCTTCGTGCCCACGAGCACGCTGCCGGGCTGGCTGGGGGCCTTCGTCGCGGTCAACCCGGTCAGCCACGTCGTCTCGGCGGTGCGCGACCTGATGAACGGCGGGCAGCTCACCGGCCAGGTCGGCTGGGCGCTGCTGGGGTGCGCGGTGGTGGTCGCGGTGTTCGCGCCGCTCGCGGTGCGGTCCTACTCGCGGAAGATGTGAGCCACCGCGGCGCGGGCGTCGACCAGGACGTCCGCGCCGCGCCGGTCGCCGTACGCCGCGACCGCGGCGGCGAGCCGCCCGGGGGCGGCCCGGTCGGCCGCCTCGGCCACCGGCTCCCACGCCATCGCCGGGGCCCACCGGCTGTAGGCGAAGCGGTCGGCCAGCGCGAGCAGCACCACCGCGTCGTCGACCGCGTCCTCGCGCAGCAGCGCCCACGCGCCGAGCGCGAACAGCACGCACCCGGCCACGGGGACGTCGAGCCGACCGGCGTCGGCCGCGAGGGCCTGGCCCGCCTTCGGGACCAGCCCACGGTGCAGCTCGACGCCGGAGGGGTGCCGGCCGTGGCGGGCGTGGGCGGCCGTCGCCGTGGCCTCGACCACCAGGGCCCACGGCTCCATCCCGGGCTCGAGACGGAACCCGGGGAACCGCAGGGCCCGCACCGCGGCGACCCCCCGGTCGTAGAGCCGCAGGCCCTCGTCGGCGTCACCGGCGGCGAGGGCGAGCTCGGCCCGCATCGACGCGGCCGCGATCGCACCGCCGAGCAGCCCGGTGCCGGCGTGCGCCTCCATCTGCTCCACGAGCCGACCGACGTCGTCGAGGCGCCCGTCGGCCAGGGCTGCGCGGGCGAGGACGGCCCGCAGCTGGACGGCGTCGTCCTCGGCGCCGAGGGCCAGCAGCACGGGCAGCCCGGCCTCGGCGTACGGCGTGGCCTCCGCGACCCGGCCGAGCTGGGCGTAGAGGCCGGCGAGCTGGGTCTGCAGCCAGGCCCGCGCGAAGACGCCGTCCTCGGCGCGCCACAGCGCGACGGCGCGCTGCGCCGCGACGGCGGCGGCCTCCGGGTCCCCGGAGTTCTCCAGGGCGTGGCTGGCCCACTGCAGCGAGAGCGCGGCCAGGATGCGGTCGGGGTCGTCGCCCAGCGCCAGCAGCGCGGTGACGCCCGTCCCGTCCTCGACGTCCTCCACCAGCGGCAGGAGGCGGTGCAGGGCGCGGACCCGGGGGTCGCGCGAGGCGCCGCCGTGCCGGTCGAGCAGCGCCCGGGCGTGCCGGGGCCGCACCAGCTCGGACATCGTGGTGTTGAGCACGAGCACGGCGGCCGCGCGTGCGGCCGCCTCGACCAGCCGCTCCTCGGGCTCCCATCCCTCCAGCACGTCCTCGACGGCGGCGAGCACGGCCATGACCCGCAGGTGCTCGCCCCGGATGGTCCACGCCTCCCCGAGCGCGGCCAGCACGACCACCGTGGTCTCCGCGTCGCCGGCCTCGAGGGCCTGCCGCAGGACGTCGGTGAGGGTGGCGTCCTCGACCGAGACCCCACCCACCACCGCCACCTGGTCGGGACCGTGCAGCCCGTCCAGGGCGACGGCGCACGCGCCCGTCGCCCACCCGCGGAGGGCCTCGCGGGCGGCTGCCGCCTCCCCCGCCTGCCCCAGCTGCCGCCGCCCGAATTCACGGACCGTCTCGAGCATCCGGTAGCGCATCGCCTCCCCGTCGTCGCGCACCGTGAGCAGGCTCTGCCCGGCCAGCGACTCCACCGCGGCGAGGGCGTCACCGCCGAGCACCACGCCTGCCCCCTCCAGGGAGAAGCCGTCCGGGAAGACGGCCAGCCACCGCAGCGCGCGTCGGTCGCCCTCGTCGAGCAGGTCCCAGGACCACTCGATCACCGCCAGCAGGGTCCGGTGCCGGTCCGGCGCGGACCGGTCGTGGCCGCGCAGCAGGGCGAACCGGTCGTCCAGGCGCCGGTCGAGGTCGGCGACCGACATGGCCCGCACCCGGGCCGCGGCCAGCTCGATGGCCAGCGGCAGGCCGTCGAGGCGGGCGACGACCCGGTGCACCGCGTCGGGGTCGAGCCGCAGGCCCGGGCGGGCCGCCTCGGCCCGCTGGGCGAACAGCTCGACCGCCGCGTCCTCGTCGAGCTGGTCGAGCGCCAGCACGCGCTCGGCCGCGATGCCCAGGGGGGTGCGGCTGGTGGTGACGACGCGCAGGTCGCGGGTGGCTGCGACCCAGGGGGCGACGAGGTCGGCTACGGCCTCCACGACGTGCTCGCAGTTGTCGAGCACGAGCAGGGTCGGCGCCTGGCCGAGCTGCTGGGTGAGCCGGCCCCGCAGGTCGGCGCGCTGCTCGGGGGCGAGCACCCGACGGCCCGACACGGAGTCGCGCACGCCGAGGGCCGACCCGATCTCGCCGAGCACGTCCTGGGCCGACGCCACACCCGCCAGCTCCACGAGGTGCACCACCGGCTGCTCGGCCCCGCGGGCCAGCACCTGGGCCAGGCGGGTCTTGCCGAGGCCGCCCGCGCCGACGATCGAGGTCACCCGGGAGACGGCGACGAGCTCGCGGAGCCGGCGCACGTCGTCGTCGCGACCGACGAGCGGCGTGGCGTCGTAGCGCAGGCCGCTGCGCACCGGGGCGTCGGCGGCCAGCAGTCCGGCGTGCACCGCCTGCAGCTCGGGTCCGGGGTCGACCCCGAGCCGGTCGCGGACCTGCTCGCGGTGGGCGGCGTAGCGGGCGAGGGCGGCCGGGGCGCCGTGGACCGCGGCCTCGCTGCGCAGGAGCGCGGCGAGCGTGACCTCGTCGGGCTCGGGCACGTCGAGGAGCAGGCCCAGCGCCTCGTCGTGGGACCCGAGTCCCGAGAGCGAGCGTCCCAGCACGGCCGCCGCCTCGTCCCGCTGCTCCCGGGCACGGGCCCGCAGCTCGTCCAGGGCCGGGCCGGCCCCGTCCTCGGAGACCGGGACGTCGAGCGCGACGCGGGCCCGGTCACGCGCCCGGACGGGGTCACCCGCGCTCCACGCGCGAGCCGCGTCGCGCACGGCACCGGCCAGGACGGTGACGTCGAGGTCGTCGCCGTCGACGCCGAGCCGGTAGCCGTGGGAGGTGCGGACCACGACCTCCGGCGCGGTCTGGGCCCGGGCCCGGGAGACGACGACCTGGAGCGCCTTGCCGGGGACGGCCGGCTGCTCCTCCTCGGCCCAGACCCGACCGGCCAGGGTGGCCTCGGCGACGGGCCGGCCGGCCTCGGCCGCGAGCGCGGCGAGGAGCGCCTGGCTGCGGGCGCCGGCGAGTGGTAGCCCCTCCCAGGAGACCCCGTCGAGCAGGCGCAGCACGGCCGCTCCTCAGCGAGCCCGGGCGGTGCGGACGGTGGGGGCGGCGGGGGCGGCGGGGGCGGTCACCGCTGCACGGCGCCGCAGCGGCGTACGGCCTCAGTCACGGCGGCGTCGCGGGCGGCGCCGGTCTCGGTCTCGGTGAGGGTGCGGTCGGGGGCCCGGAAACGCAGCGCGAAGGCCAGGGAGCGGTGGCCCTCGGGCACCGGGGGCCCGGTGTAGACGTCGAAGAGCCGCAGCGACTCCAGCAGCGGGCCCGCCCCGGCGCGCAGGGCGGCCTGGACCTCGGTGGCGCTGACCCCGTCCGGCACCACCAGTGCGACGTCCTCCTTGGCCAGGGGGTACGACGAGAGGTCGGGGCCGCGGACAGCGGCGGGGGCCGCGGCCAGCACCCGGTCGAGGTCGAGCTCGACGGCGGCGCTGCGGGCGGGGAGGTCGAAGGCGGCGCACACCCGGGGGTGCAGCTCGCCGGCGTGCCCGACGACCGCGGCCCCGGCACCGTCGTCCCCGTCGACCCACAGCCGGGCGCACCGGCCGGGGTGCCAGGGGGGCGTCGCGGCGGCGTCGACGTCGAGGCGCAGTCCGAGCTCGCGGGCCAGACCCCGGACGACCTCGACCGCGTCGGCCCAGTCGGCGTCGCGGCCCGGCCCCCACCACCCGGGACGCTCGCGCTCCCCGGCGAGGACGACCCCGAGGTGCAGCGGCTGGTCGGGCACGGCCTCGAGCAGCGCCTCCAGCTCGGTGTCGGTCGGCCGCTGCTCGACCCCGAGGACGGGGGTGGCCCGGCCGGTGGGGAAGGCCACGGTCCCGGTCTCGAACAGGCCGACCCCGCCAGCGCCCCGGGCGAGGTTGCGGGCGGCGGCGCGCAGCAGGC
>Ga0325400_1005038_pt1 | contig 12356 bp, 6 predicted proteins | sample PopdelMetagenome_2_FD_205662 | JGI IMG/M metagenome (GOLD analysis project Ga0325400, IMG submission 205662) | Populus deltoides microbial communities from Bellville, Georgia, United States - Xylem-PdKOR-R1 | ecosystem: Host-associated > Plants > Phyllosphere > Stem > Wood/Secondary xylem...
TTTTGTCAATTTTTCAGCAAACATGAGCTACACTCCTACACTCGGTTCAAAACGGGTATACACCATCTCCAGAACGTGGGGTCCAAAATTGAGTAACAACAAACCTAACAACTCATGAAAGGCTAGATACATGTCTAATGGATGTAGTCATAACCTATTTATATGGTTCACTTGATAATGATGTTTATATGAAAATCCCTGCAAGACTTAAAATGTCTCAAGCATATAATTCAAATCCCCAAAAAGCTTACTCAATCAAGTTACAAAGGTTATTGTATGGGTTAAAGCTATCAGGATGCATGTGGTATAATCATCTTAGTGAATATTTATTGAGAAAATGTTATAATAATGATCCTATATGCCCATGTGATTTTATAAAGAAGTCATAATCTGATTTTATTATTATTGATGTGTATGTTAATGATTTAAATATTATTAAAACTCATGGAGAGATACCAAAGATAGTAAATTATTTAAAGAAAGAGTTTGAGATGAAAGATTTGGTAAAAAAAATTTTATCTCAGCCTGTAGATCAAGCATTTAGCAGATGAAATTCTCATTCATCAATCAACTTACACATAAAAGGACCTTAAAAGATTTTATACGGATAAAACATATCCATTGAGTACACCAATGGTTGTTCAGTCACTTGATGTGAAAAATGACCCTTTTAGACCTTGTAAGGATAACGAAGAATTATTTGGTTATGAAGTACCATACCTCAGTGTAATTGGTGCACTAATATATCTTGCTAATAATACTTGACCTAATATAACATTCTCTGTGAACTTGCTAGCAAAATATAGTTCTTCTCCTACCCGGAGACATTGGAATGGAATTGAATATATTTTTTGTTATCTACGAGGAAATAAAAATATGGGATTATTTTATTCAAATGATGCTAATCATAAATTAGTTGGGTATGTTGATGCAAGATTTATATTTGATTCATATAAAGGTCGGTCTCAAATAGGTTATCTCTTTATGTGTGGCAGTACTACTATATCATGGAGATCTATAAAGAAAATATTAGTTGCCACTTCATCTAATCATGTTGAAATACTTGCAATCCATAAAGTCAGTCCTGAATGTGTGTGGTTGAGATCAATGACTCAACATATTCGTGGAATATGTGGTTTATCCTCCAGCAGAGGAACTCCAACCATACTGTATGAAGATAATATTGCATGCATAGCTCAATTAAAGAGGGGATACATCAAAAGAAATAGGACAAAACACATCTCTTCAAAATTCTTCTTCACACATGACCTTGAAAAGTATGGTGACATTGATGATCAACAAATCTGCTAGATTTTCAACAAATTTGCTCGAAAGATAATCTAGCAGATTTGTTCACTAAAGCATTACCAACTAAAAGACTTGAGATGATATATTCATGAAGGGGAGTTAATACGCACTGCACTCTTTTTTCCTTGGCCTAGGTTTTGTGCCATTAGGTTTTCCTAACAAGGTTTTTAATGAGGCAGTTTTGAATACGTAAGGTTGTACAATAGACATCCTATAGAAAGTATTATAAAATTATACATTATATATGGATGTCTAGATGCCTTTCTATACTCCTAAATTATTATGTTCATTCATCATCATCAAGTTCATTTGAATCTCTCCAAGTTCATTTGAATTTACATTTTCTTATGACCTTTGAGCTTACAAATATTTACATACATGTTCCTTTAAATAGGAGCATTGTTGAGAGCATGATATATACATACATATAACTACAAATTCATACAAAATAAAAGAGCTCTTTCTTCATTCTCCTAATCTTTATTGTTCTTATATATTTTATTTACTCTTTATTAATTATATTGTTTTATTATTATATGTTTCTTGATATATAATTTTATAACAATTTTACTATTTGAATTCACAAAGATGATAAATTTAAGTGCACGAGAATAAATTCATAATGAAAGTACAAGTATCTTTTAATATTTTTTTGGGTTTCACGACAAGACAAACTTCGAATTCATCCCATGATAAAAAAACAGTTAGGAGCATCTCTTGTCAATCCTCAAATGAGATGCTTTGCTTGTAAAATTTGCTTCAACAACTAGCACAGGCGTAAATATACATGTATATTCTTTCTACATGCATCAATAGCAGTGTGAGATTTAGACTTAATTATATTGCTGATCGTAAAAAAATTAGACACCCAACCACCACTCAACCCTTTCAATTCCACAGCAAAATTTAAGAAAGAAAATGCTCTGAAATGGAAACTTTTTTATCGCAACTTATGTAGTACATAGCCATGAAACTTTAAGGACGTAGAAGGGATTGGAAACAATGTTCAAAAACATTACAACAAATTTATTTAGTAAGAGAAAACACTCAACAGATTGGAAGAGGGGCACCATTCCATTCACCAAGGCATTCCAGCATTGGGTCGATGATCTTCCCCTGGCACATAGCTGTAAACACCTTGTCGAACTCCTCACCAGGCGATCGGACCTTTTCACCAGTGAGCAATCCAGTTCCCAACTCCTCCCTTACAAACTTGTACAGTGGATAAGACCTGCATTCCTTAATCTTATTCTCAATAGCTGAATTCCCACTATCATATGCTGCTCTTGCGCTCTCAACCTCTTTAGGCAAAAGGGCCTTCAATTCTTCCTCGAAAGCTGCAATCTTTTGGAAGACTGAAGTGCTTGCGTTCTTCTCATTCTCTCCATTTGCCAATGCATGGTCAACAAGAACTTGCCTTAGTTTTTGCATCAATGGATAGGTAGCACTGCAGGGGTCATCGGCGTAAGCAAAGACATCTTCACGATCAACCACCTTGAGCAACTCCTTCTCACAGAACCTTGATGGGTGAAGTTCTCCATTAGCACCTGTAGTTAAAACCCTCTTGGATACATGACTAACAGTGTTCTTGACAGCGCTCCTCAAGTTCTCCTCCAAATGCCTCAAGTCAATTGCTTGGCAGAGTGCCACTAAGAAAGTTGTGGACATGAGTTTCAAGATATCGACAGATTCTGCTGTCTTTCTTGAAGAAATAAGTCCCAACGAGTTAACATCTTGATTGTGCTGCTCGGCACTTTGCACATGGCTGGTGACTGGATTAGCGAGATACTGAAGCTCAGAACAGTAGGAGGCCATTGCTATTTCAGCTCCTTTGAAACCGTAATCCAGACTTGGATTTCTGCTAGCAGTGAGATTTGATGGCAATCCATTGTTGTAGAAATCATTTACGAGCTCACTGAACTGAGCGAATAGGAGCTTGCCTATAGATGCAATAGCCAAACGTACATTGTCCATTGAGACTCCAATTGGAGTTCCCTGGAAGTTGCCACCATGTAAGGCCTTGTTCCTTGAAACATCAATTAGAGGGTTGTCGTTCACTGAATTAATCTCTCTTTCAATTGACTTGGTTGAGAATCGGATCACTTCAATCTGGGGGCCAAGCCATTGGGGTGAAGTCCTCAGAGCATAGCGATCTTGCTTTGGTTTCTGCAAGGGGTCCATTTCATGCAACTTCTTAGCTGCCTTCATGTAAGCGCTGCCATCTAAAATGTGCTCCATTATAGCAGCAGCCTCAATTTGACCTGGATGGTGCTTCAATTTGTGTGTCAGATGGTCAGTGAATTCAGGTTTACCATTCATAACCTCGGCGAAAATTGCAGATATGAGTTCTGATAAGACAGCAAGAACGTTGGTCTCGAAAAGAACCATGGAAGCCAAACCAGAACCAACTGCAGTTCCATTAACAAGAGCGAGGCCTTCTTTAGGCTGCAACTCAAAGAATCCAGAATCAATACCAGCAGCTTTAAAGGCTTCAACAGCATCCAGCACTTCTCCGTTGGGACCAGTGGCCTTGGAATTAGGCCTTCCAGTCAGTAATCCAGCAATGTAGGATAATGGGACTAAATCACCTGAAGCAGTGATTGTACCACGTAGTGGCAAGCATGGAGTGATGTTGTTATTAAGTAGCTTGGTAATTGCTTCCAAGATTTCAAATCTGATGCCAGAGTAACCTTGGAGGAGAGTGTTGATCCTGACAAGCATAGCTGCTCTAGTAGCTGAGTGAGGCAGTGTGTGGCAAGTTTCTGTTCCATTGCCAAAGATCCCAGCATTCAAGAATCTGAAGAGGGGGAGAAAAATAAAATTAAACACTGTTGACAAATTAATTACATTGATGCCTTCACTTAACTAACATATTTTTAGTTAATGCTTCCAAGGCACAAAATCAAAAGATGGAACTTGTGTGTATGATCACAAACAGTCAATCAAATATGAAGTTAAGCAGTAAAACAATGTCTTTGACCATTCTATCTGGTAGCTAGAGAAGGTTTACCAAAACGTGCAAGTGCTTCCTAACAATGTCAAGAAATTAAGAAATATTGGAAGAATAAAATAAAGTCCAAAGGGAAATGTCAATACACTTTTGGTGATCAATTTCGCCTAAACTTCCCCATTGAATATTCCTGTAGGATGTGTTGGTGGGGACTTGAAGTCATCATCAGTAAGAAAAAGAAAAAAAAAAAAAAAGGAATTTCCTACTCTTGTTTAAAGTTTGGCAGCTTGTATTAACAATTTCATAAATCTTGATTCCACTTAAAATTTCTCAAAATCATTAAAGAATTGTCTTTTAAGAATATTTTCCCTCACTTTCATGGAGCTTCAAAGTATAGAGTTGATATGTCGAACTTTTCATGGGAGCCCAGTTGGCCATAAAGTCTTTAAATGGAAACTCCTCTCTACCCTTTTCTGGACTAGACAACCCATTGAATGGACGACCATACCCCACACGACTCGGTCGAGTCAATCCCATCCCACCCACCAATCATCAATATTTCAGGGATTAGCGATGTTAAATTATCTCTCTCCTGATAGAGAGATTATATAAAAATCATTGAGTCAACTCGACCTAGCTAGTTACCTACTCTCTCTCCTTCTAGTATATCTTGAAGAACTCTCTCACTTTCACACCAACCACGTTAGGGGAAAAAATAAACAAGCATTTGCTTAAATGGGGAGTCTTTAAATCTACTCACCTAATGAGTTCCTTCTGAAGAGCACCACCTTGTTTGGTTCTTCTATGGGAAGTAGCACCAAAACCAGTAGTAACACCATAACTATCAGTTCCCTTGTCCATGCTATCCATGACCCAGTCACTGCTAGCCTTGACACGAGGTCTTGCAGACTCAGAAAGTTCTACCTTGACATTACTAGCATCATGGCCAGCAATGGATGCAACCTGAGCAATGGTCAAGGTCTGACCAGCAAGATTCACAACAGGCTTCCTATACTCAGCTACCATACGTTTCACTTCGTCCAAATGGCTTCCTTTCATTGCCTCAGCAGCAACACCCCAGCTGAGTGGATCACGTTGGGTACACAAACTCTCCGAAGAACCATTTTGGTAGCCATTCTTGGTGATTGTCTCCATTCGTTTTGTTAGAAGAAATTAAAGTGTAAATGAGAGAGAAGAAGAGGTTAGAAAAATGATTGCCGTGAGAGGAAGAGCAGAAGCAGTAGAGGAAATCTTTGGTTTTGGAAGATGGGATTTCCTGAGGAGAAGAGAGGGAGGGGAGGGGGTTTAAATAGAATAATAGATTGTTGGGAGTCTTGAATACTATGCAATGTACATAGAGCCATGGAGGTTGGTAGGTAAGCATGAGGGGACAAAGTGGGTTTGTTGAAACTCAATTGTGGCCATTGATCTTGAATAATCTCAAGGGTCAATATTATGGAGCGTGGTCTCTTTGTGGATCCATATTGGCGATTGGCGTAGAAGGGTAAATTTGACTATCGCGGTGTGATGCATGGTGGCGAGGTTGTGGTTGGTGAGAAATGGGAAATTTCGTCTTGCCCTTCTTTTACACACACACACACACACATGGATCCACCTAATAATCATGCTTTTACCTTCGCAAAATTGCCTATCTTTTTTATTATTATTAATATAAATTCTTAAGCGAATTTATATGAATTTCAACTAATTTTATGAATGTTGAAATTAATAATTATATAAATTTTTAATAATTTTAAAAAAATTTAAACTAGTAATTTTTAGAAAATAAATTATAAATCTTACTAATAAAATTATCCTATATTTGGTTTGCTGAATTCTTACATTACATGTAATGGAGTTAAACTCAAACAAATAATTTGCGGTCACATTGCCTTTTTATTGTTTCAAATCATATATTAATTATGACGTCACGTTATAAGTGCATGTTTGTTTTTCGGTATAAATAGTGTTTTAAAAAATTTTAATTTTTTGTGTTAATTTAATGTTTTTTTATTGTTTTAGTTTTAAAATATTAAAAATAAATTTTAAAAAATATTATTTTAATATATTTTTATATAAAAGTTATTTCAAAAAATAATCACTATTATTATAATAGCAAGCTGTCACTAAACACTCAATATTCTCATAATTTTTTATTTGAATGGCTTGTTAACACCAATTTTATCAATTAAAAAAATATATAATTAAGAGGTTCACAGTCTAGTAGTGATCATGAAGCCATTAAAATCCTTTCTTTAGGTCCATATTCACTTTGAACATCTACATTTAGATTTATTTTTATTTTTATTTTTATTTCACATGCATATTAGGCTCCGATTGCCAGTGTTTAGATAGAAATTAGCTATGTAAATCATGCTTTATCGTGAATAAGATATATATATATATTATGCATTTCTGTAGTTTAAAAAAATTCAAGTTCAAATCAAAAAATATATCTATATACATATAATCAAATAAATAGAAAAATATATGTACGAGTAAATAAATAAAAAAATCATTAACGATACTTAAAAATAAAACTTGAAAAATCGAGAGACATTTATAAATCAAGATATTTAGTTTTGAAAAACATGACATTTACCTGGTTGTGTTTGCTAAATTTTTTTATTAAAATAATTTTTTTATTCAAGCAAACGATAATAGAAATAGAAACAGAAATTAAATTGATCGAATAAAATAAAAAGGAAAAAACCTTGTAAGGCAGCATATATTAAAAATATTATCTAAAAATAAAATTTTTATATTTTCAAATATAAATTTCATCCATACAAAAGATTAAAAAATTATAGATGAATTAGAAAAACTCTTCAAATTTAAATTCATAACTAAAAATATAATTGTTATTTAAAAGAGACTCTCCAAACAAAATAAAAAAGAGAAGGGGTACTAATTTAAATGTAAATTAAAAGAATTTACAGAAAAAAGCATAAAAATCATTAATTTAAAAAAAATGAAAAAAAATTAGAAAAAAAAAAAAAACAATGTCGCGCTACTGGCTGGCCTATTTTGTTAAGGCCCGCACGACTGGACCCTTAATGTTTTTGTTTGCAAATGGATCCAGCCCAAAGTTTTTTGAAGAAAAAATCAGACAATACATCGTCTGATTTGCCCAAATTCCGACCACTGTGGTGGTTGAAAAATCAAGCTGAAGTTTTTTTACATGAAAAAACTGTTTTTCAACATATTTTTTACCCAAAACACCTATAAAATACTGTATAAAACATTGAGGTATTGAAATTGTATAATTTGCATGCTTTCTAAAATTTAAAGATAAAAGTGTATCTTTTGCGAACTAATAACACGACATCTATGTTTGGTACCTTTTTCATTTCAGTCTCTTTTTTTTCAATCTCACTCTTCCATAAGAAATCAAAATTAATTAGTCTTCAATTGGAATTAAATTACTAGAAAAAAGTTTAAGGATCAAATTTAAAAAATAAAAAATTTTGCACAATTCATCCACGATAAAATGTGAGATAATAAACAGTGAAGCCTTGCACTGTGAAAAACCCACACCTTTTAGAGTTATACTAAATTTTTAAAGTTCAAAGACCAAAGTGCATCTTTTACAAAACTTACAACACACATCCCATGTTTGATATCTTTTTTATTTTGATCCCTCTTCTTTCAATCTCACTCTTTCATAAGAAATAATAATCAGTTGGTCTTCAAATAAGACTTTGTAGTTATTTTCAATTTCTTCTCTATTAGTTTATCTTGATCTCGTTGCCTAGACCCTAGACCGTGGATTTTGCAGATTTTATTTAAAAAAATTAATGATTTTTTTAATTTATTTTTTGAATAATTCTTTTTATTTTATACAGGTGAGCTTTATTTTATAAAAAAATTATTTATTCTTAAATAATATTTCTTATATGTTTGGCCTTGAATAATGTTTTTAGTTCCGCATTTATTTCTGTTTTTATTATCTTTTATTGATTTTAATAAGCAAATTCAGTAGAGATAACCGAGAAAATATCTCATTTTACAAGATCAAATATACTGGCCTACATCAAATATCTCATTTCTAGTTTTTTTTTTGTTATTGTTAATAGTTTTTCTTTATTTATATAAATGGTTATCGGTTTATTTGATTAGATGCTTGTATGAGTTTTTTAATTTATATTTCTAATTTTCTTAGAAATAGCTTGCATACCTAGGTTTTTTTCTTAAAAAAAAAACAATTCACAGCTCATGGCAGCGCACGAGTTAAATAGCTAGAGAGAAAAAAAGAGAGAGTGTGTGTGTGTGTAAAGAGGGGGGGAGAGAGATTAATCAATTTTCCAATACGACCCCGCATACTACCATTATTACAATTATAATTACAAAAAATCTATTTCTCAGTTATTTATTTATTTTCAAATTAGATGTCATGATTTATTCTTATTTTCTTTCTATGGAGCTTTCACCATTATTACAATTATAATTACAAAAAAAAAATATTTCTCAATTATTTATTTATTTTCAAATTAGATGTCATGATTTATTCTTATTTTCTTTCTATGGAGCTTTCATGGTCTCCAAAAAAATCTCAACATTGAGTTGATGCTTGATTTTGTAAAAATAATTTGAATTCATCGTTTGCACAAGATTAAAAGTTGAGGACTAGAATTGAAAAACAAGAAAAATAGAAGCCCCACACACGCGCGCGCGCTTTTTTGCTAGATATTGCCTTGGAATTTTGTCATCGTTTCTTTTTGGTCCTTATAGTTTGAAAATCAAACATTTTAGTCAAAGGTTTTATCTTATTTGCAACTCGGCTCTGGTTTGAGAAAGGAGAAAAGAAGAGTTGGTGAAAAAAGACGAAGAATAGAGAAAATTATTAGTTAGCCCTCTTCTGCCCACGAAAAATATCATTCTTGGTATTAGCGGGTTCTTTTCGACGAGACGATATCCATTAAGGTGTTTTCTTGCTTTAATCTTGCTTAAAAAAGTAGATCGAGTCCCGAGAAAATTTTTGAATCCAAGTTGATTTTACACTGTGTAATTGATTTTTTTAAATAAAAAATTAAGATTACAAATGGGTTTGCTGGCCTCTAGAGTTTTTTATAAAATTTTTTTAAATTATTAATTTATTTTATTATAAACAGCCGTAGTATTTTCATTTCACAACTAAAATATTTTCTTATGTTAAAAAAATATTAAAAGCATCTATAGATATCTTTTTGCATTAAGAAATAATATTTGATCTTATCCGCAAGTCTATAGATAAGAATTAAAAGGAAACTAAAAAGAATAATAATAATAAAAAAAAGAGTGTACAGTTTTTAGTATATAAGACGTGATGTTGATAGTTAAGAATTGATACATAGTTGAAATTTGTCTATCCGTAATTATTTGAAGAGGTGTACTGTAGGCCTCATGCCGGCATACCAACCACCAACTCACCCTTTAGTGGGCTTGGTTGTTGTCGCCGTCATGTGATTAATTTCTACTTTCTCCCTGCAATTAATTACAGTTTAGGTAAGAAATCTACCCTCATCAACATTACAAAATCACTTTTCTATCCATTTTTGCATATTTAAATTGAATTTCTCGTTGATCAGATCTTAAACAATACATGAATAATGCTTTCACATTGTTGCTGGGATAATGTGATCACATAGACATGAATGAGTGGATGTTCGTAGAAAAGTATTAATACGATTGAAGTCCAACTGCTTTTTTTGTTTTACGATAATGTTAAAATCTGTGAAAGATGCTATTTCCTATATTTAATATTAAAAAAATATAACGGTTAAGACACCATTATATCTTTATAAGAATGAGAATACAAATTTGATCTTCAGAAAGCATACTTGTTACGAGGGACAATCAAGAACTCTGAACGTGACTAGTCTCACTCTTTAAAAAAGATGTAAAGATACCCGGATTAGCACAAAAAAATATTAAAAAAAAATTAATACACAGACCATAACGAATGCTAACAACTATTATAACAACATATTATTTGAATATGTTTTTTTTTATAATCCCGAGTGTCCGGATTAACTTACGCACACTATGACTAATTCATAGATCTACTGAACACCCTGCAAGCCCAGTAGACAAGTAAGACACCACGGGGATAACAGGTGTTGACACAAAGGTTCGAACCTAGGGTGCAGAGTCAGGGAATTCCCTGCCAGGACCTCTAGGCCACGAACCTGCGTGCTTATCCGAATATGTTTGATATTATTATAATAGTTGTTTTTAAAATATTTTTTAGTTGAAAATAAATCAAAAAAATATTTTATTATTATTATTATTATTATTATTATTATTATTATTATTATTATTATTATTTTGAATTTTTTTTATTTATACATTAAGAATAAATTTAGAATAATAATAATAATAATAATAATAATAATAATTTAAGGATATTTTTTTTAAAAAAAAAAATTTAAGGATATTTTATATCATAGGCATGTGGGGATTAAAATATTCCATTATGTTTGCGGGTAGCGTTGTACTTGTTTGACCTGCCAACAATTCTACTGCTTCAACCAATTCATTGAACCTATCAATTTTATGTGCTGCCTTGATGAGAAAATTTGTAAAAAAACAAATTTGTAAATTGTTTGATTGGATCTGGAGATCTAACAAGCAGAATTTGGTAATTTAATTTTAGAATGACCAAAAACAATTCTAACCCAACACGATTATTAAACAGTAGTCGGATCTGCGTTCCCATTAAAAATAAAAAATAAAAAGGGTTAGATCAAAGAGGTTCTTATCATTTAGCTGGACTAGATTGTACCACAGAAGAGAGAAAAAAAACAGCTGGACTAGATTCTTCAAGTGCGTATCATTGTTAGTTACGTTTGTGTGGCTGAGCTAACACTTACAGGAAAAGAAACAAGAAATTAAAAAACAAAACCAAAGAAAATCAAGCCTGAAAATTTTATTTTCTCTTTTTTTAAAAAAATAAATATTATAGATGAATTAGAATATTTAAAAAAAATATTAAACATAAAAAATATTATAGATAAATTAAAATAATATCCTTAAAAATTAAATACATACAAAATAATTTAAAAAATCATTATTTGGAAAAAAAATATATAAAAAAATCAGATAGAATGGGTATTACTTTAAATTTAAATTTAAAAATTATTTTAAAAAACATATAAGAAGACATGATTTTTTAAAAAAAGATAAAAAAATAAAAGAAAAAAAAAAGGACTAAAATTTGATTTGATTTTTTAGGCAATTTCTAGGTAAAAAACACCTAAGCAAAACTTTTCTGACCAAATGAAACTCTTTCACATCAAAATAGATTATTTTGATGATCAAATCAGTGTGAAAGCAAATTTTTTCTTTTTACCATCTAAAATCAACTCGGATATAAATATTGTGACCTCTTTTTCTCTTGTTTCAAACTAGAGATTGAGAAATAAAACAAATTATAATAAAATTAAATTGTAAAAATATTAAGGGATTGAATAGACATAATATATAAAGTTTGAGGACTAAAATGAATGCTTTGCAAAAATATTGAAATCACCACGTGTCTTTTCTTCTTTGATCTTTTACTTTTCAATTTTGTTTTTAATTAACAAAGTAGTTGTTTTTTTAATCTGGCTTAAAAAATAATAAGTAATGTAAAATAAAGTTTGAAGATAAAAAAAAATGAACAATAAATTAATTAACAGTAAAATATAAAAGGATAAATAGTACACTTATGCGCGGTGAATAACTCATACTTTTATTAGTGTTTTCAATAATAATAATAATAATAATAATAATCATAGGATCCTTTTAAAGATCGGTGGGTGTGTAATAAATATTAGAGAGAGAGGCAATAACAATAGACTTGAAGAGGAGAACGGAGAAAGAAGCGTTGACCTTTATGGTTGTTGGGCAAACACGAGTCTTCGTAGTTCGTAGGCAACAACCTCCGTCCATTCTTCCTTGTAGTAGGTGAGAGGAAGGCCTAACTCACGGCGAAATTGTCAAAATAAATGGAAATTAATTATTGACCAAAAATAATCAAAACTTCTCCTTCTACCCATTCCCTTTGAAACTCTGCCAAACTACAAATTAAATTAATGGGCTAACAGCTGACTGAAATCCTTTCTTGGAAAAAATAAAA
>Ga0325400_1005039_pt1 | contig 12355 bp, 10 predicted proteins | sample PopdelMetagenome_2_FD_205662 | JGI IMG/M metagenome (GOLD analysis project Ga0325400, IMG submission 205662) | Populus deltoides microbial communities from Bellville, Georgia, United States - Xylem-PdKOR-R1 | ecosystem: Host-associated > Plants > Phyllosphere > Stem > Wood/Secondary xylem...
GCCGGGCTGCTGGCAACTGACCGTCAGGGATACGGGACCGGGCTTTTCGGCCACCCTGATGAACTGGCTCAACGACTCGGTTCCGGACGCTTCGACCGAACCGGACATTCTTTCTTCCGGCGACTTTTCAATGGGGGGTGAAGGAATTGGCCTTACTATCGTCAAGCGCCTTTGTGCCTTGCTTTCGGGGACCTTGCTGGTGGAGAGCCACCCCGGCGCGGGCACCTGCTTTACCCTCTCTCTGCCCGGCGCAATCAACGCCTAACCAATCGGCGCCAGGTCACTAACGGGCGTCTACTAATTAGAGGAATGCGTCGTACAGAATCGGTCTATTTCGTCCAGACAAAACCGCTTTTGCTTTCGTCTGGACGGATTAGCGTCATTTTATTGATGCAGGATTCGTTTCAAAACAATCCCTTGTACGGTCTGTTTATTAAACAAATTAACAAGAGTAAACCGATCTATAAAAAGACAGATTATGCCCACCAGTCAGGAAGCCCCCGCCTTTGTTTTAGTGGAACCGGACGAAGACGACCGGTTGTTTATGCGGGAAGCCGTTCGGCAGACCGGTAGTCAGTACGCCATTGTCGAGCTAACCAGCGGACCCGATTTGATTGCCTACCTGCAACAGGAATTAAAGGACAAGGGCGACAAAAAAGTTTTGTGGCTGATTGTCATGGACTTTAACATGCCCGCCATGAACGGACTGGAAGTTTTACGGACGATGCAGCAACACCCGCTCTGGCAGCAGGTGCCGGTTATTGTGCTGAGTGCCTTTGAAGATCCGGATATAAAAGCGCAGGTTCTGGAAGCAGGCGCGTCTTCCTACCTGGTTAAGCCAACCAGTATCGAGCAGCTAACCGACCAGATACTCCGTGCCTTTGGCCCCTGGATTACTAATCCCATTTCGCTTCAATAACGGAATCAGTCAGCGTTTTTGCCGTTCGCAGCCACCCATGAAGATCTTACTGTCTGTGCTAACCATCCTGATCGCTTTCCCGAATGCGGGCCAGTCGCCGACCCGACCAACCCGCATTCGTTTTGAACGGGGCGCCATTACGGCCCAGGTTAAAGGGCAGTTGGCGGCCAAACAAAACGGCGCTTATTATACAATCGACGCCAAAGCCGGCCAGCACATGATGGTCCATACCGCGTCGCTCTCGACGGGCGGGATTGCCAATCAGATGGTTCCCCTGGCCAGCGTGCGCACGCCCTCGGGCAGGGAATCCGGCGATAAAGGGCCGCTTAATTTCGACGCCGTTCTGACCGAAAGCGGCACCTACACCATCCGCGTGGCCCGTAACCTGATGGCAACCAACGCAGCCGCTGGCCCGTTTTTACTGGAAGTTATTATCTGGTAAAACCTATTCAACGTTCAAAAAGTAAGGTTGCTTCTGTCTCGGGTTGGCTTTGCAAGGATTACTGTTATATTTATTCCACTAATCCTCCCATTCCTGACCCCGGCATGCATAAGCAGTACTTTGTTGCTCTTTTTTCCTTCTGTACGTTCTTTTTTGGTTATTGCGGTTTCGCCCAAAAGCCAGTCCAGCCGGCCAGCTCCTGGTGGAAGCAGAACAATCTGCGGGTCATTCAGACGAACCTGCCTGCCTACGAAGCCGCCACCCTCAACCCCGACTCCCTGCTGCATGATCTGGAGACTTTTTCGGCCAATACCCTGCTGATCAACGCGGGCGGCATTATGGCCTTCTACCCGACGAGCCTCGACTTTCAGTACACCAACCCGTACATGAAGAAAGATATGCTGGGCGATGTCATTAAAAAGTGTCACCAGCGGGGCATCCGGGTTATGGTGCGGTTCGACTTCAGCCGGATTCACGAAAGCATTTTCAGGGCGCACCCAGACTGGTGTTATCTGTCGCCCAAAGAAGAACGAATTATCAACACGGATATGTACGTGGTTTCGATCAACGCGCCTTACGTGCAGGACCGCGCCTTTCGAATCATCGAGGAAGTGATTGACCGTTACCCCATCGACGGTATCTTTCTCAACATGCCCGGCTACCAGGTCAACAACCCCTACGAAGGTAAATACCACGGCATTGACCAGAATGAATACGACAAAAAGCGCTTCGCCGAGTTCAGCCACGGCATGGCCCTGCCCACGCAGGAAAACAAGGCCGATTCGGTTTTTCAGAAGTATCTGGCTTTTAAAAAGTTTACGGTCGACGACTGGACCAAACGCCTGCATACGCTGGTTAAATCGAAAAACAGCCAGATTGCGATCTGTACCTATCTGGATCAGTACGTCGACATCATCCGCCACGAGTCGCAGACCAACAGCCTCCCCTACTGGCCTTACACGGCTTCCGACAACGTGAGCAACGCGGCTACCTCCTACCCCGATCACATCATCAGTAACAGCAGCATCCAGCAGATTTCGTTTCAATCGCGCTACAACGCCGTGGAGCCCGAGGAGGTAGCCATTCGGTTGTACGAAAACATCGCCAATGGTTCGGGACTGGATATCAGCATGATGGGAGACCTGCGGGGTTACGAAGACGAACGCAATTACGGCGTGATCAAAACAATTTACGCCCACCATAAACGATACGAGCCTTACTTCGGGAAGTACAAATCGGTGGCTAAGATCGCCGTAATTGCGCCGGGCTCCTGGCCGAGCGGGGAGCCAATGCAGGAGTATCGGGGAATTCTGCTGATGCTGAAAGAAGCCCACATCCCCTTTGATATTATCGAAGATGCCCAGATCGGTAACCTGGCCGATAAAGTCAAGCAGTACCGGTTACTGATCCTCCCCGAAATTACGTACCTAAGTCCCGAATCCGTGCGGACCCTGGAAGAAGCGAGTCAGCAGGGCACTCACCTGATTGCAACGAACCGGACGTTATTCGACCGCCCCGAAACGCTCTTTCGGTTGTTCGGCGCCCGAATCGTCAACAAAGACCATGATGGCGCGGGATTTTACCTCCGGCCCGAAAACAAAGCCGTTTTCAAGCGCTTTCCCGGCCAGAGTATGCTTTTCTGGAAATTCAATCTGGGTCTGTATGATCTGAAAGGAGCCGACGCAGTCTATCTGCCTATCCTAACGAAAGGTCGGCCCGGTCCGCCGGAGATCATTGGCGGTCACGATCCGTCGGGTTACTACGCGATGGGCTTAAAGCAGCACGCCCGCAGCAAAGCGGTTCTTTTACCCATAAACCTGGGCCGGCTGTATTATCTGCACGGTTACGAAGAACACAAAAACCTGCTGCTGGATGTCATTGACGCGGTGTATCCAGAGGCCGCTCGGCAACTTCAGACCAACGCCCCCGAGCGCGTGGAAGTCATTCTTCAGGAATATAGCCGGAACACGCCGGAGACGCTGGGCAAACCCGCCAGTGACGGGCTGATTCTGCACCTGGTCAACCTGACGGGCTTTAGCGGCAATACCTATTTTGCGCCCCTGCCCGTTCACCAGCTACAGTTCAGCGTGCAAACGCCCTTTAAGCCGTCAAAGCTGTTTACCATGGTTAGTAAAGAACCCGTCAGCTTCGGCTGGAAGAATGGTATTCTTACGTTCACACTCAAAAAATTAGAGTCTTTTGAGGGAATTATCATCAACAAATGAGGCAACGGACCCAGTCAATAAGAAAGAAATTTATCCTCTGTCTATCAATCAATTACAAACAAAATTAGTCGCCATAGCCCCTCAAATTTGGTACCGTTTCATCAAATTAACGAACAATGAAGCTGCGGCCAAAGTTTAGTTGTCATTGATTTCATATATTGCAATGGCTGAGAAATTAGTTCTTGAATGTGGCTGGCTGGACGAGAAGATAACTGCACCCTTAGTCTCCTGTTTCCCCACTTTGCTACAGGCAATTGCGTGGGCTGATTACTGTTTTGGGCAGGGTAGGAATTTGTATATTCTTTCCAGAGACGACTCCGCTTATTGGGTAACGACACCGGCTAAGGCTGAAACCCTGCTGAAACAAGGGTATCAGTTGCTTTACGGTCATTGAGCGAGTCCACCCTCCGCGGAGGGTTTTACCTGCATTGGCATCTCATCCATAAGCTGATCTCTCAGTAACTCAAAGTAGAAGAGAGTTCCTCTTTCCCGCTTTCTGTATTTTTTCAGAAAATGGGAAAGGACTATCATATATCGGGAGGCTTTTCGTTATAGCTATCCCGATAGTTGGTTATTGTTTTGTTCCACCCACCTTCTTGAATTATGATTTGGTTAACGATTGGCTTAGTCCTGCTAGGGATCATTTTAATTAGTCTACTTATTTTTCGACCGACTACGCGCGAGATTTGTCCCCGCTGCCACGAAAAGAACCGCTTCGAGCGCGTCAAACAATCTCCTTACCTGAACATTGTCTTCTTCTGGCTTCCCCACAAAACCTACCGATGCTACCGCTGCAACACCATTTCGATGCTGGTCGGGAAGTAAATAAGCGGTCGTTTTGCCCAAATTACAGCCGGCGGTAAAACATTTCATCCATTTATCGTATTGAATAGGAGAATTGATTGGCACCGGCTCCGGTTAGCCATTCGACCTTTTATTTACTTTATTCAAAACCCGTTTTATGAATATCAAACGTACGGCCGACGCCCACTGGACCGGCTCCGGCAAAGATGGTAATGGTACCGTTTCCACGCAGAGCACTGTCCTTCAAAACAGCCAGTATTCCTATAAAACACGCTTTGAGAACGGCGTAGGGACCAATCCCGAAGAACTCATTGCGGCTGCCCACGCGGGCTGTTTTACCATGAAACTAGCCTTTAATCTACAGGCAGCGGGTTTCACGGCCGATTCACTGGACACCCGGTGTGCGATCACGCTTGATTCGGACGCTGGCACCATCGCCACCTCCCAATTGACGCTCAAAGCCAGCATTCCGGGTATCAGCAAAGAGAAATTTGATGAACTGGTAGCTGATGCGGAAAAGAATTGCCCCATCTCCAAGCTGCTTAACACGTCGATCAGCGTCGACGCTACGCTTGCTTGAAGACAAGCGCCAAAAAGCTATTTTGGCTTTTCGTTGGCTCAGGAATGCAAAAAGTAACCATTTCATCGTTATGCGTATAATGATTACGTTTACCTGGCAACTTTATCAAATCCTGATTAAATGAAACCAACGCTTATCCTTTCTTTTCTGCTCCTGTTCGGACTGACAGGCTGCAATAAAAACAACAGCGAGGTCGATCCCCGCGTACAGTATATAGGTACGTTCGCCATTAAGTACGTTTCGACTACTACGGTGGGCTCCGGCACTGACCCGGTCGGGAACGACTCTGGTGAGGGCACCATCACGTTTTCGCAGGGCAACGCGAATGACGAACTGGTGACGGTCATTAATTTCCCCGGCTATTCGGATACCGAGATTGCGAAGGTGAACGGTTCACAATTCACCCTGAACAAAACCCGGAATACGCTTTGGTTTAACGGCCAGTCCTACGATGGTGAATACGTTGCCACCGGAACAATCAGCGGCCGGAACTTAACTATCAACGCAACCACCCGGGCCATCGTGGGCGGTACTGTGGGCGGCACCCAGGTGATCTGGACCCAGACCTACCAGGGCGTCAAACAGTAAGCGCCTGTTCGCTGGCAGACAGCCTGTCTTTTTCCATGCGGGATTAGACAGGCTTTTTTGTTTGCCGGCTTTTTAGCGGTAACTTTAAGATTGTTTTTCTGAAAACAGACTGTCATCAACGCAAAGTGGCTGTACACACCGATCATATTCGGCTCCTTTTTGGGCTTAAACTGAAACAACTCCGCTTAGACAAGGGGCTATCGGTCAGCGAGCTGGCGCAGGCTTCCGGCCTCTCCATTTCGTACGTTACCGAAATTGAAAAAGGGCGCAAATACCCGAAAACCGACAAGATAGCGGCCCTGGCTCAGGTCATGGGGGTCGATTACGACACCCTCGTTTCGCTCAAGCTCAGTAAGAAACTCGAGCCGATTTCGGACCTGCTCCGCTCTAAATTCCTGACTGAAATACCCCTTGAGCTTTTCGGCATCGACCCCTCCGACCTGCTCGAACTACTGGCGGAAGCCCCGGCCAAAGTTAGCGCCATGATCAGCACGTTCATGGATATTGGCCGGAGTTACAACATGAGTGTTGAGCGGCTTTACCTGGCCGTCCTGCGGTCGTACCAGGAAATGCACGACAACTATTTTGAAGACATTGAACAGGCCGCCGAGGGCTTTCTGACCACGTTTGCCTCAGGTAATACGGTCGTCGATGATGCGCTGCTGTCCAGTCTGCTACGGACGCAATACAATTACACCATCACTCCTTTTGACCGGACGACTAATCCCGAACTGGGGGCCCTGCGGTCGGTGTTCCGGCCCGAATCCGGCACCCTGTACCTCAACAGCCAGCTATCGTCCGAACAGCGAACGTTTCTGCTGGCGCGGGAGGCCGGTTTCCAGTTCCTTAGCCTGAAGAACCGCCCACTTACCTACTCTTACGTGGAGGCCGATTCGTTCGAGCAGATTCTCAATAATTACAAAGCGTCCTACTTTGCCGGCGCCATTCTGATTCGCCGGGACGCCCTGATCAATCAGCTGCGGGAGCTTTTCAACCAGGACACCTGGCGTAACGAAGCGTTCCTGAAGCTGATTCAGGCATTTCGGGCCACGCCGGAACGCTTTCTTTACCGACTGAGTAACCTCCTGCCCCGGTACTTCGGCATTGACAACCTGTTTTTTTACCGCTTCAACAATTCAGCCGGGCAGAACATTTTTCACCTTACCAAGGAGATGCATCTGTCCCGTCATCAGGGTCCGCGTGGCATGGTTGACGAACACCACTGCCGCCGATGGATTGCGCTGACCATCCTGGAGGAACTAACTTCACTACAGGAACAAAAAGGGTTTGAAGGCACTTTGTGCCGGGCCCAACTGTCGACCTACGCCGATAAAGGAGAGACCTTTTTTATTGTATCGGTGGCCCAGCCCCACCAGCCGCATCACCAGCAGAACGTGAGTGTATCGATGTGCTTCAAACTCACCGACATTCTCAAAACTAAGATGCGGTTTCTGAACACCCTGTCGCCGGAACTGACCCAGCGGACGGTCAACGAAGCCTGCGAACGCTGCGCCCTTTTTGATTGCAAGGAACGGGTAGCGGCTCCCGTTATCCTCCAGAAAAAACGGCAGATCGAAGCGATGAAACGGGCGATGGAAGGCCTGAAATAAGCGCAACGGAACACGGCCCACCCCTGCGGAGCTGCACTTTAAATTCCCGAATTGATACTATTAACGGAAGGACTCTCAAGGCTGAGAATTGCCCAGTCTTTCCCGTTTAATGCCTTTGCCGACGGTTAATGAGTCGTTTGCTGTTAACTCACCTCAGACCTTTCCCGCGCTGGCTTCCAATAAAAAAAGCCCTCCATGACGAAGGGCTTAACAAAAAATTATCGGCCTATACGGTTGGTCTTAAGCCGCGCGCCGGGCTTTCTCCCAGATGCCAGATTCGTTCTTTTTTAGATACCGGATAAAGCCCAGGATAACGCACCAGTTCATAAAGACGAAGTAATAGGGCACAAAGGCAACTTTCCAGCGAATCTGACGGTCTTCCAGGCGGTAACCCACGTAGGCCAGCAGATAAAACAGCGTCTGAACCACAAGCAGCCCACCCCACAGCAGAACTCCTTCTGAAGCCGGATCAACGGAGTAGTGTTTGACCAGCAGCACGAAGTTTAACAACCAGATCAGGGGCAGACAGAACGGCGTCACCGCCCACCGCAGTACCCGGTGTGAGATGTACTGGAAGCTCAGCAGACCATATTTAAGGATGTTCAGCAGGTAGGCCAGCCGCTGAATGGACTGGAAACCACCCGTTGCAATCCGTACCTTGCGTTTCTTTTCTTCATTGACAGAGAACGAAGGGCGTTCCATCGCGTAGGCGTTGGGCTCGTACATAACCCGGTAACCGCGTCCCGCAATCCGGAGCGAGATAATAAAGTCATCCAGTAAAGTATCGGGTTCTACCCAGTCGTACAGGTCGGTCCGGAGCGCGAACAGCTCGCCCGCAGCACCCACAATCGAGTACAGTTCAGAGTCCATCCGTTTCAGGAAAGATTCGTATTTCCAGTAAATACCTTCACCACTACCGGCCGCGGACTCGCTATCCATCGTCAGGATTCGCTTTTCACCGGCTACGGCGCCAACTTCTTCGTCCTGGAAATGATTGGCCAGTTTACGAATGGCTTCCGGATTGAGCTGGGTATTGGCATCCGTAAAAATAGTGATGGGCGTCCGAACGTGTTTCATGGCCCGGTTCATGGCTTCGACTTTTCCGAGCCGCTCCGATCCACCAATCACTTCCAGCAAAGGAATCGTTGCTTTAAACTGTTCAAGGTATTCGGCGGAACCATCGTTGGACCCTTCAACCACAAACAGCAGATGTAAGCGGTCTTTCGGGTAATCCTGATCCAGGCAGTTCTGCAGCTTTTCGGGCAGATAATCCAGTTCGTTATACGCCGGAACCACCAGCGTTACTTCCGGAAAGTAATTGTCGTTACGCTTGGGGCGGGAACCGCTGAAAAACCGGCGACGTAGCCATACCAGTCCCCACACGACGACGCCGTAGCCGAGATAAGTATACACCACCATAAAGACGCAGAAGGCGATCAGCGATTCAATCAGTAAATTTTCGCTCATACAAATAGAATGATCAAAGATGGCTTAAACCAGCGAGGTACTGGAAGACGTTAAATTCCACATGATCCCCCGGGTAAACGCGCGGGCGTATTTGAAATCCCCCTTTGAAAGATAAGTCAGCAGGTGTTTGGGCGCGACGCAGAGCGTGAAGAAACCATAGAAGACCAGCCGCTGGCCCACGTTGCAATGGCGACGCATATACAGAATGCGGTTGCGGGTCATATAATAAACCTTCAGCGGATTGGCTTTACCAACGGATACCGATTCCTTGTGCAGAATCAGCGCGTCGGCCTGATAGTAGATAACAAAACCGCCGTCTTTGATGCGCTGCGACCAGTCAAGCTCTTCGTAATAGAGAAAGAATTTCTCCGCAAACCGACCGACTTTCTCCACCACGGCCCGTTTAACCAGCATCGCGCAGCCGTGCGCAAAATGCGTCGGCCCCGACTGGTTGTACTGCCCCGTGTCCACCTGATGCGTACCAATCGGGTAAGCCTGACCGGTGTACAGGTTCATGGAGTTGTAGCCAGCGTACTGAATAACATCGGGCTGGTCGTAATAACGAATCTTGGGACAGACAACGCCGATCCGCTCGTCTTTGGCAAACGGTTCCAGCAGTTTTTCCAGCAGGTTTGGCGTTAGTTCAGTGTCGTTGTTAACGATGAAGAAGTAATCCCCTTTGGCGGCTTCAATGCCCAGGTTGTTGCCTCCGGTGAAGCCCAGGTTTTCCTTACTGAGGATAATCTTTACGTTCGGATACTTACCAGCCTCGATTTTGGCCGTCGGATCTTCCTTGGATCCGTTGTCGACAATAATAATTTCGTAATTCGGATAGGTCAGCCGACGTGACGATTCCAGGAAGGAACACGTTACGTCGGCCTGATTATAGTTGATGGTGATAATCGACACCAGAGGAGATGAACTCATACGTTTTCCTTTTGCCAGAGGGCCACTACGGTTTTAAGAATAATCTGAAAATCAGTCGCGAACGAGAAAGTCTCGGCGTATTCGATATCCAGCAAAATTCGTTCCTTATCCGACATCCGTGGCTGTCCTTTTCCGCGTTTTTTTACCTGCCAAAGGCCCGTCAATCCGGCGGGACCGGCAAAACGCTGAGCAAACTCGTTTGTGGTTAACTTTTCGGCTTCGTATACAGGCAGTGGCCGATTGCCTACCAGCGACATATCCCCCCGCAGAATGTTGAACAGCTGCGGAATTTCGTCAATACTACTGTTGCGCAGGAAGGTACCCAGCCGCGTGATGCGCGGGTCGTCGCGGAACTTCATGAACTTGGCCGTCTGTCTTTTGGCTTCCAGGTATTCGGTTTCGCAGACCGTTTTATCTTCCGTAAACAGCAGCCGCTGGCACGGAATGCCCAGTTCGCGGCAGGATTCGCAAATAAAGGCCGGATCAAAATCGAGCTTCGAGCTGCCGTACAGGTTTTTGGAAGCCATCGTGGACAGCATACTGTCGGCGTTCTGGCGCATCGACCGGAATTTGTACATGCCAAAAACCCGGTAGCCCGCTCCTACCCGCTTGGAACTGTAAAAAATAGGTCCCGGCGAATCCAGCTTGATAAGAATGATCACGACGATCAGGATGGGCGACAGCATCAGCAGTACCGAGAATGACACGGTAATGTCAAGGAGTCGCTTCCACAACGGCGTAACGGAGTGGAACGGCTTTTCGGGGTTCTTGATGGGCTGTTTGCTCTGGTAGGCTTTCCGTTTCTCGAGAAACTTCAGGCGGGTCCGGAGCTGATCCTCGTCAACGTCCACCGGATAGATGTCATTGACGCGGTTGTGGTAAGCCGTTTCCAGCGCCGACTGGGTCAGGTGATCCGTCAAGACAACCACGGGCAGATTCGGCGATTTGGCCAGTTTTCGTACCTCCTGGACAACGTCAAAGCCACCAATGTTGTCGTTAATGATCAGCAAATCCAGCTGTTCGTCCTCTTCTTTCAACCAGGACACAGCGGCCTCGATGTTGTTAAACGAATAGATCGCGTACGCATCGCCGAACGTTTCGTTGAACTTGATGGCGCTGGAAGGATCTTTTTCTAGGTATAAAACGCGAAGCGCACTGGTTGGGTTAAAAATCTGATTCATCCGTCTAACGGGTTAATTTCTAAAAGCGATAGCGTCATGGGCAGGAATAATCAGGTGCTGAGATGGCAGACCAATTCTGTTCAGCCCACGCAGGCTGGCGTTTCTTTTACTGGCTGCTCAGGACCGTGCCGGAAGCCACTGGAAGAAAGACCGGCTGGTCTCTTCGGAATACACTCTCGGAATGAAACTCTCGGTCCGACGGAGCATAGCCCGGACTTTCGCCCTAACCTCTAAAGGATTGAATGGTTTGGTTACATACGCATCCGCCCCCAGTTCGAGGCACTTGATTCGGGTAGCGCTGTCTTCTACGCCCGACAGAACCAGGATCGGCAAGTTCTTGTAGAGGGTGCTAGTTCTGACGAGCTGGATCAGCTCCATGCCGTCGAAATGCGGTAAGTTCAGTTCCGTGATGATGAAGTCAACCCCCTGTCCCCGCTCCAGCCACTCTACTGCTTCAATTCCGTTGGCCGCCACCGTAACCGTGAATTCGGGCGTGAGGGTTTGATCAAGAATACCGGCGAGATAAGGATTCTCCTCGATAACTAATAAGTTAGATTTAATATTATTCATACGCAAGTACGTTTAAGTCCGTAATAATTTAGAACCTTTAACAACTGCTGTCCGATGATAGATGTAAAGTAGCCTTAATTTTAATAGCTATCTAACCAGAAATAATTCTATTTTCGCTACGACCAGATCTGAAAATTTATTCCAGCATCAAATATACTAATTTCGGGATAACCTCATTCCTGACAGCAATAATAATGAAAAATAATTAACTACCTGTTATTCCTTCGATAATTGTGGTTAGCATTTCGGATAAACGGTATGCAAAGCTTTCAACTTCACCCTCTTGTTTAATTTATTCTTAACAAAGTCCTTTTTCTGTTTTCTCTATTTTCGCTAAATTATATATCTAACTGAAAATCAGTAGCCTATTTAACCTTTTGTTAACACGGGTCTTTTAACTTCTCTTTTTCTTAAATTTATTGCCCTTTGTTTGCCGCCGGAAACTTAGGCGCTGGTCTGGAAGTTAGCTACGGAAGAAAAACCATTTACTAACTTTTGGTATTTTTTCAAGAAAACTTTATGGCCCGTTTCTTCTTTGTCAATGATATGGCGTCGGCGGTTTGTCAAAACCACTCAATCAACGTATTTTCGAGTTTTTAACCATTGGGTACATTTTATGACGGAAACACCGAAAGAATCAAGTGAATTTTCTCCGGCAGAACGTTCGCTCAATTTTGTGGAGCAAATTGTTGAAGATGATATAAAGGCTGGCAAAAATGACGGTCGGGTTCACACACGTTTTCCGCCCGAGCCTAACGGTTATCTGCACATTGGCCACGCAAAATCCATTTGTCTCAACTTTGGGCTGGCTGATAAATACGGCGGACAAACCAACCTCCGCTTTGACGATACCAATCCCGTTACCGAAGACACCGAATATGTGGAGTCGATTAAAGCCGACGTTCGCTGGCTGGGTTTTAACTGGGAAAATGAATTCTACGCATCTGATTACTTCGATCAATTGTATGAATTCGCCGAAAAGCTGATCAGTAAAGGACTGGCTTACGTGGATGATTCTACGGCCGAGGAAATTGCGGCTCAG
>Ga0325400_1005041_pt1 | contig 12353 bp, 8 predicted proteins | sample PopdelMetagenome_2_FD_205662 | JGI IMG/M metagenome (GOLD analysis project Ga0325400, IMG submission 205662) | Populus deltoides microbial communities from Bellville, Georgia, United States - Xylem-PdKOR-R1 | ecosystem: Host-associated > Plants > Phyllosphere > Stem > Wood/Secondary xylem...
TACACTTATCTAAGGGTATATTCCATAACCCTATATGTTTTTGAACTAACTAGTCAATTTTCTCAAAAACCCAAAATTTAACGGTTTTCCCGAAATCTAATCCATAATAAAACAACTAATAAAATTGGTAATAATTCACTAAATAACCCTTAATTATTCATCAAAACAATCTGCAAAAGCTAATATTACAGCTAGGGACTAATCTGTAATTTATCTTATTTTTAAGGGTCAATTTGCAACTTTTGTCAAATTGAAGGACCAAACTGAAATTGTCATAAATCCATTACTATACTGAATTTCTGACCATAATTAGTCCTCATTTATGTCCAGATCATCTCATTATACTCCAAGGACCATTCTGGAATTTTACCAAATTTTTAGGGTCAAATTGTAATTTTGTCAAATTGAAGGACTAAATTGAAAGTGTTAAATTCTCTTATCTATACAGTAATTCTGTCCATAATTCACATGTTATTCTGTTCAGATTCTCGGAATAGGCTCCAGGGACCAATCTGTAAATTTTCCAAAGTTTGGGGACTAAACTGTAATTTTCCAAAATTAAGGGACCAAACCGAAATTTTGTCATCTTCAACCTCCAACCCAGAATTTTTAACAGAAACCTACTGTTCTCTCCAAATTCCTAACACAATTTCACCATTCAAACAAAATCATAACTCAAAATCATCATCTTTCAATTCAATCTCTCAAAATCATCCAAATAATCAAATACCCACAACAATTAACCCATAACATTCAACTTAATTCATCAATTAACCCAAAACACAAATTTTCAAAACCCTAACATTAATCAAAACTGAAATTAAAGCTTAATTAACATATATTTATACATTTAACAACCTAAATCTTACCTTTAAACTTATTCTCTTCAACTCCTTTCTATTTCCCTTCTAATTCCCTCTTTTCTCTTCTTCTTCTTCTTTCTCCCTTCTCTCTCACGGTTTGCTACTTCAATTTTTCAGATCTCTTCTTTTGTTTTTTTTTTCCTTCTCTCTATTTATATTTATCAACTATTGTTCAATTACCACACTACCCCTCATTTAATTTATTCCTACATCTAAGCCTTCGAGGGCTTTCTAGCCTTTTCATATCCCTTTAATTCAAAACATTACAATGTGTGTGATTGTGCAAGCTTGCATTGTGGGATTGTGTAGGATTGAGTTATGACTTAATCTGAGAGACTTTATACGAGGCTCAATCCGAGGGATTGTTTGATATCATTGTCAATTCTAGAGTCACGTTTTGTGTATAATTTCTTCAATTCAAGTATGTAACTTAATCAAGATGTGAGTCTTTGTGGTTTCTCATTTCCCTTGTAATTTCTGTTATCTCGTTTTATTTCTAATATAAAGAGGGACGTTTTGTGTTGTGTGCAACAGTTTACATGCCCGGAAGTTCGCCAGGGTTGCAGTAAATTCATTCTGCCACATCCGGTTAAAAAAAAGAATTTACTCTGCTTGTTTATTCACTTCAATTTTCTTGTCAGGAAGATTACAGATCAGTGTACCCAAAGAAGAATCCAGATAAGAAACCTCACATGGCGAATCATTGTAGGTTTCTTCAACACTCATCCTAAACTAAAGTTACGAAAAAATGATCATGAAACAAAGGAGTTTCATAACCATTAGGTGGTTTGGCCAGTCCTGGGTTCATACAAGTTCACGTACAATTACCATCTTTAAGTTTTGAATCCTTGAAGCAAATTCATGACTATTTCTTGTTGAATCCAAATAGAGATTTAATAGTGTTGATGGCATTCTCGTTGATAAAAGATTCATCAAACCTTTTCATAAGAGGTTCGAATTCCTCAGATGTCCTTAGATTTTCCAGGTCAGGATCTGCCCGGATTCTCTGTTAATATTTCCAAAAACTTCAGATAGCCTGTCCTTTATAATAAATCATATGCTGTATAAAGCCACCATAGTGATTTCTGAGATTTTGGTTGATTACCTTAAAGTCTTCAAATACTGCTTCCAAAGCATCTTCAAGTGCAGATAGCCCAGCTTATAACTGTTAAAAGTTGAGGAAGTAAATGATGCAGTGATACCAAAAAAGCATGAAAAAACAAGAGAAAAGGACACTGTTTCAAGATAGCAAAGAGATTACCTGATTAAGCTTCAAATAACAACAAGCAACATAGTAACGTGCCACTGAAGCTTCAGTGAGGTCTGGTTTTGATCCCAATACAGACTCGAACTTCTCCAGCGCTTCCTCATATTTGGCATTTCTTCATCAATTAACCAAGGAAAAACAAAATAAATTAAGGAAAACTATTAGTGAGTAGAATTTGTTACGACTTGCAGTTTAAGTATATTACTAGTCTAATAAATCTATGCAACTATTGAAATCAGTTCATCCATGCTAGAGACCTGGCTATTTCAAATATGAAATGAAACTTGAGAAATGAGAAGAACAAGTTGAATTTCCAGCAATTACTTGTATAATTTCAGCCCTTCTCGAAGATCCTTTTCTCTTTGTTCTTTCTGCTCCTTTTTTCTTATGTAATTTTGTATCTGAAAAACCGATTACAAGTAAGAGATGCTATGTTGCTTGCAGTAAAACTTTCCCAATATAGAGAAACAAAGAGGTTTCTCTTTGGATTTCTAGTTCCTCACTTGGATTTCTCTCACCCTGTTACTAATGACACCAGAGTTCCTCTCAGATCTGATAATTTCCTTTTTCCGTCATTTCACCAGTATAATTCATATTCCCTGAAGAGTGAAGACAATAAAGAACAAACTTTGACATTTATAAGTAATGAAACACATTCCTTGTATAATCACTATGTGCAAGTTTTCATTAATGGGAGTTTTTAAGAGTAAGTGTGTGTCTGTGTCTGTGTTCATCAAGGAAGGAATGATAATGAACTGGTTACCGTATCTCTTTTTGCATTTTCATGAGTAATGGGCCAATTCTTTGGCGGATGGTGTACATTGTCCTTCCATATTCAGAAGCTGGCCAAATCTATGTCCCAAACACAGCACTGCACCAGGTTTAGAACTCCAAAATCAACCTAACTTCTCGTCAATCAATTGTAGTAAAACTTTTTTGAGATTAGAAAGGGGGTTTCAAAATTATTCAATACTAATTTCAGTTATTTATATATAAAGCAAATTTGTATCCGCCAATTGCAGCTCAAGCTCAAGTTCAAGTTCTTAGACTTAATAATTTAATTTTAAAAAGAAGAAAAGAAAGAAAATAGAACCTGGTGGCAATTACTTTATCACCAACGCTGAACTTGCCAGTCTTATCAGCTGATCCACCTGGAGCAATAGCATCAATGTAAGTAGCACCATCTCTACCCTTTGCAAACTTCAGCCAGTAAGATTGCTCTATTTCCACCTCATATTCTTCGTACTTTTCCTTTCCTTCTCCTTCACTTTCATTACTCTCTGCAGGTATTGATGTCTGGGACTCAGTTTCCGATGCTTTAAGGGTTGAATTTGATGGTTTTAGCAAAAGGGTATCGCTGAAAGTTGTTGAAGTGCTGGAAAATGAGTAGTTCTTGGATAAAAAGTGAGTGTTCTGAGAGAAAAGAAGTGGGATTTGCTTGGCTTGGACAGTAGTTGTTGGTCATGGTGGTGAAGAGTAGAGAGAAGGATATCTGCTTGAAGCTAAAGACATGGCTTTTGCTTTTTCATCAGCTCCTCAGAATGTAGGGCAATGAAAATGTGAGAGAGAGAGAGAGAGAGATTGGCCTCAAAGAAGGAGAGAGGCTTGGATTACAGGTGCATCACTAGTGGGGTTCCTACTGTTCTGGTCCAATGAATTTGTGCCACGTGTCATTTGTGGGATGCAAACTGAGTCTTTTAAGGACACGTGGCATACCCACATTCTTGATTATGGGGCACTTGACATATCAAATATGGGAATCTTTTTAATTTTCCAGCCAAGTATACGAGGAGGGGCATATACCTTCTTAAAATTCCACTGTACGCAGTACCAATGGCGGTATGCCTGGATCCTACACTTGTTGTTCTTGACTTCTTGTAGGCTAATGGGGCCAACCAATACAGCCAGAACATGAAGGTATAAATTTACAGTGTCTGTCTTTCATGTCAGTGGGGGGTATATGGGCATGACAGTCAGTAGTACATAAGTCAACTTGTTTGATCCAAGTCATGACAAAACCACAGATTTGTCTTCACTGCTTGGCATCACAATGCATGCTCTTCTCTTCCATTCTATAATCGGTACAAAGATGAATGATCCTGCATTAATCACATGACGTCTTCTCCAAGATCCTTCACTACTCCATGTTCTTCCAATTTCACCCAACATCTGTTTCAGCATCCCTGCTAGCTGTAAATGGAGCGGCTGAAATCTCCATATACGTACACTGCTGTAATCGGATTGCATGAATAAAGCTTCATTACAAGAACACATGACTTTCGCAGTAATACAATTTGGAGGAGAAGCCAAGGGAGGGAGTAATATGTAAGTTTTAAAATTATTATTAATAGCTGTGTTGATTTCATAGCACAGAAGAGAAGATAAGTCATTTCGCAAAGCATTGCAGATTGAGCAACATGAACGGCATTATTACTTCATGAATTAAGATGTTGAGAATCAAACAGAAAAGGAAACAGAACGCCCTGACACTGGCAATTGTCAAGGAGGGCAGGGTGAAGAATGCAGCATTTAAGGTTATAATGATGCCACCAAACCGATCTGGGTGTTGTATTATTTGTTCGGAGACAATAAATTGACTTCACAGCACAGAAGAGAGAAATGGCGTTGGTTTTCACAAAGCATTGCAGATTTTCGGCATTATTACTTCACATATATCTAGACAATGAACAAGATTACATCGTCAAAACGACAAACACGGGAATGGCAAACTTGGGAACTTATATATTTATATGACAAATCAAAGCCCTAATCTTGGCAATCTATGGACACGAAATGTACACCACAAAAATGAAAGTCAGGCATGGAAATCAGGTAGCTTCCAAATCTCTTCCAACCTGCAATCACCCGCCAAGCATCGACTCTTGAGCTTCCGTCCAAAAAAACCATATTACAGTTAACCCCCATAAGCTCAAAGAACTCTACACCTTCACATTTCTTTTATTTCCAGGCAAAAGGAAAAAATAAATTGATCTACAAACATGTGGATCCCGTGTCATGTGAAAATTTCTTTTATAATGATAAAAAAAAAACCCTCAATAAATTCACCTTTCATCTGTTCAGATGAGCTATGAATGCATCTTTGACTGTTTTCTCATGATGTCAAAGCATCGAAATCTTGAAACCAAATTTACAGGAACTTAAGCAATTGGACATAAAGTCTGCACAGCCAAACAAAAAACTAAATAAAAAAGGGTAAGCAGAAAATAGGCAATGTCCAGGAGAAAAGTTCTATGAGATCTTACTTGCAGATTACTTTTTCAAAATATTACTAGATAGGACTTTCTTCCCGTAAGGACTAGTTTGAAGAGTAGGGACATGGGGTCGTATAGCCTCCACCAAAGCAGCATGAAGAGCTCCCTACTCAACAAGTTAAAGAAGGATCCAATCAAATGACAATACAAATTCATCAGTTTCATTTTAAACAACTGCTGTTTTTTCCCTCATACAACAGATATCAGAAAATAAGACTATCTCCAAAGGACACTCCAGGAAAGACCAAAATGAACAATCCAAAAGTAAATGATACTTGAAAATCTTTCCTTAAGGGGAGAACCGTCCAACACATGATTTTATTGAAACCAAAATGTTTATTAAAAATCAAAAATCAAACCTTTGATTGTTGCAAAGCTGCCTGGATAACATAATTACCAAAAGGATCTTGCATGACTTGATCCAAGCGAGAATTATTTATCAGCTCCCGAATGATGCGAGTGCGGCGCACCTCACCTGCATATTTTAGGCATTTCTCGACCACATTGCTGCTATATTTCTGAACAGACAAGTCTCCATAATTACCCTCCAACTGATCAAGAATATCAGTTGCTGCCCATGGAAGACGAAGCTCAAAGACAAATTGCACAACATAGTTACTGCAACATCAAAAATTAGATTTCAATGTTCAAGTGTTGTAAATCCAAGCATGCTCAGAACTAGTGAGTCATTCATCTCCAAGCAGATATGGGAGCAACAATTCTTAAGAACAGCAACCAGACATGTGGAGTATGTAAAGCATGAAAAAATAAAAAACAACAAAATTTGGGATTGTTAGAACAGGTTTTGAGTAATTATTTTGATGAGAATCGTGAGGAGACTGCAAAACCTTTGTTCTCTCCACCAATAAATTTCACAGAACCACAAGGTCCTCTATCAAACAAACCTAATACTTAGTAATAGTAAACATTATTCACTTCTTGAATCACACCCTAGCATAAAATACCATTTAATGCTTAGTAATAGTCTGCATTCTTCACTTTTTGATTGTTTTGATGAGAATAATGATGAGATTGTGCAAATACTTGTTCTTTCCACCAATAAATTTCACAGTGTCCTCTAACAGACAAAGCTAATACTTAGTGAGAGTCCACTTTATATTCACTTTTTTATGAACCTCAAAAATAAATTGAAAAAAAAAAAAAAAAAAACAGTTCTGGATAAAACAGAAGTTCAGCATTACATGTCACTGCTCATATCCCAGTTCAGGTAAGCTGAACAAAGTGACATTATTTTGGCGCACAACTCTTTCTTAATATCTACTTTAATCATGTGTGAAATGTGCAGCCACATTCTTCCATGGAATAGTGCAAAATAAGAAAAAGTCACCACACCTTCATGATATACAGGCTTGGGAAAAAAGCACGGGATAAAAAGCTCAAGGAAAAGAGAAAAATACAGTACCCGAATGGATCTTGCGAAAGGATTAGAGCATTTGATGTGATCTCAGAGACTAAACATCGTCTTTGCTCTCCCTTAGATTGACTTAGGCATTTTTGAAGTACACAACAGCCATGACGGTCAGTTGCAAGTTCAACACAATTAGCAGTTGTAGCTTCAAAAAGGAACTGCAAAAGAAATCATCACCACTGTTTCATGTAGTGCCAAAATCTGCTTCATTCTGTATGTCATGTCAGATTTATAGCTAAAATAGGCATCATTTTCTGCATCTGTATGGAAGAGTTAAACAAATGTTGGAAGGCAACAATTTTTCTCAAGCCGTGCCAAAGCTCCTACAATTTAAAACATTCTGCTTGATTTGATATGGAATGCTGAAAAAAAAAAAGATGATGGAAGAAATTCTGAAGCTGAGAAAAATTGACATTGCCCATTCCACTTGAAGCAAAATGAGTTAATCTCTGAAAAATCTAATATGAATTGATTCGTTATTTGGAAAACGGATTGCAAATGAGAACTTGATAAATGTTCCATTTCTTTTTTCTTTGTTCTTTTTTCTTTTTCCTTTTTTCAGAAGAAGCTGGGGTTTGCATTCTTGATCCTAGTAATAATCAGGTTAGTCATTTTAATGACACCAAAACTAGCCTGAAGACAGCGTCTAAGTTTCCATTACACTAGTTACACAAATGTCAAAATTTTATAATGAGTACACTGCAATAAAACCATTGCCTGGTTCAACAAAATACATGACATGGAAAAAAAAGATAATCAAATATATGCAAATATGCTAGTAAAAGTAGAGTGCAGTTTTTTTTCTGTTGATAAAGGCAGTTGCTGCAGTTCAGTAGTAGAGAACAGCATGCAAAATGAGTACTTCTGTGAGAAAATAGGAAACAACTGGATCTGAATACACAAAGACAGAAAAAAGAAGTGAGTTGTGAAAAGTAAAAAAGATCAACTATAAGGGCAGTGGGACAGTGAAGATCCATTACTCTACTGGGGATGTGATCCAAGTCATGTTCTTCACTTAAAATAACATGTATCAACAAGTTTAACCTCTCTCTTTTTTTCGTTTCAAATGCTTTGCAGAACAAGATTTAAAGTAAGGACCAAAGTCAAGCTTGCTTCTTCATACAGGTGTTTAAAGGGTTTTGGAAAATAAAGCAAGGAGAATAGATTACCTGAACTTAAGAGGAAAAAAAAAAAAAACCCTTCCAAATGCCAAACTAATTCAGACCAAAAGAAAGATGTGTCCCTTACCTCACTGTATTCAGGCATCAAATACTGCAAGCAGCGCTGGGCTACATGGTTACCATTCATATTTTTTATCAGAGTCACTATACAAGGCTTCAATGCAGAGACAACCATGGAAAACTGCTCCGGAGTCTTAAGGGTTTCGATTACCTTTTGAACAGCTCGAGTCCTGTGTTCAAGAGAGCCGTTCCGAAAATAATTAAAGCATGAAAGGTGAATGCCTTGAGTCTTTGAATGCACAAGAAAAATAAACACACACACATATAGAGACAGAGAGCAAACCCATGCATATCACATGAAATCCGAACAAGCTCCCCAGCTTTCCTAGTGATAGTACGTAGTATTTGCATTCTCTGATCCTCATTGCATACTTCAAGCAACTTCTGAACAAGGTAATTCCCAAAAGGGTCTGTCATTAGCTCAACGATGTGATCAATAATCTCAAGAAAAATCTTTTCGACATCTTGTGGGGTCCCCTCAGAAAATGTTCTTTGCAAGAAGCGACAGCCATGCTGATCCTTCGCCATAAGATATATTCTACCAGTCACTTCATCTACTGAGTTATACTTCGGAGGCTGAGCCCTGAGATTAGTACTCTTTAGGACTGTAAAATCTGGGGACAAATTCCATGAGCTCAAAGGATCTAACTGAAAGCACCCAGCAGTAGGAGTAGATAAGCTATGGAAAAGATGAGCATTTGATAGAAGTTTCCCGTTATGGTTGAGATGGGCAAGTGATTCATTGCCTCCAACGGAGCCAAACTTCAAAGCTTTCAGTGTGTTCAGTCCTTGTGACCTTGTCAGAATCTTTTCAGGAAAACTCTGTTTTCCTACTTTGTCTAAAACGCGTATACCATTCTGTGATTGGTTCAAACCCCTTGTGACAGCATAGTTACTCCAAAATGTTTCTTGATTAGATTGTTGAAGTTGCTGGGAGAATGGAGCCTCCAAATAAGGTTGCCTCACATTCCGACTCATCAGCTTGGTTTCAACAGTTCCATTTGCTGAAGTAGGATTCTGAGCTTCCAACCTTTGATTCCGGAGTTGCTGCAGATATAAGCATTGCTGATGCATCCTGTAGCATTGTTCTTCTTCAATATTCCTCCAGTTGATGTGAGACCGGTTTAGCTGTTGTGAATGTATGTAAGGAAGTGATGACTGAACATCAGTGAAGTATTGTTGATGATCAGACATTAAAGGAAAATCCATGCCTTGGACAGCCACATTGGAAAGCAATTGAAAACCTTGCATGCCATGAGTTGGTGGCAAAGCTGTGGAGAATTTTTTGATTGGATGAGGCTGACAAAAATCAGTTGGCACCTTCTTCTGTTCTCGGGCATCAAATTTTATGAAATTTGACTGTTCATGGCAAACTTTCACAGCATTAAACTTGTCAAAACCAGAAGGTAAATTATTTGGTGATTGGTACGGAGGGGCAGCCATCGTTGATGAATCTGTATTGGAGAGTGATCTATTCATGGTGTTTGTATATACAGAAGGGTTGGGTAAGGATTTATAATTTGCCAAAGGACTCCCACTATTAAAACTCAATTCTGCAAATGCTAACGTTAGGGATTGGTCATCTGGCAAATTTGCTTCCTCTGACTGAGCATTCGTGGTAGGAGATTGTTGAGTTTTATTTGCTAAAATTTGTCTGTCATCCAAACTCCCATCGCTTTCAAGTTTCTCAATAAAAAGCCCCTTGAAGGAATTCACAGAAATGGGTGCCCAGCTACCATTTAGAGGTGCACTTTTAGGTCCAGCATCAGCAGAATGCTGATTTCCAGAAGTAGCATTCGGTATCTCTCCAAGAAGCTTCTCAAATTCATCAAACTCTAGTTCAGTTCTTTGATCTTCCATTCTATAAATTGCAATGTGCTAAAAAACTCCTTTCTAGCAATGTCTATGAGACAATGTAGATCCACAAACAAGCTCTTCACTGCAGTGAATTTCTGAAACACAAAATACCGCCAATTAGGAAAACAATATTGGTAAAAGAAATGACAAAAACTAAATTTGCCAAGAGCAATCATCGCTTCATTTCTCACTGCGAGCTATCACCACCACAATCTTTGCCATCATAAATGGATTTAAACAAGAAGAAAAAATCAAATAACAAGAAGAGGTGGACTCATCTCATCAGTCAAGACCAAGAGATTCTACACTATAAGATCAATCGAGAACAAAACCCCAGTTAAGATAGAGAGGGACCCCAAAAATGACTCCAGAACCATGATCACCATGATCAAACCATTAAAAAGACCACTGTTTTTCCTCGGTTTCTACGTCCAAACAGAAAAGGACCCAAAGCACAGAGACCTCATTGCTTTACACAATTCCGACAACCACGGTTCAATCAGGTTCATCAAAAGAGCCAAACCCAGATGATCAAAACCATGATCATCATCAAAAACCAAAAAAAAAGATTTAATTTTGAGAACAAAAATAAATCAAACAGACAAAACAAAGGAAACCCAGCTCAAACGATTTAACAACAATGTAGAAGAAAAACAGGGGTACAAGAGTGATAACAGAGACATAACATACCAGTGACCGACGATGATAGTAAGCGAAGAAGAAGGCATTGGAGGGGGACAAAGCAACAAACTTTATAAGAGATGATCGGTTCTTTTTGGTTAATTAGTGAGAATTGTGTAGAAAGAATACAAAGAGAGTGCAAGTCTTTGTAGGTAAGGTAAGGGAGAGGCGGCGTGCAGAAGGAGGAGAGTTCTTTCAATTAAGTGTGAGAGATAGAATGGTCATGGCATTGCCAAGATTAAGTTTAGAATAGAATCACAACAAAAAAAAAAAAAAGAAAAAAAGAAAAAGGCACCAATCACACCCACCATCTCCAAATACCATAACCACCCATCTATCTATCAATCATCCATGCATGGAATGCAATGCAATGCAATGGAATGCAGTGCAATGCTGCTTGCTTATATATTTATTTTTATTTTATTTTACCTTGCTTGTTGGGTTGAGAACACGCTTGCACCTGCTGTAAAACTCGTGTTTTTAAATGAATATTTAGGTACACGGTAGTTTCTAAATTTTTTTTATATGTTTTAAGAATATATTTTTTTTCATATTTTTTATTTTTTTATGGGTTGTTGGTATAAAAAATTAAAAGAGTTATTTTAATTTATTTTTAAATAAAAAAATTTTAAAAAACAACAAGTATAAATATATATATATATATATAACGATTAAGAAGAATTAAAATAATTTTATTTTTGAATCACTTATAATAGTAAAGAATATTGTTTAGCTTTCCACGCAACTTTTTTGCTGCTTCCAAGAAATTGAACTTTTCGTGTTTGGCTGGTTTATTGCTTGGTGAGCAGTGAGTAATTCAAAGGGAATTTCATCATCCAAATAAACTAATCGAATTAATGCTGTTTCCAAGCAAGACTTGTGTCTTTCTTGCAGGGCACTCACTGCAGGCTTCCAAGCTTGCCCCACTATAATTCATTGTAAATAAATAATAATAATTAAATAAAAAAGGTGCTGCTGCTGCTGCTGCTACTTATTAGGTTCCACATCATTCTTTTGGGAATTTTGGTAATTGACAAAGAGATTTATTTTTTAAAAAATAAGAAGAAGAAGAAGAAGAAGAAGAAAAAACCTAGATTTTGATCACTGCTATCAAGGCAGGAGAAGAAAAGGGGGCAAAAAGATAAAAACTTTAGATGTTGGACCGCACCATTCAATATACATATATTTCCATACATTTGTGCATCATGATTCAGACTCCTCCCAAAATAATAATAATAATAATAATAATTAGAAATATGAACCTTAAACAAGAATCTACCGTGGAGTGAGAAATAATTTTGTAATAAAATAATATATAAAAAGAAAAGGATTTGCTCTTGTGAATGCAATGGAGTCACATGAAAAATACATAATTCCGTAAGAAAAACAGGAAAGGGATATCAGTACTTGCAGCAGGGCTCTAAACTATGACTATGACTATGGCTTGGCTATGCACACGCATGCCCTCTATACACATCCATGGATGGAGACGACGACAACGACAACAAAAAAATAAAATATATATATATATATATACACACTGAAATAATAATTATAATGATAATGATGAAGGCAGTAAATAAGGGGTGAATAAATAATATAATATAATATAATACAATACAATGAAACCACCGTAGGAGCTGCGGGGAGTTCGGATCCATTATTAACTGTTATAACAGAATTTATTATTACTGCTGCTCCTCCTCCTCCTCCTCGATTGCCAACGCTACCATTAAACTGATT
>Ga0325400_1005047_pt1 | contig 12349 bp, 3 predicted proteins | sample PopdelMetagenome_2_FD_205662 | JGI IMG/M metagenome (GOLD analysis project Ga0325400, IMG submission 205662) | Populus deltoides microbial communities from Bellville, Georgia, United States - Xylem-PdKOR-R1 | ecosystem: Host-associated > Plants > Phyllosphere > Stem > Wood/Secondary xylem...
GAAAAATCATAATTCTTAACTTAAAATCTAAAACATGCATATAATAAAACATATTGAGGATCACATTAGCCAATAAATATTAAAAATAGATTTTATCGATATGTAAATAAAGATATTTGATTATGTGCTGGGAGAATCCCGTTAAATTTTTAACTTAATTACAAGGCAGCACTGATATTTTTTTAATAAAAAAGTAATAATTGAACTCCATGAAAACAAAATTATTTGCTAGTAAAAGTCTTCTTTTTTTTTAATAAATATCTTTGATTTAAAAAAACAACATTTTTCTATGCTAATTATTTGATAAAAAATAAAAGCTAGTGAAAGATAAAAAAAAAAAAAAATAGCTCCATAACTAAAGTTCCATTGTCTCTCATCAACATCTTCTATTTAAAAAAAAACAAATCACCAGAACATTTGTTTTTCAAACAATATTCAATTATTATTTTAAAAGCAGGTTTCAATTCTAAAAAATAACATTGTTATAATATAATTTTAATATGAGTGTAGTAAATAATAATAATAATAATAATACAATAGTTACATGTTATAGCAGTAAACTCTTTAGAAGTGTTTAAAGACAACTTAAAAAACTGATGAAAACATTGTTTCACTTAAAAAAAAATAATAAAAGAATATATTTTTAAAAAATTTTGGGACAATGACATATTGGATCAATTCAGATTAATCTATTAAACCAAGAACAATAAGTTTATTTTTTTAAAACAATTATTTTTTAACTATATAATAACAAAAATCAATGATCACAATGAAGTAATTGAATATAAAAATTATTATGATGGATTGTACAAAAAGAATAATAGTTTGAGAGTAAAGTAAAAATTAAATGAAATTTAATAAAATAATATCTAAAAATATTCTTGATCAACCTAATAATTCAAAAGAAAATATAAATATTATATTTCAAACTATTTTATTTTTAAGATATTAAATATCATTAGAAATTGTTTTTTTTTAATGGCTTAGGCATTTGGGCTTGAGTGGCCCAACATACATCTGCCTTTTAAAAAAGGTGCGGGCCTGAGCATTGAGGCCTTTAATTTTTTTATTCTTATTGGGAAGATGATGCCAATTTATTTTTAAAACAAACAACATGCGATACATTGTTTGCATGTAGAGGTTATCAAAAAATTAAGTAGTCCATTTTTTTTATACAAATACTTGATTTCCAACCCATTTTCACTTACAAATACCTCAAAAATACATTTATAATCACAAGAAACTAACTTTATAACTAAAAAAACCCCAAAATTGATTAAAAAATATAAAATCAAGCTGAAAATTAAAAACTTCTTTCAACTTCGATGTACTTTTTTAAAAGATGTAAGACGCCAAAAGCACCTCAATTACACTCCTCTTGTCAAAAGAAACACTTTTATACTAAGTTTGTCTATTTTTTCATCTAAATCGAACCAACTAATCTCTTTCTATCTTTCCTTGTTTTTCAACGACTCTTTCTCTTATATCTCAAGCTCAGGGACTTAAACTCGAACAAAATAAAGTCCTTAAGCAAATGTAAAAACCTTAGAAAACAAAGATTAAAAATGAACTAAACTAGAAATTAAAAAAAAAAACCTTTAGTACTAAAAATGCTAAAAGCACACCTCAACAACATTAAAAAAAAAAAAGAGCTTCAGAATTTGTTATTGTGTCTATTCTAGTCCTTAAAGTCTTAATTATTCTTAAATCAAGAAATTTTATTTTATTTATGTCAAATCAAGCATGGATTTAATGCTATAATTTTTTTAAAACAATTTGAGAAACCCTAGTTAAGTTAACCAAGATAAATCACTAATTCTAATATTAAATTAACTAAATGTGGAAGGAGAAAAAAAAAGAAGCAGCAGGAAAAAATAAAAGGATAAAAAAAACAATCTTACAACCCGCATTGTTTTCTTATAGAAAACACAGTGAAACATTGTAATATTTTTTTTTTATGTAATGATTTGCATGCTTTTGTGGTTAATATATGTATGATACATGCAGTATTATTAGTATCATTTCTATATCTACTTTGTTATATCATATCTAGCAATATTACAAGTTCATTTATATATAAAAATAGAGAGAGAGAGAGAACTATTCATATTTGTAATCTTTTTATAAACGAAAACGTATTTGTAATATGTCAATGATCTATATATTTTACTGCTTGTATAATACTTTCTCTCAATTTGCAATTAATCCCTATAATGTATTTTGTTTTTTAGTTTATTAGCAATTCAATGAATCCTTTAAGTTATTTAATGAAGGTAGTTTTATTTTCATTGATTTTTAAAAATATGTATTTTTCACATAGATAAGTTGTCCATTACAATGAGACCACCTTGAAAAATCTTTGTATTTTTTTACCTAATCTCTTTCCGAGCACGCTTTCTAGCCCTCGTATACTAGACAGTGCATTTTCTAACCCTATCTCTTTTTATATTTGTCTGCCTTTATCTCTAATAGTGTGTTTTCTATCCCTATCTCATTTTCCTTTAAGTGAGCTTTCTAGCCCGCGTCCTTCAATTAGTGCATTTTCTAGTCCTATATCTTTTATCTCTGAGTGGGCTTTTGAGCCCTCACTTCAAACACTTTCAAAAGGATTGACCAGTTCTTGATCTAGTGAGTCTGTTATCTCTCGTTCATTTTTCTTCTTTAAAAAGCCTATTATCTAAAGTCTCTTACGAGACTTTCTATCGTAACCATTGTAAAGAGGTGTCAACTTTTATAACCTATTTTTGGGTTATTCTTAAAAATTTTACCCATTTTCCTTTTAAAATAAATAATGAATAATAATGGCAAGAAGACTGGCAATTTGAAAAAAAAAAAAAAAAAGCTAGAAGGATTTCAAATATCAAGGAAGATCAAACTGCAATTTTGAATGAATTGGGAGCCTAATTGTATCTCATTATACCCAAAGCTATAGAGATAATATAGATTCAAGGTAAAATCAAATTATTATTGGACGAATCTGTATAAAAATTAAATCCATTGACGTAATTATATTTTTAATAGGCCAATTTGATTTAATCATGGGCCTAATTAAAGTTTAATTATGTTTAAAAATTAATTTGGACCTAATTAAAGGATTTAATTAGGTATAAGGACTTAATTATACTTTAAATGGGTCAAATTAATTTTATTAGGGACTTCATTGGTGAAAAAAATAAGTTTGGGAGCCCAATTTGGGCTTATTTTAAAAGATTAAAATTTTAGAGAATCAAACTTAATTTTTACAAAGTCAGTTGATTCAAATCAGGTGTCAAATTGCAAGAAAATTTGAAGTTTGGGGTCAATTAAGGGCTAAATTGAAGAAACTCACAGCCAAGAACTATTTTGAAAAACGTGCCTCTAGGACCCAATTGATTGAAATCAGGGGTGAAATTGAAGAGAATTAAAAATTTAATGGTCAATTGAGAGTCAATTTGCATAAATCTAAGACCAATGATTAAAAAAAAAAACAAAGCTAAAATCTTAGGCTAATATTGAAGTTTGGTAAGGGCAAAATTACATAAAATTAAAAGTTTATGGTCAATTATGGGTGCAATTGAAATAAATTAAAAGTTAGAGGATCAAAATGAACTTTGGCCAAAACCCTAAATTAAAACCCTAAAAAGTCCAAAACATCACCATTTTGAACAGTAAGAAAAAAACTGACCAGACGATGTCGTGTGGTTACTGTTTATTGCTTTCTTCTTTTTCTTTAGCCCGAAAAGACTACTTAGAAGGCTACTTTTCAAATGCATTTAATGCTTCGTCTTTTCACCAAATTTCAAAAACATACACCACCATCATATGCTGACATTTGACTACATCCCATTATGGCTCCCTTCGGCTGATTGACACGGTGGTGCCACCCTAAAGAGCCCAACTCAGGTAGCTTTGAATTGTCAAAATCTGATAGTTCATGATGACAACTTTAAACTAACTGTTGAGATCCTTCTTGTTCGAATCAAGGGCCAATATTTGGCACCAGTAAAGACAAGGTGTCCCTCTTCCATGTCCTATAAATAGGGTGGATTCCAAGCATTGAGCATTGTCATAACCCAATTCTAGGTTATTCCCTAAAAATTCATTTATTTATTTATTTCAAAATAAAAATCAAAAAATAAAATAAAGGCTGGCAACGTGGAGAAAGCAGACCGGGAAATCAAGCTGCAATTTTTGGAGGAAATTAAAGATCTAATTGTACCCCATTACGCCCAAGAATGAAGAAAAAAATGCAAATTTAAAGTCAAATTAAATGATTATTGGACGAATTTGCATAAAAATTAAGTCCAATGACATAATTAAGTTTTTAATAGGCCAATTTGATTTAATCATGTGCCAAATTAAATTTTAATTATGTTTAAGAATTAATTTGGGTCCAATTGAAGGATTTAATTAATTGCAAGGACTTAATTATACTTTAAATGGGTCAAATTAATTTTATTTAGGGCTTAATTGGTGAAAAATTAAGTTTGGGAGCTTAATTTGGGTTTAATTGAGAAGATTGGAATTTTAAGAGACCAAATTTAATTTTTATCAAGTTATTTAATTGAAATTAGGGACCAAATTGCAAGAAAATTTAAGTTTTGGGGTCAATTAGGAGTTAAATTAAAGAAATTCGCAGCCAGGGACCAATTTGCAAAAGGCGACGGACTATAGGGACCTAATTGAAAAAAACCGGGGACTAAATTGAAGAAATTAAAAGTTTAATGGTCAATTAGGGTTTAAATTGCAAAAATCCAAGACCAGGGACTAATGTGCAAAAGGCACGAAAATCCAGGGTTCCAATTGAAATTTGGCACAGGTGTAATTGCATTAAATCAAAAGTTTAGGTCAATTAGGGGCACAATTGTAACAAATTAAAAGCGGGAGGACTGCTTTGAAGTTCAAAAAAATCCCTAATTTAAACCTAAACGACGCAGTTTTGAGTTAAAAAAAAGGGGATCGGACGACGCTTCATCTGGTCACTATTCATTATCTTTTTTATTTTTTCAAAAAATCTGGTCCGATCACCTACTTTGCATGTGCATTTAATGCACTTAACGTCCACCAAATTTGCCAAACCATGCACGAAACTGATCACCAGACATCCCTCTACGTCTGGGTATGGTCGTCACCGGCTCACTGGCACATAAACGGACATGGCACCACTCCAAATAGGCCACCTCAGGCAGCCTGTAGCTGCAAATTGACAGTGCATCATGCCTACTTTGAGCCAACGGTTGAGATCCTTTCCAATCGAATCAAGGGCTGGAATTTATTCCCCTGTGAAGACAAGATTACCCTCTTCCACCCCTATAAATAGGAGCAGATTTCACGTTGTGAGGGAGAAGTAAATCGAACTCAAAGTTGGCCGAAAACCAGCCTTCCCTGCCCATTTTTCCTGCAACCAACCTCTTCTCTGCCTTCTCTCTCCACTGTGGCTTTCAGCCACCACCATCTTCATCACTCGTCTCCTCTCCATCATCCCCACCTCCAGTAGCCATCAAACCATCTCACGTGGTGGTTGCACCACTTCTCTCTCTCTCTCCTCTGTAAAAATCTTCTTTTCTGCCACTGTGACCTCGGCAGCAGCGGCAACAGCAGAAGCAGCGGCCACCACCTTGCCCAGAAGCTCTTTTCCTTCCCAAAGACAGCCAGGGTAGCATCTCTCTCCTTAGCCTCTCCGACAGCTCCAACCGCGAGCTTCCCTTCTCCTTCGCAGGCCTCTGTTTTCTTCCTCTTCCAGTAATGACCAGAGCCAGCCACCGGCCTCACCACCGTAGCCACATCGTGCACCACTGGTCAGGACGCCAACTCCCTCAACACCAGGTAAGCCTCCCTCCTCCTTTCTTCTTCTCCCTCCCTTCTCTGTCTATTATCGCTGCACGTGAACAGCGCAACGTGAATTATAATTCACGTTGCCCTGTTTCGTGCAACTTAGTCACTGGGCTGCCAGTGACTAAGTTGCTTCGGGCTGGACCTGTTCTAGCCCAGCCCAGTTGGCTGGGCCGGGTCCAGCCCGTCCCCAAAATAAAAAACAATATGTTGGGCTGACTTCGGCCCAACCTTTTTGGGCCAATGCCAGCCCACCTGTTTTTGGGTCTGTGTTTGGCCCAGCCCACATGTTTAAATAATATTTAATTAATTAATACATATAATAAAAAATAAAAAATTTTCAAAAATCCTCTCAAAAAAATTGTGATTTTCTCAAATATTTTTCTACCAATTTTGTATAATATCGGGTTGTATATTTACACTGTAAAATACAAATCCGGTATTAAAATACCCGATTTTCTTCGAAATTTTTCATAAAAAAAAAGCTTTTTTTCAAAAAATAAAAAAATGTATTTTGTTGCATACGACCAAATCCTAAATTTTTCCAAAGCATTTTTTTTTCATAAAAAAATGCATCTTTTTTTCACTTTTAAAAATCAAAAATGGATATCGTAACCAGTTTATGATTATCCTTTAAGATTTGGCCAACATATCAAAAATCTTTTTCAACCTTTTTTTTAGGGGTCTAAATGTAGACTTTAATATTTATGGGGTGTAAAATTACATGATAAAGTACACCCTCAAGTATTAAAGATACAAAGTGTAAAAATGCGATGCTAAAATTCAGACTTCAGAACAGTTAGGATTTAACCCGATAAGGTAGAGAGTCTCTCATGAAGAGAGATCTACCTTGAACTTTAGAAAAGACCAACGAATAGAAACTCGACCTAGAAAAACAAATCAAACAACAATGCAGCTTACTTTAGGTAGGGTGCACTGGGAGTGATGCGTCTTCTCCTTGCACAACCAGTCCCTTACTCAGACTCTCGCAGACCATCCTAGTGACCATAATACTAGGTGGCGACTCCTAAAAACTAATCATAATTTTATGATTAAATCCGAAAACCTTCCCAACATACCAACACCTCACACCAAGAGGCACGACAGAGAGCCTCCATTGTCGCTAGACGATGTCGCGCCCTCGCGATAAGCATCAACAAATCTGTGGCCAAAGTTGGAAAAAAAATCAGTCTCTCCCTAGTTCCTTTTCTTCTCCTCCGCCAGCCTCCTTTGCACCAACATAACCACCGTGTCTCAACCGTCATTGCCGTCACCAACCACATATCGATCTTCCCTACACCACCAGAAACACCACTAGCAACTCCTCTCCTCTAGCTAGGTAAGCCTTCCATTTCTTTTTCTCCTTTACCCCCTAAAGTCATTTGCAAGTAGAATTTCTTCTGCATGCAAATGGTAAAATGTCATTAATATGGGTTGGCCTGGACTTGTTTCAGCCCAACTCAGATGGCTAGGCCAGGTCCAGCCTAAACCAAGAGAGAGAGAGAGAGAGAGAGAGGTCAATTGGGTCGCTAGTCAGCCTAAACCCGACTAAATCGGGTTGGACCTATTCTAGTCCACCCTGGATGGTTGGGTCGGGTCCAACCCAATATCTTAAATAAATAATATTATAATATTTAAAAAAAACTTCAAATTTTCTAAAGGGTATTTTAAAAATATTTGTGGGTCCCTCCCATGTTTTTTCAACTATTTTGCATAATATTGGGCTATAGATTTACACTGTAAGATATGGACCCAGTATTAAAAATACTGAATTTCCCCCGAGACTTCAAAAAAAGTCAAAAAAATTAAAAAAATAAATTTTCATTTTAAAAAATAAAAAAATATTTTGTTTTCGTGCATATGGTCAAATTCTAGAAGTTTTTCATGTATATTTTCTAAAAAGAAGATAAAAATCATTTTTATCATATTTTTAAAAATGCAAAAATAGATATCGTAACTAGTTTATGATTATCCATTAGGGTTTGATCAAAATACAAAAAAAAAACCATAACAATTATTTTGTTCAGAATGTTAGGAATTAGTTATATTTAAGAAACAAATGTTATGCTAAAATTTAGACCTTAGAACAGTTAGGCTTTAACCCAGTAAGGTAGAGACTTCCCCACGAAGTGAAATCTACCTTAAACCTTAGATAAGACCAATGGATAGAAATATGACCAAGAAAAACAATCAAACAATGATGCAGTTTACCTTAGGTAGGGTGTACTAGGGATGATTTGTCTTTTCCTTGCACAACTAGTTTCTTACCCAGACTCTAATAGATCATAGGTTTCCTAGTAACCATAATATTAGATGGCGACTCTTGAACTATATAATCATAATTTATGATTAAACCTAAAACCCCTTTTCACCATCATTCAGGAGGCAGACTCACTATCATTCGACGTTGTGCGCACCCCGCGATAAGAATCAACAAGCATAATCAAAGGATCCATTAGAGGTTTCAATTACAAGGTTAAGGGCCAATAAGAATAAAGAGGCATTTATTGATATAATTGAAGATATTTGGGCCAAGTCAAGCATTCAGATTGCAACAAGAAATGATTAAACTTTAATTAATGTAATCCATGCAAAGGAAATAGTTGGTTATTGGGTTTGAGGCATGGGATGGGCTTATTTTTCTAATGTACGGTTTTATTTTAATAGACATATGTGTTGTTTTATATTAATAGGCATAACTTTCGATCTTACCATTGGATTGGGATGAAATTTTGTCAAAAGATGTTAAATGTATTTTTTCCCACGAGGTTAAAATTTTATAGCAATCACAGAAAGGCATTCTAATAAGGTCTAGGAATTATTGCTCAGTATTTGCAATTTTTCTTAATTGATTTAGTATTCTTTTTTGTATTTTATTTAGAACTTTTTTTTAGCATTGTTTAGTATGTTTTACCTACTATAAATAAGGTTATTTCGCTTGTATTTATGGAGAAGAATTGATTATTCAAAAATCAAACTTGTATAAGAATTTTCTCTTATTCTTAGTCCTGCATGAAACTTTAAAAACTTATCAAAAATTATTTCTTTGTGGCATTCATCTTTATACCTTCGATTATTGGTTTGTTATTGTGTTTTCATCCAATAACTACAGCTATTTAGTTAAAGTAATCATTGTGTTGGGTTTTCTTCAACTTGATTTTAGCTTTTTTATGTTGTGTTCAATCTTGATTGTAGGTTCTAAGGTTCTTATATTTTGGGTTACATTATTTAATTATAACTAGCTATTGACTCACGCTCGTGTTGTGCTCAATCTTGATTGTAGGTTCTAAAGTTCTTACATTTTGGGTCACATCATTTAGTTATAACTAGCTATTTAACTCATGCTTCACCATGGGTTGGATTTTTTTTCTAATAAGAAAAATTGAATATGTAGACTTTTTCAACATGTTTTTTTACATAAAAAATTATTAAGCATAAATCAAAAAGTTTAGGCATGTATCTAATTAAATAAATCAAGAATCGAGCATGTTAATAAATGAAAAAATGTCACTAACAATAAATAAAGACAAAACTGGAAAAATCAAGAGACATATATAAATTAAGATATTTGATCTCGCAACACAAGCCTTTGACCCTGTTGTGTTTATTGACTTTGTTTAGCAAAATTAATTTTTTATTTAATCAAATGACAATAGAAAAGGTCACAAATAAAATTGATTAAATAAAATAAAAGGGGAAAAAACTGTTGATGGGGTGGATGACATGTCATGCACCTGAATTTTATTTTGAAAAAAAAATAAAGTTAGACATTGTGTTGTCTGATTTTCCCTAGATTCAAGCCATTATGTTAGCTGAAAAATCGAGGCTAATATTTTTTAACCTAAAATCATATTTTAGAATTCTTTTTTTTTATATACTCAAAACACTCTAGACACCTTAATAAACTCATCCATAAACCCGAAACCAATTCGAAAGAAAAAATCTTTCCAAGCTCAGATATGTTTTTTTATATATAGAAAATTTGAAGGTGAAAAAATATATAAGTGGAACTTACCTTGTCAAATAGAACTCGTTGACACCAAGATCAACTCTTTTAGTGGCCGAAATTGGTGTCAAAGATGATTTTCTTTCTCTATCGTGAAATCCGATGATTGTCTCTCCTCTTAAATCAAGAACTGAAAATAAGAAAAATAAAGTTTAGGATGAAGTATTCTTTTTTGGAAATCTAAAAAATTAGAGGGACCAAATTGTTATAATTTGGAATGTATGAGGACTAAATTGAAACTGGAGGGACCCATCTCTTCTGCCTCTTTCATTTTAGTCCTTTATCTTTTAATTTTTTTTCTCCACAATTTTAGCTAAATTATTTTTTAATTAGATCCTTAAAGGACAATTTTTTTTTAAAGAAAGAAAATAGACAAAATAAAAAAACTCATGAACATAGTAAATCCACGATGATCATGAATATGTGTTTACAATGTGAGTGTGAATAGTATTTTCCCACATATTTTAGTGTTTTACTTAACATGTGATCATTACGTTGGACTACTATTAATCAAGATATTTGCTCTTTATAATGTGTAAATTTTGTTAAAGATTACTAGCTGAATAAACTATGTAAATTAATCAACTAACTGTGGAGCAAACTTTTTTAATTATTAGTCCTTGACCAAGCTAGGTGAAAAATGAACCCAAATAATATTCAACATTTCTCATTATCAGGAAATAATCTGGAATTAATTGAAATCATAAAAAAAAAAATGATGTTTGCGTGTTATATTAAATGAGCTTTTACGTATTTAGACTAAATATATTTTTTCGATCAAATAAAAAAGCAAACAATCAAAAGAGAGTCATAAATAATCTGGTGCTCGGGCCACATGGATGTCTAAGGCTTTGATGACGTGTAAATTTTGTTAAACCCATTGGATAATCGATATAAATTAATTAATCAACCGATTACAATGCAAGGTTTTTTTAATTAATCCTTATTTGAAACTAGATCAAGTTAAACAAGAATATTCAAAGGTCTTTAATGTCACTCCTTCACCCACACGCAAATATATATATATATATATATATATATATATATATATATAAACTAAGAATTAACAGTAACCATAAGTCCATTCAGGTAAATAACAATAATAACAATAATAATAATAATAATAATAATAACAACGTTCATTCTATTTAATATTAAAGAGATATTTAAAAGTAAAATAATTATTGTTTTTTAAAATATTTTTTACTAATTTTTTAAAAAATATTTTCATCAAATGTGTCGTGGATGGAGGAGATAAAATATAGAATTGTTGAGGTTAAATTAATGTTTTGAACTGGCGATGATCAGATTGAGGTGGGATTCTTAGAGTACTGATCAAAAGGAGAAGGAAACAAATAGCATAACAAAGCTGGTGGATGAACTGACTCTCTGCCACTCTGACAAGTCATGGATTTGCATCATTTTGAATTAGATTACATTCCCATGATATCAAGGCTCTGTCACCTTTTCATTGGTCCCAGATGGTGGGACTTGCAAAATATTTGCCTAGGATTTTGAACAGAGGCTGCTCAAAGTCCATCCAGCCAATTCAAAGGTCAAAATCTACTGTAAATTACCTTTACAGATGCTGTTGGCACCATCTAATAATCATCTTTGCGAGAACAAAAGGCTTAAGGGCATGCCATGCCCCAGCTAGCCAGCCCACTTGTGGGCTGTGCAAGCTTGGTAGAAGTGCATTATTATGTATTCTATGGTGTAAAGTATTGCGAGGACTATTATTCCATCCACCTCAAAGTCACTTTGATCATCTAATCAAGGTCTATTGATTATAGGGAGCGTACGCCATGGGTGCGACCTCTATCATGGCTGATGGGCTAGCACTAGGCCTCCACCCTCGCACTAATTACTCGGAAAAAAGAGAGAAGAAAACAATATCTTGTACAGATTACCTCAACAAACTAACATAAATAGTTGATCCATTGACGATCACGAGTCATGTTCTAAAATCAATATATATTCTACGATATCTTGTGAAAGCTAGCACTGCCTCTTCATTGTATCACTTACGCTTAGTTTGTTGGTGTGGTTTCATGTTTGTTTTTAAAATTTTGAGATTTTTCTAATTTAAATTAATTTTTTTGATACATTTAGATTGTTTTGATATTATATTTTAAAATAAAAAATACTTTTTTATATATAAAAAAAAACAGCTACTATAATAGAAATATTACCTCAACGATGGATGAAAAATTTGCTACTTTTTCATCGAAAGATCACTACACACGGGCGGGTGGAAAATTGGAATCAATTGTTAAGATAATTAATTAACCCGGCTTATTATATGTTGCATATATATGCAGTTAAATCGTGAACATTATAACATATTAGTTACATATTTTGCTTTATGTCTACAGATGGAGAGTGATGCAAGCATCCTGTCACAGAAAAAAAAAAAAAAACACAGTTAGAAATTGGAAGACCAATTTGAGCTACAATGACATTTCCCTTTATCCTTGATTCAGAAAATAAGGATCAATTTAACAAAATGATGAGCAGAATTGTAGCTGTAGG
>Ga0325400_1005050_pt1 | contig 12344 bp, 6 predicted proteins | sample PopdelMetagenome_2_FD_205662 | JGI IMG/M metagenome (GOLD analysis project Ga0325400, IMG submission 205662) | Populus deltoides microbial communities from Bellville, Georgia, United States - Xylem-PdKOR-R1 | ecosystem: Host-associated > Plants > Phyllosphere > Stem > Wood/Secondary xylem...
AGTCTTAAAAATCCTTCAAATAAACTTTCTAACCCAGACTCTTTACTGTATTGAATTCAAGGCAGCCCATCATTTTAATGGGCTAGACTAAGACTGAAGTATAAATGAAAAAAAAAAAAAAAAAAAACTAAGGTACAGACAGGTGCTCGTCGTGTCTCGTCCAGGCGACCCAAAGAAGACAACCTCTTGCTCTCTCGGTCTTCTTCCTCCATCGCTCGTGTCTTGTCCAGGCGACCCAAAGAAGACAGCTATATTTAAACAAAGCAATCAAATCTTAAGCCATGGTCAAAACCAAACAGCAGAAGTCCAAACCCAAGAAAACTCCCCATGTAAGTCTCTCTCCCCCACAAATTACTGTTTTATATTGATTTTATTTTTTTAATATTCAAATTTTCTCCTTTTCCATCCTTACTGTCTCGGATTTTTATTCAATGCTATACTATATGTGAAGTTTCTCTTTTTTGTTACTATTTATATGGGGTGGTGGTTTTTTTTTTGGTGTTCAAAATCATTTAATACAATATTAAAATTTGATTAAGCATATGAAAGTAACAAGGTTATCTTTTGATTAAAAAAAGTTGCAAATTTGACACTGTACTTGATTAGTGGTGAAAAAGGTTAATTTAGTCCGCCCCATGTAGTTTTTGCTGCGTTTTAGGTAATGAAGGGATGTTAAAATTTTTTGTTGCCTTTGATGTTATGTGGGAGGTGATCAAGTGAAATTTGTATGGTTTGCAGGTGAAAAAACAGGGAAAGCAGGCCAATATCGTGCAGTTTCGCGCTCAGCTTGATGCATTGGGCCTAAAAATTATCGAAGTGACTGCAGATGGTAATTGTTTTTTCAGGTCTGTGTTTATGGATTGCTGTTTGTTGCGTATTGTGTACTTTATTATGATATATTGGTGGGTTACATCATAAGCACATGTTTTGGAATTTTTATCTGTTTTACAGAATAATCTCATTCTAATGTAACCTGGGGAAAGAATTATAGATGTATTTTGGAGCTGCTCTTTAGTCTTGCTTAAGGTGTTTACTCTGTTCGTTTGCAGGGGACTTGCAGATCAGCTTGAAGGTAATGAGGAGGAACATGGAAAGTATCGCAGTATGGTGGTCCAGTATATAATGGTAAATGCCTATTGTAAAAGAAACTTTTTATGTGGATTGAAAAAGAAACCGATGTCAGTATTAATTGTGTTACGAATTTGTTTTCTATCAACTGTCAATGCATTCCTGTTGCATGCCAATGTGAAATTTCTCTTTGATTATGTTATAGCTATATTACTAGCCATACAAGATATGTGAGGAATATTTGTGTATATTAGCAAGCAACTGATTTGATTTTTTACCTCTCCCTGTCCCTCTCCATCTGTGCGTGTGTGTGCCTGCCTGCTTGTGTGCTTGTATGTGCTGCATGCATGTGTATGTTATTTGATTAATACTAACCTGCAAATCAATCTGATACTAGAGCTGTATTTACAGAACACTCGTGAAATGTTTGAACCCTTTATTGAGGATGACGTCCCATTTGATGAATACTGCCAATTGATGGAAAAGGATGGCACATGGGCTGGACATATGGAATTACAAGCAGCTTCTCTTGTTACGCATAGTAATATATGTGTTCACCGGGTGAGATTCTCCTTTTCATGCAGCTCTCATTTGTGTGCTTGTTTCCGTACTAATGGAATTACTTGTAAAACTGCTAAAACATTACTACAAGCTGATATGAATTGTCTACTTTCAGTTTCAAATTGTACTTATGGGAAGCATGAAGCACACTACACTATCCAGTGGAAGATTATATAACTGATATACCAATCCAATTTATCTTTGCACATATGCAATATATGTACAAAGTGAACTGAATAAATGGACAGACATATAAACTACACGCACAAAGAAAACATAAGAATGAAATGCACACAGATGTTCTCCCCTGCACTCATGGGCACAATGACACACACACTTTTTTACTTGATATGCTCCAAGAAGTTCTTGGACTCATATGCTCATTGTTTACTCGATACAGTACATGTCACCACGTTGGTACATCCGGAATTTTGATCAGCATGGAGCTCGTATGGTCCATTTGTAAGTATTCTTGAATATCTATGATGTTTGTAGCAGTCTTTTCCATTGCATGTGTTTGGACCTTATAGAAGTGGAGAATCACCAAAATTAATGAATGCCCACTATACTCATATGATTTCTGTATGTGCATTTGATGGATGAATAACAAACTGTGTATCTATCCCTTGCAGTTGGGACTATACCTTGATTATTTCTATTTTGTGTATGACCACTGATTTTCGATTGCTAAGATTTTTCTTAAGAGTGCTAGATTTGATAATAGGAGTAATATTTCAGTTATCCAATTTGATTTTCCTACCTTTCTTCAGATCTTATCATGATGAGGAACATTACAATAGTGTGCGGTCAAAGGATGACCCTTGTAATGGGCCAGCTCAGCCAATTATAATCAAGGTTTTTCTCTAGAGCTTCTATGATCCTAGCAGTTATGTCTTTCTTATAAATTTATGTCATCTACTTTTAACCTGTAATTGGTAACAATATCCTGATCACTTCTAGTTTGTGAAAGGTTGATGCTGATCTTTCAGCAACATCTGTTCAAGCAAAAGCTGTGTCTAGCACTAAAGCAGGAATTGCAAAGGACAGTTTTGATGCAGGATCCCTTAAATTGGTCATGGCAGGAAGTGGTTGTGAAAATGCTGAGAAAGTCAAACAGGTAGAAATAGTCTCCTGCTATATGAATTGTTTTATAGAAAATAATGTTCCAATACTGCTGTTAATCTCTTACTAGGTTTTACTAGAAGTTGATGGTGATGTTGATGCTGCAATAGAGTTTTTAATAGCGGAGCAAGAATCAGATTCCTTTTCAGCAGAAAATAATTCCCTTTGTTCTGACACAAATATTTCTTATGGTAAAGTCTTTCATTGTTTTTGTTGCATTTTAAATAATCTTATGTTGGCTGCCGTTAGCTATCACTTTCCATGTTCTGAGATTTCATCCAGTTATGGAACTATTTGTGTGGTCTTCCTTGAAGAAATGACGTGATGATTTTCTCTGATAAGCAAAATGTTTTCATGGAAATGATTTCCTTAGAGAATTTAATGGTTCTGTACACATTTCGGAAAGTTGGCTCTGACCTCTGAATGCCTTATCATTTAGTCAAACGAACATAGCATAGTTTCATAAGGAGTCCTTCTTCAGGGGTCAATTCTACAAGGAATGGGAAGATGATTCATCTTTTTTTGAATTTATGCTTTGATCTGCAGAATCAGTTCTCTCCTTTTCTTTATATTTTACACAATCAAGATTTCTTAAAGCTGAGGCTGTTGTCGAAGGAGAAATATTAGTTGTGTTGGTATCAATGACGTGGCACACTTTCCCTAGAATTTCAGCTTTAATTGAATGTCAGTCTGTGCTTGCATTAAAATCAGTTGTTTTGGGGATTGATATAATGCCAGGATTTAGAAGAAAAAATTGTTCTAATTGTTCCTTGTGTATGCCTGCATATACTTGTGTCTGTTATGAATGCTGTACTCTTAAATTCATCTGAAAAATTTGTTTAAAGACCTTTCTATGTCAGTCATCTCAGTAGGTCTTGCTTTTCAAGATATTCAGTGTTGTTTTTACATTTTCTTATCCAATCTTCATAATTCTTAGAATGTCAAGGAGATGGTGTAGACGGCAACTGTGAACAATACAAGGATGAGCCTGTAACAAAGACCAACGAACAAGTTTCATCCAATAATCGCACCAAACAAACCCACGATGATAGCAGTTCCAGAGAAAATGGCAAGGTTTTCTATATACTAATACAGAACCCTTTGGTCGATTCTTCCTTGAAATTGGAGTCTGTTGGCGCCTGTCATTTATTCATTAATTTTATTACTATCATAGCAATCTTTGTGTTCCTCATTCTCATTCTTGTTGTCATTACTATGAACATTATTTTATTGTCGTTGTGTGACCACAGAAGATTCCAAGAAGCAAGGACTGTTCCTGTGGATCCAAAAAGAAACACAAGGCATATTGTGGAGCTGTGAAGGGAAGATCGTCTACTAAGATTGCGTATGCTTGAACTCTAGACCCTCTCTCTGTGTGTGTGGTTTTGCTAATAAGATATTGCCTTTATTGGTGAAGATGGAATTTTTAGACACAAAAAACAGAAAGGAAGTTTCTCAAGTACTTCTCTTCACCATGATGTCGCTCATAACTAAGAAATGAGTTAGCCCTAGCTGACATGCTTCATTGATTGTTGCACAAAATTCTGTGATTGTTTTTTTTTTTTTTTTTTTGTTTGCTCAGTTATCACTGAAGTTTAATCATGCTCCCATCACCCCAACTGAAAGTTTGTTATCTAACATAGCATATTTGTTGTGTCAGTGACCGAAAAGTTGACTTTAGAAAAGGTAGAAAAGAAACAAAGCACAACAAGAAAGGACATGCTGAATCCGTGCCATCCAGTGGATCTGATGGTTGGCTGCCTGACATGGGTGCTCTTTGTATATGACCATGAACTTGATTTTTATGTGAGTGCCACTACCAGTTTATATGTCTTTACAACTTTCTGTTTCTTTTGAATTGTGAATTCGCATCATTGTTTTGCAAATCAAACGGGATTGGTTTTTCTTTTAATGGTTGAGTAATTATTTTGTCATATAGTGATTTCAGTAATATAAACCACTAACCTGCATTTGTTTAAACCGGCAAAACCTGGTTTTGACAATATAGAGCTAGTTTTCCTGGTGAATATATATATATATATATATATATATATATATATATATATATATTTGAAAGAGGATTGAGATTTTGTATTTCCAACTGTAGTTATCTAGGACATGGTGAACAGAAATAAGAGAGAGAGATAGAGAAGGAACGGAAGAGGTAGTGTATTGAGATGAGATGAAGTTTCCTGATGCAACTTCTAGATTAAATGAATGTACGGAGTCAGCTATTTATGAACTGTTGACATTCTCACCACAACTGTTTTTCTTATCTATGCATATGAATTAGGCATTTACATGTGATTCAGTTTTGGTGAGGATGAGAAGGGAGCTAAACCCATAAAATATGTTATTATTAGCTTGGTTTGTTTGTTACTACAAGCTTTCTGATATGCTGAGCATCATTTTGGTTTTCCTCAGTGCAGGTCGCCCGGGATCGACCAATTGATGCCTGCCCCCCATCCTAAATGGAAAAAAAAAAAAAAAACCCTCTGGGCAGTTCACCACCACCTAGTCAGGCAAGCTGGGTATCTACTGCCTGCCTTGAGGTCAGTGTTATGCCTCAGGTTGAAGCTCATGCTTTATCCTCCACAAGTCGTCAATATATCTGAAAGCAAGCACGACGCACTAAAGAAGGTGCAGAGATCATGGTTCCCAAGATTCGTCTTCGGCAAAACTAAAACTATTCAGTTCAAAATAATACGAAGGGAAAGTAGAGGTAGGAGCTACAAATTTTGGTTTCTCTGAACATCTTCAGGATATTGACCATCCTGTTAGAGAATTAAAAGAAGAAGAAGATAATTTCCACTATGATAGTCCAATCTTGTATAGGGCCAGAAAATTAGCCTTCAGCCACTTGCTCCTTGTTGACAAGCTTTGTTTTGTCAAGGAATCATGGTAGTGTCTTTGTATGCATCGGCAGGTGCCTCTTGCCCATTTCATATATATATATATATATATATATATATATATATATAGTAATGTTCCCTATTGTTTTGAGCTGGGGAGGAGGGAGGGCTTTAACCTGGAGTGCCTTTCTGGATGTGAGATGATTACCATTAAGTTACCTCTGCTTGTCTACAGTGATTCTGCGTGCTCGTGATAAAGAATCATGTTCGCGTACTCGTGATGAAAGAATCATGTTCTTCAATATTTTATTTTTCATTTATGTGGTTCATACTTCATGTTACATTTTGCTCATTATGATTGTTCTGCCGTCTAGGGGTGAAAAAAAAAACTTTAAAACCTATTAAACCGAAAAAAAAAACTGAAAAACTAAAAGAAACAGATTAGAAAGTTTTTTTTTTTTTTAAATTCGTTAGGTTTTGAAAAAACTGGACCGAATTGAACTAAAAAGAGTTCAAAAAGCCAGACCCTAGTCAATCCTAGCAACCCCCCTCAAAATCTCCCTACCAAAAACCACAGCTACTCTTTTTATCCACTGGACCCTCCCGAAATGACATTATTTCAAGAACAATATGAAATGGATGTAGATGATGAAGGTGGCACTTCTGATCTTAGCAAAAGCGTTGTTAACCCAGAAAACAACAAAAACAACATTTACAATTGATGAAACAGAAGCGATTCAAGTCATGCCCACTAAAAGAAGAACTATTTGACTCCGACTCGTTTTCTGACCTAGTAAAAAGAATACCTCAAAAAATGGGTGTAATCTCGCTAGCCACTTAGATGCATTTGCAGATGCAGATGCCAGTCACTACGACAACAACAACAAGACGCTTATCCACCAACGACCGCCACACAAAAGTGGAAGGTCATGGCCGTAGGATCCGAATACCCACCACTTGTGCTGCCGGGATCTTCCAATTTACTGATAAAGTGTATTTTGGTTTTTTAACAATATAAACTGAACCGACCAAACTGGAAGTGGTTGGTTTCAGTTTTGGTTTAAATTTATTTTGAATTTAAAACTAAAACGAACCAAACAAAAATTATGAGGTTTTACTTATCTCTAATACACGGATAACTATTCATTATAATAGTGAAGGCGAGAAAATGGCCTTCCAAGAAAAACCCATTGACTTGGGCATTGGAGAATGTGTTTTTATCATGATATAATTATTTTTAACATACTATATATTATATGGGGTTAGATTTGTTAATTTTCTTTTCTATGCACAGTAAAATCACTACTATAATCTTGGATTAAAAAATTATTATGCTTTAGGCTTAGAGGTGTTTATATACTTTCTAATAAATTAGGTAGAGTGCAATTATTTTGACATTGTTCTCAGAGACAAAACAATTAAAACTCTTTTATAAAGGTGTTTTGGTTATTTTTTATTAGTTTTGTTGCTCATTTTAAGGTCAATGAGGGGTGTTATTCTAATTATTATATATTTAAAACTATTTTTTTAAAAAAAACCTTATAGCATGCATGTACTAGCATGTGGACGCCTCCGCATTCACTCCATCAGGACACAAAAAATGGTCTTTCAGGGTAGCTTTTGAAAGATCTTAACACCCTCTACACGGTGATGTGACGTGTGTAGGCAAAGCGTCACTATTTTTTCTTATTTCTCTCTCCACCTTGAAATTTGCACCACCCATGCAAAATTTTAGAGGAGCCCCTGCCATTTATTTTTCCTTCACATTTGGTTCATATCTTTTTTATCAATATTTTTTTATTTTAAAATAAGCCATGAAATTACAAGTATTTTTCAATTTTACCCTCCTATTATTTTTTAATTTATAAATAATCTATTAAATTCCAAAAGTTTTTTTTTTAATTTCCCCCTATATTTTTTTTATCATTTAAATTTGATCCTCATTCTTTTAGTTGTTATTTATTTTGTTATAGATTATTTTTTTAATTGTTTTTTTAACAAATTTCATCCTCCTTGGTTTTTTTTTATCAAATTTTATCACCATTGTTTTTGTTGTTTTTTTTTCTTTTATATTTTTTTTTATTGATATTTTTTTTATGATTTCATCCTTCAAAATTAAATTTTTTTAAATTTAAACTTCTTGATTGAGCACAAGTCTGAGATTTCACAAATTGCAGGTTTTAGATATTAGACCTGGTTTAGAAAAGTTCGCTAAAGTTCACTTAGTTTTTTTTTTTTTTTGTCTTTTTTTAAGTTGATGTTGTCTTATTATTTTATTTTTTTTTATGTTTATTTTTTGAGGTTTCATTCTACTCAGTTAGTCCTCTATAGTTGTTTTTTCAATTTCACCCCTATAGGTTTTTAATCTATAAATAATTTATCAAATTACAATTTTTTTTATTTCATCCCATGATTTTTTCATGTTTGAAATTTTTTTTCTAGTTCTTTTAACTGTGATTTATTTTGTTTGGAATCATTTTTAAATTTATTTTTCAAATTTCATCCTCCTTAGGTTTTTTTCCTCTCAAATCTTATCTTCATTTTTTTTGTTGCTATTTTTATTTGCTTTTGCAAGTTACTTTTTTAATATTTTTCAACGATTTTATCATTCAAAATCAATTTGATTCAGAGTTAAGCTTCTTGATTAAAATCTATTTTAAAATTTAACAAGTTGCAAGTTTTTGAGATTGCATCAGGTTTAAAAGGATTATCTGAGTTTGCTTGTTTTTTTTTTTCCTTTTTTAAAAGCTTATGTTTTTTTTTCTTTTTAGTTTTGCTTTGTTATTTTTTACGGTTTGCCTTCTATTAGATCAACATTAGATTGTTTGATAATCCAAATAGACTCAGGTTTGTTGTTTTGACCCCTTTTTCTTTGTTATTTTATTTATTGTTGTTGCATTTTTTTTCATGTTGTTTAGATAACCACTTGATCCAATACCTTAGAACTTGATTTTTTCTTTTACTGTAACATTTTATTTTGCTTCGGAAAAAAAAATTGTTCTAATCACTGTGAAGCACGGGTAACAAATCTAGTTATCACTAAAGATCATACAAGACATAGAACTAAACTAGATTTGTTGTCTACGCTCCGTTGTGGAATGAAATGTTTTTTTTTTAAGTAAAAAAATACTAGGGTAAAAAATCCAAGATCCAAGTCATTAGTTTAATTGGTAATTTAAATAAAATAAAAAAAATGCAACAACAATAAATAAACTAATAAAAAATAACAACGAAAAAAAGGTAAAAAAAAACTAGACTTGAGTCTATTTGCATTATCAAACAACTCAATATTAAAGGGTGAAAATATAAAAAAAAAACCAATTTAAAAAAAACCATATTAATTGGGTAAAATCGAAAACCCCGAGACTATGAGTATAATATTGAGATAATCTCATAGAAAAAAAAGTAGTGATAAAAGTTTGAATGATGAAATTAAAATAAATCAATTTAAAAAAAATAGACCCATGTTAACATTTAAAACCAGTGATCCTAGTCATGAACCCAGAGCTAACTCAATAAAAGAAAAACCACAAAAAAATGCAACAACAATAAATAAACTGATAAAAAATAAAAAGAGAAAAAAAAAAAACTAGACATGAGTCCATCTAGATTGTGAAACAACTCAATGTTGAAGGGTAAAATTATATATAAAAAAAACAATTTAAAAAAGCAAAAAGAAGCCATATTAAATTGGGTAAACTCTAAAACCCTGTGATCATGGGTATAAAATTAAAATATTTTCATAAAAAAAAAAGCAGGATATAAATTTTAAAAGATGAAATTAAAATAAATCAATTAAAAAAAGTGAACCTGCAACACTTTTGAAACCGATGATCCTCGTCATGAACCTAAGGCTGACCTAATAAAAGGCATACTATATAAATAAAGACTCACAAAAAAGAAGGGATATATAAAAAAAAAACACTACTTAAAAAAAAATTAAGCAAATTCGGACAAACCTCCTAAACTTTATCTAATATCTACAACTTGTAACCCATAAAATTCTAAACCCGGGTTGAATTAAGAAACTTAATTCTCAACCAATTTAATTTTGTAGAATTAATTCATTGAAAAAATATTAATAAAAAAAACTTGCAAAAGAAAAAAAAAGAAACAAAAAGAATGGGGATGAAATTTGAATTTTTTTTTAAAAATGACTCAAAACAAAATAAATAGCAATAAAAATAATAAGGACCAAATTTTAAAAATAAAAAATCATCGGGGTGTGACACTAAAAAATATTTGTAATTTGATAGATTATCAAACAAAAATTTGATAGAAACAAAGTGATAACCTCATCAAAACACCTCTTTTTCAATATGAAGAAAAGAAAGATTTTGAGGTTTTAAAATAAAAAAAATATTAATAGATTTTACTTGAAAAATATTTAATAAGGCTATAAATCTATAACATTATATTTAAAATATTTATATTAGTTGTATAGTTATATTTTATAAAATAAGCTTTATATAAATATATGATATATTTTTTTTATCATTACATTTTTTATATGTCATTATGTTATTGTAAGTGGTCAAAAAATTATATTTAATGTTCTATATATATGATATAAATTTTTTTTAAAATAAAATATTAGTATGTTATTTTCCAGTTGATTTTTCATATCATAGCCAAATACTAGAAAATATTTTTTTAACTTATATTTTATGACATTGTTAAATATAAAAAATAATTCACTTTATAAAAATTTATTTTCCATAAAAATTACTTTTTAAAAAAACTACTTTCCAGAGATGGGGATTGGTAAAATGAATAGTAGCAGTGTACAAAATTATTTTCGGTTGTATTTAAGATTGTAATGACAGTTGCTTTTAAAAATATTTTTCACTTAAAATTAGATCAAAATAATATTTTTTTTATTTTAAAAAATTCATATTTAAAATTAACACATCAAAACTATCTAAAATTTTATATATATATAAAATAAACTAATTTGAAAAAAAAATTAAAAATTTTAAAATATTTGTAATTTGATACAATATTTATAGATTAAAAAAATGTTAGAGGATGAAATTGAAAAACAATAATTAGAGGCTAACCCAATATAAGGCAAATCATGAAACATAATAAAGCAAAACTAAAAAAAAAAAGGATAAAAATAAGAAAACATTAGTTTAAGAAAAAAAAATCATGCAAACCCGAGTGAATCTCCTAAACCTAGTCTAATTTTTAAAACTCGCAACCCGTGAAATCTTAAACTTAAATTCAATCAAGAAGCTTAATTCTAAACTAATTTAATTTTGAAGGATGAAATCTTGGAAAAAATATTAATAAAAAAACTTGCAAAAGCAAAAAAAAAACAACAACAACAAAAGAATGGGGATAAAATTTGAAAAATTGTTTTTTTATGATAAAAAACAAAATAAATACCAATTAAAAGAATGAAGAACAAATTTGAAAGACTAAAAAAAGGCAAGGGGGTGAAATTAAAAAATAATTATAATTTGATAGATTATTTATAAACAAAAAATGATAGGGGGTGAAATTGAAAAATAATTGTAATTTTATAGCTTATTCAAAAATAAAAATATTGTAATCAAAAGGATAGAGACCAATTGTGAAGGAAAAAGAAATTGAAAGAGCTGATGCTAAATTTAAGGAGAGAGACGGAGGGAAAAAAATGATTGTTGACACCGAACCAGAGGCATCTCTGGTTCATTCGCCGCCCCATCGTGTAGAGGGCACCACGATCTTTTAAATGCCACCTTAAAAAGCAGTGTTTGGTGACCGGATGACATTGCACGCGTCACTTAAATTGCGTGAGGGTCATCCACACATTGCACGCGTTAAATATTTTTTTTTTCTTATAATAATATTTAATATATATCAATTACAATAATACCCCCGAGTAATCTTCAAATTTACAATAAAATCAAAGTAAAATGACCAAAAAAGCCCTTGTAAGAAAGTTATGTTGATTTTATCTTTAAAAACATCAAAGTAATTGCACTATTTTTTTTAAAAAAAATGAAAGGAACAAAAAGACCCCTGAGTGAAAGGTATTATATTTTTTTTATTCTAGGGTTAAAGTAGTAATTTTACTTTGCTATAAAATAAAATGACAAATCTAACCTCATACAATATGTTAAAGACAATTGTGTCATGGTGAAAAGATCATCTTGCCCCCAATACCTAGTTTAACGATTTTTTTTTGTTCAAGGGTAATTTTGTAATTATACTATCATAATAAATAGTGTTATGAGTCTTGATGCACAATAACTTATTGTGAAGAGTTAGGTTTTTTTAATTGCCATTCAACCAAATCCATTCCTTTTTCTTTTTGCGAAGGACACTTTTGGTGAAATCTTAATAACATTAAGGACTTGTTTGTTTCAAAGAAAACAATTTTTTATGTTTGGTGAACTTCTAAAAAATAGTTTTTAGAAAATTAGTTTTCTACGGTTGGAAAAAAGTAACCTTTCCAAAAGAAAAATGTTTTCATTTTCTTATCCTTGAAAAACACTATCTAAAATACATCTTTTTTTCTCAAAGTGATAACCTCATCAAAACACCTCTTTTTCAATATGAAAAAAAGAAAGATTTTGAGGTTTTAAAATAAAAAAAAATATTAATAGATTTTACTTGAAAAATATTTAACAAGGCTATAAATCTATAACATTATATTTAAAATATTTATATTAGTTGTATAGTTATATTTTATAAAATAAGCTTTATATAAATATATGATATATTTTTTTCATCATTACATTTTTTATATGT
>Ga0325400_1005051_pt1 | contig 12341 bp, 10 predicted proteins | sample PopdelMetagenome_2_FD_205662 | JGI IMG/M metagenome (GOLD analysis project Ga0325400, IMG submission 205662) | Populus deltoides microbial communities from Bellville, Georgia, United States - Xylem-PdKOR-R1 | ecosystem: Host-associated > Plants > Phyllosphere > Stem > Wood/Secondary xylem...
AATTAAAGATGAAATTGAATAATGTACACAAGTTCAGGCACCAAAATGATCATTGCACCTGCAAACATTGCAAAATAAAATTGGTCCTCTTCTCCACTCTATTATAAGCGGTAGTCTTCTATCAAGAAACTCTCTTTCAAGAGCAGCTGATTTCACGGCAATTCTTGTGGCTTTCACTTTCCGTGTCTTGTTCGACCGTCCCTTTTCCTCTTCCTTCTCACGTAGATTATAGGAGTTCTGTACTACCAAAACCAAAGTGAACACTGATCCTTCTTATTTAACCCCTCTCTTCGTATTCTTCTCCTACTTCTATTTCTTTATCCTTGTCTTTCCCTTTTCTTGTCAATTAGTAGCTTTGGATCAATCTCTCTCTCTCTCCCTTTCTCTTTGCCAACTTAGAAATATGAACAAATAAGGCTATAAAAGCTTGCATCTTTCACACCCTAGATCCGCTTCTCTTCATATTATCAATACAAGGTATGCCAGAAAGTTATTTTTCAGTGCCTGTAATCTTCAGCTCATTCATCATTATATCTTGGATTTGTTTTACATCATCTGGGCTTCTTTACTTTTTGCAAATCATGTGAGACACGACTAAGTCTTAATGGATCTTATGTGATCTTGATGTGATCCCTTTATAATACTTGGTTTTAGCAAAAGGTTGTCGTTATAAGGCTCAATTATATAGATCTGCATTGTTTTCTTGTTACATCTTTATTATTTTTGCTTGTAATGTTGTGTTTTGTGGTTATTTGTAATGGGATTTTTACGACAACCTTTTATCAAGTTTGAATCTCTTGCTTTTTTGTGGTAGTAGTTTTTTTCTTTTTGTTTAAGTTTGTCATTATGTATGCTAAAAGTCTGTTGCTTTTTCTTGAAGGTTAGTTGATTTGATCCATTCTCGATCTAAGCATTAATATTTGTTTTGTGCTACCTGTGTTCGATGCCAATTCAATCTCATAAGATAAAAATATTTTATGTTTTCCAATTACGCTTACAACCTTACGAATGTGGATATATTGCTGTTTTAAGGTTGGACTTGACAAATCGGGATGAATTTCTTGTATATTTTGGGAGCTATGCTACTTTATGTGTGTAAAATATATGATGAAATGCGATCTGAAAATTTTGACCGATGTGTCAAAATATATGCTTTGTAGGCTGTGTCGCTGTGAGATTTGTCATGGTTTCAACTTTGATATGCAGGTGTTCAAAATTTTGAGAATTGATTGGCTATAGGAGAACATGGCGTTAGGAAAATATAGCAGGGTAGACAATAGAAGACAAAATTCGAGTTACTGTTCGACAGTGACAATCACGGTGTTTGTGGGTCTCTGCTTGGTTGGGGTATGGATGATGACATCGTCTTCTGTGGTTCCTGGACAAAGTGTTGATGCTCCTGCTCAGAAAAACAAGAATGAGGTGAAGCAACAAGTTCCTGAGAGCAATGAAATCAATCCTAAGCAACCTGAGGACAGCCCGGGTGATTTGCCTGAGGATGCAACACAAGGAGACAGCAGTACACCTGAAGAGAAGCCCGAAGAGAAGCCCAATGAGATTCCTGAAGAGAAGCCCGATGAGATTCCTGAAGAGAAGCCCGATGAGAAGCCAGAAGAGAAGCCGGAGGAGAAACCAGAAGAGAAGCCTGAGGAGAAGCAAGAAGAGAAGCCTGAGGAAAAATCTAATGAAGATACCAAGTCCGATGATGGGTCAACTACTGAGACACAAAATGGAGGAACTAATGCAGAGGATGGTGACACTAAAATCAACAATGGAGAAACAAACACAAAAGATGGAGGGACAAAGCCAGATGATGGTGAAAGTAATGCAGCTGGACAAGGAGATTCTGAGGAGAATTCAACGGAGAAGAAACCTGGTACTGATGAGACTGAAACAAAATTGGTCGAGAATACTGGTGAAGGTGAGGATGGGGAAACAGGGAATGATAAGATAGATGAGAAGGTGGATCAGAAAGATAGTGAGGAGGCGGATAAAAGTTCTGATGGGCAGGCCAACAACCAGAGTTCAGGCGAGTTACTTCCTTCAGGGGCTCAGTCAGAGCTTTTGAATGAAACAACCACTCAGAGCGGTTCGTGGTCAACTCAGGCAGCAGAGTCAAAGAATGAGAAGGAAACTCAGAAGTCTTCTAATCAACAAGGGGGGTACAATTGGAAACTGTGCAATGTCACTGCTGGGCCTGATTATATCCCATGTCTTGACAATTGGCAAAAAATTAGGAGTCTTCATTCTACAAAGCACTATGAACATCGAGAGAGGCACTGTCCTGAAGAACCCCCAACCTGTCTTGTTCCTCTTCCTGAAGGATATAAACGCCCAATTGAATGGTCTACAAGCAGGGAAAAAGTACGTTCAATAACTTTATGCAAGTTCATTGACTGCCTGCCATTTTCTTGCAATGTTGGATTAATACTCTGTGCTGTTGCAGATATGGTACCATAATGTTCCCCACACCAAGCTTGCACAAATTAAGGGGCATCAAAACTGGGTGAAAGTTACTGGTGAATTCCTCACTTTCCCTGGTGGTGGAACCCAGTTTAAGCATGGCGCTCTTCATTACATTGACTTCATAAATGAGGTGAACCACGTTATATGTTATTTTAATGCCCTCTTTTTGTGTGTTTTATGAATGTATGGTTGCTACTTTGCTACTCTCCTCCCTTTGGGTTGCAAGCATTCTGGAGTTACTAATGTGATTGTGCATACCTGGCTGTGTGTTATCATTACAAATATTGTTGTCTTTAGTTTTCTGAAAGTAAACTTAAGATTGTGGTTGAGTGGTAAGCTGTCTTAAGATCTTTGCCTCATGAATAATTTTGACCCCCCCTATTGGTGGTTATTCTAATCAATAAAGTTCTAGTTTGGCTGGATCTAGGTTACCCCTGCACTTGATGGCCTACATCTTGGATATAAAATTGGATGCATGGTATATCCAAATTCTTAAGTCATCACTAAATAAGCATGGTATTGGAGGCTTTAGGATGTGGTTTGAAAAACTTGAAAGATTGGAAAAATAATTCAAAGGCAGGTGCAGAAGTTATTTTTAGGTTGGAAGAAAGATAGAGCTGCAGTGTGGGAGTTGAATTGGAAAATGCTGAGAAACTGAGTGGGGTAGCATAGACTCGTGAAGGGGGAAATTATTCAGTCAGCTTTTCATTTATTGTCATGTGTGTTGAATGATTATTTGTACTTAGATACACTGTTCCAATTCTCCTGTGTACATTAAATCTGAAAATCTTTGATAATACAGCATCCCAACTTTTCCAAAATCCAGCAAAATTGCCTTTTCATGTTGAAAAGCTTATTTATCAATCCCTTACATATTTACTGTTTTTTTTTTTAATATATATAAGAAGATGCATAAGCTTTCAATTGCTTTTACTTGAATTTTGTGTTCCATTTTCTTGTGAGATTCTGAATGTTAGAGACTTGTATGGTGCAGTCTGTGCCTGACATTGCATGGGGAAAACAAACCCGTGTGATATTGGATGTTGGATGTGGAGTTGCTAGCTTTGGAGGATATCTCTTTGACAGAGATGTTCTAACAATGTCATTTGCCCCTAAAGATGAGCATGAAGCTCAGGTACAATTTGCTCTTGAAAGAGGAATCCCAGCTATATCAGCTGTGATGGGAACAAAGAGGCTTCCCTACCCTGGCAGAGTTTTTGATGCTGTTCATTGTGCGCGCTGTAGAGTACCGTGGCATATTGAAGGTGGGCACTTAATTTGCATTTCCTCATATAGGTTTAAGCTCATCCAAACTTATATTGTATACCTTTTTGGGTCGTGTTCTTTGATTTGCTCCATGTGCTGATCTCTTCTGATCGATACTATATAAAATGGGATTTCTTAGTTTTATTTAACAAAATATAGAGAGGAATATAAAATTTAATTTTGTTTTATCTTAATTGAGCAATTGACATATGCAGGAGGTAAACTTCTTCTGGAGCTGAATCGTGTGTTGCGACCTGGTGGTTTCTTTGTGTGGTCTGCTACTCCTGTTTATCAGAAGCTAGCTGAAGATGTTGAAATTTGGCAAGGTTGGTGATTTCTTAACCAAACATGAACTGATTTTTGAGAGGGTTGATGGATTCTAACATGTGCTTTTCATGGGAATTTCTTGCAGCCATGACCGAACTAACAAAAGCTATGTGCTGGGAACTTGTGTCTATTAACAAGGACACAATTAATGGAGTGGGTGTAGCTACATACAGGAAGCCTACTTCCAATGACTGCTATGAGAAAAGATCAAAACAAGAGCCTCCACTTTGTGAAGCATCTGATGATCCAAACGCAGCCTGGTAATTTTACTGTTAAGGCGAGGAATATAGTAATAATCAATGTTTTACTGCTAAAATTCTCTGTGGATACGTGTCTTTCAACCATTGCTCCATGCATGTGTATCTCATGAAATCTTTGTGCTCTTTTACATTTCTATTCACACACATACACACAAAGAAAAGTTGCATGTGAATCTGGAGAACATGCATTGAATTTGAAGGAGGTGCCATAATTTTTCTTAGAACAAATTTCCGTGCATAGGAATAGCTAGCATACATCACAAAGTGCATAACTTCTATAATTTAATTTCATTCTTGTGCTTAGGAATGTGCCACTGCAAGCATGTATGCATAAGGTGCCTGTAGATTCACTGGAACGTGGGTCTCAATGGCCAGAGCAATGGCCGGCAAGGTTGGGTAAAACACCTTATTGGATGTTGAGTTCCCAAGTTGGAGTTTATGGTAAACCAGCACCAGAAGATTTCACTGCAGATTATGAGCACTGGAAGCGGGTGGTCTCCAATTCATATCTAAATGGAATTGGAATAAACTGGTCATCTGTGAGAAATGCCATGGACATGAGATCTGTTTATGGAGGGTAAGCACAATTTTTGTTGAAAGTGTTATATGATTAATGCTCCTGTTTATTTCTCTGGCAAAATACCACACCTAACAACTTTTTATCTTTCTTGCCATGATTCTTTATAATGTGAAAATTTGTTATGCTGGCATGGAGAATAATCTACTTCCCCACCTTCCCTTTTAGCAGGGTTTGGTGCTTTTGCAAAGCTACATAATAAAATGTAAATATTGCCTTTTTTCTTTGGTCTGATATTCTTGTTGTGTTGGCAGTTTTGCTGCAGCTCTGAAGGAGTTGAACGTGTGGGTCATGAATGTGATCACAGTAGACTCGCCAGATACTCTACCTATAATTTATGAACGGGGGCTGTTTGGAATTTATCATGATTGGTGTGAATCATTTAGCACTTATCCTAGATCTTATGATCTTCTCCATGCGGACCATCTATTCTCCAAGGTTAAAAAGAGGTATATAATAATAATCTAAAGTGCATTTCTTACCGCTGAAAGTTTCACTTGATAAACCTCACTGTTTCTCTGCTTTCTGTGTCTAACCTTGCAATGGTTTGTGAGTCTTACAGGTGCAGTATGGTGGCTGTATTTGCGGAAGTTGATAGAATTCTGAGGCCGGAAGGGAAGCTCATTGTCCGGGACAATGTTGAGACCATGAATGAGCTGGAGAACATGGCAAGGTCTATGCAGTGGGAGGTTCGTATGACCTACTCTAAGGACAAGGAAGGATTGCTGTGTGTCCAGAAATCCAAGTGGCGACCCAGAGAGTCAGAGACACTCACTTATGCTATTGCTTAAGCATGATTCCAGCCCAGTCATTGGCACTTCCATTCTCGGTGCTCTATTGCAAGTGAGATTAGGTATTCTTTTTGCTCTGGTTGCTAATTACAATTCATGTAACAGTATCTCCATGTTAGCTTATCTACCATGATAATTAGGATTGTCATTGTCAGTGTCAGATGTTTTTCGTATCTTTTAGTTTTTTGATTTCTTCATCCCAAGATTTGTGTCACAGTTTCAGTTAATATTATTGTTAAAAAGAGGACAATGCATTCTTTAAGTGTGAAGTCCAATTGTTATAGGTTTGGACGAACATCAAATTTTTTGAATATCATATTGAATTGTGTAATGCTGAATTTGTCTCTATTGCATCTCAAGGAAAGAAAAGTTGATTGTGGACAGCTACATTTTGTACGGCACTTGAAAAGAACATGATGACCCTTTTTTACTTGCTCCTATTGGAGATTCAATTTTTGTTTCCTCACTGTCTTAACAATGGTTTTGCAGTTCTGTAATTGATTTTGGCAGATTGTCTATTTGACTCCATTTGCCTTTGTCCAGAAATATATTTGTCAAAAACCGAACCTCATGTATGTTCTCTACGAGGAAAATGATGCGCAACTGGCACATTATTTCTATCTAGTTTGGATCTCATCTGATAAATGATACCAGTTTGCAATTTGCATGAACAAACATTCGCCTTTGTTCATAGAAACCCAAATTTATTTTAGCTTAATATGTATAGCTTTGCTAGAGTGACGAGCATTAAATTAACCTAAGATGAGAGATTCTTTCAATCACGACGTAAGTTACAACAAAATTGACTGCTTGTCAAGTTTCCCAGATTCAATGGAAGAGGTTCAGAAGAAACTATGTGAAACCATCTTCTTATCTTAACCCCAACAATTAAACCAAAGCTTGTCACCATGGAGGCATATATCAAAGCCCAAACCGATCAATACTTTGAACACAAGTTAGATTAGGTCATGGAAGTAATCTACTTCTCCACAAAAGCAGCTTATCTATTAAAAAATCAGCCAAGTCTTTTATTTTCCCTCTTAACATGCCTACTTTCCTGTTCTTCTTTCCAGTTATTTCAGTCCACAAAACAAGCCTTAACATTACTATCAAAGTTAAAACCAATCTGTTACACTTCGGAGAGGGCGTGTGTGCGTGCATGGGAGAGAAACGGAAGATGAAAACCATGGAAGTGGAACGGATGGCCACGGTGGAGGAAGCCCAGAAAACCCATGTTTAAAGAGTTGCAGCAGCAACAATCACAACAGTAAAGAGCAAGAACACTTCCTTCCCATAGCAAATATTGGCAGAGTTATGAATAAAGCGATTCCAATATGAAAGACGCGAAAGAAACAGTTCAAGAGTGCGTCATCAGCTTTGTTACCGGAGAAGCATCTGATATATGCCAAAGAGAGAAGAGAGACTATTAATGGTGATGATATTATTTGGGCCGTCACAACCCTAGGGTTTGAAGACTTTATCGCTCCACTTCAATTTTATCTCAGCAAATATAGAGAGATTGAAGGAGAGAAGCAGCTTACTGTTCCAAAGCAACAAAGAATGGAACAACAAAGGTTACAACAGCATCATCATCAACAAGAACAAGAACAAGAACCAAAAATGATATTACCTTACACTAATGTATATTCTTCCTCAGATCTTACGTCTCAGCCGCCATCTTTTATGACAGCTGATCATCAACCATTTCCTTTGCCTCTCTCTCCTAATTCCATCCTAAAACATTTACAACTCCAAAATCGATATATGCTAAGTGATCTAGTTTCACATAGTTTCTTTATTTTCGTTTTCACCACCCTTCAAAGAAAGTGATCTCTAGTTTCACTTTCCAATTAATTTAGCAGCTAATTTATTTCAAAATTAGATTTTGAACTTCAAAGAAAGTAACGCTGTTCTTAGATCACTTGAATGTTGGAGGACACCGAAATCGTTATTTAATTGGTCAAGGAAATAATATGGTTCAAATCATTTTATTCTCACTTGTATTCAAAGGAGGAAGGATTGGAGGAATAAATGGACGATAATGGCTCCTTTAATTTTTTTCGTTAAAGTAAACAAACACAATCTAATATATTTGTTGTATAAACAGATGGGATTGTTGCCCATTTTAACGAGTGGATCAATATTTACTTGCTTTGCTTCTGCTTCAATTAGTTGAACCATTCCTGTTGGACGTTAGCACGTTGAATCATGCATCGATATCATATCTTCAATATTTATTAATAATTATCACCAAAAGAATCCAGTTTTAAAATAAATTTGGTATCTAAATTTGATTGAGAAAAACTTTGGAATAGAATTACCTTAACAGTGAAGGAGGTGGCTTCCTTTTTTGTTTTTTTAATTCTCTTTTTTTTTCCCCTTTCATTTTCATCATTTTTTAAATTTTATTATTTAATATTTTGTTGATTTTAAATTTATTTTGATAAATTATTTCAATTTATTTTCTATGAGATTATCGCAATCTTAAACAAACGTTTCGATATTTGTTTATGTTTGGTTTGTGCTTGATTTTCCGAATGTATATTTTTGTTATCATATAATTAAGTAAAAAATAATTTTTTTTAATAAAAAATTTCTTAAACCCAGTAGAGTCCATCACCCGGATCGTAAACTTGATAGATTAAACTGTAAAGACTAAGTCGATTCAATATGTTACTGTTTCAATATTTAATGTTAAACCGATGCTAGGCAAGAAGTCGGGTTGAGAGGTTTTAAGGTTGAAATGTTGGGACGAGTTGAGAGGTTTTGAGGTTGACATATTGGGACGAGTTTAATAATAATACCAAATAGTTCCCTGTGATGTGATATGAACTTTTTTTATGTTATTTTTTTTTTATTAAAGTTGCAGCTTGAACAAAAAAAAGTTTAGGCCGTAAGCAATTATTTGACATTGTTATTAAACCCGACTCAGCAGGTCAATCTTGAAACCTTCCAACTTGTCTCATTACCTAGCCCAAGTTTAAATTTAACCTGCGTGGGAGTTGCCTTGACATGACCCTGACAACTTGATGGATCTAAAAGCAACCCGAATGATAGATAAACAAATTGATTTGTCTTTTAAAAAAATCAAGATGATATATTTTTTTTAATATTGAGACGATGATATGTTAGATCGACATGAGTTTCACAGTTTAACCCGTGATCCGGATCATGAACTTTACTGAGTTTAATAACTTTGTTTTCTTAAACAAGTTTTTACTTACTGATATGCTAACAAAAATAGACACTCGAAAACTTGAGCACCAATCAAATATCGGGTATTTGTTTGAGATTGCGATAACCTCATCAAAAGCAAACCAAAATAAATTATGAAGACTAGTTCAAAATCAACCAAATGTTGAAAGGTGAAATTGAAAAAAAAAAGAGTAAAAAAGATTCAATAAAAAAAAGGAAGATGGAATTTATAAAAAAAAACAGGAAAAAAAGGACCCGACTCATCGAGTAAACCTTAAAATCTCTTGATTCAACTTCTTGCCCAACATGTGTTGAAAATTAACTAGTATGAAAGTTACCCTAACATGATACAATAAACTTGGTGGGTTCAAAGGCAACATAAATAACCGGTAAGAAGTGTGGTTTGACTTTAAAAAATTTTTAAGATGATATCTTTTTTTTTAATATTAAGATGATGATATATTTAATCAACCTAAACTTTGCTGCTTCACCCATGATCCAGATTGTAGACTCCATTGGGTTAAACAACTTTGTATTTTTAAACTATTTTTACTTAATGACATGAAACAAAAATATGTGTTCATAAAATTAAACACCAATCAAATATTAAGATGTTTATTTGAAACTATAGTAACCTAATATAAAACAATTCAAAACAAATTATGAAGATCAATTCAAAGTTAACAAAACTTTAAAAAATAAAATTAAAAAAAAAGTAAAAAAAAGATTCAATCAAAAAAAGAAAAATGAAAGATGTAACATATTTGTTTTTTAAAGTTGTAGCTCCTTCATTGTTCATATGAACAAGTGAAGGAGTTGGGGTTTTACCTAAATTCTATCAGTATCAGAGATAATTGCCTGATAAAACTAAAAGACTTGGAAAACATCATCGAGCTTTATTGTTCATAATAATGAAGCTTTTGTTTTTCAACCCAACCCTTTTTTTCTCATTTTCTTTTTTTCCTTTCAGCTTCATACTTTTTATTCCTTAATTTGTCCGGGTTGTCTTTGGAGTTACCAAGTCAACTAGATCAGATTGTGACAACCCCCATACATTTTAATTTTAAACCTGAGCTAGGCAAGGAGTTGGATCAAGATGTTTTTTTTTCTATCAATTTTATCTTTTTTTTCCTCTCATTTTTGTCCTTAGATTTTTTTTATTAGTTGGCCAAGTTGCCTTTGGATTGACCAAATTGATCTAAAATTATAACCCAAGGTAGAGTGACGTGTCAGAAGGTTGCTCGTAAAATTTCAGTCTGATCCATTGGTCGAGTTAGGATTTATGCTTGATAGCATAAAATTGGCCAGCAGGTAATTTTTTACGCAAAAATCCAATTTTTTGTACTGTTTTATCTACTTAAATCATCCACATTTTAAATTAATTTATTGAGAACTCCCATCCCTGTTAATAATACAAATTTTCCTCAAATTTCATTCTTTTATAGGTTAAAAACTACGTGATTGCACACATGCTTTTACTAGCAGTCAAAATCATTTATGAGCATAACTATGCATTAATTCATTTGAAAATTCTAAAATACTTTTCTAAATATTTTCACCCCAAAATTATAAAACTTTTTCCATATTTATCATTAATTTATAAATTTTCGAGTTATGGGTCTATATCCTTTTCATTCGCCAAGCCATATTTCCCATATTTAGAAGCGTTTTTAATATCAAATTTAAGCAGACTACATCAAATTTCATTAAATTATATCCCATAACATCACTTTTCTTTATTAATTTCATTGATTTTATCTAAGGGTTTACAATATTCTTCAATGGCGGTGGCAATGGCAGTGGCGGAGAAGAAAATGGTGGTAATGGAGAAGGAGGTGGTGGTGGTGGTTGTGATGTGATCGTGGTGATGGTAGAGGAAGTGGTGGTGGTGAGATGAAGATGATGGTTGAAATAATTGGATGATATTGTAAGTAAATTACTATTTGTAAATGAGTTAATATTTGTAATATATTTAACATGTAAAATATTTTTTAATATTGGTGGTGAAGGAGGAGGAGGTGGTGGTGGTGAGATGATGGTGGTCGTGGTGGTGCAATGACAATGGTAGTGGAGGAGGTAGTGATGGAGGAGGTAGCGGTGGTGAGATGATGGTGGTCATGGTGGTGCGATGACAATGGTAGTGGAGGAGGTAGTGATGGAGGAGGTGGCGGTGGTGAGATGGAGGTGGTGATTGAATAGTTAGATAATATTATAAGTGGATTACTATTTATAAAATATTTTACAAAACTTTATAAGCTGAAAATATTTTACAGTAAATGAACTAAGTTTGAAGGTTGATTGTAAAATATTTTTCAATGACCAATTTTCCTATAAAATATTTTACGAAAAAAAAATACAAAACAAAAGTTTTTGGAATTTTTTTTCCTAAAACAAATACGGAAAAATTTATAACAAATCTGAATCTTACTTGCCGACATGAAACCATAACAATTTATTATTTGACCTTCAAATTAAGCCAAAACTACGATAAAAGATTTAAATAGATCATTTTTTTTACACAAATATCAAATATTAAGAAAAAAAAAACCTTTATGAAGATTATGAACCATATAAATGAAGAAATTCAGTGATGGATCTCACTAATCTAATAATTGATATCTATTTTCATAGTTTTTCCCTTAATGTCTAGTATTGCTTTTACCTTTAACGTCTATATTCTCCCAATATATTAATCTTTACTATTAATCTCTCTATAACATAGTTTGCATTATTGAAACTCATCTATGTTAATAATCCAATTATACATAATGGACTAATTAAATATATAATCAAAATTATACATCATGGATAAATTAAATATAGTTAGAACTCAACCAATAACATGCATTTTACATCCGTTTCTTTTGTTTGACAACGACAAACTACCAAGCTATATTACTGATTAATATTTGGCTTAATTATTTGTTCACTTCCACCAACTTTAGTACTTATCCGAATGACTTCCTAGAATCATACATGTTAAGCTTACAGTCATTTACATCATTTCTAAAGTAGTTGTCAAATTAAGTTCTATTTAAGTGTTTTTTGACCTTTATCCGGTTTAAAATGATAAATTTGAGTTTATAAAGTTTTATCAATTCGGGTTGTTTTTTATTTTTTCAAATCATTTTGGGCTATTTGATACCATAAGTGAGTTTATGTAGGCCTTTAGAGTAATGTTTTAGGTGTTTTAACTAAAAATAATAGTTGAAAAAAGAGTTTTTGGGTTCAAAAACCACATCCTTGATTTGATGAATAGATTCTAGGAAAAAGATGACATGTAGTCTATTGTAGTAGACGATCTGTCATCAACATATTATTTTTTTCAAAAAGCAAGGCCTAGGCTCTTGAGCCTGGACTAAAAAGCCCAAAACCTTGGCATTTGTTTTACATTAAAAATATTAGGTTCAACCTGCAATGTAACTTGAGAAGTAACCTCGGCATAGTCTAAATTTGATT
>Ga0325400_1005056_pt1 | contig 12338 bp, 3 predicted proteins | sample PopdelMetagenome_2_FD_205662 | JGI IMG/M metagenome (GOLD analysis project Ga0325400, IMG submission 205662) | Populus deltoides microbial communities from Bellville, Georgia, United States - Xylem-PdKOR-R1 | ecosystem: Host-associated > Plants > Phyllosphere > Stem > Wood/Secondary xylem...
TAAACAATAAGTCATCTTGGGTAATTTCCATCTTTGTTTGTGTGCCCAAGAGGTGATAGTTTGATGAACTACACATTCCGTTGTATGTGCTAGGCGTTGTGGTGAATATTCTTCTATATTTGGATCTTAAGTATCATTGTGGTGATGGATAAAAAAAATAAAAAATTCTTAATTTTTATCAATAAAAAAAATAAAAATAAAATTATCACTTAGTATTTTAATTATTAAAAACTCTAACTTGCTTTAGAGACTTGATAAAAGAACTGATTATGTATATGGATGATGTATCACTCCTAACACATTTTATCTAAGATAAAATATATTGTTTCTAACTATTGGTTTGTCTTATGGTTAAAGTTAGTCCACCCCAAGAGAGTGAGCTATAAATTTATGGTTAAATTTAGTTATTTTAAAGACAAAACATATAAAATAAAAAAAAACTGTTTTTTAATTTAATATTGAAAATATATTTTAAATATAAGTTCATAATATCTATGTTAAAAGAAATAAAATAAATTTTTTAGTTTTTTTAAAATTTAAGTTAAATTTCTCATGAATTTTACAAACTAATTATTACAAACTAATTATTAAATCTAAAAATATATGCAAAAATATTAACAAATTTTTATTTTTGAATTTTGGTATTTAAATATGCTAAATTATATCATGTATTTTTTTTTTATTTCTACAAATATAATTTTTTTTTGTTTTTGAGAGAATTGATCATATACAATAAAAAATATTTAAATATATTTTTTTAAAAAAGATTTTTGTTATTTTTTATAATGTTTTAGAAAAAAATGCTATATTATTTAATAATAAAAAATCTCACATATTTTTTCTTTGTATCTAAATGTATTAAATTTTTTTTTTTAGGTTATAATTTTAAATATTAAATATATAGTTTTTTCTTTGTCTATAAAAGGATGAGAGGGGCTGGGTTTGTTGTTGGAGGAGTTGTTGTCCTAGTAGTTGACGGTGGTTCATGGCAAAAGGCTATTGGCAATGGTTAGAGGTTGAAGGTGAGTGATTTTTTTTTCTTTAACTAATTTCTTCTTTTCTAAAAATTATTTATTATTTTTTTTAATTACTTAGTCTCCAAGTAAATTTGATAATCAAGTAAACTAAATTAAAAACTTTAGTTCTTTATTCTATATAATTTTTTTTTGTAATTTTGATCTTTTTATTTAAGTTTTTTTCTTGAAAAGATTTCTGTCAACTCGAGTAAAATAAATTAATAATTTTAAAATAAACATGTTAAAAACTAAATAAGTAAATTTTTGAATTTTTAATTATTTTAAAAAGACATTGAAAATATCAAAAACAATACATAATATATCAAAAATATATATTTCAGATATTTTTTTTGGTGTTTTTTTGCTATATTTTGGATTTTGTTTTTGAAGAAAATAAGAGAAAGAGGGTCGTAAATCAGGCTACTACACAGGCTTTGAATTTTCTAACCACTTGCCTTTCAGCTTCCAAATATTATGCCTATTGATAAGTAGCAAGTTTTTATTTACCGTTTATATGAATTTCAGATCTTGCACAACACTAATATAAGATCACCTGGTAACTGCATGAATGCTTATATGTTTCTGAAAATCTGGATAAAGTCTCATTATGTTGCAGAGCAGAATTACTCCCTTTTCCACCATATGAAATGGCAAAGGCATTACGTGTGTCACGGCTGTGCATAATCACAGGTGTAATCAACTGCATTTTTTACTTTCAAGTTTCTGGTTTTGCTCAGATCTTGGCTTTCGAGGTCCAAACAACTATGCTTGCATGTCTGCGCACTTTTTCCTCCGAAATTATGCATGCACGCTGCACCTGTCTTGCCTTATTATAAAATTGTTACTGAGAGAATGCATAACAGGTTTCAACTCCAATCGTGTAAATGCTTTGTATTTCAGGTTGTGTTGCCATTATGGAATGAAAGTAATTATACTTGTAGGATTCTGCAAGACTACAAAGAATGGCTGTGGCGGACAGCTGAACACCCTTTACCTCTGTGACTTGTTCTAAATTTACCCCCAGACACTTTGGTCGGAAGATAAGTTGCAACACAATGACATTCTGATTTGCGTCATTATACTGGTGTGCATAGAGAATAGTAAGAAGTTTTTATTGGTGAAGTAAGTCTAAAGACTTAATTAAAACTTCCAACAAGTTTAATTGACTTATTTAAGGACTTAATTGAAGAAAAATAAAGTTTAAAAGTCAATTGAGAAAAAAAATTAAAGGAATTAATTAAGTTCAAAGAAATAATTAAACTTCTAATAGGTTTTATGGATTTAATCAAGGATTCAATTGAAGAAAAATCAAGTTTAAAGGTCTAATTCGAATCAATTCACAAAGATTGAAAGATTTGGGACACAATTGAAACTTTGAAATGCTAAATATATGCAATCAAGGGTTTAATTGAAAATCATCTGAAGTATGAAGCTTAATTGAGGACCACATTGAAGAAATCTTAAACAAAGGACTACTTTGTAAAAAAACACTGAAATTTAAAGGTCCAATTGAAGAAGGCTGGGGGTAAAATTAAAAGGAATCTAAAAGATTATTGTTGATTGAGGGCTTCATTGCAAAGTGCCAAAGGTTCAACGATCAAATTGAGAAAGACCATAATTTTATTATTCATTGTCTTCTTCCCTTAAAACAAAAGAAAAAAGATGCCTAAGTGCCCACCTTTCAGCCCTAATTTCTCCCTCACCCTTTTATCATACCACACAAAACTTATGTCAACTTATAAGTTGATATTTATACTTCACTCTAAGCCAAAATTTCAGCTCTTATTGCATTAAAATAACCTATAGATTATCTCCTTAAAATACTACCCAACACTGCTTTACCTACAAAAATAGCCTTGTGTCCTCCCTTTGGCGGTTGTAGAATAGGACAAACTTTTATCTTTAGCTTTAATAAATGGATGAGATCAATTCCTTAACATTAAGGGTTAAGATCCCATACCATAAACCCTAGAACCTCCCTATTTATCCTATAAAAATCTCATAAAACCCTAACTCAAGTAGCTAGAGGGAGTAGCTAGAGGGAGGGGGGTACTGTCTTTAATCTTTTAGTTCTTGAAATCTACTCCATCTTTTCTTGGTGAAATGGTTGATGGATTATGTTCAATACTTGTAAAAGGTCCCCTCCTTAGAGTTTGGGTACTCTCCGATGATTAAGTCAATACTATATGAAAGAAAAAACAATCCTTTTTTAGAAGAAAGCTCTAGAAATAGATATATATCATTCGTAATATAAATGAATTGAACTAGCCTTGTGGAGGTTGCATTGGTTCCTTTTAAAGCTCTTGACCCTTTTCATGGAAAGGAAAAAGTTTACATATCAGCCATATATCTCTGTCTTGTCATGATAAAATATCTCAGACTCATTAGAGTAAAACATCTCTGACTTATCAGAGTAAAATATCCCTGACTCATTAGAGTAAAAAATCTTTGACTGTGGGTCTGGCGATTTACCAAACCAATACATGTTTAAGCTTAATGTTTGGCTGAGCCTAGAGATGACGAGTCTCATGGTTCGCCAGACCCATGAATGTATGGGCTCAACGTTTGGCTGAGACCAGGATGGTAGGTCTAGCGGTTTGCCAAACCCACAAAAGTCTAGGCTTTGCACTTTATTGAGCTCGGAGATGGCGAGTCTGGTAGTTCGCCAGATTCACCAACATTTACAACACTTGGTTAAACCCAAAGATTATGGGTTATCAACCTAAACTTTGTTCATTAGCTAAAAGGGGAAAACTTATCTTTAAACCTAGTTGGCTTATTTTTAATGGGAGAAGGTGTTTCTTGGGAAACAAAACAATTGCTTACATTAAATAAGGTAATTGAGTGAACTTCTGGAGATCTGTGATGATATGAAAAATTATTCATTCGTCAATGGGAGTAAGAAGTTTTTTTCTTTATAACCCTAATCATTCTTATTTGTGACTTTTCTTTTACTTTCATTCTTTGTGATTTTTGAAAATTTGTTCCCGTAACAAAACCCAAATTATCTTTTCCACTTTTATTTTTTATCCAAAAAGGGAAAAACTATTTTAGATATTTCTTTCTTCAAAACCTTTTTCCTTATCTTTCTTTTACTCGGTTTAAAAAAAAACCCCAGGAACATCAGACTTGATTCTAAAAGAGAAGTGCTCCATCCATTGACAAGGAGTTCAGGTTTCAATTAGAACTTTAAAGAAGTGATAGGGGACATGGGTCTCTCATATTGGGACCTAAGATGAGAGAAAGTTCCACATCGACAACCTCCTCTAGTGGGAAGGATAAGAGAATATCTCCTCGTAAGAGTTCATCTTTTGCTCATTTTAGAGACGTTGAGGAGAGAAGGAGATTGCCTCAAACTTCTAATGACAATGTCCTCGACAACATATATGTTACAAACATGGAATTCATGACTCATAACCAACCTGGTAAGTATGTGGCTCAAATGCCTCACCCTGATGAACGCATTAGCTAATTGACCCTAGGCAACTCCTATAATTATTTTGAAATTACCACCCTATCTGTATGAATTCAATGGGATACTCTTTCCTTTTTTAAGGATTTATAAGGGATGTGTTCAGCTACTACCAGCTAGGCACAGGTTAGCTGTATCCCAATATGTGGACAATTATGTCCTCATTTGAAAATTTTGGTAGAATGATTGGGCTCAAGCCCATGGTAAATGTTTTTAAGAGTTGCTACAAACTGGTCACCAATACTGATGGCGGCAATGACGTGTATTGGTTCTTCATCTTTGCAAACAGAAAAAATGGTGATGTGAAGAACACATTGACTGGGAAGCCATCGTCTATCAAGAAGTGGAGGGGGAGTTGGGTTGGTTGTAAGATATGTCGAGATGATCAATCGCTGGAGGGATTAAAGTCAATTTAGGGTTGTTCCCACTATTAGAGGGTTCCATATACGAAGTAAACAAGCCTCGTCTAAGATCATACTAGGAGAAGAACTGTGTCATACTGGATTCGATCCCCATCGACCATGAAGTTGATAAAATGGCCAATACCAGGCCATTTTGCAAGGTATAAAGTCTTCCTACCATTTTCCTTTGCTTTCACCTTGTTTCAAAATCTAACCTTCATTTGTCCCTATAGGGTAAATAGCTAAATAAGAAAGAGAAACACCATGGGATCCTCCTGTAAAGAGCTTGCCCTAGAGGTCTTTGTCTTGTGCCATTGGTGGAGGCAGAGGTGAAGAGAGGAGGGGAGACTCCTCCATCCTTGTTGGGAAACTCCTTATTCTTAAGGGTTCTGCCTCCATAGAGACAATAGTGGGGGCTATAGCCCCCTTGAAGCTAAGGGTTGTGATCTTCCCTTATCTAGGGAAGAAGTAAACTTGACTCCCTTTTGTAGTGATTGCGAGTGCGACCATCTATTTCAAGAAGAGAAAAATCTTTGCTCCGGTAGAAACCCGTGCTCTAGTCCTACTGATAAAGGCTCTTATAGCGGTGTTCCCTTTGCCTCAACTTCTTGCATTACCATTTGAGAAAGTGATAATTAGGACCTCCACTGGAGTTAACATTAATTAGTTTAAGGACATTTTCTCTAATTTGGCTCTAGGCTGTAATCTATTCAATTTCCCTACCCTAATGGATGAGGAGAGGCAATTGATGGAGGCTATGATTAGAGGGAGAATGGGCCTTGATAAGGACAACCTCAAGGTGGTGAGAACACTAAAGAGGGTCCTTACCATCCCGTCAGATATCTTTGTGATGTTTGATGAAAGCTTCTATCAATATTTGTGTTTAACTAGCCAAATGGCTTTTAGGCTATGTTTGTTTTACACCTGCTTTTGCGTTTGCGGTGTAACAAACGCAATAAGGTGTTTGGTAACATACCAAACTATGTTTTGTACTGCGGGACCAACTAAAAAATTGAGTTTGAAACATATTTTTTGTGAAGCAGTTTTTACATGCTTTTTTAACTAAGTTTCGTAAAACCCTGTTTGTTTTTGCTTTTTAAAAGCGTTTTTGAAAATATTTGAGAATTTTTTATTTTTTTCTTTGCTTCAAATTAATATATATATATTTTATATTTTCAGATCATTTTGATGCGCTGATATCAAAAATATTATTTTGATGCATTTCCAAGTAAAAAACACTTTGAAAAACAACTGCAACCACACTTCTACCAAACATTTTAGTATATTTTTTGCTGCACATAAACTTTAACCACGATTTTTACCGAACATATACTAAATCCAACTAACCACAACTAACTGCACTTTTTTTTTAACTTAATTTTTTTAAACCACAACCATAAAAGCTACCTAAAAAACAAACACACTCTAATGTAAGGAAAAATAAACCCTTGTTTCTTTTTTCTTTTTGGTTTGATGATTACCTTTTTTAACATTATCCCTGTCAAACCTTTATAATATATGCCTATTCCCGAAGGCATTAGGCAACTGAAAGAAGTTATTTAAGGGTGATCGTAGCTATGAATAAGAAAAATCAAGCTGCATTTAAATAACTACAAGGGGAAAAAAACTATCATGGAGGCCGAGCTACAAAGCATTGAGGTGGCCTATACCATGCTAAAGGACCAAGCACAAGGTCTTGTCTTTGAGTTGAGTTACATGGAAAAAATGCTTATAGCCTCCTACAACTAGGTGGTTCCGCTGAGTCAGGAGATCTTTGAAGTTAAGGCCTCCCAAGTTAGTTCGTGGGATGAGCTTGCTACCATATAAGTTGAGCTTGCTATTAGTAGGGAAGAATCTCAACATTCCTAGGCGATGTTGAAGGCCCTAAAGGACTCTCTTGAAGAGTTCCATAAAGTTTTCAAGGGTTCAATAGTTTTAACCAAGATGATGTGAGATAATATTTTCCTAGCCATGTCCTACCTATACTTATTCATTCTCTCAAGAGGAATACAAGTGGATTTTAGTATATCCTTCCATCCAGTCTTAGTCCTTGATTTCACAGATGTATTCCAAGTTAAGGCCACTACAGCTTGACGAGGGAAGTATATAGCTGAGGAACCTAGGCTGAATTTTTAGATCCCTCTATACATGTATATATGTATTCTTCTTTCATATACAACATTTTTTTAATAATATAACTCTTTTATCTCCATATTGTTTTATGTGAGCTTAGAGTCCTTATGTAAAGTTCTTGTCTCGGTCCAATACCAATACTTATGAGACCATTTTTTGGTCCAACACCCATATTTAGAAGATCATTTCTAGGTTCAATTCCCAAACTTAAGAGATCATTTCTAGAGATGGACGATGAATCATCTAACCTTAGAAGAGTTTATGATGGTTTTGCCTTACAGAATCTGAGAAGGGATATGATTTGTAGATGTCTGTTTATTGTTGATGTAGTGTCTATCTTATTCTTGGAGAAAAGTGTGATTACACTAGGAAGAAGATGTCAATCCATTCCAAGGTAAAATGTATTGTAGAACTAGAGAGACATTCATTACTTCCAAAGTAAACGTTCTATCACAGTAGAAAGAGTAAATCCATCATATCTTTGGAAGATTTGAAAGGCTTGTGCCTTGGGGAGACTGTATCCATCTCCATTGCTGATGCATTGTCTATTTCATCTTTGAAGAAAAATATAATCGCACTAGGGAGAACGTGTCAATCCCTTCCAAGGTAAACTTTGTCGTAGCACTATAGAGACGTTCATTAATTCCAAAGTAAATATGTTATTGCACTAGAAAGAATAAATCCATCCAATCTTTGAAAGATTTGAGAGGCTTGCGCTTTGAGGAGACCGTATCTATCCCCATTCCTGATGTAGTTTCTATCCCATCCTTGAAGAAAAATGTGATTGTAATTGGGAGAACATGTCAATCCCTTCTAATGTAAAATGTTTCGTAGCACTATAGAGACGTTCATTAATTTCAAAGTCAATGGACTATCAAACTAGGGAGAGTAAATCCATCCAATCTTTGGAAGATTTGAGAGGCTTGCATTCTGGAGGGACCGTATCCATCCCTATTTCTGATGCAATTTATATCCTATACTTAAGAGATCATTTCTAGGTTCAATTCCCAAACTTAAGAGATCATTTCTAGTGATGGGTAATGATTCATCTAACCTTATGAGAGTTTATGATTGTTATGCCTTTTCGGAACTAAGAAGGGATATGATTTGCAAATGTTTGCTTATTGTTGATGTAGTGTTTATCTCATTCTTAAAGGAAAGTGTGATTGCACTAGAGAGAACATGTCAATCCCTTCAAAGGTAAATGTATTGTAGAACTAGAGAGACGTTCATTACTTCCAAAGTAAATGTTCTATCATTGTAAAAATAGTAAATCCATCCTATATTTGGAAGATTTGAGAGGCTTGCGTCTTAGTGAGATTATATCCATCCTCATTGTTAATGCAAGGTCTATCTTATAATTGAAAAAAAGTATGATCGCATTAGGAAGAACATGTCAATCCCTTCTAATATAAAATGTTTCGTAGTACTATGAAGATGTTCATTGTTTTCAAAGTAAATATGTTATCACATTAGAAAGAGTAAATCCATCAAATCTTTGGAAGATTTGAGAGGCTTGTGCTCTTGAGAGACCATATCCATCCCCATTGCTAATGCAGTTTCAATCTCATCCTTGAAGAAAAGTGTGATCGTACTACGGTGAATATGGAAATCCCTTTCAAGGTAAAATGTTTTGTAGCACTATAGAGACATTCATTTATTCCAAAGTAAATGTGCTATCAAACTAGAAAGAGTAAATTCATCCAATCTTTGAAAGATTTGAGAAGCTTGCACTCTGGGGAGATCGTATCCATCCTCGTTTCTGATCCAGGTTATATCCTATACTTAAGAGATCATTTCTAGGTCTAATTCCCCAACTTAAGAGATCATTTATGGTGATGAGTGATGAATCATCTAACCTTAGAAGAGTTTAGGATGGTTATGCATTTTAGGAATCGAGAAGGGATATGATTTGAAAACGTCTGCTTATTGTTGATATAATGTCTATCTCATTCTTGGAGAAAAGTGTGATCGCACCAGGAAAAATATATTAATTTCTTCCAAGGTAAAATGTACTGTAAAATTAGAAAGACGTTTATTACTTTCAAAGTAAATGTTCTATCACAATAGAAAGAGTAAATCCATCCCATCGTTGGAAGATTTGAGAGGCTTGCGCTCTAAGGAGACTGTATCCATCCTCATTGTTGATGCCGTGTCTATCTCATCCTTGCAGAAAAGTGCGATGGCACTAAAGAGAACATGTCAATCCCTCTCAAGGTAAAATGTTTTATATCATTTTAGATATGTTTATTAATTTCAAAGTAAATATATTATCGTACTAGGGAGAGTAAATTCATCCAATCTTTAGAAGACTTAAAAGGCTTGCGTTCTAAGGAGACTGTATCCATCCCCATTTCTGATGCAATGTATATCCCATCCTTGAAGAAAAGTGTGATCGTACCAAGAAGAACATGTCAATCCCTTTCAAGATAAAATATGTTGTAACACTAGGAAAACGTTCATTACTTCCAAAGTACATTTCCTATCACACTAAGATGAGTAAATCCATCACATCTTTGGAAGCTTTGAGAGGCTTGCATCCTGGGAAGACTGTCTCTATCCCCGTTATTGATGCAGTGTCTATCACATCCTTGAAGAAAAGTGTGATCGCTTTAGGGAGAATATTTTAATCCTTTCCAAGGTAAAATATGTCGTAGCACTAGAAAGATGTTCATTACTTCTAAAGTAAATGTGCTATCTCACTAGAAAGAGTAAATCCATCCCTAATTTGTTAGATTTGAGACCTAATAAGTAGAAAAAATTTGTTATTTTGAATAATATAATTCATACACAAGAAACTTACATTTCTAAGTCATTGACCATAACACATTTCTATCCCGCTTTGAGGGCCCAAAGAAGAGAGGGAATTGTGTTTCTACAATGAAGGTTTTCTAGGTAGTTGTTAAAAGGATTATTCCCCAGATAAACATAGTTCCTTGAGTTATTATGAAAATATGACTAGTAAAAGAGAAGGTAACCTTTCTATTTAAGGATCATCTACTCTATCTAGTTCATAAGCTTGGTAAGAGTCCTTGATTTGCAATAAATCCTAAAGTTACATGGATTGAACCAATACTCTGTTGGTAGCCATTGAAGGCTTTCTAAAACCTTAAAGTTCCAACTCCAATAGTAATTAAGGATGATAATAGCCTGGCTCCTAGAGGAGTGATCAATGACTTTTTGATCATTTTTCCATAGAGGGCAGCACTAATGATGTCTGATTTTATCTCATGGGTTTGAAAGTCAAGCTGAGGCCTAGGATAAGATTATTAATCTCCTGGTCCTAACAATCTGGTCCATCTTTTCTTAGCAAAATAGATGATGGATTATGCTCAATACCTGCAAAAGGTCCTTTCCTTAGAGTTGTCTCGTGGAGGTTATATTGGTTCCTTTTTATAGCTCCTAGGGTCTCTCCTTTCATGGAAGGATAAAAGATTCACAAATCAACCAATATTTCTGTCTTGTCATGATAAAATATCTTAGACTCATCAGAGTAAAATATCTTTGACTGTAGATCTAGCGATTCATCAGACCCATACAAGCCTAGGCTAAATGCTTGGCTGGGCTCAAAGATAATCCAAACCAATACATACCTGGACTTAACATTTAGTTAAGCCTAAAGATGGTGAGTCTGGCAACTTTCTAGATCCATACAAGTCTAGGCTTAATGCTTAGTTGAGTCCGAAAACAGTCGGTTTGACAGTTCATCAGACTCACATATGTTTGAGATCAATGATTGACTAAGCCCATAAACCTGCAGATCTTCAAAAGTCTGGGTTGAGCGCTTGGTTGAGCCTGAAGATGATGGGTTTAGCAGTTCACCATACCAACACATATTTGAGCTCAACATTTAGTTGAGCTAAGAGATGATGAATTATCATCCTAAACTTTGTTTATTTGTTGAGAATGGAGGGCTTAGGAAAAACAAAAAAAATGTTTTTATTATACTATTTTGGCTAAATTAGAAAAACTAGGCATAATAATTAACTAGAACTCTTTTTCTCAGATGTGACTAAGTGAGTTACTTGCCAACATCATGTATATAGGAAGGAACCATAGAATTATCGAAGATATGATAGAACAACTAAATATAGTTTGCTTTCTCTTTGTGCATTTCTCACCCTATTTTAACTTCTTTCTATAATGATTTCTTTATGTTTTTGTTTATAAAAAAGTTGATTGGTTAATAGGCAGATAATTTGCATGCATCTTTTTGTTGGTCAAGGTAGTAGTTAGTATGTTGATGTTCGTTTTCAATCTAATACTCCCCAAAATATATATGTATCATGAGTGAAGAAAATAATTGGATTGAGATACATCAATTAAATCAATATTAATATTATTTATATTAATAAAATAGTATAAAGAAAAAAAGACGAAGAGTTTTATCCTATAATGATTATAAAAAATTAATAACTCTTCATACTTATAATTATATCAGATTAAACTAACAAACAACATAATAACATCAGGAAAAAAAACATAGAAAGATAAAGAGAAAAAATAACACTTGGAAGAAAACTTTATGTCAATTTAAAAAAAAAATATTTCTAAAAATAAAATAGATTATACAATAAATAATAAGTATAATTCATTAATTATTATTTAATAAAATTATATTTAAACTAATACAAGTTTTCTAAAATATGTTTATATTATTTCTTTCTACTATTATTTTCATTCTATTTTCCATCAACAAAAAATTTCATCCGCACAATAAGGACGTAATTTGGCATTGTCTGCTTTTTAAAGAAGCAGCGGCCCTATCATTAAAAAAATCCCAATAGCAGATAACGATAAGGGAAAAGCATTGGACTATGTGTCCTTAATTATATGCACAAATTAATGTTTTTTTAGCTTGATTCCTATAGCTTAAAAAATAAATTAAATTTTATTAACTCTATTTTTATACAAACTCTACAAATAAAAAGAATTATGCACATGATTTTAAATTAAGTGTTTTATTAGAATAAAATACTTGATCTTAATGTAGAGTTTTTAATATCTGATTAGTTTGTCTTCAAGGGGCGTAGCGTGATGACAAAGGGTTTGAGATCTGCACAGCAGGTTTCAAGTTCGAGTCAGGGCATGCATCTCTTATAAGAGCCTGGGACAGCCGAGGTTTTACTCCCTCACCTGGACCCAAAAAGTGCGCTTTCTAGGGAGTGAGGTTTTCTCGAATCAAAAAAAAGTGTAGACTTCGATTTATTTTTTAAATTTAAATTTTAAAATATATTTTTTAAATGTATATTTTATACGTGACTTCCCATATGTTATTTTTTTAAATAAGTTTTGAACTGTATTGTTATTATTTTT